>OHPD01000003.1_pt1 | contig 171981 bp, 169 predicted proteins | sample 1577641 | NCBI WGS metagenome assembly OHPD01 (sample SAMEA3879532, study PRJEB24766) | human gut metagenome | biome: human-associated habitat; feature: feces | place: USA | collected 1985/1987
TTCCACGAAGAACTGTTGCAAGCATATAAATTCCTTGCTCTGTAAATGCGTACGGTAAATATCTGCGTCCGCCTTCCTGACCAGCAAAAAAATTCTTTTTCCGTGAGGTCACAATTTGTGACCTCACGGAATCAATTTCACTATTAGATAGTTGAAACATAAAATCTTCCGGAAATCTTTCTATATTTCTTTTCTTTCTTTGGCTGATACACGCCCGAAAGAGAAAGCAGACTTTCCGATTTGTAGTCCTTGCCCTCGCATTTCAGATAAGTGGCATAGGACAGTAAATCAATGGCGGCTTCAAATAAATGCACGGTATCCGTCGGCTCTCTTGCCAGAAGTCGGAACGAATACCGCTTGTCGCTGCCCGATGCGTCCTGCTTGAAAGTGCTGCCGAGAGTGCTTCGCAGGGCGGCATATTTCGGTGTTCCGCTTTCGTCTTTGCCGATAAAAACAGCATTGTGATAATCGGCACTCTCATAGAGCGTACCGTCTGAAATACACTCCTGTATGAGTTGATAGTCAATACCACGCCAGAAAAGATACTGTATCACTCTGTTACAATCCTTATTTTTTGGCGGCAGGAGCAGGACTTTCGGTTCATCTTTCTTGGGAGCAGGGGGCGGCTTCCAGTCCGCCATCGCCTGCCCCATGAGAATTTCCACTGCTTCTACGAAGTCATATTCCTTGACCTTGATGAGATAATCGAGGGCAGAATAGCCGCCCCCCCCCTCGACCACCAATACCATTTGCCGTTGGAAATCTTTAAACTGTCGTGTTCTGCGGTACAGTACACATTACTTGTGCCTTTGACCTTAACGAGATTGCTCGGCTCAAACTCACGCAGATAGGATAACAGGTCAATCTGGCGTACCCGTTCAAGCACATCAGGGTCAATCTGCACATAGGGTCGGTTAGTTCTCAATGGATAAAATCACCTCCAGAAATAGAAAAAGCCAAGGGGCTTTCGCTAAATGAAAACCTCTCGGCTATGTAAAAACATTCTATTTTGTCAACTTCATTTCATTCTCATATATCTCATTAAATACATGTATTCCGTTCCATATATATTCAGACAACTTATTTTCTTTATCCATTACCACTAAAGATTTTATAAATTCCATTTTATCTTCCTGTGTTCTTGCTATGGTATCGCTATTTAAATTTAAGATTATAGGCAAATTTTGATTAAATGATTTCGTCACATCATATTTGTCTTTATTTAATTGCAACTGGCTAATTATTTCAATCGTAGTAACAATGTTATTTTCTTCAAATCCCAACAGCCGAGCTACATCTATTATTCCTGCATCATACTTCTTCAACTTAGAAGAAAGTTCATCTACTTCTCTTTTCAAAGTATGTACCGACAAAACCATAGTTGACATTATTCTTTCTATTCGCTTTACAAATGACCTCCATATATCAATCGTAACATTTTGCGGTTGAATTGTGTTGAATTTGGGTTTTGTACTGCTGTCAATAGAAAAAGCCCCAAACGCTGTCTGGGTTTTGCTACCGTCTATATGATACAAATATAGTTCAAATAGCAAAGAACGAACATCGTGAAAACACTCATTAGGAGATTTGCAAATTCTTACTCTATACGAAATCGTCTTCCAGAAATCAAACACAACATACCTATATCCGTCAACATCATCATACTGAAAAAAAGCATTTGTTCCTATTTCAGATAATTTATCCATTACAAAATAATAATTCCCATCAATTATGACATCAACAAAATCCCCGTCTTTATTGCCTAAGATATAATCTACTATTTCACAGTATTCTTCCTTAAATTCCTCTATGTTATTAACATAGCAATACCACTCGTATGCCATTTTTGCCATACTATGAATTGCATAAAAACCCAAAAAACTATCTGCTTCAATGGTTTTATGCACAATAACATCACTTATATCAACTGTTGATGCTTTCCCTTTGCTTATTTTCTCTATTCTTTCCATTGGAGCCATTAAAATTTTGTTTCCATTATCATCAGTTCCTGCAACAACATCTTTAGGTGCATACAAAGACTCTCTATTACTGATTTTTACATTATGTAGCTCTGTTCCATCAACTGATATATCTGCCTTATACTGAATTGGTTTTCCATCACGAGTCGTAAGACCTAAATGATTTCTGAAAAAATCCAAATCAGCTACAAATTTTTTCTCATAATTATCATTTGTAAATGCATTATGTGTTTTACAAACAAATGATTTGGTTAGCTTTGCTCCTGTAATTGCATAAGTTATAATGTCAGATGATGTTAGTTCTGCTTCTGAATTACAATAAATACATTTCATCGTTTATTTTCTCCATTCATCATTTTATCTCACATTGTCCTTATAAGGCTCACATCAAGCTTTATTTAGATAACTTTATCAAAAAATTATCCAAAGTATCATTCCATTTATCCAATCTTGAAACGCACTTTTTTAAGTTATCTCTGTAATTCACTTCATCTATACCTAATACTTCAAACATTATTCTTCGATATAATAAGCTCATTTTCAAAGCATATAAAACCGATTCCGCCCCATTAAAATACACACCCTTCTGTTCACGCTTAATATGCATTATTCGAACTCTACTATTGACTAACGCTGATAAAAACTTTTCATAGTCATTTGACAATTCCCTTTCGAAAATATCTACACCATATTTCGTAATCAATGCATCCAAACAGTTTTTAAGAGATGTCCCACGAGCCCCTGGTGTTAATGAAGCATAAAAATTAGTATGCTTTTTTACGATTTCAACAAGTGGCTCTGCTAATTCAATCAAAAATGCACACTTAATATCTACCGTCATTCCACTATTACTTAAAGAATAGAGATACATTTGATGCACCACATCTAATTCATCAAGCAAATTTTCCCATTTACAATACAAATCCGCTGTAATGATAGAGTCAAATCCAAGCATTTTCTCTATACTGTAGTTACAAAAATCAGCAGACATGAAATAAGATAAACGCCCCTTCATAAAATGTTCTTCACATGAATGTAAAATCTTTTCATCAACAGTATCAGACTTAGATAATTGAATTTCTGATAAAGAAATAAAAGCCCCATCAAACAGCATTAACAATCTTTCAATGCGTGAAAATAATGCATATAAATCAAATACAGAAACATCCACATCTGAAGTTATTGAAATTTTTCTGATTCCACATTGTTCTACATCAATATGAAAAGCCTTGTCTTTTTCTATATCAAAGCCAACCGCATGTGGACCATCTAACATTTTTTTATCATCTCTGAAAATAGCTACTAAAGATTTACATTTTGCAACTTGCTCCATAATATTTCTCCCTCGTACTTTGATTTACTACTTTGATTATACCATTCCATTATTAAAAAAGCTATTATGGCAAACTATATCATGCCCCTATACCTTTATTTATTTTATGTAAAAGCGGCATCAGCTCAACGCCAATGCTGCCCATTCTCGGTTATAAAATTCCTGCCTTTTTGAGATACCCAATGCTGTCATAGCACCCTCTGAAATAGATTGCTTCCTGCTGCATATCGCTGAGTTTGTTCCGAAGCTCCAAAACTTCTATCAAAGCCTTACACTCCTGCTCGGATAAATCGCTCGGTTTCTCCGTATCCAGAGCCTCCATCACTTTTGGATACTCCTTGTAGAGTTCCTCTATCCTTTCCTCTGTGGAACGGTATTCTGGATTTTCTTTGGGCAGCTTTGCGATAACGGAGCTTAGATATTCAGCAAAGATGTTGCTATTCACATCAACAAAGGTTTCAAATCTGAAATTATCAAGCACACCTTTCACCTCCGACATTTACTAATCTACACCTATTATACTTCCCAGAAATCAGCAATACAAATATGCAAACCACATTATCTCTCCCGACTTGCACATTTTCTTTCGGGCTGTTCTTCTGCCTGCTCTGGCTCGGTATCCATAACGGAAGTATCTTTTTCATTCAGATTCAGCTCAATGTTAAGAGCGTTCAGCCGTTCTGTTTTTTCTTTCAGCTCATCTTCAAAGGCAAAAGGCTTCTTGATTTCCTCCTTTGCGATTTCAAGCTGTGCAATAGTTTCCGCCTTTTTGGTCTTGGCAGCTTCCAGTCTGGCAGGGAGCTTTGACAGCTCATTTTCAATTCAAGTCAGATTTCCGAGAGCATCGGAGCCTAAATCCACCTTATGCTTTGCCTTTCCACAAAGGTTCATACAATAATGGGCGTTGACGGTATCATAATAAATCTCTATTCGGAAACCTCGATAGCTGCCGATTTCGGTAGCTGCGGACATCGGATAGTCCTTGCAGATTGCAAGGAGCATTTCGCCTGCAGCTGCCTTTTCGGTATAGGTCACGCCTTTTAGGGTCATCGGGCAAAACTTATCCTCACCCTGCGGCTTGTGCTGCTCGGCAAGAGCTGCATCATTTTCATAGCCCGCAATGCGTTTCTCATACTCCTTAATGGTCTGGGGATAGTATTTCAGCACTCTGTCCTCAAGGTAGTAATGCTCGGAAAGGTAACTCTGCTTTAACACTCGGAGCTTGGAAACCTGTATATCCAAATCCATCTTTTCCTTAAAACGGGCATCGCCTGTGGCAAGCATTTTAACCTCCGCAAAGGACATGGCAACCTCGTCCACATCTTCGGCAGAACGGACAGGGCTTTTGCTCGTCATTATCTGGCTGATAAATTTCTGTTTGCTCTCCACCAACTGATAGAGGTAGGCATCAAAAGTCTGCTCGGTCACATAGCGGTAAACCTCCACCTCTGGGAACATGTTGCCCTGCCGTTCAATACGTCCATGCCTTTGTTCAAGGTCAGTCGGTCATTTTTTGCGGACAGTTCATACATGCTATCCTTTTCTGTTCTCTGCTCCTGCGTTTGCTCTCGTTTGATTTCTCCCTCTGTATCTTCTTGGCACAAGCAGGACAATACCTTGATGCACCAGAGCCCGGGACATATTCAACGCCGCACACCGTACAATTTTTAGCGGGCATTGCTGCCCACCGTTTTGTAGGTATGATATGTAATTCATCGACAAAGCCGATGAATTTATAGTAAATCTTGATTTCCTGCTTCACTGTTCCGTCTGCCATCTTCTCACGCTCCGAAACAAGTATCTTGTCTATGAGTGCGTTTATAACTGTTGCATCCAGTTCTTTTAAGCCTTGATAATTTCGGATAAGGGCGAGGAAGTCACGGATTCCCCGTGATTTCTCGTAGCTTTCATTAAGAGTTTCCGTCACCTCTTTCAGCCTTGCTTCAATTTCAAGCTGCTCTTTCTGGTATTTCCCCGACATCATCTCAAAATTCCGCTCGGTAATACGCTCCATGACCTTATCCTCGTAGAGAGAGGAAAACAGCCTGTCCAGTTCCGCAAGGCGTTTGTTCAGCTTCTTACGTTCTTTCTCTAATGCTTTCGCCCTGCTCTGGTCTGTTTCCGTGAGCCGCTTTTCTATGGCCCTGACCGCCTTTTCATCATTCACTGCCATATCCGCAAAACAGTTGATGTCGGCAAGAACGGCATTGAATAAATCCCTTGCTTCTATATTGTGGGCACTACACTCGCTTCTTCCGTTTCTTGCATAATTATTACATGAATACTGTACACAGTCGATAATCTCTGGGCGTTTCCTCCTGTGTACGTTCATTGCCCGCAGAGCACATCCGCAGTCCACACACTTGATAACGCCTGCAAAAATATTTACAAATCCTCCCTTGTTCTGTGGAAGCCTACGACTTGTAATAAGCTGTTGGACAATATCAAATTCCTCCTGCGTGACTATTCCCTCATGGGTATTGGGTATCACTTCCCATTCTTCGGGCAGCTTAGAGGGGCGTTTCTTGCTTTTCATATTGGCGGCAATCCGTTTGTAGCCTACAAGATTTCCCGCATATATCGGGCTTCTTAAAATGCTCCTCACGCTGTTCCCACTCCAAATATAGCGTTTGTCCTCGTTCCCCTCAAAATGACGTTCAAAGCCTGTTTCGCCACGCTCCGCCGCATAAGCGGCAGGGCGTAGGATATGCTGTTTATTAAGATGTCTGCAAATTTTGGCAACTCCATTCCCTTTTAATGCAAGGTCGAATATCTCTTTTACAACATGTGCCACTTTATCATCTATCAGCAGATGGTTGTGGTCGGCAGGGTCTTTGATATAGCCATAAGGGGCGGTAGTTCCCATGAATTTCCCCTGTTGAAACCTCGCCCGATATGCCGATTTTATCTTAACAGATATGTCAGCGGCATACATTTCGTTTAAAATGTTGCGGAAAGGCGTGATGTCCATAGCAGATTTATTCAAGGTATCTACGCCGTCATTGACCGCTATATACCTCACGTTATGCTCTGGGAAGAAAACTTCCAGATATAACCCACAATCAAGATAGTTTCTCCCCAGACGGGATAAATCTTTCGTAATCACGCAGTTTATCAGACCGCTTTCAATGTCTTTTATCATATTCTGGAAACTTGGTCTTTGGAAATTTGTACCAGAATAACCATCGTCCACATACGTTTTTGCTATGTGCCATCCCTGCTTTTTCACATAATCCGTGAGGATGGATTTCTGTGTCGCAATGCTCGCACTCTCGTTATCCGTACCATCGTCTTTAGATAAGCGGCAATAAATGCCGACTAAATAGATTTTCTTTTCTTCTTTGATTCCTGCCATACTGTAAAACCTCCGTATCTGTCCTATCTGTTTTCATGTCCCATTGCGTACATTCTAAGCGGACAGCCCCTCATTGTCGAAGGTGTCGCCCTCGGCAATCTTCTTCCGAATATCCTCGGAGATAATCGGGACAAACGCTTCTGTAACGGTCTGTGTGCCGACATATTCACGGCTGATTATCATCTGCACTGGTGCTTTTGGCACGATACGCTTTCTCTTTTTATCTGCTTTCTTATCCTCGCCCATACTTAAATCTTCCTTTCCAGACAGGGCAGGGAAGAGTTTGGAAATGTCCCCGCCCTGCCAATCAGATACCATTAATCCTCGCTGTTTAATTCTTTCTGTAATGCTTTAAGGAGTGCCGCCGCTTCATCAGCGTTCAGCGTGATTCCCTTGCCGCACTTTTCACGGTTCGGGGAAAAGCTGCGGATGTCATACTTCGGCTCTTTCCCATTCCATGAAATGAGATTGATTTCCTTTGTGTAGCCACTGTCGCCCGTAGACAATACTGCGATTTCCTTTACGATTTCATACTGGATTTCTCTCATTCTCCATACCTCAACTCTCTGTATTTACTTCCCGAAAAAAGAAGATTAGCGGCTGTCACGGTTGCGTTTCCTCTGCAACTCACGCTCCAAAAGTTTGATGATGGTTTCCTCCATCTGCTTCGGCGTTGTGTTCTTCGGAAAGTATTTTTTCAGCTTGCTTGTGTTGATTTTCAAGGTTTCTTTCTGGTTGCCCTTTTCCTCCGTCATAATCGCAAATATCGTATCCATGTCAAGCCGCCCGCTCTGGCTTAACTGTTTCATCCGCTGTGCCTGTGAGAGTGAGGGCGTTGCTTCTTCGCTCTCCATCGTGGCAAAGAGGTTTTCCTGCTCGTCTTTCTTCAAGAAGGACAGTTCCACCGCAGGCGTGAGGGCGATTTTCCCCTCGTCCACCATCTGCAAAATCGGCGGTATCAGTTCCGTCAGGCGGATAAAACGCTGCACGGTCATCCTGCCCACGCCGAAGCCCTGTGCCACCTTGTCGTCCGTCCGCAACTTCGTCACAACTTGTGACGAGGTTAAGTCTGTGCGGAAACCCTGCCGCTTCATGGCTTCGGATTTCATCTTGTAAGCAAACGCCCGCTCCGATGGCAGGATATTCTCACGCTGCAAATTGCTGTCTACAAGGGTGATGATGGCTCGGTCACGGTCTAAGGGCAGGACAAACGCAGGCACGGTATTTATCCCTGCAAGTTCAGAAGCACGGACACGCCGCTGTCCTGCAATCACTTCATAACCGTCCCCGTCCTCTTTCGGGCGTGTGATTATCGGCGTGACAATGCCAAATTCCTTGATGCTTTCCGCTAACTCTGACAGTGTTTCATCTTCTGCCACATGAAACGGATTGTCGGGGAACGGGTACAAGTCTTTGGTCTTTAACACCTTAAAATCCTGTTTCTTCATTCACATATCTACCTTTCTTTCGCTCTGCTTCTATGATTTTTCTGCAATTCTTCCAACACTTCGGGCGGTATTTTTGACAGCAGCCGCCCCATCTGCTCGTTGGTTCTCTGCAATTCAAATATCTTCTGATTCGCTTTCTGCACCTTTAGTTCCTGCTCGTACTTTTCATCACGCATACGCCCCGCATAGTCTGATTCCTGCCCAATTCTCTCTTTCAAACTGTCGATATACGCCTGCTGTTTCCCGATTTCCTTAGAGAATTTCTCCACGTCTGGCAGCCATGCAGAGAGTAAATCTAACGCTTTATCCCTTTTCTTCCCTGCGTTAAAGGCGTTGATGTCGGATAGGGCAGACACGATTTCTTCATACTGTTTATCAAGCCTGCCGCCTAATTTATAGAGCCATGTGGGGACGTGTTTCCGCTTGGTTTCCATTGAGGACTGCCCCCGTTCAAGCTGATTCCACCGTGAGGACATCCGCTCATGGTAGGCGGTCTGCCACTCGGATAATGATTTCTGGTTGCCTAAGATAGCTTTCGCTGACAGCTTATTGTCTGGCGTAATCGGCACAAAGCAGAGGTGCATATGGGGCGTTCTCTCGTCCATATGGACGACAGCGGAGAGGATATTCTGCTTTCCAACACGCTCCGAAATGAAGTCAAGAGCCGTCTGGAAATACGCTTTTTGTTCTTCGGGCGGTAACTGGTTCATAAATTCTGGTGAAGCTGTGATGAGCGTTTCCACCATCATCACGCTGTCTTTCCTTGTCCTGCACCCCGCTTCGGCTACCATGCGGTTAATCTCTTTCTTGTAGGTGTACTTTGGTGGTGCTATGAGATGGTAATTGTTTTTAGAGCGTTCCATATCTATATCTGGGTTGCTTTTGTAGGCTTCTTTCTTCCGCTCGTTGTGGCGTTCACAAGCCGCAACGCCGCCCGCTTTTCGTTTCTGGAAACGCAGGATTGCATAAGGCATAGGCGGATTCCTCCTTTCTTTCGGCGGGTGACCGTCCTTTGGGGTGACAGCGGTGACGGTGGTGACAGCAGTTTTGGGATACCCCCTGCCGACTGCCGCAACTGTCACCCTCACCCCCTGCATGACGGTCATGTCGATGATGACGGTGTTTTTGGGATACCCCCCTCGCAAGAGCCGTCACCGTCATGCCGCCATTCTTTTATCCGAAGCGTGGAGCGTAGGATAAGCAGGGCGTAAGACCTGCCATAAGGGAGTCCAGAGGGAACGTCTGGCACACGACTTTGCAGGGCAAAGTGTAGTGTGTTACACCCTGTAAACGCAGTCGGAAAAATCGGAATGATTTTTCTGACCGCAGGGGTGGTTTTACACGACCGAAAAGGGCGAGTAAATCTCACGCCTGCATTTTGCGTTTACGGGGTGTTCTCCCGTAGGGATGACAGCGGCAGGGTATCCTAAAATCACTGTCACCACCGTCACTGCTGTCACCCGCAGGGCAGAGCCGCCAGCTTTACATGGCTTTAAGCGTCAATGACAGTAACAGGGGGGTATCCTAATATCGCTGTCACCACCATCACCGCTGTCACCCGCCCTCCTTGCAAGGGCAATCCGCCTGCCGTCTTTCCTGCGGCTGTACTGGTAGCAGATACGGTTCTCGCTTAAAAATGTGGTGCGGTATTCATTCAGCCATTTCGTAATCACCGTGGGTATGGTTTCCGTTTCCCCCATAGCGGCTAACAGTTCCGTTGCCGTGCCTATCCATTCTTCCTTATCCCTCATAAAATCCACCAACCGAAAAAGGACATCTGGTATCGTTTCTTTCGCAAGCTGCTCCTGCGTTTTCCGCTCCACAAGCTCCCAACGGCAATCACGGAAACGCAGCGTGTATTCCTGATAAGGCGTGTCCCTGCCCGTCACATACAGCTTGGCGGTGTCAGACGCACGTTTCTCCTTTTCCAGAACAAAGGTAGCGTCCGCACTCCCCGTTAATCCTGTCGTCCCAGACACCTTGTTGAACACGTCGCTGTCATTCTGCTTTCGGATGTGGTGTACGACAATGACCGCCAGAGAGTGCCTGTCGGCAAAGTCTTTGATGAGGGAGATGTCCCCATAGTCGCTTGCATAGGCATTGTCTTTTGAAGCTGTACGGACTTTCTGCAAGGTATCAATGACAATGAGCCTGCTGTCTGGGTAATCTTTCAGATAATCTTCAAGCTGCACGATAAGACCGTCTGACAGCTTGCAGCTTGCCACGGCAAAGTGGAGCCGCCCGCTTGCTTCGTCCGTCAAACGAAATAACCTGTCCTGTATGCGGCAGAACGTGTCCTCAAGGCAGAGGTAAAGCACATCGCCCTCCATTGTCGGCATATCCCATAAAGGGATTCCCTGCGACACGCATAAGCATAGCTTCAGCATGAGCCAGCTTTTGCCTATCTTCTGTGAGCCGCAGAACAGCGATAAGCCTGTCGGGATAAGGCTGTCCACCACAAAGGATGGTTTCTCAAGCGGTTCATAAAGGAGCGTTTCGGCGTTGACTGTCTGTAACTTCTGCATGGCTTTCCTCCTTTCGGGCGGTGTCTTTGTTTTCGTTGCACATAGGCGTTGACCTCCTTAAAAATAGATTTACTCCCACGGAAAAAAGTGAGAGTATGTAATGCCGCCAATCCCACACAAATAAAAAACAGATTTCTTTTTCGGGCGGTGTCGGTCACGGTTGGAGATATTTCTTCAATTTCCGCCTTTACTTTCTCCTTTGCAATCGCAACAGATTTCTGTATTGCCGAAGCGGTGCAATGCTCCATAGCGGCGATTTGGTAAAAATTGAACTCATACTCGTAGTAGAGCAGGAAACGCCGCCTTTGTATCTCTGGAAGGCTCCCAACCGCCTTATAGAGCGTTTCATTCCGTTCTTCCTCAACCATGCGTTCATCAAGGCTCTTAGGCACACGCAACGCCCGTCTGTAAAGGGTTTCGTCCCATACCTCGTTAAACTCCCTGTGCCGCTCGTCCCATTAGAAAAGATTCCTGTTCCTGCGCTCCATCTGCCGAAACTCCATAAAGAACTGTTCCGACACTTCCAACTCGTGGGATTTGCCCTGCCCGTCCTTAAAGCTGATAAAATACCTTGTGCCGCTTTCCGTGGATTCCTCCCGAAGCGTGTATGCCTTAACCCTGTATGCCATCCTGTTGTCCTCCTGCAAAAAATGAGTGAGGGGATTTCCATCCCTCACCCAGTAGCCCGCAGGATGGCAGGCTGTTTTAGAAGCTATAAAATTTTCCGCAGCTTCTTCCGCAGATGGTCTAACCTCGCATAGATGGCACCAGTCGTCAAATGCACAAGCGGGGCAATCTCCTTTGTGGAATACCCCTGCATTTTCAGCAGGACGATTTTCAAGGTACGCCCGTCCACCGTGACTAATACTTGATAGAGATTTTCGCTCTCAATCTCTTCCAGTAACTCCGCAACCGTACCCACTTCCGCCTGCCGCTCCCTGCCTGCCATGTCCTCAAGATATTCCGCAACGTCATTCGTCCATCGGTAAAACCGCCTGTTGGAATTGAAGTCTGCCCTGTCCGCCATGCGTATCTGCTCAATGGTCGCTTCATCAACGCCGCACTCACGCAGCAGCTTTTCCTCCGCTTCTTTCCAGATACGCCATTTCCTGTCCTCCCGTCCGTGGTTGTATGCCATTCTTACTTCCTCCAATCAGAATTGATTGAGAGGGCAGAGAAAAGCCCCCTCATCTTCCCAAAGGAAAAAACAAGGGGGCTGAACGCCTTAAATTTTAATTTTCTATTATCTTTCTTAGTTTTATTAGGATTCTGGCTTTGCGTTTGTTTACAACGCTCTGGGTTATGCCCAACCTCGCCCCGACTTCACGCTCGGAAAGTCCGTCAAAAAAGATTGCCTGTATCAGCTCCTGTTCACTATCCGACAGCAAAGGCAGGGCGGCTTTCAGCCTGTCCACCATGACCGCATTGACAACGGTTTCTGCAATGTCCACCGCTTCATCAGTGATAAAGTCCAGAGGATTCCCCTCGCTGTCCGTAAATCCGTCGAGAGATAGCAGTCTATTCTTTGTATCTAATTTTTGCAGATAACGCCACCGTTCCTTGTCACGGTAGAAGTCTGTGTATTGCTCCCTCACGACTTCAAGCAGACAGCCTTGAATGGGGATAAACAGCTTGTCCATATAGGTCTGGTCGGATTCCCTGCAACGGCAGAACTCCGTGTAGGATAATTCCACATAGCCGCCACTTTCTCTGATATATACCTTTCTTGGTGCATATTTCACCATAAATACCTCCCATCTGAATTTTTGAAATGTAAAAAATCCAGATGGAGAGGCGGAGAACGACACCGCATATCAGAAACAGCCCTACGGCACTTTCCAACAAAAATCGACAAAAGAAAAACCGCAAAGGCTCTGTGACCTTTACGGTTATAGGAAATAGTAATTCTATTGTATGGAGATTGTACTTCTACTTTCAAGGTGAGAAGTACCGTTGCACTGGCAGAAATTTTTTTAACTGGTTTCCTGCCGTTCTCTGATATGCTATGTATTGATAAATTTTGCTTCGTATGAGCAGATAGATAACTGCCCGAAAAAAGGACATAAAAAAATCCCTCCAAATTTAAAAACAAATTCAGAGGGTAATTTAGGGTATAACAAAATAACCCACCCGAATATCGTTTTTTTTATTTGGTGAGTTTGTTCTTTCAAATACGAAACAAAAAGAGCCGATGATTCGTGAATTGTTCCACAATTTCATCGGCTCTGCGTCTTAAGCGTCTGGCTCTTTGATGACAGTTATCTTCAAGTTGTCAACTTTAATCAATCTTTCTTGTCTGCATTTTGGACAATAAAGGGGATAATTCTCCAAAACAGTGTCCTTCCTAATTTTATTACGGGTTTTGCTCCCACAAACAGGACACAATATCCATTCGCATTTCATCATAATTAGTCTCTAATCCTTTCAAATCTCATTTTATATGACTTTTGCAAGCTGTTAAGCTAACTTGTGGAACATATGCCGAACCTTATCTATACGGCTATTCGGGCGGCGGGGTTGGCAAATAAATTTACCAATAGCTGGCTGGTATCCTTTTAACTCTGTCAAGCAGACTCCCTGCCCATTTGTGAAATAAGTTAAATCGTTCCTGTATTCTTGAATACATCTAGCAGGGATTTCTCCTTTCAGAATGACCTCGTCATTCTTTATCTGAGTACTTACAATATCTGCACAATACCTTGGAGCATCATGATACGCCCGTGAGAGATATTCCTGCGGTGCATAAATTTCAAAGTGGAGATATGGCTCTAATAGTTCTGTCCCTGCTTTTTTTAAAGCCTGCTCCAATACGATAGGGGAAAGCAGCCGAAAGTCTGCGGGGGTACTTACAGGACTATAATACAATCCATATTCAAAACAGATTTTACAGTCTGTCACTTTCCATCCATACAGCCCCTGCTCGCAGCCATAAAGAACCCCCTCCATAACCGCATTTTGGAACGATTGATTTAAATATCCAAGTGAAACTCTGCTTTCATACTGCACTCCGCTTCCAATAGGGAGCGGCTCTATGGACAACCCGACAGAAGCCCAGAAAGGATTTGGCGGGACTTCTATGTGGATGGTATATTCTGCTTTTCTAAGCGGTCTTTCCATATATATAACAGTAGGCTCTTTTATTTCTGCCTCCACATGATATTTTTCCTCAAGGATGGCACAAATGACTTCCATCTGCACATTCCCCAAAAAAGAAAGTATAATCTCATGCGTTGTAGTATCCACATAATATTTTAAAAGAGGGTCGCCATCTGAAATTTCTGTAAGTGCCCCAAGCAATATTTCCCGCTGTTCAGATTTCTTTACTGCAATCGTTGTTTGGAGCATAGGGAGAGGATTTTCAATAAATTTTCTCTGCGGCAACAGTATTTCGTTCCCCAAAATACTGTTTAGCTGCAAAACATCATTTGGTAAAATTACAATATCACCAGAGCAGGCTGTATCGGATGAATATAATTCACCGTTTGTCGGAACACACATCTCTGTGATTTTTATTTTCTCTTTTTCAGATATTCTAATAACATCCCTCAAATGCAATGTTCCGCTATATATACGCACATAAACAAAACGCCGCCTTTTCTCTGAATATTCAATCTTAAAAACCTGCCCGCATAGTTCAGATTGACCTTCAGGCGTTGATGAATAAAATTTACTGGCAATTACTTCTATAAGCTGCCGAATCCCCAGATTGTTTTTAGCGCTTCCGTGATAAACGGGAAATAACGTTCCGTTTTGGAATCTCCTGTTTTCTTCCTGTTCCAGTTCTGACATTTTAAACGGTTTCCCTGACATATATTTCTCTAATAGTTCATCGTTTCCCATAATTACCGCATCCCACTGTTCCATATCGTCATTGTCCGTTACATTTATATGGGGATGCTGCCCAACCTTTTGCTTCACTATAATTTCCGAAGAAAGCTTTGCTTTCATTTCCCGATATACCATTGGCAAATCAATCCCCTCTTGGTCAATTTTATTGATGAAAAAAATTGTCGGAATCTTCATTATCTGTAGTGCATGAAACAGTATACGGGTCTGTGCCTGTATGCCATCCTTTGCAGAAACTAATAATACTGCTCCGTCTAATACGGATAAAGAACGGTATACTTCCGCCAAAAAATCCATATGGCCTGGCGTATCTATAATGTTGACTTTTACATCCTCCCACTGAAAAGATGTCACTGCTGTCTGGATAGTGATTCCCCTTTGACGCTCCAAATTCATTGTATCTGTCCTTGTTGTGCCTTCATCTACGCTCCCTAGTTCTGCAATTGCACCACTGGTATACAATAAACTTTCCGTTAATGTTGTCTTTCCTGCGTCAACGTGAGCCAGAATGCCTAAGTTAATTATTTTCATGTGATTTTCCTCCTATCAACACCCAAAAAAGGGCATAAAAATACCCAGTGATAAATACTCCTATCACTGGGTAAATAACTCCAATAGCCCCAAAACACTTATATGTTTTCGGGCATATAAAATTACATGATAAAAGTATTCTTAAACTGGGTACAAAAAACTAAGCCCCATATTAAAAGTGAAACGGGACTGCTACTTTTTGTTCCCACTATCAAATTGACAGTTTATTTAAGAATACCTTGCCGCATATTTATTAACTCCTTGTATAATACTGAATCTAATTATATTCCTTAACCCTTTATTTGTCAAGCTGACAAACTAAAGCAGAAAAAGCGGCAGGATTTCCCCCTGCCACTAATCATCTGTTTATGCAAAAATAATTTCCTTTTCCACAATCTCCCTCGCACAAGCCCTTATGTTATTGAGGCATCCTGTCCATTCTAAGGCGTTTTCTGCCTTTAGCTGTTCCGTTATGCCCTGTGCCTGTTTCATACCCTCTATGAGCCTTTCAAAGCGTTCCTGTGCCTGTCTGTTGATGTCGGCAAGGTAGGCGTTTAGCCTGCCGCTTGTAAGAAGATTGGTGTATGTAACTTTACGGTACTGTTTTAGATAATCTAAATGCCGTTGCCCCCAGATGCCTATTGCCTGTTCTTCTTCGGCGGGTACAGTTAAGCACGGTATCAAATAATCCCCTTGCCTTTCGTATTTGCCGCCCAGTTCCTCAAATAATGATTTTGCCATTGTCTGTTACCTCCACATTCTTTTTTATTTTGAATGTCCGCAAAATCCGTCCTACATCGGAAGGACGCCACGGACAATCAAGGTTATGGATTGCTATGAGCCTGTCCTGCACATAGGCAATGAGCTTTGCAATGCTGCTGACCGTTGGTACATTGTTTCTCTTTGCCGTAATGCGGACAGAACCACTGATAGCTACAGTGGAGCTGATTGTCAGCTTATTTCCAGACTTTGACACGCTCACGGCTCATTGCATTGATTAGCCTTACCTCAAAGCCCGACAGCTCAATGTTTGACGGAAGCAGGTCAACGCCCTCTCTGTGGTGGATAATCCCCTGTGAAACATCAAGCGTTTTATCGTCTATGATATTCTGCATCACAGTAGAGAGCGTTATGGGAATATCGTCTGGTCTGTTATAACCTAGAGCCATCGTGAGATTTGCCTGTGCATCAGCGTCAATCAGCAGGACTTTTTTACCCTGCTGCACCAGACTTACGCCCAGATTGACCGCTGTGGTTGTTTTTCCGACACCGCCTTTCTGGTTAGTCAGAGCAATCACTTTGCAATTTAACATAGATGTGTCCTCCTTTCACATAGATTTAGCCACTTTGTCAAGGTGGCTATGTAAACAGTACCAGAGAACGCAAAAAAGCCGCCTACTCTTAAAATCAATAAGAATAAGCGGCTTTGTAATTTGTCTTAGACATATTCAATTTTTATTCTCTTGGTCGGTGCATTTATGACCTTAAAAACAAACTCGTCAACACAATCCGTATATCTGCCTTGCTGAATGAGCTGATTTTTTAACTCTACAAGGCTATGTATTAAAAGTTTTCTTTCGTGGCTATCCAAATATAGATGATTAAATTTCGCTCTCATAAGCACACCTCCACATCTTTAGCTTCATTATAAGTTTCGGAAAAATAATATACAAATCTATAACTGGGAGACTTTGATAAAAACTCATTCCTATCATAAATTTCTTCCATCTAAATACTGGATTGCGGTTGAAATTAAAGACAGGCAACGTTTATAAAAATATTCATAATGCCTTTTATCCTGAATATCCGTTTTTGTTGTTTCATGGTGTCGAATTCTAAAATTATTGCCAAGTATGGTAAGCTCATGAAATTCCTTTTCAAATAATTCTAAAAACGGCTGTTGATTATTACCCATATCCATTATAATCTTATTAACCGATTTCTTCTTATCTACAGTCGATGAGCAGTAATATGTCTTTAGTCTCTCAAATGCATCCCAAAGTTTCTCCACTGCAATTTGCAAATTGTTTTCATCATAATATTTTGAAGCCTCTTGTAATAACTCTTTCAGTCCTACTTCTTGAACAGACACTAATGAATTTTTATTTATCTGAGTATCAAATGTATTCATTAGCTTCCCCTTGGAAAGCTGAAATGGTATCTCATTCAGTTTTAATATAGCATTAATCTGTGGTTCAAAGTCATCTGAGATACTATGTTTCGCAAAAAACTCTATTGCGTCCAACACACAAAATGGAGAATTAGAAAGTATGAATGCTTGCAAATCAGCAGTTTCAACATATTCTTTTTTATCATTATAACACATTGGCACATAAAATTGCCTTATTTCATTAAAAACATCCTCAGCTACTGTTGTATTATAATTCCATCCCGTTTCGTCAGTCGCTTGATATACGATATTATATCGCTCCAGAAACTGATAAATTTGATTTCTCGCTTTCCGCTTTATGGACAATACTATATTTTTTGCTTTTATGTCCTTTGCATTTCGTTGAGAATATGGAATAAACAACGTATTATCTTCTTGCTGATATATTCTCCATCCATAAACATCACGATTGGATATTTTTTCAGCAGGGTAAATCTCATAACCGTCATTTTGTAATAGCTTGTTAATTGCCACTAAAAATTCTTTCCAGTATCCCTTATCATATCGAACAGCAGGGTGAAATACTTCACAAAGAAATTTTAAATATACTTCATCGCTACCATCTTGTAAATTGAATCTTTTGTCTTCAAAAACCCAACAGTATGGATAATCATCATTATTCACTGTATGTTGCCAAATATCCTGTTCTGCATTTGCAAATCTTGAATCAAAACTTGGCATTCTCTCCAAATCATATAATCTTTTAAGAAAATCTATTTCTTCAAGGCGACCATAATAATTATAAGTAACGGTTCGGGTTTGAAAAAATTCGTCTATCTCTAATCCATTCTGAAATAAATCTAAAATATCTCGCTTTGTTATTTCTGTAATACGGTTCACTCCATTTTCCTCCTTTCAAGCATGTTCAACACTTATATATTGCTTCCCAAATATTTTAAAGAAAAAGCGTACCACTATTTTTAATGATACGCTCATCATTATTAAATCACTTCAAAATACTTCAATGCATCCTTTATCGCTTCCACTTTCTCCGCTGTCGGATGCTTCCTCGGCTGTTTCAATTCTTCTACCGCATTAGGAGCATCATACATTGGTAAGCCTAAATCTCTCTTTACCTCTGCGATATATGCGATATGTACCTTGAAGCCGTATTTTGCTTCTATGTACTCCTTTATCATTTTGTAGGTCACTCGTTCCCTGGGCTTGTATTCTTCGGCTCTTTTAGCGATATTATCAAGCGGTACTTTTCCCTCACCTTCGCCAAACTCAACTTTTACGTTGATATGTCCGTTTGGCTTTTTGTAGGAAAGCAGTACCACCGTCTCCACATGCTCCGTATGCGGGAACAAATCAAATGGCTGACATGCCGTAACCTTATATCCACCCTTAACCAGCACCTTTATATCCCTTGCCTGTGTATCAGGTCCGCATGAAATGTACACAATCCTGTCTGGCTTAATCTTAAGAAGAGAATTAATGAATTCCGGTGTGCTTCCGCTTCTTGGAGGATCCATGATGACAACATCTGCCTTTGCATTTTTCGCATACTCAACAAGGAAATCTCCTGCGTCAGCATTAACAAATGTGACATTCTTTATATTGTTAATTGAAGCATTTATCTTAGCATCTGATACAGCTTCTGAATTAAGCTCAACTCCTATAACTTTGCCAGCCTTTTTTGAGGCGACTATTCCAATAGTACCAATTCCGCAATATGCATCAATTACAGTGTCATTTTTTGATATATCAGCAAGCTGGATTGCCTTTTTGTACAGCTTTTCAGTCTGCTGGTGGTTAATCTGATAGAATGATGTCGGGCTTATTCTGAATCTGCAGCCACACAACACATCCTCGATATAACCTTTTCCCTTAAGAACAATATTTCTCTTTCCAAGCACCATGCTTGTGCGCCTGTCATTAATATTCTGCACAATTGTAGTAATTTCCGGATGCTTCTCACATAATGCCTTAAGAAAATTGTTCTTTGATGGAAATGCGACTCCTGCTGTAACAATAACAAGCATAATCTCCTTTGTCGAAAATCCTTTTCTTAAAAGAATGTGTCGAATCATTCCCTTTCCCGCATCTTCATCATATGGCTGATATTTAAATGAAGCTATTAGTTCTTTAATATCCTTAATAATGTCTGTACACTGTGAATCTTCAATCATACAGTCCGATGTATCAACTATTCTGTGGCTGTTTTCCTCGTAGGTTCCTGCTATTACATTTCTGGACTCATCAAGTCCCACAACTGCATGAACTTTATTGCGGTAATATATTGGTCTGTACATTCCAACAATATCATCAACTTTTACATATTCGCCAAAAAGTTCTTCAATGTACTTCTGCTTAACTGCAAGTTCATTGTCATATTTCATCCCGGCATAATCACAGCCACCGCATTTTTCTGAAAATGCACAGTGAATCCGTCTTTCTTTCTCATCATATCTATTCGTCATAAAATTTCAAACTCCTCATTTTTTCTCGTAGCTCATACTCCAGAACTTCGTTCTGTCGTTGTCGCGGTGCTCCTCGAATGCAAGCGATAATCACACAATACATGCAAGCATGATTGTGTGATTCCCGCTTGTATTCTCATCACTACTCGCACAAAAGGGCAACCGCCCATACAAGCAGTTGCCCTTAACATCAGTCTTTGTTAATTATAATGAAGTATTCTCGTCTGTACTTCCAAGAATCTTAACCTTACCTTCGTAGAATTCTTTAACTGCGATTGATAATGGCTTGTCTTTCTCTGAACATCTTACAAGAGGAGTTCCAACCTGAAGCTTTCTCTCATCTTCCTTAGAGATTCTCTTCTCCTCAACCTTATCCTTGTCCTTTTCTTTCTCTTTTTCCTTGTTGCTTGCTTCAATTCTTGCCTTGGCAATCTTCTCCTCAACGCTTCTTGCATCGATGATTTCCTTAGCTCTGTTAGCAGTTGCCTTAACAATTGAATATCTGCTCTGTACTAAAGGCTGCTCGCCCTCTTCAACCTCACTGTTAATTACAGCCATTAATTCAGTATACGATGGATGTATCATTATATTATTCTCCTTTCGAATAAACCTTTAATTCTTCTTTAATATTATTAATCAGTCCAAGATTATACTTAGCTTTCATCTTCTCAGATAACACAATATCATGAATACGGCCAACACATAAATCGACTTCATCATTGATAACTATGTAATCATAATCCTCAACACCTTCTGCTTCCTCTGCTGCTCTTGAAAGACGGGCTTTAATTGTCGCCTCATCTTCTGTTCCTCTGCCACGGAGTCTCTTTTCAAGTTCTGCCGCTGACGGTGGTGTTATAAACATAAGCACTGCATCCGGGAACATTCTCTTGATATTCATGGCACCCTGTATCTCAATCTCAAGAATAACATTGTTGCCCTTATCAAGCTGTTCTTCAACATATGCCTTTGGTGTTCCGTAATAATTGCCAACATACTGTGCATGCTCTATCAAAGCATCTTCAGCAATCATCTTCTCAAATTCTTCTACAGTCTTAAAGAAATATTCTCTTCCATCAGCTTCGCCTTCTCTTGGCTTTCTTGTTGTAGCTGATATAGAAAGTGAATACTCATCATGAAGCTCTAAAAGTCGCTTCATAACAGTTCCTTTTCCTGCACCAGAAAATCCTGAAATAACTAATAATAGTCCTTTGCTCATATAATTACCTCATTCTGCACATAAAGTGCACAAGTTATTATACCTAACAAGCCCGAAACAATCAAGTAAATTTAATCAAAACCCATTAAAAATATATTGAAAGCCTACTCAATGTTCTGAATCTGCTCTCTTACCTTCTCAATCTCAGTCTTTAAGTCAATAGCTGCATTAGATATCTCAATGTCATTAGCCTTAGAAAGAGTTGTGTTAGCCTCTCTGTTCATCTCCTGTGCAATGAAATCCATCTTTCTTCCAATGCCGCCTTCCTCGTTAAGACATTTTCTTGCATGCTCGATATGGCTTCTTAATCTTACAGTTTCTTCGTCAACACATATTTTATCTGCGTATATAATAACCTCTGTTGCGATTCTGCTCTCATCAATAGTTGTATCACCAAGAAGCTCTTTTACCTTACTCTCTAACTTGCTGCGGTATTCCTTCATAATCTCAGGACTTCTCTTTTCAACAAATGCGACAAGCTCCTCCATGTGGTCTAACTTTCCTAAAAGGTCTTTCTTAAGATTCTCACCTTCAAGAATTCTTGTATTAACAAACTGTTCTAAGGCTGCCTTCATAGCTTCCTCTATAAAATGCCACAGCTCCTCTTCGTCTTCCTGCACTTCATCCATTGTGATAACCTCTGGAAATCTGGCAAGACCTCCAACAGTCATATCATTTTTAAGATTGTATTTTTCGGACATATTATTAAATATAGCCATATATTCATCAGCTATATTCTGGTTGAACTTAATATTAACCTGACTTTCTGAATCATCCTCATAATTAATAAATATATCAATCTTGCCTCTTGTTGCATACTTCTTAAGTAAGTCTCTCATTCTGCTCTCGAATACATTAAGCTTCTTAGGCATCTTGATACCTGCTTCAAGATATCTGTGATTAACTGACTTAATCTCAACTGAAATCTTTCTGTTACCTTTAACAATTTCACTCCGGCCAAAGCCTGTCATACTTTTAATCATTGTTTCTATCCTTCCATTCGCATATAATGCTTAGGAAAGTATACCAATTTTTGTGAAAGATAACAAGACTTACAGCAATAAGTATGTTAATATAATGCAATAAGATTAATGAATATTAATTAAAGGAGACATTATGGCATTCGATGGAATTACAATATCCAGTATTGTTAATGAATTAAACAACACAATTAACGGCGGAAGACTTTACAAGATATCACAGCCTGAAGCCGATGAAATAATGCTTACAATAAAGACACAATCTGGTCAGTACAGACTTGTTTTATCTGCAAATGCATCGCTTCCTCTTGCATATCTTACAGACGATAACAAGCCATCCCCTGCTACTGCACCGAATTTCTGCATGCTTCTTAGAAAACATTTGAATAATGGAAGAATAATATCTATAACACAGCCAAAATTTGAGCGTGTAATTGATATTGAGGCAGAACATTTAAATGAACTTGGCGACCTGTGCAGAAAGCACATAATCGCAGAATTCATGGGAAAGCACAGCAATATAATATTATGTGACGACAATAATACTATATTAGACAGTATCAAGCATATATCAGCACAGACAAGCTCAGTCAGGGAAGTTTTACCTGGTAGACCTTATTTCATTCCTAATACTTCTGACAAGATTAATCCGCTTGAAGCTGACAGAAAGCATTTTGACGAAACAGTATTTTCAAAGCCTGTACCTGTTGTCAAGGCGCTGCTTTCAAGCTATACAGGAATAAGCACATGTATAGCAGAAGAGCTTGCATACCGTGCCCGAGTTGATGGCGGACACCCTGCCAACTGCCTTGATGAGCCTATGAAAGATGCATTATACAACGTATTTGACGCACTTATGTCCGATGTAAGAAATGGTATCTACCACCCCGATATGGTAACTGACAACGGTGTGCCTGCAGAATTTGCCGCTGTGAAGCTTTCTATGTATGACAACCACACAGAATATGATTCTATAAGCAGATTGATTATCGATTATTACAGACAGAAAGAGATTGCAACACGAATCCACCAGAAGTCTGTTGATATAAGAAGAATTGTAACAACACATCTTGAAAGAGCATACAAGAAGCTTGACATTCAGGAAAAGCAGATAAAGGACACTGAAAAAAAAGACAAATACCGTATCTACGGCGAGCTTCTTACAACCTATGCTTACAGTATTCCTGCAGGTTCTAAGGAATATGAAGCACTTAATTACTACGATAATACTACAATTAAGATTCCGCTTGATAACACTCTCACACCAATTGAGAATGCCAACAAATATTTTGCAAGATATAACAAGCTTAAAAGAACCTATGAAGCCGGAATCCGTCTTATTCAAGAGATTACTGAAGAAATAAGTTACCTTGAATCTATTATCAATGCAATTGAGATTTCAGTAACAGAGGCTGATCTTGCTAACATTAAGGAAGAGCTTATTGAAACTGGATATATTAAAAGGACTGTTAAAGGAAAGCACAAAATCACAGCCAACAAGCCGATGCATTTTGTATCAAGCGATGGATTTGACATATACGTTGGAAAGAATAACATACAGAATGACGAACTTACCTTCAAGACAGGCAACGGCAATGACTGGTGGTTTCACGCCAAGCAGATGCCAGGCTCTCATGTACTTCTCAAAACAGATGGAAAGGAAGTTCCTGACAGGACATTTGAAGAAGCAGCAAGCCTTGCCGCCTATTACTCTAAAGGCCGTGAGCAGGAAAAAGTTGAAGTCGATTATGTATTAAAGAAGGAAGTTAAAAAGCCTGCCGGTGCCAAACCGGGATTCGTTGTGTATTACACCAACTACTCAATGGTTGCAGACACGGACATCAGCAAAATAAAACAGTTATAAAAAATTGGCTGAATCAGAATCTGAGGTGTCACCTCATCTGACTCAGCCATTATTTTTATTTATTCACTGGTTTTAATGCAATACTTACAACTGCCAGTATAACTGACGCACAATCTGCCACTATCCACGGCATATACTGGATTGCAAGTGAAGATTTGCCCGAAACAATAATCATAAGAATTACACTTATAACAACATTTATAACAAATATACCTGCCAGCTTTCTCATATCCAGAAGCCCGCTTATCACAAGATATATCAGTATGTATGCAGCCGTCATGCACACGCAGAAAGTTACAAGATACATGTAAAATGCGTTATCAGTCATATCACATAACGATATATCCAGCGTAAGATATCCAAACAGTGCAGGCGGGTTAAATGCATATATTACAGATGGCATTATTGTTACAAGTGCAGGAATACTGATACCTGCCAACATTCCTGCCCTGCCGCTTAATCCCTTGATAATACCTGATTGTATAATTATACAAATAATGGTTGCTATTAAAAGCATTATCATCCATGACCAGTTAAAGAATATTTTATTGCCAATATAATATGCCGTAAGATATTCATTAATTGTCATTCTTTGTGAATCACCATTTCTTATAATCACAGACAATATATCCTGTCTTATAAAACCAGCCCACGCATAAATTATAAGCGCCGGAACAAGGTAATTTACAGCATTTGTTTTCTTATTCTTAGCGAACATCTTTATGCGCATAATTCCAGAACTTTTCACCATTAATAATTCAAGAATTCCAAGAACTATTAAAAGGATATACAGAACAGGAACTTTATCAAGTAACTGGGTTGTCTCAATCTGTTCTTTCACTACTCCGTCAAGATACACTGAATCAATCATTGCATGCATGGATACTGATGACTCCCATATTCTTGCAAACAACAGCAGCATACCTGTCAATAAATTCAATATTGCAGATACAAATGCAGCAATTCCTGTATTACCGATTCTTAAAAGGATTCCTGCCACAGACATTGCCGTAAAAAGGATTGTAAGTGAAAAGAACAACTGATAAACAACATTAAAACCTGTATAATAATACAGATTATATACTGAATTCTGGCTTTCCGGAATGTTGAGTGCATTATTATTCATTTTACTGATTATCTGAGCAAATTCATTACTTCCTACAGGAACAAGAAGAATAAACAGACTCAAAGCCATAAGAACGGCGAGGCTTAAAAGCCTCACCCTTGTAATCTCATCTTTTTTCATAATCCTTCCTTTTCAGGGAAACAATTAATTAACAGATACTTTAACGAAAGATTTCTTACCCTTCTTAACAACTACTCCGTCTCCTTCGAACATACTCTTAGGGAACTTAGCTGCTATATCTGCTACCTTCTCTCCATCTACAGAAACACCACCCTGCTGGATAGTTCTTCTGGCCTCTGACTTAGTTGTTGCCAGTCCTGCTCCAAACACAAGATTAATTGCATCAATTTCATCATCTGTAAAGCTGTCTGCTTCAAGCTTTGCTGTAGGCATGTTAGCTGCATCCCCACCAGTAAAGATTGCCTTTGCTGTAGCTTCTGCTTTCTTAGCTTCTTCCTCACCATGAACAAGCTTTGTAAGCTCATAAGCAAGAATCTCCTTAGCCTTGTTAAGCTGAGCACCTTCCCAGCTATCCATCTTGTCAATCTCTTCAAGTGGAAGGAATGTGAGCATACGGATGCATTTAAGAACATCTGCATCATCAACATTTCTCCAGTACTGGTAGAAATCGTAAGGACTTGTCTTATCCGGATCAAGCCATACAGCACCTGAAGCTGTCTTACCCATCTTCTTACCCTCTGAGTTAAGAAGAAGTGTGATTGTCATAGCTGAAGCATCCTTATCAAGCTTTCTTCTGATAAGCTCTGTTCCACCTAACATGTTGCTCCACTGGTCATTACCACCAAACTGTAAATTACAGCCGTATTTCTGGTATAACATATAGAAATCGTATGACTGCATAATCATGTAGTTAAACTCAAGGAAGCTTAATCCCTTTTCCATTCTCTGCTTGTAGCATTCAGCTCTTAACATGTTATTAACTGAGAAGCATGCTCCAACTTCTCTTAAAAGTTCTACATAGTTAAGATTAAGAAGCCAGTCAGCATTATTAACAAGTAATGCCTTGTCATCTGAGAAATCAATGAATCTTGCCATCTGCTTCTTGAAGCAGTCAACATTGTGCTGAATCTGCTCTGGTGTAAGCATTTTTCTCATATCTGTACGTCCTGATGGATCACCAATCATAGCTGTTCCACCGCCAATAAGTGCGATTGGCTTATTTCCTGCCATCTGGAGTCTCTTCATAAGGCAGAGTGCCATAAAGTGTCCTACATGAAGGCTGTCTGCTGTTGGATCAAATCCAATGTAAAATGTAGCCTTTCCATTGTTAATAAGGTCTTTGATAAGTGCTTCATCTGTTACCTGTGCAATAAGACCTCTTGCAACCAATTCGTCATAAAGTGTCATTTTTGTTTCCTCTCTTTTCATTTTTCTTATTGCTGCTCGCGCAACTTTGTAAGCCAAGTCTCTCCGCAGCTTTGCTGCTCCCGAGCCTTGATAATTCACAACTTCCGCACTCCGTGCTCCGTTGTTCATTATCTGCATTCGCCATATAAGACAGAATCTGTGCAAGCACATTCTGTCTTGCATAGCTCATTGCTTACAAAAAAGGCTTCCGCCCTTCTTTAAAAGGACGAAAGCCTGAACTTACGTGTTACCACCTTTATTCATGACAGACTCGCATCTGCCACCTCATTAAGTCCACCAGCATGGACTTATGCACTATAACGTGTGCTACTCCGGCTGCCCCTACTTACAAATATGCTTTCAGTTCGCCACTCCGGAATGTATTCAGTTACCCTTACCCTTGCGCCTCTCATCAACCGGCTGCTTTCTGTAAGTTCAGTAATAACCTACTTGTTTCCATCAACGCTTTGTAATATTAATTGTGTATTACTTATAACATAATAGAATATTAAAATCAAGCCTCATTCCGAAACAAATGTATCAAATTAACACTAGATTGTAACTACTCTCATTGTGTTAGTAAGTCCTCTCTTAGATGAAGGATCAGAAGATGTAGCAATACCAGCAGAAACAATTACTGTATCTCCTTCTTCTACGAATCCAGCATGTTCAGAAACTACTAATGCATGCTCAATAATCTTATCAGTAGAAGCTTCTGTAGCAGTCTTAAGAGGTCTTACACCCCAGTAAATCTGCATCTTTCTAAGAACGTTATCGTATGGAGAGCATCCTATAATCTCAGCTTCTGGCTTTAACTTAGATGTAAGTCTTGCTGTAAATCCTGAAATTGTAGGACAGATAATAGCCTTAGCTCCAAGGTTATCTGCTGTCTGAACTGCAGCATTACATACAGCGCTTGAAATGCTTCTCTTGCTGTGAAGATTAGAATATTCTACTGAATGTCCCTTAATCTCCTGCTCAGTTCTTTCTGCAATCTTAACCATCATCTTAACAGCCTCTAATGGGTACTTTCCATTAGCAGTCTCACCACTAAGCATAACAACATCTGTTCCGTCATAGATAGCGTTAGCAACATCAGTAACCTCAGCTCTTGTAGGTCTTGGATTTCTGATCATAGAATCAAGCATCTGTGTAGCTGTGATAACTGGCTTATACTTAGCATTACACTTCTTGATGATTTCCTTCTGAACGTGTGGAACTTCCTCAGCAGGAATCTCAACACCCATATCTCCACGGGCTACCATGATACCATCAGCAACTCTGATGATATCATCTATATTAGCAATACCTTCGGCATTCTCAATCTTAGCAATAACTGGGATATCTGAGCCATGCTCCCAGAGAAGGTGCTTAATTTCCTCGATACATGCTGCATTTCTTACAAATGAAGCTGCGATAAAATCAAATCCCTGCTCAACACCAAAAATGATATCTTCCTTATCTTTCTCTGTGATGCCTGGAAGTCTGATGCTTACGTTAGGAACATTAACACCCTTCTTAGAACCAAGATCACCACCATTAATTACTGTACATTCAATTTCTGTACCTTCAACCTTATCAACCTTAAGCTCGATAAGACCATCATCGATAAGAATAATATTACCTGTAGTAACATCTTCTGGAAGACCTGCATAAGTTACCATATTAATCTTATCATCTGCTGGCACCTGTCTTGTTGTTAATGTATATTTCTGTCCCTCAACAAGTGTAACCTTCTTGTCATCCTTAACAGCACCTGTTCTAATCTCAGGTCCCTTAGTATCAAGAAGAGTTGCAATAGGGATATTAAGTTCTTCTCTTACACTTTTAATTAAGGCAAATCTTCCTGCCTGCTCCTCATGGTCACCATGAGAAAAATTAAATCTTGCAATATCCATTCCTGCTAACGCAAGATCCTTAATAAGGTTTCTGTCGTTAGTATTAGGACCCATTGTGCAAATAATCTTAGTCTTTTTCATTGTTTCCTCCAAAATAATTAAAATCTTTTCAAACACATACCTACAATATAATAACATATTTGCGTGTCAAATCAACTAAGTTTTTTATTTAACAAGCTTTTTAGGGGGTGGAAGAATACGCAAAGAGAGACAGGGACGGTGTCAGTCTTTCAGGTTTCTTCGTTTAGTGGCAGTAAAAGCCAGTTTTTGCTTCGCTTTTTTGTTCAAAAAATCAACGCGCTTCGCTTGAACGCGATTTTTTGAACCGCGCTTCGCAAACTCTGGCTTTAACTCCCACACAACTCAGAAAATTCAATTCTGACACCATCCCTGTTTCTCTTTGCTTACACTTCTACCCCAGATGGTTACTGTTTATCACCGGTTACATGGATGTGGGTATATAAGTGGTCGGAACAATACTCGTAGTTGCCGGCGCATTTTGAGCAGAATCTGAATGTGAGGTTTTCATCGTCAAGTTCTGTCCTTCCGCATACTGCACATCTGTGCTTCGGCACGCCGCGCTTCGCGTGTTGTGCCTGACTATCCTGTGTTCTGCTGTCTGGGGACACAGAACCATATGTGCCAGACTGTGCTGTATTATTCTGCTGCCAATAGTCTTTTCTGGCGTTCTGCTGTGCTTTCTTTGCTGTTCTCATTGCTTTGTCGAAGTTTCTCTGTGTACTGCTCTTTGCCGGGCCTTTCTTGTACAGGAAGAAGAATATTATAAAATTCAGCATTGACACAAGCGCCGCCGTTGCGTTGGCATAACACATAATTGCTGATGGCGCAAGGAAACCTGCTGCATACAGGCTGTACCATACATTTCTTGGAAGAAAAGGCACAAGATATCCGAATACTATAGTAATTCCGAATATTACAGCATCAAGTATTGCCATCCATTTAATCTTGATTGGGATAATGAAGAATAATAAAACCTCCATATCCGGCTGCTCCATAGCGAATGCCATGAACAAGGCAAGATTAATATAATTCGTACTTAATTTAAAGCTTAATCCCCATATAAGATAGATAATAAGTGATGCAAGTATATTAAGAATAACTCCTGTAAAGAAGTATACATTAAATCTGAACGAGCCCCATATTCTTTCAAGTACCGAACCAATCAGATAGTAGAAATACAGCACAAATACCACAAATATTATGCTGTTAGAAGGCGGTTGTAATATGAATGTGATGAGTCTCCATACCTGTCCTTTGAAAATCATAGCAAAATCAAGTGAAAAATATGCGTCATATAATCCATTAAAAAATGTATTCATCACAAATCCTATTGCATAAAGGACAATGATGTAAAACATAAGATTCTTAATCGCATACTTAGAGAATTTTTTCTCAAATTTAGCAAACCAGTTCATAAAATGTTCCTTTCAGTCTTACACATGTTACAGACTAATAATTCATAATCATATACAAGAAATTATAATAAACAAAACAATATGATGTCAATTAAACTTACTCTTAAGTTCTTAAATTTTAATAAAAATATCCACCATAAATAATTAAAGCTATTTTATTATTTCCTATTAATATTGAAATTTATTCCATTTTACTCTATAATGCATGAGTTGCATAAAAAATGACATATTTTGCGTTTTTTCACCAAAGTCACTATGCAATGGGTAACTTTGTATATTTATATTAAGGAGGACAGCTGCAGCTGTATTAGGTTATGAACAAATTCAAATTAGGTATTGATATTGGATCAACAACTGTAAAAATCGCTGTTTTAGATGATAATAATAATATTTTATTTTCTGATTATGAAAGGCATTTTGCGAATATCCAGGAAACTCTCCAGTCACTTCTTGAAAAGGCAGTGGCTGAGCTTGGCGAGTTTGAAGTATATCCTGTTATCACAGGTTCAGGCGGACTTACTCTTGCCAAACATTTAGAAGTACCATTTACACAGGAGGTAGTAGCCGTGTCTACTGCCATTCAGGATTATGCTCCACAGTGTGATGTTGCAATCGAGCTTGGTGGTGAGGATGCTAAGATTATCTACTTTACTAACGGTATTGACCAGAGAATGAACGGAATATGTGCCGGCGGTACAGGTTCTTTCATTGACCAGATGGCAACTCTGTTACAGACAGACGCAATGGGACTTAATGAATATGCCAAGAACTATAAGTCAATATACCCTATTGCCGCAAGATGTGGTGTATTTGCCAAGACTGATATCCAGCCTCTTATCAATGAAGGTGCAACTAAGGAAGACCTTTCTGCATCTATATTCCAGGCTGTTGTAAACCAGACAATCAGTGGTCTTGCATGTGGTAAACCAATCCGTGGTAATGTTGCATTCTTAGGCGGACCACTTCATTTCTTATCAGAGTTAAGACAGGCATTTATCCGTACATTAAGCTTAGGTCCGGATGAAATCATTGCTCCTGACCATTCACACTTATTTGCTGCTGTTGGTTCAGCAATGAATTACAGTGAAGATGTATGTGTTCCTGTAGAAGACATTATCGCAAGACTTAAAGGAAAGATTAAGCTTGAGTTCGAGGTTGAACGTATGGAACCTCTTTTTGAGAACCAGTTTGCATATGATGAATTCACAAAGCGTCACAGCTCTCATCATGTTAAGACTGCTGATATCGCATCTTACAAGGGCAACTGCTATCTCGGAATCGATGCGGGTTCAACAACAACCAAGGTTGCTTTAGTTGATGAAGACGGTAATCTTCTTTACTCATTCTACTCAAGCAATAACGGTTCACCACTTGCTACAACAATTAAAGCTATTAAAGAGATATATACACTGCTTCCACCAGAAGCCAAGATTGTACAGTCATGTTCAACAGGTTACGGTGAAGCACTTATCAAGTCGGCTCTTATGTTAGATGAGGGCGAAGTTGAGACAGTGTCACATTTCTACGCTGCTGCATTCTTTGACCCTGAAGTAGACTGTATCATCGATATCGGTGGACAGGATATGAAATGTATCAAGATTAAGAACCAGACTGTAGATTCAGTACAGCTTAACGAAGCATGTTCATCAGGATGTGGTTCATTCATAGAAACATTTGCAAAATCCCTCAACTTCACAGTTCAGGACTTTGCCAAGGCTGCTTTATTTGCGAACCACCCTATTGACTTAGGAACACGTTGTACAGTATTCATGAATTCCAAGGTTAAGCAGGCTCAGAAGGAAGGCGCTGAAGTTGCAGACATCTCTGCCGGACTTGCTTATTCTGTTATTAAAAATGCTTTATACAAGGTTATCAAGATTTCTGACCCTGATGATTTAGGTAAGCATATCGTTGTTCAGGGTGGTACATTCTACAACGACGCAGTTCTTAGAAGTTTTGAGAAGATTACAGGCGTTCAGGCAATCAGACCTGATATCGCTGGTATAATGGGCGCTTTTGGTGCTGCCCTTATTGCAAGAGAAAGATATGACGGTATATCAGAATCATCTATGCTTTCTATAGATAAGATTAACTCTCTTACATATGAAACAAAGCTTACAAGATGTAAGGGATGTACTAACAGCTGTCACCTTACAATCAATAAATTCTCTGGCGGCAGACAGTTTATCACAGGTAACAGATGTGAACGTGGACTTGGTAAAGAGAAGAACAAAGAAAAGCTTCCTAACCTTTTCGATTATAAGTTCCACAGACTCTTTGACTATGAGCCTCTTTCAGAAGAAAAGGCTACAAGAGGTACTGTAGGTATTCCAAGAGTTCTTAATATGTATGAAAACTATCCGTTCTGGTATACATTTTTCACAAAGCTCGGATACAGAGTTGTACTCTCACCTCAGTCAAGCCACAAGCTTTACGAATTAGGTATTGAATCAATTCCATCTGAGTCAGAGTGTTATCCTGCAAAGCTTGCACATGGTCATATCATGTGGCTTATTAAGCAGGGAGTTAAATTTATCTTCTATCCATGTGTACCTTATGAGCATAACGAATATGAAGGCACTAACAACCATTATAACTGCCCTATCGTTACTTCATATGCTGAGAACATCAAGAATAATGTAGAAGAACTTAAGTCAGAAAATATAGATTTCAGAAATCCTTTCATGTCATTTGAAAGTGAGGAGAAGATATCAAAAAGACTCGTTGAGGAATTCTCATCATACATTCCTGCCGCAGAGATTAAGTCTGCCGTCAAAGCCGGATGGGATGAAATGATGGCTTGCAGACAGGATGTCAGAAATAAAGGTGAAGAAGTAATTGCTTACCTTAACGAAACCGGAAAGCGCGGTATCGTACTTGCCGGCCGTCCTTACCATGTTGACCCTGAAGTAAACCATGGTATTCCTGAACTTATTAATTCATACGGACTTGCAGTACTTACAGAGGACAGTGTTGCACATTTAGGAACAGTTGAAAGACCTCTTATCATTCTTGACCAGTGGATGTATCATTCAAGACTTTACGCTGCTGCTAACTATGTAAAGACTGTAGATAATCTCGACCTTATCCAGCTCAATTCATTTGGATGCGGTCTTGATGCCGTTACTACTGACGCTGTCAACGATATACTTACTAAGTCTGGAAAGATATATACAGTACTTAAGATTGATGAGGTTAATAACCTTGGCGCTGCAAGAATCAGAGTACGTTCACTAATCGCTGCTTTAAGAGTCCGTGAACAGAAGAATTACCAGAGAAAGATTCAGTCATCTGCCTACCACAGAGTACAGTTTACTGAAGATATGAGAAAGAATTACACAATTCTCTGCCCTCAGATGTCACCGATACATTTTGACATATTAGGTCCTGCCCTTAATTCATGTGGCTACAATATTGAAGTCCTTGAGAACGACAACAAGTCATCAGTAGATGTAGGTCTTAAATATGTTAATAACGACGCATGCTACCCTTCACTTATGGTAGTCGGACAGATTATGAACGCCCTTCTTTCAGGCAAATACGACCTTTCAAGAACTGCTGTGATTATGTCACAGACAGGTGGTGGATGCCGTGCTTCCAACTATATTGGATTCATCAGAAGAGCACTCATAAAGGCTGGTATTCCAGATGTTCCTGTAATCTCACTGAGTGCACAGGGCCTTGAATCTAATCCAGGCTTCAGCTATGACATACCAATGCTTAAGAAAGCTATGATGGCTGTTGAATATGGTGATATCTTCATGAATGTTGTGTACCGTACAAGACCTTACGAGGCAGTTCCTGGTTCAGTTAATGCACTTCATGAAAAATGGAAGAAGGTCTGCATTGAGCAGCTTTCTAAAAATAAGGTTCATATGAAAGAGTTCAATAAGAACCTCCGTGCTATTGTTAAGGATTTTGATAATATTCCGCTTAAGGATATCAAGAAGCCTAGAGTTGGTGTTGTCGGAGAGATTCTTGTTAAGTTCATGCCTGCTGCTAACAACCACATTATTGAGTTACTTGAGGCAGAAGGTGCAGAGGCTGTTATGCCTGACCTTATGGGATTCCTTCTCTACTGCATGCAGAATTCAACATATAAGCATGAATTATTAAAGACACCTAAGAAAGGGGCTATTCTTTCAAGTACACTTATAAAGATACTTGAAACCTTCAGAAAGGCTGGAACCAAGGCACTTGCAGAAAGCAAGAGATTCGATGCTCCATCTAAGATTAGTGAGACAGCCAATTACGCTAAAGACTTCGTATCACTTGGCAACCAGACTGGTGAAGGCTGGCTTCTTACCGGTGAAATGATTGAGCTTATCCATCATGGTGTAGGCAATATCGTATGCTGTCAGCCATTTGCATGTCTGCCTAACCACATTGTAGGAAAGGGAGTTATCAAAGAGCTTCGTGCAGCATATCCTGAAGCTAACATAATTGCTGTAGATTATGATCCTGGTGCTTCCGAAGTTAACCAGTTAAACAGAATCAAGCTTATGCTTTCAACTGCTAACAAAAACCTTGCTAAAGAAGAAAAAGAATCTAAAAAAGATGCTTAATTGCTTGTACATATTATAATTCCGATATATAATGGATATAATAAATATGTTCGAAGAGGTGTAATATTATGAGTTTTATGTTATTCATCGGACCAATTATAGGTGTTGCAGTTGCTATTATTGCTGCTGTAGTTATCATATCAGTTATAGCCGCTGCTGTCTCACAGAAAGATATTAACGACGAAGATTAAGAAAAAGTTTCTGCAGTCTGATATTTTTAAATATCTGCTGCAGGAACTTTTTTTCTTATTTTTTCTCTTTCTTTGGCTGTATTCTGCCCTCTGCTATCTCTATAATCTCGTCTGATAAGAATTCCAGTTCATCAGCATCATGGCAGGCAATAATAATTAACGCACCTCTCTGCTTGTGCTTTAAAAGAATCTGCCTTACCTGCTCAGTTCCTGAATCATCAAGCGCGTTAATAGGTTCATCAAGAATAATAATATCCGGATCTTCCATTATCGCAGCCGCTATACCCAGTCTTTGTTTCATACCGAGTGAATATTTCTTGAATGTTCTCTTATCATCCGGTTCAAGCCCAACCTCCGTAAGTGTCTGCCTTATCTTATCGTCATCAATCCGTTCTCTGATAGAAGCCAGCGTCTTTAAATTCTCAAATCCTGTATAATTACTGATAAATGAAGGATTCTCTATAAGAATTCCTATGCTTGGAGGAAACATTTCATCTTTTCCTAATATTCTGCCATCAATATCAACTGTTCCTGTAACCTTGATAAGACCTGCTATTGCACGCATAAGCATTGTCTTACCACTTCCATTCTTTCCCCTGAAACCATATATCTTTCCAGATTCCATTCTAAGGCTGACATCATCAAGAATATCAATGCCTTTAATTTTCTTAGATACATTTTTCAATTCAATATACATACTTACTCCTCCTACAGAAAATCTCTTTTTCTTGAATATATAATTCCAGCAGCCATAATCCCCACATCTATCCCCAGCATTAATAACGCTCCAAAATACCATCTGTCATAAACATGCGGTATTCTGTACATCATCATATAATTATAGAAACCAAACCACTTCATATAACATATGCTGAATATGAATAACAATAGATTAATAATAAATCCAAATACAGAGTTAAACACATATGAAACCAGCAGAATTATAATACATGCAGTAATTAAGCTCAGCGTACACAGAACCATAAGTAAAACAACATTGGTATTGCAGCTTATATCTTCACTTCCAAGTATGAGTTTTATGTTCTCTCTGGCGGTAAAATGCATCCTCAGACTGAACTTATTTCCTAGAACTGAAAAACCACTGACTGCAAATGTTACAATTATCAGAACCATATATACAAGTGCAGCTAATACTGCGATAATATATTTACTGACCCACCAGTACACTGGTGAACGCGAGGCAATCATTATGCTCCTGCTTAACGCACTCCTGTCCGAATTAATATAATACGCAACAATAAAAAGCAGAAATAAAAGGACAAATATCTCAAGCACCGGAATATCCATCGCCAGATTTCTTTCGGGATAGAACTCTTTAGCTCCTTTAAAGAAATCCATAAGGCTGTCGCCTAACGACACTGCTGCTATCCTCCCCTTATTGATTGATTTGTTCATATTAGCAAAGAATATTAAAGCCTGCATTAAAGAATACACTGCAAATGCTATGTATAATTTCCATGCAATATTCCAAAACCTTTTCAGGTCTGCCTTAAATACATTAATAAAACATCTCATTAGTTCTTAAGCATGTCCTTTCTATAAAACCTGAATGTCAGATAACTTACTGCTACACACACCGCCCAGATAATAACAGGCAGTACTATATTGTTAAATACAGATATTCCATATATGTACATGTCCGTCTGATACATCACAAATCTGTCAAACAGCCCTGTTTTACCTATACTTAAAAATAATACATTAAAATATATTATGATAAAACTCCACACAGCCGATCTTGTAATCCAGTAAAGCAGACATAAAAGCACATAAACAATCTGAAGTCTTAAGATATCCAGTAATAACATGAGGACTATTACCGCAAATGTATTCTCATATGCCAGTTCATGATAAGGTATCCATGTTTTAGCTAAACTTCCTGTAATATTCCAGTTGCATCCAAAAACTGCCCCTTCTCTTAACCCTGTCAGCATTATAATCAGACAATTAACCACTGGAATAAGCAAAGTTATTAATATGCCTCTTTTAATGCAGTCTCTCCACATTTTTCCCATTAACTGGTAAAGAACAATTCTATTCGAAGTCATATTTCTTTTAATAATTACAATAGATACAAAAGATACATATATCATCTCGAATAATCCCATGAAAGAAATCGTCTTCCAATCAAATACGGCAAGATAATAATCTGACATGCATGCGTTCACATTCCAGAACACTTTATACATTTTAGAAAGCGTACTAATGAATATAATAACCGGTATCAAATATATCAGTGCAAAACACAGCTTTTTCCACGTTCTGTTTCCCATAAATTCACCTCTTATCAAATACAAGCTTTCTTCTATATGGATAGAACGAATATACAAGCGTCATTGTTGATGATTCAATCTTATCAAAATTTTCGTATTTAAGCATTGATGTTGAAAGCATGCTTTTTAATACCAGCTGTCTTTCTTCACCCGGCAAAACATTAATACTCTGCTGTGATGGATTGTCATTATTAATTATTGGAAATGCACCATTACTTGCACACAGTTCTTCAATTACCATGACAAAAGATGGACTATAACTAATAATGTCATCAGTTGTATTTCTTACTGATAATGTAAATACAACAACCCGCTTCTTATCTTTATTCTCTCTTTTAAGATACCTGTCATACTCCGAAGATATCTCCGAAAATTCATCTAATGTATATACCGAGTAATCTATTGGCTTAACTTCCAGACCATTAATATCAACCGGATTATCTTTGGTATAACTTATAACCTCTGCATTAGGATACAGCACATTTATTCTTATAATCATCACCGCACATATTACTATTGCAATAGAGCTTATACATAAAACTATTAATTTACAATGCTTCATTATCTGCTCCTTTCACAAAAAATATGATACCGCTTATAACAGTTATAATTATTGGTTCTAATATATATGCAGCAAGCTGCTTATCAGATAACATATTAGAAGCCAGTAATCTCATCGGATTAAAGCTGTCCATTCCAAACATATTCCTTAACATATTGGAAACAACACCCAAACCATAAAATGTAACGAATGGCATAAGCATCACCAGAAAAGAATTATTAAATATATATGACGAAGCAAGGGCAATTACACAAAATGCTCCTCCATATATAAAGAATTGCACAATATATATAAACGTATATATGAACGTATGTTTCACAAATAATACATTCATAAAAGAAGAACCGTTTCCCATAAAAAGACCATTTTCAATTGGCTTTAACGCAGGAACAAACATCATTGTTGCTATCAGGTTAACAAGTAATGGAATTACGACAATCAATCCTCCAACTACGAAAGTTGTTATGAACTTTGCAATATGTAATCTGTTCTTTGATATTCTGCTGTAATACTGCAATATATACTGACTGTTATTATCTTTTACAAATGTTGAGCAATATGGCAATGCTGCAAGTAATATACATACATATAAATAAACAGTCGCCCATATATCATACCCTATTCCGATTCCCATCCATGAAGTGAATACTGAATGAGGATAACTTGCCACGCTTCCATCATATCCCCCAAGTACATCTATATGAGGTACAACAGTCTGGATAAATGCACCTGCTGCCAATGCCAGACCTATAACAATACTTGCGGCAAACAATTTATTCTTAAATGCTCTTCTAAATTCTATCTTTAATAAAATATTTAATTCATGCATAATTATCCCCTATCTTCTATGTCCAGTTCTATAAGATATCCAGTATAACCGGTAGGCTGGAATATATATCCAAATGAACCTTCAAGATAATACGTCCAGCTATTCACAACAGGAGCTTCAAATCCAATCCACATATCATACTCATCTTCTGGATTAATGTCCATACAGTATGCTATAGAATTATCTTTGCTGCTCGTAAAACGTTCCTCTCTGTCTACAAATAACTGCACTCCAAAAGGATATAATTTTCCATCATCTTTCTTAACAACAAAACCTGAACACATATTAACATTTTTTGAAGTATTTCCATTATATTTCATATGTATCTTAATCCACACTGTGCGATTGTCATCTTCCTTTAAATTACCATCGACATCATACGCAATCTGTTTCTTAAAATATTTCATAACTTCATCTATATATTTATCATCAATAATTTCTTTCGCATAATTATAATTTCGTGTAGCCACCGCTTCTTTTACCGTAAACTCACAATCATAATATTCAAATGTTTCATTCATCTTTATGAACTTCATCATGCTTGTTTTATTGCTCAATGGTCCCTGTTGATACTCTTCTACCTGCTCATTCTCATCATAGGTTGGCTTTTCATTGTATATCTTAGTTACTGCCTCCCCTGCTGAATCAGTTTCATACTCATATCTGTATGCATATGATTTTGTCTCTTCTATTGCTTTAGCATCCTCTATGGACTGCGTTGTACATCCGCACAACGCAGCCATAAGGAAAAAGCATGGTAATGTTTTATATATCTTCATACTAATTCTCCCTGTACATGTTCTCTATAATTATAGTATCGCTCATGCTTCCCCATTTCAACACCAATGTCGTGAACGACAGCAACTTTGTCGTGAACTACCATGGTGACTATAAGTATAGTTGCAAAAAACCGAAACAGAAGGATTAATCCAACTGTTCCGGCTCTATCACCATCTTATTTCACAACAGAACATATTACCTTCTTCATGATAATCACATGTTCCATTATTCTTCTTTACAAGCTTCTTAATAATCTGAGTTCCAAGACCATGTGATTTCTTGTCCTGCTTACTTGTATGAAGCTCTTTATTATCATTTAATACTGACTTCGATATATAATTCTCTACAGTTATAATCATATCATTGCCATTCCATACAGAACGGATTTCTATTTCCCTGTTACACGGTTCTTCTTTAAGTTCAGCCTCTATTGCGTTGTCTAACACATTTCCCATAATTGTGTACAGGTCGTTGCCATGCATAGGCTTTAATGTCTTATGAAGACCTGTCGTTATTATTATATCTTCACTCTTGGCATATTCAATCTTATTATTAATAACCGTATTGAATATCGGATTATCTGTATGAATATATTCCTTGGTTTTCTCAAGACTTATAATATACTGCTTAAGAAAATCCTTAGCTTCCTCATATCTTTCCTGTGAAAGCAGACCATATATAACCTGAAGCTGATTATTCATATCATGCCTTACAGTTCTTACCTGCTTATCCATTGCCTGAACATTTTTAAGATAATCCTCACCTGACTCTATTACATTTCTTAAATGTTCTGCCTCTTGTCCCTTGTAATTCTCCTGATAGAGCCTTACAAGCGTTCTATAGAATATAATTGCAAGCACCAGACTTAACACTATAATGTTCATAATCAGCATGACATCATGGCCGCCATCAGAAATTCCTAATCTGATTAACAGATATATATTAAAACATAATACCAAAACATATGCTGCTATATTAATTATATCTATCTTCGTAAAACTGCCATGTCTGATTGTTTTAAATGTATTCACAAGTGCAATCAATGTCATATATATAACTATAACAGTGAACTCATACATTCCCGTTTTATATATAATAAGATTAACATTTACAATATATATCACGCCATAAGTAATAGCTGCTATAGCAATGACAACCAGTGCCGATACCACATACGCTGCTTTAGCAATATAGCCGTTCAGTACCAGATATATCTCTCTTACAAGTATTACTCCTATACATATCATTATTGCCATTCTGATATTAACAATATTTAACAATATATCATTCATATGTCTGTCTGTTGTGCCTGTACTGCATATATCCCTTCATAAATGTATCTTTATAGCTTCTTCCAAGCTTGAGAGTTTCACCATCAATCATAATAACCTCATTAGTACTCTGGTTGATTCTTGAAATATACCTGTAATTAATCATATATTTTTTATGAGCCCTTACTATATCCGTACCTGTTATATCCTGTCCGAATTCCATCATATTCTTCCTGATTACATAGGAATTCCCATCAGCCGTATGTACTGTAAGATAATGGTCCTCACTGTGAACATATGTTATATCACCTGAATTAATATTGATAATTCCATCTTTATCATCAAGAACAATCGTCTTTTCATAACCATCAATGGCTATTAGCTTCTTAACGACTCTCTGTACATAAGTCTCATATCTTGACTTTCTGATAAAATAGAACGGAGTATAATCAAATGTATCATATACAACATCTTCATGCGAAGTAACGAATATAATCTTAGTCCTGTATCCTGATTTTCCAATAGCCTCAGCCACAGCAAATCCATCCATCGGCTCCATGTTAATGTCCAAGAGTACTGCTTTATACATTTTATTCTTTAGAGCTTCCAGTAACTGCACGCCTGTGTCATAGTAATCTATGATTACATCATTCCTGCCTGCTTTCATGAACTCATTCTTCAATGAAGCCGTCAGCTTGTCTGCCATAGTCTTATCATCATCACATATCGCGATTGTATATCCCATATATAAAGCACCTTCTCTATAGTTATTTGCTCATATTCTTAACTTCTTCGAACTTATCCATAACTTCCTTAGATGGCTTTCCTGTTGCAAGACTTACAACAATAATAACTAATGTTGCGAAGATAAATGCTGGCAACAGTTCATATACAGCAAATATTCCTCCAAGCTTTGCAATACCGAATTTCCATATGAATATCATCGCTCCACCTGCAATCATTCCTGATACAATTCCGTACTTATTAGCTCTCTTCCAGAAAAGTGAGCAGAGAACCACAGGACCGAATGCCGCACCAAAACCTGCCCATGCAAATGAAACAATCTTAAATACTGAGCTTGTTGGATCAAGTGCAAAGAATATTGATATAACTGATATAACAACAACTGTAAGTCTTGCAACAAGCATCGATGTCTTCTTAGACATATTAATATGTAACACCTCAACTGCAAGGTTCTGTGATATTGCTGATGAAGCTGCAAGAAGCTGTGAATCTGCTGTTGACATGGTTGCTGCAAGAATACCTGCAAGGATAATTCCTGCTATAAATGCTGCTACAGGGTTAAATGTTGAAAGATAATGTGATATCTTAACAATAATTGTCTCTGATTCTGAACCTGTAAGGGTATCAATAATACCATTCTTTGAAAGTGTAAGTCCTATTACACCGATTCCGGTTGCAACAATAAGTGATATGAATACCCATACAGTAGCTATTCTTCTTGAAATCTTTAACTTGTTCTCATCTTCAATAGCCATGAATCTTAAAAGGATATGTGGCATACCGAAGTATCCGAGTCCCCATGCAAGTGTTGAAACAATCTTAAAGAATCCATAGTCTCCTGAACTGTTAGTTTCTGCAATATGGGTGTGGAACATATCAAGATATCCTGGAAGTGCCTTGGCATTATCAAGTACAGCTCCCATTCCCCCAGCCTGCACAATTCCGAATATTACAACGACAGCAAGTGCGAATGTCATAATAATACTCTGTACAAGATCTGATGTACTTGCCGCAAGGAATCCACCCATTGTGCAGTAAAGTACAATAACAACAGCACTGACAATCATTGCTGCATGATAATCAAAACCTAAAAGACTGTTAAACAGCTTTCCGCAGGCAGCAAAGCCTGATGCTGTATATGGTATAAAGAATATTACAATAAGTGCTGCAGATATTAATGTAATTACATGCTTGTCATCCCCGAACCTCTTAGAGAAATAATCAGGAAGTGTTATTGCCTGATAACCATGTGAATATAATCTTATCTTCTTGGCAACAATAAGCCAATTAAGGTAAGTACCAAGTGCAAGACCAATTGCTGTCCATGTTGCATCAGCAAGACCTGTAAGGTATGCCAGTCCCGGAACACCCATAAGCAGGTAACTGCTCATGTCTGACGCTTCTGCACTCATTGCAGTAACAACAGGTCCTAACTTTCTTCCACCAAGATAGAAGTCTCCTACATCACTGTTCTTCTTAGAACAGATTACACCTATCCACACTACCATTCCCAGGTAAAGTATAATTGCTGCTAAAATAATAATGTTTGACATAAAATAATCCCTTTTCCTTTCATAAATACACGAATGTACCTATTATAGCATACATTCAGCTTTATAAAAAGCGAAAAGGGATTAATTATTATTATAAATATGTTGTTAAATTACTCTGACACGATCTTGTCATACGGCTTCTGTGCCTCTGATGACTGGGTATGCTGAGTATTAGTCTCCTGCTGACTGACAGTTGTCGGCTGTGTCTCTCCAGAATCATTCTTCTGTGTCTGTGCCTCAGTCTCCTGAGGTCTGTCATCATTCGTGACAGCTTCTGTTTCAGCCTCTGTCTGATTGTATTGTGAAACGTTATTATTCTGTATATTACTGCTGCCATTCACATTATCAGTCGGGTCCCTATATGCATCATCAGCTATCCGGCTTATGCCTTCAACTTTAATATCTGAACTGATATCAAAATCTTCAACTATCTCTACGGTTGTCTTCGCACCGCAATTCTCATATATCCACTTGGCATTGGCACATGTCATAAGTATTGAACCTTCCGACACATTCTGACCTATGGCATTGTATGACTTTGGATTAAGATTATTATCACTCTGGCTGTAATATGTTGCGGTACTTAGATACTCAGCATTATCAAGTCTTGAAGAGTATCTGACATAATATATATCTGTAATCTTACGCCATAAAGATTTCTCTGATATAGCCGTCTTGGCAGGAGCAACTTTAGGTCCTAGAGCCACTTTAAAAGCCTTAACAGGAATAGAGAATTCTTTATTGTCATCAAGCTGATAAACAACCAGCGTATGCTTCGCTATGCTTATTCTGATATAATATGACTGGTTCTTTGCAATTGTCTGTGTCTGTGTATCCGTCTCTGATGAATCAGTTTCACCAGTGGTCTCTTCCTGTGATACATTATCAGCATTCTTATTGCTGTTATGCATACTGATAACAGTTCTTAACACAAATAGCAGTCCAAGAACCATTACAACAAGTATAACAAGGTATACGATTGAATTAGTTCCCTTAAACCATCTCTTAATATCAAACTTCTTCGTTCTCTTATAGCCATTAAAATCCATAACTTACCAACCGTGTATATATTAAAAGTGAATTAAATATCTTTGCCCATGTTCTTCTCTTTTAATTCAATAAACTTAAGTATCATATCAATTGCACCATCTATTCCTACAAGTCCACTGTCTATACAGAGATTGTAGCTCTTAGCTTCTCCCCACTTCTTGCTTGAGTAGTAATTGTAATAGCTTGCTCTTCTCTTATCCGTCTTCTGGATAAGATCTGCTGCCTTAGAATCATTAAGTTCATAGATTCTCTTAATTCTCTGTACTCTCTCATCAAGACTTGCCTTGATAAATACACTTACTGCATATGGATTATCTTCCAATGCATAATCAGCACATCTTCCTACAATAACACATGATTCTCTCTCTGCAAGTTTCTTGATAGCATCAAACTGTGCAAGGAAAACCTTGTGATTAATAGGCATATCCACATATGAATTAGTATATCCCAGTGAATATGTATCCATTACAAGAGAATAAAGGAAACTGTTAGTAGGCTTCTCGTCCTGAGATGCGAAAAGTTCTTCACAAAGTCCACTCTCCTTAGCTGCAAGTTCAAGCAGTTCCTTGTCGTAGCACTTTATTCCCAGCTTCTCTGCCAGTTTCATGCCTATCTCATGTCCACCGCTTCCAAATTCTCGTCCGATAGTAATAACTGTTCTCTCATCCATAGTTCCTACCTCCTGGTTTCAATTGTATACGAAATACTTTAGATATATTATACATTATTTCTGTGGTAAAATCTACATATTAAGCATAATTAAATTAATCTTTAATAATTATTAATTACTCTTCATAATGGTCTATATGCAAGAGTATCTCTGTAAGAAATTCTGCTATCTTAGTTCCAGCCTTATTAGATATCACACTGTATCTGCTCGGTGTAACACAAGCCAGTCTGATATTAGAAAAACCTCTTGCACCAAACATATAATTCTTACTATAATTCTTAGATTTAAGTGCCTTCTCAACATCAGGAAGCACCTGGTTTCTTGTGATTATTATAAATGATATATGTGTATACATATGATTCTTAGCCGGCAGCTTTCCGTCACCTCTTACAAAATGCGGTTCAATCTTATTGACAGCAAAATCATATAAATCATCAAGCTCTTTCATGCCAAGCGTATCACAATTAATGAAAAACAGATGCTCATAGCATTTTGAGTCCCATAACTTGGCATCATCTGTTGTAGAAAATCTGTCTTTCTTATTATAGCTGTAAGCATATATAACAAACTTTCTACCTTCAAACCAGTAATTATGGTATATATCAAATGTATCTGAAATACTGTTCAATATCATATCTATAAATTCCCTGCGTCTCAATTGCTACCTCCATTTCTTAAATCCTTAAGCAGCTTCTCAAAATATCCGGGCAATGGTGCTTTGAACTCCATATATTCACCTGTTGACGGGTGTATAAATCCAAGAACACCCGCATGTAGTGTCTGTCCCTGCAGCTTATATCCACTCCTGGCATGACAATACACATCATCTCCAAGTATCGGATGTCCTATACTTGCCATATGTACTCTTATCTGATGAGTTCTGCCTGTCTCTAACTGACATTCTATAAAACTGTATTTGTCAAAATTCTCAAGTACACGGTAATGTGTGACAGCACGTTTTCCATTCTTTCTATCAACCGCCATCATCTTGCGGTCCTTTGGATTACGCCCTATAGGTGCATCCACTGTGCCTTCTTCCTCTTTAAAGCGGTTATGGACAATGCAATAATACTTTCTTGTTATTGAATGGACAGCAAGCTGTGCAGCAATATCATTATGTGCCTTGTCATTCTTACATGCAACAATAACACCTGTGGTATTCATATCTATTCTGTGTACTATTCCAGGACGCATAACGCCATTAATTCCTGACAGATTATCCCTGCAATGATACATAAGTGCATTGACAACTGTTCCTGTATAATGTCCTGCAGCCGGATGTACAACCATTCCCTTCGGTTTATCTATCAGTATCACATCATCATCTTCATATATTATATTCAGAGGTATGTTTTCCGGGAGTATCTGTGGCACAATAAGTTCAGGAATTGTTATTGTGATATGTTCCGTTCCATTAAGCTTATAGTTGGACTTGACACATTTGTCATCAACCGTAATATCTCCATCATCTAACAGCTTCTGTATGCGTGACCTTGACACATCTTCTAACTCCTGCGACAGATATTTATCTATTCTTGTCCCCTTATCCTCTGGTTCAGCAATTAAATTCTGTACTGAATCACTCATTATTATCACCCTTCTTTGATAACTTTAAGAATCCGAAATCGTCTTCTTTATAGACAAAAAGAATAAGAATTATAAGCAGTGCAACTGAAACAGTAACATAGCAGTCTGCCACATTGAATACCGGAAAATTAATAAGCTTGAAATATATAAAATCCCTTACATATCCGAATCTTACCCTGTCAATAAAGTTTCCTACTGCACCAGATACAAGTAATGTACATGTTATAAGAAGTGGCATATACTTTCTTGTTGCAGGAAGATTAATAATTACATAAGTTACTATAAGCATAACTATAACTGTAAACACAAGAAACAGATTAATCCTACCGCTTAGCATTCCCCATGCTGCACCTGAATTTCTAAGATAAGAGAATACGAAAGCATCGCCTATTATCTTAAAATCCGGTTTTCCTAAAAGCTTCGCTTCTGCAAGTGCTTTGGTAATCTGGTCTAATTCAGTCAGAACAACAATTCCTATAATATAAAATAACAAATTGAATATTTTCTTTTTATTATTCACTTTCAGCCTCCGTTATTAAACATTTATCTTATAACACCTTCAAGTGCTCTTCTCATCTGGTCATCAGTTATATCTCTGTCAATATAAGCATCTCCGACTGACTTAAGAAGAATGAACTTAACCTTGCCGGCATCCATCTTCTTGTCATTCTTGGATACCGCAACAACATCATCAATCTTAATTCCTGTGACATGGTCAGGAAATTCATATAATGCAAATGTTTTAAGAGCATCATCTCTTTCCTTTGCAGTTATAGTTCCAAGCTCGACACATATATTGAGTGCTGCTATCATTCCAAGCACAACACACTCTCCATGATAAAGTGAGAAGTTCATCTCTTTCTCAATGGCATGTCCTAATGTATGTCCGAAATTAAGCAGTGCTCTTTCACCTTTCTCCTTAGGGTCATTCTCAACAACCTCTCTCTTGATATTACAGCTCACATATATCATATGTTCAAGTGCAGCTGGATCTAGTGCCTTAATTCTGTCTGCATTGTCCTTAAGCCAGTTGTAATATTCCTTGTCTTTAATAAGACCATGCTTAATAATCTCACCAAATCCAGAATTAAAAAGTCTCTTACTGAGTGACTTAAGCACTGACATGTTCATATATACAAGCTTTGGCTGGTGGAATGCTCCAACCATATTCTTATATGCCCTGAAATCAACGCCTGTCTTGCCGCCAATACTTGAATCAACCTGTGCAAGAAGTGACGTAGGAACCTGTATGAATTTAATTCCTCTAAGATATGTTGCCGCAGAAAATCCTGTAAGGTCGCCAACAACTCCTCCGCCAAGTGCTACAAGGCAGTCATTCCTGTCAAAATGATTCTCTATAAGATATTCATATACATCCTGTACTGTGTCAAGAGTCTTATTCTCTTCTCCTGCTGCAAATGTATACACATATACTGCATTGCCTGTTTTTTCAAGTTCATTCTTTACCTGTTCTGCATATAAAGGACCTACATTGCTGTCTGTCACAATACATAACTTTCTCCCTGTTATTTCAAGCTTATTAAAGGCTTCTGAAAGTCCCCCGAATCCACTTTCAATCACAATATCGTATGCTGGTTTACCTTCGCACTTTACATTAATACACTTCATAACATTCTCCCTTATCCTTATACTTAAACAGCCACCCATTATATGTGGGTGGCTGTGAAGATCAATTAAAATCTGTTTTCATTCTTGTTAAATGATGAAAGATCAATTCCTCCTGTTACTATCTCAGGAATATCACCCGAAATATCTACATTAGGTGGAGTCACCAGGAAAATATAATTAGTTATCTTCTGAAGGTTACCCCTTATTGCATATGTAGAACCAGCAGAATAATCTATTATTCTCTGTGCTATCTCAACATGGATTCCTTCAAGGTTAAGCACAACTGCCTTACCTGTAAGAAGTGTATCAGTTATCTCCTTAGCATCTTCCATAGATTCTGGTCTTATTACAACAACTTCAAGTCCTCTTGGAGACTGTGTCTTCATAGGAACAACCTTAGACTTGGAAGCAAATCTTGGCTTCTCTGCTGTATATGAAACATCTTCGTCTGCTACTGTATCTTTCTTGGTATTCCTTCCAAAAAGATTCTTTCTTTCTGATGGTTTCTCATCATCGTAGTCATCACCGAAATCATCATCGTAATCTTCGTAATCGTCATCAAAATCATCATCGTCATGCATCTTAAACATATTAGTTAAACCGTCTAACATTCCCATTATAAACACTCTCCTATATCTAATAATCTGACTTTCTTTAGTATCCCCAAAACATATTAATGTGAATAGTCCCTGGCTCCAAATATCGCTGTTCCAACCCTTACATGAGTTGCCCCTTCTTCTACAGCAACAGTATAATCGTTAGTCATCCCCATGGACAAAACATTCATGTATACATTATCTATGTTTTTGTTATTGATGTCAACCAGTAATTGCTTTAATTCTCTAAAATACTTCCTGTTATCTTCAGGATTTTCAACAAATGGTGCACTTGTCATGAATCCTCTTATCTTAATTCCCGGAAGCACTCCTATTTTCTTCACAAATTCTTCCGCTTCTTCACATGTTACACCGAACTTGTTCTCTTCTCCTGCAACATTAACTTCAATAAGAATATCCTGTATAAGGCCTTTCTTTACTGCTTCATCACTTATTGCAACGGCAAGTCTTTCTGAATCAACTGAATGAATCAATGCAGCTCGTCCTACAACATATTTTACCTTGTTTCTCTGCAGATGTCCTATCATATGCCATGTTATATCCTTAGGAAGTGTATCTGCCTTGTCCACCATCTCCTGAACATAATTCTCTCCAAACTGTCTTATTCCACAGTCATATACTTCCATAAGCATATCCTTGGGCTTGGTCTTGCTTACTGCAACAAGACACACATCTTCTGGATTTCTTCCTGATTTCTCACATGCTTTCTTAATATGCTCTTCTACTTCAATAAGATTATCCTTTAACATAATGCCTCCTGAATGTCATTAATCTGATATGCATAAGCATTTAATATATCATCTCATTCTCTGAATACTTGTCTGCATCTAGAATTATTCTGTCATATATTGACACACCATGACTAAGCGACTGTTTTAATATGTAGTATTCATTATTGCCATCTATTACTTCTACAAGCTTAAATACTGTATATCCTGTATTAACACAATACACACCTCTAAGCTTTTCAACCGGTCCTACAACGAACCTGTCACTTGAATCCATCCTGATTATTCCAGTGCCGGCTGCCAGTTCTGTCTTCTTAATATACACAGCCTCATCATTTGACTTATATATATCAACAGCCTTAAATACCTGATTCAGCTTACCATCTGAATCGCTCTGTTCTACAAGGAATCCATAATCACCCTTTTCACCATTAGTTATGAGGTATTCTTTAGGTATCTTATAGAATTCGTTCTCGGTTACCGCCGATACCGGAACCTTGATTCCTGACTTTCCTGACACAATTATCTCAATATCAAGGAATCTCTCTGTAGCATATCTTATCATATATTTTGATAATGTTATCTCACCATATGAGTTCTTACCATCATTAACTATCTTGAATGGAAATGTGCCTGTAATATTATCCTTGGTAAACTTAATTGATAATGTATCCTTAGATGAAAGAGAATACTTATCTATATCTGACTGTGTAATTGGAAACATAAGTGTCCAGTTCTCACTTGTAATAAGCTTATATGCAGGATCTGAGGCTGTAATAAGCTTTTCTGACTTAAGACTCTGCTTATCATATGATTTTTTCTTAAAGTCAACACTGCCAATTGTTTCCTCGGTAATTCCTTCATAACCATCAACCGAATAAACAACTATACCCGGTTTATCTGACTTTGCAGTCTTAAAAAGGTCCTGACTTCCTGTGCTTGCTACAATTGAATCAAGATTGGCCATAATATTCTCATTAATAGACTGTAGTACAGTTGCATTAAGATCTGACTTGAGATCATAAACTGCACTGAATCCACTGTCTGCATACTCAGTCTTGTAATTAGTAAGTGTATTCTTAATGACTGTAAGATTCTCATCTGAAAGTGCATTGCCATCTCCTGATGTATACTGTGCAAGTATATCTGAAACTCTTCCTGTCTCATCAACCGTATACACTGTATCACCGGTCATAACTCTTGTTCCCTCTCGCTGATAATAGTTAATATCACCAGAATATGAAGAATTATAGACTTCTTCCTGTCTTAAGGCAACCGCTGTAAATGAAGCATTATTCATTAATGATCCCACTTCAACTTCATATGTCTGTACCTTTGCTTTTGAAACATATATAACTATAAAGCACACAATATATACCAGCACTATTCCAAATATAATTGCTGCTGCTTTCGGCTTTCTTCTGTATCTGACTACTTTCTTTCCCGCCATGATAAACCTCATTATTTCCGCACTTTATCTGTGCTGATTCACAAACACTGTAATTGTAGCATTTTAGACAGTATGATACAAGGTTTAAAGTCGTCAAGTTTACACTTTTTCTCAACAAAATCCATATTTTACCAGTATGATTTATCTTACATTTTCCATACTAATTTCAAAACCAAATCCGCAATTTTTAAGGAGGCATTTTATGAATTCTAAACCTATAGACTACATTGCTCTTACAATTGCCATTGTAGGAACGCTTAACTGGGGACTTATCGGTTTCCTCAACTTTAATCTTGTGCATTTTATATTCAGATCAGTTATGGTTGACCGTATAATCTACGCACTTGTAGGTCTTTCTGGCTTATATCTTTTAAGTACTTACGGAAGAATCAAGGCACTTGGCGAAGATATGTAGCAAAACAGGCTGCCAGTTAACCGGCAGCCTGTTTTTATTTTTTTATTATTGTCTTGCTTTCATTATTCTGTCAAGAAGTGCGTCAGCAACCTCTTCCTTACTCATCATAGGAAGCTCCTCGACTGCGTCTTTAGTAATAACAGTAACCACATTGGTATCTGTTCCAAATCCGGCTCCTGCCACTTTGACATTATTAGCCACTATCATATCAAGATTCTTCTTTGTAAGCTTCACCTTGGAATTGTCAAGCATATGCTCTGTTTCCATTGAGAATCCGCACAGAAACAATCCATCTCTTTTATTGCTTCCAAGTGTGCCTATTATGTCTTTAGTCCGCTCAAGAGGAATTGACATATCACCATCTTTTTTCTTAATCTTTTCTTCACTTACATCAGACGGTCTGTAATCTGCAACTGCTGCTGCCTTGATTATTATATCTGCGTCTTTAGCACTCTTAATTACTGCATTATACATATCCTCTGCTGAAACAATATCCACCATCTTAACAAATGGCACCGGCTCAAGGCTTACTTTTCCTGATATAAGTGTTACATCCGCTCCACGAAGCATTGCCATCTTAGCAATTGCATATCCCATTTTTCCAGTGGAATTATTAGATAAGAATCTTACAGGGTCTAACTTCTCTCTTGTAGGTCCTGCAGTAACTGTAAGCTTAATTCCGGCCATATCTTTATCTTTAGCTATTGTCCTTAAGATGTAATTAAGAAGAACCTGCTCCGATGGCATCTTTCCCGCACCTGTATCTCCACATGCAAGATAACCGCTGTCAGGCTGGATAATTTCATATCCATAATGCTCTAATTTCTTAAGATTATCCTGTACTATAGGATTAGTGAACATATTAGTGTTCATCGCAGGTGATATAAGCTTTGGACATTTGCATGCCATAATTGTTGTAGTCAGCATATCGTCTGCTATCCCATTTGCAATCTTTCCTATTACATCTGCCGAAGCAGGTGCTACAAGGAATATATCAGCCAGCTTTGCAAGGCTGACATGCTCAACATTAAACTGGAAGTTTCTGTCAAATGTATCAACTAAGCACTTGTTTCCTGTAAGTGTCTCAAATGTTATCGGATTAATAAAATTGCATGCATTCTCAGTCATTATAACATGCACATTGGCATGCTTCTTTACAAGCATACTTGCAAGATTAGCAATCTTATATGCTGCTATACTGCCTGTTACTCCAAGAACAACTGTCTTTCCCTTAAGCATATTATCTCCTCCCGCCTATTCAGCCACTTTCTAGACATTTTTATCATAAATGTATTTCAAACCTCTTATAAGAAGTGCAGGGTCTGTCTCAATTCTGTTTCTGCAGAATGGAATTATAACCTTACTAAGCCCCCCTGTTGCCACAAGCTTTGCAGCAGGCTTTCCGTTCTTTCCAAACCCGCAGCAATCTATTATTCTGTCTATAATTCCGTCTATACTTCCTGCATGTCCGTATATAAGACCGCTCTTCATACAGTCAACCGTATTCTTTCCAACCGGTCCTTTTGGTGCATCAAAGCTGATTCTTGGAAGCTGCGCAGTTCTTGATGAAAGTGAATTCATTGAAACACCTGCTCCCGGAAGAATTGCACCACCTATATAATTACCATTCTCATCAACTGCGCTTATAGTAGTTGCAGTGCCTATATCAACTATAATAACCGGTGCGCCATAATCATGTGTCGCTGCAACTGCATCAACTATTAAGTCACTTCCCACCTGCTTCGGCTGATCCATAAGAATGTTAAGCCCCGTCTTTACTCCAGGTCCTACAACAAGAGGCTCTATATCTACAACCTTTTCAACAGCAGCTTTAATTACATTAACAAGCTGTGGAACAACTGACGATATAATTGCACCATTAATATCCTCTGATTTTATATTATAGATTTCAAGAACATTTTTAAAGCTGATGGCATACTCCAGCTCTGTCTTTGAAAGGTCTGTACTCAGCCTTTCCTCAAATATTACTTTATCATCATCAACACAGCCAATAACTATATTAGTATTGCCCATATCTATAGCTAATATTGTTCCTTTAGTATTCTTTCTTGACATTAATTATACCTCGCTAATATAGTAACCCCGTCACAGATAAGCTTATCAGCCATACATTCATATATATCATTAACAGGATTATCCTTAAACTCATCAGCGGCTATTGCCACTCTTATATAGTTCTTTGTATATCCTGTATAATATGACCTGCCATCTATTTCTGTCAATTCTTCTATAAGAACTTCGAGCCTTTTTCCGATATACATCTTTCTGTATTCAAGTGACTGTGCCTTCTCTAACGCAAGCAGAACTGCACTTCTTTCTGACTTAACAGTGTCTGCTACCTGCTCCTTCATCTTGTCAGCAACAGTTCCCTTTCTTCTTGAATATTTGAATATATGCATTTCGTAAAAATGTACTTTCTCAAGGAACTTGCGTGTCTCAAGGAAATCTTCCTCTGTCTCTCCCGGAAATCCCACGATTACATCAGTAGTTATTGCCGGATTATCAAACACTTCTCTTAACTTTACGCAGCCCTCATAATACTCTTCTGTATTATATTTTCTGTTCATTGCCTTTAATGTCTTGTCGCATCCACTCTGTAATGATAAGTGAAAATGTGGACATATCTTTTCTAAGCCGGCAATCCTTTTTGCAAATTCATCTGTAATTATTCTTGGTTCAAGCGAACCTAAACGTATTCTCTTAATTCCTTCAATCTCATGGATTGCCTCTATAAGTTCTATAAGACTTATATTCTCAAGGTCTGTTCCATAAGATGATATATGAATTCCTGTAAGAACAACCTCCTTAACACCTGTAGCTGCAAGCGTCTTAACCTCATTTACTATATCTTCAGGCTTACGGCTTCTTACCCTGCCTCTTACGTATGGTATTATGCAGTAAGAACAGAACTGGTTGCATCCGTCCTGAATCTTGATATACGCTCTTGTGTGTTCCCCTGTCTGGTTAATCTTAAGCGATTCATACTCCTGATACTTGTCATTAATATCAACAAGATAGCTTGTTTTATCCGAACCGCCAAAATAATCATTTAATGCTTCAACAATACTTATCTTCATATTATTGCCAAGAATGATATCAACACATTCATCCTTTTTAACTCCGTCAGGGTCTGCCTGCACATAACAGCCAGCAGCAACAACAACTGCCTCCGGATTCATCTTCTTTGCCTTATGCAGCATCTGTCTTGATTTTCTGTCAGCAATATTAGTTACTGAACATGTATTAATTATATATATATCAGCCTGAACATCTTCACTGAAAGGCACTATCTCATACCCCTCATCCCTAAGCATTATCTCCATTGATTCTGCCTCATAGGAATTAACCTTACAGCCCAGACTGTGTATAGCAACTTTTTTCAATTTAATCCTCATTTCCTGTTAATTTTTGTTACATTTCTTTATTGACATAGGTTTAACAAATAGATATTATAGTTTATAGAAAAACATTTAAGGAGGTATTCTAATGAAAACTGTAAAGATTTCATTAAATTCAATCGACAAAGTAAAATCTTTTGTCAACGATATCACTAAATTCGATGTTGACTTTGATCTTGTTTCTGGCAGATATGTAATTGATGCCAAGTCTATAATGGGTATATTCAGTCTTGATCTTTCTAAGCCAATTGACCTGAACATTCATGCAGACAATGATATTGATACAATCCTTGCCGTATTAAAGCCATACATCGTTGAGTAATGATGTGTAAGAACATATAAACCGCTTTATCTGTTGCAGATAAAGCGGTTTTATTTTATTCAATTACGATTTTTTCTGTTGTCTCAATTGCTGTCTTGTAAAGCTCCTCAATAACTCCATCAAGGTTAGTCTCATGCTGCTTGATAACATTAAGATTAGGCTTGGTTACAGGGTGCTTTGCAACGAATATTGTACAGCAGTCCTCAAATGGCTGTATTGATGTCTCATATGAGCCAATCTTTTCTGATATATCAATAATTTCCTGCTTGTCAAAACCAATAACCGGTCTGAATACAGGCATTGTACACACTTCGTTAGTACAGTAAAGACTTGCCATTGTCTGGCTTGCAACCTGTCCGATACTCTCTCCTGTAACAAGTCCCTGACATCCGCTTGATTTTCCTAAATCTTCAGCAATCTTCATCATATATCTTCTCATAATGATTGTAAGCTCATCATGTGGACATTTCTCATATATAGCCATCTGGATATCTGTGAAATTAACAACATTAAGTGTAATAGGGCCTGAATACTTAGATACAATCTTTGCAAGGTCAATTACCTTCTGCTTTGCTCTTTCACTTGTATATGGAGGAGCATGGAAGTATGTTGCTTCAATCTGTACACCTCTTTTGGCAACCATATATCCTGCAACAGGGCTGTCAATACCGCCTGATAATAAAAGCATAGCCTTTCCTGCTGTTCCGATTGGCATTCCGCCAGGACCCGGAACCTCGATAGAGTAAATATTGATTACATCTCCTCTGATTTCTACCTGTAAAAGAACCTCAGGCTTATGCACGTCAACCTTCATCTCTGGGAATGCATCAAGAATTCTTCCACCAAGTTCCATATTAATCTCCATTGAGTTCATTGGATAATTCTTTCTTGTTCTTCTTGCATTAACCTTGAATGTAAGATTCTTATTCTTATATGCCTTATCAAGATAATTGATAACCTGATTAGCAAGGTCATCAAAACCGTTATCTTCAATCTGAACTACAGGACAGATTCCAACTATACCAAATACTCTTGTAAGGCTCTCAATTACCTCATCATAATCATAGTCCGAAAGTGCATTAACATAGATTCTTCCATCTGCTCTTCTTACATCAAATTCTCCCTCAACATCTTTAAGTGAGAACTTAATCTGTCTTACAAGGGCATCCTCAAATATGAATCTGTTCTTTCCCTTAACTCCTATTTCTCCATACTTTATCAAAAATGCTTTATACATTACTCTCTCCTTATCGTCTTGTGTACTTCCTAAGCATTGGAAGCAGCTGTTTAAGTGTTTCTATTGTGTATTCAAGTTCTTCCTTAGTTGTCTCATAACAAAAGCTGAATCGTAGTGTTGAATCAAGCAGTTCCTTATCAAGTCCGATTGCAACAAGTGTGTTGCTCAGTCCCGGCTTGTTAGATGAGCATGCTGAACCAGATGATACATATATTTCTTTATCTTCAAGTGAATGAAGAAGCACTTCTGCCCTTACTCCCTTAAAGCTTGCACTTACAATCTGTGGTGCCGAATCCGTACCCTTCTTGCTGTTTACCTGCACATCAGGAAGCTTTTCAAGCTCATCTATGAAGTAATCCTTTAACTCATACAAATGTGCTATCTTGCTTTCAAAGTCATTATTATATATAAGCTTTACAGCAGTTGCAAGTCCTGCTATAGCAGGAACATTTTCAGTTCCTGAACGCATGCCCTTCTGCTGTCCGCCACCGTATATAATAGGCTTGATTCTTGTCTTATCATTAATGAATAAGAATCCGCTTCCCTTAGGTCCGTGAATCTTATGCCCGCTGACTGATAACAGATCAATACCAAGCTTCTTAGGATATATCTTATATTTGCCATAAGCCTGTATCGCATCAACATGATATACAATATCAGGATTATAATCTTTAATTATATGTCCGATTTCTTCAATCGGTTCAACTGCACCAATTTCATTATTAACATACATTACCGAAACAAGTATTGTCTCATCATCAAGTGCATTCTTTAGAGCCTCTATATCAACTATTCCGTCTTTATCAACTGGAAGATATGTTATTCTGAAGCCTTCTTTTTCAAGGAAATTGAATGGCTCTTTAACTGATGAATGTTCTACAGATGATACTATGCAGTGCATTCCTTTTCTTTTATTAGCCATTGCTGTTCCGATTATTGCCATGTTATTAGATTCTGTTCCACCAGAAGTAAAGAGTATCTCCTTATCCTGACACTTAAGAGTCTTTGCTATTATCTCTTTAGCTTCACGGATATATTTCTCTGCATCAACGCCCTTCATATGCTTTGATGATGGATTACCATAATCTTCTGACATAACCTTTACTGCTGTTTCTACTACCTCTGCTGCACATTTCGTTGTAGCAGAATTATCAAGATATGCTTCCATATTGCCTCTTTTCCGCTTATTCTTCCATATTATACATAAGCACTGACAACAGCATCATTCCCGCTGTCTCAGTTCTTAATATTCTCTTGCCAAGTGTGATTATCTCACAGCCTGCATTTACAGCTTCATCAAGCTCTGACCTGTCGAATCCGCCCTCAGGACCTATGAATATGCCAACAGATTCTCCATGTCCGATTTCTTCAATCACTTTTCTGGTCTTTTCCATACCTTCTGCACACTCGTAAGGCAGTAATAGTTTATCTAACTTTCCTGCATACTCAAGTGCCTGCTTAAATGTCATAACCTCTGTCACCTCAGGCTGGATACTTCTCTTGCTTTGCTTGGCTGCACTTAATGCAATGCCATTCCAGCGTTCGACCTTAGCTTTAGCTTTCTTCGCATCTAGTTTTACAACGCTTCTTTTCATTGCTACAGGAACAACACTGTATGCTCCGAGTTCTACAGCTTTCTGTATTATAAGCTCCATTTTGTCAGCCTTAGGCAGTCCCTGAAACAGGATTATTCTTGAAGGCAGTTCTTTCCCCTGCTCGTCCTTGCTTAGTATATCTGCCCTTATATATTCATCCGACATAGAAGCAATGCTGCATTCATAATCAACATTATCTCCGCTGCTTATAAGAAGCTTGTCGCCTTCTTTGAATCTTAATACATTCTTAATGTGATTAACATCACTTCCAACTATATCTATATATGAATCATGGATATTCTCATGCTCTGCAAAAAAATGATACATACACTACTTCCTTCTTGCTGTGATATTAACCCACTCGCCATCATGGTTAATCTCAACTATCTCTAACTCAGGATTCTTTCTAAATGCCTCTGCCACTTCATTTTCCTTAGTATCTATAATACCGGAGGTAATAAAATAAGCACCGTGCTTCATATGCTCATGTATGCATGTTGAAAGCGGCTCTAATACGTCTGCAAGGATATTGGCACACACAATGTCGTAGCACTCATAGCCACAGGCATCTTTAACAGCCTTGTCATCAATGATATTACCCTCAATAACCTCAAGCTGCTTCTTATCTATATTGTTCTGCTCTGCATTTTCCTCTGATGCAATAATTGCATTAGGGTCAAGGTCTGTACCAAATGCATGCTTTGCACCATATTTTAATGCAACTACTGAAAGTATACCGCTTCCACAGCCGACATCTAAGACCTCATCACCATCTTTAACATACTTCTGAAGCTGCTTTATAACCATTCTTGTAGTCTCATGTGAGCCTGTTCCGAAAGCTGTTCCCGGGTCAATGCTAAGTACCGCATGTCCCTTCATCTCCTCTGTCTCCGGCTCCCATGTAGGCTTAATGAATAAGTCTCCTATTGTAAATGTATGCCAGTACTGCTTCCAGTTATTAATCCAGTCCTTATCCTCTGTCTCTGATTCTGTGATTGTACCCTCACCAATATCAATAAACATTCTTAAATCTTCAAGTTCTGCCTTAACCTTTTCAAGCATTGAGCCATCATCTTCTTCACTGTCAATGTAGAAATTAACCTTAGCTCTGCCATCATCAGGTGGAAGGTCAGGAATGAAATCTACAAACATTGACTTAGCTTCTTCCTTAGTAAGCTGTACATTATCCTCGATTTCGATACCTTCAATTCCTATATCATTAAGCGCGCTGCTTATCATATCAACTGCATCTGTAGTTGTCTGGATTGAATATTTATTCCACTTCATATTATTGTCCTTTCGTTAACACAAACATTTTACATCTGTAAAAATGCTTCATATCCCTTTAATGTCTCATATAGGTCAGCCTTGCTTATTACCTCGTATGGTGCATGCATATTCTGTACGGCAATTCCACTGTCGATTACGTTCATATCAAGATTAGCCAGGATATATGCGATTGTTCCGCCACCGCCTGCATCTACTTTTCCAAGCTCTGCCATCTGGAAGTACACATCTGCATCATCCATAACTTTTCTTAACTTTCCAATGAATTCAGCAGAAGCATCATTAGAACCACTCTTACCTCTTGAACCTGTGTACTTGTTAAATACCATACCTTTTCCAAAGAATGCTGAATTCTTCTTTTCAAACACTGATGCATAATTAGGGTCATATGCTGCACTTACATCTGATGATAACATATAAGAATTAGCAAGTGCTCTTCTTAACTTAAGCTCTGAATAATCACCACATCTGTCCATAACCTCTGCGACCATATTTTCAAAGAATCTTGAATGCATACCTGTTGCGCCGACGCTTCCAATTTCCTCTTTATCTACAAGAATACATACGCCCGTTCTTGTAACCTGTGGTGTATTAAGAAGTGCAATAAGCGACGGATAAGCACACACTCTGTCATCATGTCCATATCCCATAATCATGCTTCTGTCCAGGCCATAATCTCTTGCAGGTCCTGCCGGAACAGCCTCAAGCTCTGCTGATAAGAAATCTTCCTCTTCAATCCCATATTTTTCTTTAAGAATTGCAAGAATATTCTTCTTAACTGCTTCCTTTTCTTCCTTGTTCTCATCTGTATTATCACTGTCTGATGCTGCCGGCATGCTTCCTATAAGGATATCAAGGTCCTCGCCCTCAACTACTGAGCTTCCTTTCTTTTCCATCTGTTTAGCAGCCAGGTGTATAAGAAGGTCTGATACTCCGACAACCGCATCGTCAGCGTCTTCTCCGATTACAACTTCAACACATTCGCCATTCTTTAATGCAACAACACCATGAAGTGCAAGAGGAATTGCTACCCACTGGTATTTCTTGATTCCGCCATAATAATGTGTATCAAGAAGAACCAGGTCTGAATCTTCATACATAGGATTCTGCTTGATATCAAGTCTTGGTGAATCAATATGTGCCCCAAGTATATTCATACCGGTGCTTATCGGTTCACTTCCAATATTAAAAAGCACTATTGCCTTCTTCATATTAACAGCATATACCTTATCGCCTGCTTTAAGTGTCTCATTGGCTGCTATTATCTCCTGTAAATCTCTGTATCCGGCTTTCTTTGCCAGTTCTACAGCCTTTTTTACACATTCTCTTTCTGTCTTACACTCAGATATAAAAGTCTTATATTCATCTGCAAATGTGAATACATTATTCTTATCTTCGTCTGAATATTTCTTCCATGCATTCTTTCTTTCCATAATGTCAACTTCCTTTCTATATTCCTAATGTTATCTGACCATCAGAATCTTCCTGATTATCTGCATCAAAGCTTTCGCTTGCAAGCTCTAACTCTGCCTCTTCCTTATATTGTTCAACCATATCTTCACTGATTGTTGGAAGCTCGTCTATCGACTGTACTCCAAATGACCTTAAGAAATCCTCTGTTGTTCCAAAAAGCATTGGTCTTCCCGGTGCATCAAGTCTTCCAACTTCCTTCACAAGACCAAGTTCAACAAGCTTGCTTACTGCTCTGTCTGAATTAACGCCTCTGATATTCTCTATCTCAATCTTAGTTACAGGCTGCTTATATGCTATTATCGACAATGTCTCTAATGCCGCGTCTGTCAGTGTGTATTTTCTTGGCTGGCTGCACACTCTTATTAGTGCATCATAATATTCCTGCTTGGTACACAGCTGGAAGCTGTTCTCAAGCTCAATGATTCTTATTCCCCTATTCTCTGATTCATATTTATCCATAAGATTGTGTACTATCTTAACAGTTGTATCCACATCCTGTTCTATGGCATCTGCAAGCTTACCTGCTTCAACAGAATCACCCATAGTAAAAAGCACAGCCTCAATTATGCCTTCCATCTGTTCTAAACTCATCATTCTACTCCTCTGTTATATCTTCAATAAGCTCAGGATCCCTTACCACCCTTATGAATATATCATCCTCAGGGCATTCCTGCTTAACCTCAACGAATCCAGTCTTAATAAGCTCTAACACAACTAAAAATGTTACTATAACAGCAACCTTTGACGGATTATTCCACAAAAGCTCCCTGAAACTAAAGCTCTCATGCTCCATCATAAATGCTTTAATATCCACAAGCTTTTCACTCATGGTAACTTCTTCTTTCTCAATCTTTCCAAACTTGCTTCGTACAGGATCTATCTTATCTTCCTTACGTTTACAAACATCAGCAAATATTCTGTTAAGACGCATAAGTGTTGTATCACCAATAACCTCTGTAAGATCAACCGGTGGTGTATATGCTGCAACCGCCTCTGGAATACTCTGCTTCTTATAATAGGTTCTCTCTGCATCTGTATGCTTATCCTTTAATTCCTGTGCCATAGCCTTATACAGCTTGTACTCTAACAGCTTTTCAACAAGCTCTGCTCTTGGATCTTCCTCATTGCCTTCCTCATCCACTTCCTTAGGAAGTAACATTCTTGACTTAATATCAAGAAGAGTTGCCGCCATTACAAGGAACTCACTTACCACATTAAGATCTTCCTTCTTTAGCTGCTCAACATATTCCATATACTGTTCTGTAATCATTGCAATCGGAATATCATATATATTAACTTTATTCTTATCTATCAAATGTAAAAGAAGATCTAAAGGTCCTTCAAACACCTGAAGCTTAACACTTATTCCCATATCTGCCTCGCTATATTTACTGTGCATAATTACACGTATCACATTTTACATAAAATAACTGCTGTTTGCAAGTAATTGCTAAATTCTATAAAATAACATATAATATCTTGAAAACATTCAATTAAGGATTAAGGTATAAGAATGCTCAATTTAATATTATTAATCAAAAGAATTGTCACTAAAATATCTGAAGACCGCATCGGCGACTACGCATCCTCAGCATGTTACTATCTCATGCTGAGTTTTTTCCCGTTTTTTATTGGTCTTTTAAGCCTTATAAAGTTCCTGCCGGTTTCCAAAGCAGACCTTTTAAAAATAATATATGGCGTTCTTCCAACTCAGCTGCAGCCTATTGTCCAGGCAATGCTAACTGATATATATGACAATTCAACAACAGCATTAACCCTCATTACCGCAATTGCTATCATATGGGCTGCCGGTAAAGGATTCATGGCTATAGTCCGTGGATTAAAACAGATATACAGAAAAGGTAACCAGAAGAACTGGTTTTTCCAGAGAATAAGAGCAAGTATCTATGCCCTTATATTTATGATTCTTATTATTGCCAGCCTTATACTTATGGTATTTGGTAACAATATTATGAACTTCACTATGAAATATATACCACAGCTTACTAATGTAGTCGTGATATTCAGAGGAATATTTAACAGTAAACATTTTCTCTTTCCAAGTATATTCACACTCTTCTTTACTATAGCATTCTCACTTGTATCAAGAAGAGGAAAAAAGTTCTATAAAGAGATTCCTGGAGCTTTCTTGTCTGCTTTAGGATGGTATCTTTTTACAACTCTATATTCTCTTTATGTTGGCCACTCACCGAACTTTTCATACATGTACGGTAGTCTTGCTACTATTATCATAGCACTTATATGGATGTATGCCTGTATGATTATAATATTCATAGGTGCAGAGATTAACTACTTCATCAATGATGAAAAAATATTCAAACATTATCTTGGGAAGAAATCAAAGTAAGCGTAGTACCTCTGTAGAAGAATTCCAGAATCTGCGCGTAAGTCATGGATTCTGCCATTTTATTGGCAGCATTCTGACTCATGCCGATTCCATGTCCGTAGCCACCTCCTGTTATCTTAAAGCCTGTAAGTTTCTTTCCCTCCGTCACCTTCTCAAACACACAGAATGTACTTGGCAGATTAGCATATCTTGTCGTTCCTGACTTAGTGTTCATATCCACATTTGCATTGCCAAATGCTGCCCTAATCGCTGATTCACTGTCTATCACTGTCTCGCCTTTATCACCTGTAACCTTAACTTTTACTGCCGCTCCTCCATTAACACGCTCAAGTACTTCAATATCTTTTATGTTTCCTACATTCTTCCCTGTAGAACGTGCAAATCCTTCACTTATCTCTTTAACAGATTCCTCCATGCTCCATCTGTACAAGGTGCAGTCGTAATCATAATCAGCCTCATTTTCACCTTTTATAAATGTATTAAACTCCGATTCTACTGTCAGTGTAAGTCCTCTGTCCACTCCACCCACACACTCCGCAACAAAATACGGATAGTTTTCTGTTGTATTGCCCCAAAGTGTAACGTCTGTTGTGCTTCCACATGAGGTTGAATAGTAATATGTCTTAACAACTTCTCCGTTATATGATAGCACCTGTCCCGCTGTCTCATCTACTGCAGTATCTGTTGATTCTGCCCGCGGTGAGTTATTATATACCTGAAACTGTATTGAGTCATCAATATGCGCTCCATAAGCACTATAATAGTTATTAGAAAGTTCCGTATAAGCATAGCTTCTTGCACATACAGCCTGACATTTCAGTGCTTCAAGATTAAACCCTGACGGCATCTCGCTAGGAACAACTTTTTTAAGATAATCTTCTATCCCCACTTCATTTACAACAACAATTCCCTCATCATACAGTGAAACTTCAAGAGTTCCGCCATATGAAGGTGTTCCTATGCCTCTGTTTACTGACTGGAACTGTATCTCACCTGATTTAGGAATTAGTTTTATTCTGCCCTCATTAAAGTCTTCTGTATCCGTATTAAACACAACCGTCTCCCCGGGTGCCGTCTCATAAGATTCTTCACCAGTCTCAACTATCATTCCTGAATCAGCACAAAAAGCTGCTTCATTAAAAAATATATCTCTGAATCCGCTTGTCTTGATAATTACTCTTATATTGTCAGCCTGCAAAGGTTTATTCTTAATAGCACCACAGACTTCTCCATCCGCCACAATAAAATCCTGTAATGCATAACCGACAATTATACTGCTGTAATTACTTATCAATGAGTTTTCTTTTTCATACATAATAAAGTCCTCATCCAGCTTAACAGAACCATAACCTTCAATTTCAACGCTGTCTTGTGAAACTGACAGCACCTTTCCACTTACAACATCCGTCTTGGTATTAACTCCAACAATCTTTCCATCCTCAACGGTAATATCACATAAACACCCGGTTACATCTTCTGCTATCTTTCCACTATTGAATTTCTTTATATTACCATACATATTGGCAGTTATCGTGTTATCTTCTATATTAGTTACATATACATTTTTATAAATATTGATTTCTGACGATGTGTCCTGATATCTTGATTTAATCATATGTGACATATATATACATGCTGATGACATAAAAATCACCAGTGCAGAATAGGCTAAGAATATTATTTTTGTTCTCTGTTTCATATACTATTCTCCATACTAAATTAAGTGTCCTTGTTCAGACAAGCTCTTGATAGTATATGCTGAGAATTGAAGTTTTAGAACTAGGTATGCTCATCGCTTTTCGCGCAAAAAGCTTATATGCCAGAACTAAGTTCTGGCATTGTCGCGTTGCTCCTCGAATATAAAATCATAAAAAGCGACGCATGCAAGCATGGCCGCTTTTATAATTTTATATTCTCATCGCTTTTCGCGCAAAAAACAGGCTGTCACTTATGTGACAGCCTGTTAATAATATCCCAAAACGCCGCTCCCCACGCTTTCGACTCCTAGCGAAGCTAGGTGGGCAACCGCATCCAGACCGCTGCCTTCCACTGACTAAGGAGGCTTGACATTGGAATGGAGATATAGGAATCCCGTCGATGAAATGTAGGATCAAAATAATGTGGTTTTGCGAACGTCCCAGGAAATATTCTATTGATACGTAATCTGTACCGATGTATTGATTATACATCTTCTTTACTGATTACACAATATTATATGTCAAAAAAATTCAAATATACCTGCGAATGAATTCAATTCAGACGCAGGTATATAATCATAATTCAAACTCTGTAATGATTGAAAATTAAAGCTGTGGACCAGCAGCAACTAAAGCCTTACCAGCTTCGTTACCTGTGTACTTAACAAAGTTCTTATTGAATCTTGCAGCAAGATCCTTAGCCTTAGTCTCCCACTCAGAAGCATCAGCATATGTATCTCTTGGATCAAGGATTGCTGGATCTACTCCTGGAAGCTCTGTAGGAACTTCAAAGTTGAACATAGGAATCTTCTTTGTTGGAGCTGTATTAATAGCACCTGAAAGGATAGCATCAATGATACCACGAGTATCCTTAATAGAGATTCTCTTACCTGTTCCATTCCATCCTGTGTTAACTAAGTAAGCCTTAGCTCCACTCTTTTCCATCTTCTTAACAAGCTCTGCTGCATACTTTGTAGGATGAAGCTCAAGGAATGCCTGTCCGAAGCAAGCTGAGAATGTAGGTGTAGGCTCTGTGATTCCTCTCTCTGTACCAGCAAGCTTAGCAGTAAATCCTGAAAGGAAGTAGTACTGTGTCTGCTCTGGTGTAAGAATAGATACTGGAGGAAGTACTCCGAAAGCATCTGCTGAAAGGAAGATTACATTCTTAGCTGCTGGAGCTGAAGAAATTGGTCTTACTATATTCTCAATATGATTGATTGGGTAAGATACACGAGTATTCTCTGTTACGCTCTTATCTGCGAAATCAATCTTTCCATTCTCATCAAGTGTAACGTTCTCAAGAAGAGCGTTTCTCTTAATTGCATTGTAGATATCTGGCTCTGATTCCTTATCAAGGTTGATAACCTTAGCGTAGCATCCACCTTCGAAGTTGAATACGCCATTGTCATCCCAACCATGCTCATCATCACCGATAAGGAGTCTCTTAGGATCTGTTGAAAGTGTTGTCTTACCTGTTCCTGAAAGACCAAAGAAGATTGCTGTATTCTCTCCGTTCTTATCTGTGTTAGCTGAGCAGTGCATTGAAGCAATACCCTTTAATGGAAGGTAGTAGTTCATCATAGAGAACATACCCTTCTTCATCTCTCCACCATACCATGTATTAATGATTACCTGCTCATGGCTTGTAATGTTGAATGCAACACATGTCTCTGAGTTAAGGCCTAATTCAGCATAGTTCTCAACCTTAGCCTTAGAAGCATTATATACAACGAAATCTGGCTCGAAGTTCTCAAGTTCTTCTGCTGTTGGCTTAATGAACATATTAGTTACAAAATGTGCCTGCCAAGCAACTTCAACGATGAAACGAACTGCCATTCTTGTGTCCTTGTTAGCTCCACAAAATGCATCAACTACGAAAAGTTTCTTATTAGAAAGCTCTGCCTTAGCGATGTCCTTAACCTTAGCCCATACATCTTCTGACATTGGGTGGTTATCGTTCTTATACTCATCTGATGTCCACCATACAGTGTCCTTAGAGTTCTCATCAACAACAATGTACTTGTCTTTAGGAGAACGACCTGTATAGATACCTGTCATAACATCAACAGCTCCAAGTTCGCTTTCCTTACCAACTTCATAACCTTCGTTAGTAGACTTAGTCTCTTCCTCGAATAATAATTCATAAGAAGGATTGTAGACGATCTCTGTAGCACCTGTGATGCCATACTTGCTTAAATCGATTTTTGCCATCTTACATAAACCTCTTTTCTTATAATTTCTTGTAAATTATTACAAAATTCTTTTTAATTCTATACCATGCCCTAATTAAAATCAATAAAAAATTGTTAAATTTTTCTCGAAATCGTGTATATATTAATTTTATTAATCAGTTATTCTTTAGGAACCGTCTTTTCGTACTTGATATCTTCAATTGTTTCACTTGAAAGCCTGATAGCCTCAAGTACCACATTTTCTGCAACTCCCATGTTCTTTGCTACTTCTTCCACCGTAGGTTTTCTTCCTAATTCTTCTTTAAGTCTTATTCCCCAGTCATTTACAAGATTGACTTTATTGAGAATTTTTCCCGAAACCATATTAACATCCGTCTGTTCATCTATAAGCATATTAAGACTGCCTTCAATAAGCTCCTTAACTGCTTCGTCAATTCCTTTAAGCACATTAAGAAGGTCTTCCTGTCCACCTTCTTTAATCTTATCCTTCCACTCATAATTATTAAGCCATTCCTGCTGTCCTATATATGCTGTCATAGCCAGATTGGCCTCCTGTACAAGGTCACATGCAAGAACTCCCTTTCCTCTGAATGGTTCTATCCATGACGCAATCTTTTCAAGATAACTTTCTGTAAGCAGTTTTAGTGATTCTTTATCATTATCCTCAACTATGTTCATAAGAAGATATGATCTTGTAACATCTGTCATAGGCTGTATTCCTGATATATCCTGAAGATATATTTTCAGATACTTCTCATCCTCTTCATAATCAAGATGACTTACAATATCATCCGCAACCTTCTTATCTTCCTGTTCTTCCTTAGAAATATGTTGTCCTGACTCATCAATATTATCATCTGAGGCACTTTCCATCAGCTTTAGGAATTCATTATCTACGCTGTCTTCACCCTGTATCTTAATTCCATTAGCCATCAGATATCCTGAAATCATCTGGAATTTGGCATCATCTAATGCCATATCTTTAAAAAAGCTGTGTACATCCTCTCTTGTAACAATATTGCCATTAACCTTGGCATATTCTTTAATGCTTCCGACAGCCTCCATAAATGCTGCCTGGGAATCTTTATTTTCAGCCATATTATCTAACCTCTTTCAACTTAATTCGTTCTGTATAATATAACACATAAGTACGCATTTGGTAAATGTATTATTTCAGTATACACATTTGACAAAAGCAGACCCACAGCTTATAGTTTATATAGAATATAAGAAAAGAGGAGATTTCATAATGAGAATCGCATTAATTAATGAAAACAGCCAGGCTGCAAAGAACGAGATGATTTATGCATCACTTAAGAAGGTTGCAGAAAGCAAGGGACATACAGTTGATAATTATGGTATGTACTCAGCTGATGATAAAGCACAGCTTACATACGTACAGAACGGTATCCTTGCTGCTATTCTTTTAAACAGCGGTGCTGCTGACTTTGTTGTAACAGGCTGCGGTACTGGTGAAGGTGCTATGTTAGCACTTAACTCTTTCCCTGGAGTTCTCTGTGGACATGTTGTTGATCCTTCAGACGCTTATATGTTCATGCAGATTAACGATGGTAACGCTATTGCTCTTCCATTTGCAAAGGGCTTCGGATGGGGTGCAGAACTTAACCTCACATACATCTTTGAAAAGCTTTTCGAGGGTGAACCAGGTGGCGGATATCCTAAAGAAAGAGTTGTTCCTGAACAGAGAAACAAGAAGATTCTTGATGGCGTAAGAGCTGTTACTCTTAAGCAGGATCTCGTAGAAGTTCTTAAGGAGCTTGATCAGGATCTCGTTAAGGGTGCTGTTGCAGGTGAGAAGTTTGAAGAGCTTTTCTTTGCTAACTGCAAGGATGAGAAGATTGCTGAGTATGTTAAGACTCTCAGATAATTAATTCTGCATTATACTTAAAAAGGTGTCTCCGTTAATCCGGAGACACCTTTTTCTTTTACTTATTATGCTGCTTTCTGTATAAGACCAGCTTTGGTTATTGCATATCTTACTGTCTCTCCAAGAAGTGTTGCAATAACTATCTTGACAATATCAAATCCGATAAATGGATATACACATACTGTAAGTGCATATGTGACTGAACATTTCATAAGGTATACAAACCATACCGTACCAAATGCATATGCAACAGCAGTTCCAACTACCCAGCCTAACATTGTAAGAAAAATATTTCTGTGTGAAAGCTCAATCACAGCTCCTCCAATAAGTGCCATGAATATGAAACCTATAAGATATCCTCCTGTTGGTCCAAGAAGCTTTCCTAATCCACCAGCAAATCCTGAAAATACAGGAAGTCCTACAGCACCAAGCAGCAGATATATTCCATAGCTTCCTGTTCCTGCCCATATGCCCAGTACAAATACTGTGAAATAAATCACAAGATTAGTAAGAGATATTGGAATCTGACCAATTGGAACTGAAAGTGGTCCAAGAATACATGTAACTGCTGCCATCATAGCCATAAATGTCAGCTGATAAATAGTAACCTTTTTGCTTTTCATAATTAAAGTCCTCTTTTCAAATGTAGTAATACAACATTTGTTATTGTACACACTTAAGAAGTCATTGTCAACCTGTTATTAATTCAGGTTGACATTAGGTTAACATTACATTTTACAATGCTATTGTAATATATACTGTATCATTCCCGGTCCCAGTTCTGGTGTCGGTCTTGCGATAAATCCATGCTTTTCATAGAATATCTCTCTGCCCTTGGCACACATCAGACAAAGCATCATTCTTGTGCCTTCCTGAGTAATTCCTTTGACATAAGCTATTATATGTTCTATAAGCATGCTTCCTATGTGCTTACTCTGATATTCCGGTATTATTATTAAATCCTGTATATAGCTTATTACAGCCATATCTCCAACCACTCTTCCCATTCCTATAGGCTTGTCATCATCATATACTGTAAATACTTTCACGCTGTTATTCAATGCTCTCTGAGCCTGATTTTCATCTAACTTAATCCATCCGACTTGTTTTCTTAATGAAAGATATATATTAACATCTCTCATATCTTCTACTATTCTTATCATAATCTCTATTTCCTACAATTTTTTTAACGAATGGAATTATACTCGCTTTATTTATTAATGTCCAGTGTGCTATAATAGCAAAAAATAGGAGGTATGCATTTTTATGATTACGGTAGCTAAAGACAATTCTGGTGACTTTGATTCCATACAGAAAGCAGTTGATTCTGTTTCTGATAATAACAACGAAACTATATTTATCAAAAAAGGAATATATAAAGAACGTATTGAAATCCGGAAAAATAATATTACCTTAATTGGTGAAGATACAGATGAAACTATTATTACTGAGGGTTTCTATGCAAAAATGATTATGCCTGACGGCTCTAAGCGCGGAACTTTCCGTTCCTATACATTTCTTGTATATGCCGATAATTTCTCTGCAAGCAATATAACATTCGAAAACAGCTCCGGATTTGGTGATAATGTCGGTCAGGCAATAGCTGTATACGCTGAAGGTGACAACATCACATTTAAGCACTGTAAAATTCTCGGTCATCAGGACACTTTATTTACCGGTCCGCTGCCTCTTAAAGAAAAACAACCAGGTGGTTTTACAGGTCCAACAATAGACGGTGAAAGAAAGCTCGTTCACCAGTTATATGAAGACTGCTTTATATGTGGTGAAATTGATTTTATTTTCGGAAGTGCCACAGCTTATTTTAAAAACTGCACACTTTTTGCATTAAACCGGAATGAACCCATCAACTCTTATTATACTGCACCTTCAACATATGAAGGTCAGGCTTTCGGTTATGTATTTGATAATTGCACATTTACAGGAAACTGTCCGCCTAAAAGCGTTGCTTTAAGCAGACCTTGGAGAATTCATGCTAAGGTTGTTCTTCTTAACTGTGAATATTCCGACCAGATTATTGATGAGGGCTTCACTGACTGGAATAAGCCTGAATCACATGAAACTGTATATTATGCTGAATATAATGGACATGGCGATGGATATAAGCCTGAAAAAAGAGCAGCCTATGTTCATCAGTTAGATGAAGCACAAGCTGCCTTTTACAACATTGAAAATGTTATGCATTCTTAATTGATTGTTAATGAACCAAGCGATGTTCCTGATGATGTTGCCGACATAACCAAACCGGCTAATGAATTGGCATCGCTTTCTTTTACCTGAAATAATACAACTACTTCTTTACTCTCTCCTGCCGCAAGTGAAACATTCTTAAGTGTTGTAATATCATTCTTAAGCATTGAAGCATAATTGCTTACAGCTGTTGAGCCGGCTGTGAGCTTTAATACAACACCACCTGATGATGTAAGATTAACTGTTGAACCACTTGTATTAGTAAGTGTCATCTCAACAGCAACAACCTTACAGCCTGTCTGTGACGGCACTGAAACCACATAATTCTCTGCCGGATACTGATTTCCCACAGTATAATCCTTATATGTAAGTGTCACACCATTAAATCCAAGTGCAGTTGGCAGCCCTGTTAATAAATCTGCTGATGCGTTCGCTGAATTACCTGACGCCTTAGTAGTCTGTATTGTATTATTATGTCCTGTAATTGCAGACTGTGTCTGTGACGGTTTCTGTTTACCAGACGAACTTATTGTACCTCCACCATTCTGTGCTGAATTAAGCTTCTGATATTTCCATTCATTATCATATGAATACTTAAGAAGCGTTCCCGCTATATACTCAGCAACCAGATCATTATCTTCATTGGTTAATGTTACATCATCTTTGCCACAACCTGTGAGTGCAGATATACACAAAAGCACAAGCAGACCTGTTATAACTTTTTTCATATATATTTCCTCAATTTCCCTTTATAATTATTATCACCGTTCATGATGAATATACAAATTATTCTCATACACTGATAACAATTATATCATATTATGATTTACAATCAAGATTAAACCAGAATTCTACACCATCAGATACATTTCTGACACCATATTCCTGCCCCATTGAATCCATAATAGCCTTTACAATAGACAGTCCTATTCCATTACCTCCATATTCTCTTGTTCTCGCTTTATCAGTCTTGTAGAACTTCTCCCATATTCTTTCAAGATCTTCATCAGCAATATTCTTTCCACTATTATATACAGTAACGGTAATAGTTCCTCCATTCTCTGATTTTTCAGTTCTCACCTCAATTGCACGCTTTCCATCACAGTGATTAAGTGCATTAGATATATAATTAGTAAGCACTTCCTCTGTCTTGTATTCATCAGCCCACACAAAATTATGCTCATTACGGTTATCAAATACTATACTCATATTCTTTTGTCCCGCTCTTATTGCATTGGCATCTGCTACAGAAGCAATAAGCTCATTAATATCAAATCTCTCCATCTCAGGCTCATCATTTCCGAATTCAATCTGATTAAGTGTAAGAAGTCTCTTAACCATTGTATTCATCTTGTTTGCCTCGTCCATAATAACATCACAGTAAAATTCCATGCTTTCAGGATCATCTGTTATGCCTTCCTTAAGACCCTCTGCATATCCTTGTATAAGTGCAATAGGAGTCTTTAACTCATGAGATACATTTGAAAGAAAATCTGTTCTCATTATCTCAAGCTTTTCTTTTTTATCAATATCTTTCTTAAGTTCAAGGTTAGCCTTCTTAAGCTCTGCAATATTCTGTTCAAGCTTCTCAGACATATTGTTCATGCTCTTTCCAAGCAGACCAATCTCTCCCTTATCACTTCCCTCATATCTTGCATTGAAATCCATCTCTGACATCTTCTCAGCAATATTAGAAAGCTGCTTAATCGGTCTGGTAATATATGTTGATACTACAAATGCTGCAATTATACCAACAGCAAGAATTGCTCCTCCAACATACTTAATAAGAGTTGTCGATATATTTACATTATCTTTTATTCCCTGGATAGGAGTTCTTAATATAATTGAATATCCATTGTCAAGTGTACCCCATATCTCAAGATAGTAATCTCCAAGCCTTTCATCATACACCTTCTGTAACGTGTAATTATCATTGGAACTTATGATTGTCCTGTTCTCAACAAGTGATGTACCTGACATATCAATAATATCTTCCAGACGCTTTCTATGCTCCTTCTTATCATCCTTGTCCGCCGGGTTATTTGAATCATCTTCCTGATCTTTAGGTTCCGGTGCTTTATCCTGTGAGCCATTATTCTTAAAAATATCTCCATTAAATATACTCATACGAAGACGTTCCATCATTGAATCATCTCCCTGAGTACTTACATATATGGTACACCAGCTGCTGTCAACTACAAGCACAGATATTCCCTTTGCTGTAGATATATTCTCCATATCAGCACACATAGTATCTTTATCTATCTGTAAATCAGTATATTTCTGCATGATTTCATTAACATTCTCATAAGAATTAATCATGCTCTTCTGCTTACGGTTCATATACACTTTCTCTGAAAAAATGCTGTTAAACCCAATAAGCATTGCCACAAGACATGTAACAGTAACTACCAGAAGAAGTGTAATCTTAAACTTAATTGAATGTATCTTCATCTTTAATTGCCTTCCTTATACGCAGAATCAGTCAACAATAAACTTGTAGCCCATGCCCCAGATTGTCTTGATGTAATCGCCCTTCTCCCCCATCTTCTTTCTTAATTTCTTAACATGGGTATCTATAGTTCTTGCATCACCATAGTAATCATAATTCCATACATTGTTAAGAATCTTCTCTCTTGACAACGCAAGCCCTTTATTCTCAACAAAATAAGTAAGCAGTTCAAACTCCTTATAGCTTAACTCTATCTCTTCACCATCAATCTTAACGATATGTGCTGCTTTATCTATAGTAATTCCGCCAATCTCAATTATCTCGTTGCTGTCAACACCATATGCTCGTCTTATAATTGCATCAACTCTGGCTGTAAGTATCTTAGGTGAAAATGGCTTGGCTATATATTCGTCAGCTCCACATTCAAAACCTTGTAGTTCATCCATCTCCTCACCCTTTGCTGTAAGCATTATAATAGGAACTTTAGAATCCTTTCTTATCTGCCTGCACACTTCCCAGCCATCCATTCTTGGCATCATAACATCAAGAATTATAAGTGCAATATCTTTATTCTCCATAAATGTATCTACAGCTTCTACACCATCAGCCGCCTCTATAACAGCATAGCCTTTTCTTGTCAGAAAATCACTTACAAGCTTTCTCATTCTGCTTTCATCATCTACCACTAAAATCTTCATCTTATCCATATGTAGTCCTCACTTTCACGGTGAATTAATTATCTATATACTATCTGATAAATATGTTTAAAATGTGTACTCTGTTCATATATTTATATTATGACTACTTTGTTGACTGCTGTGATGATGATTTTAAAGACTGCTTTGATTCAAGTTCCGCTTCCCTTGAATTAAGCTCTTTCTCTTTTTCTTTTAACTTGGCTTCCTTAGATTCAAGCTCTGTCTGCCATGAAGAATACTTATTCTGTACATTCACTTCATAATTAATGACATTAGAATTAGAACCTGTCTTAAGGATAAAAAACATTGCAATTAACGCAATAACAAGAAACACATTTACAATCATAATTCTCATATAATTGTTCTTGTACTTTGCCACCTGAATTGAGAGAGTATGCAGCTCACTTCTATGCTCATTTCTTTCACGTCTTCTGTCAATCGCAATCTGTGTTTCACTCTTTACCGGAATCGGCTTAATCTTATCATCTGGAATATCTGGTGAATTATACAGAAACTGCTGTAAATTCTTGAGATAATTAAGTCCAATTGATGTATAAAATAACTGTCTGTCAATTATCTTATTATACAACACATACACCTGTTTCGGATCTTTACTGTCCGTCTTTCCAGACAGATACTTAATAGCATTCATCTCATCTTTTGCTTCCTGCGCTTCCTGCTTCGTCTTAAAAGTATATCCACCGACAACAAAGCCTTTTTCCTTATTGTTAACATTTTTATTATCGCTCATAAACTCCACTTCCCACGCACATTTTTGTTAATTGTAACATTAATTCTCATTATCTACAAACCAAACATCTCCCGGCATATCTTTTTACCGCTTTCCGTCTTAAAAATGTTATTATATGCTTTCAATGCTGCATCCTTTGTAAGATTATCATCGCATATGTTAACCAAGAAATCTGCCTCAACAAGTATCTGATAATCTATCCCGTCTATTTTGTTATAAGTATGGTGATGTCCTATCAGATACTGCACTCTTTCTGATACTTCACTGTCAAAGCCAAGCCTTTCAAGAAGTTCTGCGGCAATAGCCGGGCCTTCTTTTTCCTGCAGTTTTCCTCCACACTCACCATATTTTTCTTCACATATATGAATCCCGATATCATGTGTAAGCGCCGCTGTTTCAATTATAAAAAGACTTTGGTCATCAACATTTTCCATCTGTGCAATCAGCTTTGCATAGCTGTGAACCTTGCAAAAATGCTGTATTCTCTTAGCGTCTCCCTTATATAATTCAATCATTGCCATATGAAGTCTGTTAATCATAGTGTCTCCTTTTAATAGCCAAGTGTGTCATTTACAAGTATTACATGTATTCTTCCGATATGGCGTGAGTATCTTGTAATCAGGAACTGGCAGCATAATGTGTCTGGTGATTTGCAGTCAAAGCATTTTCCGGTTGTCTTGCAGGGTGTCTTGACATCAAAATTCTGTGCATTAGTTGGTGCAGCTATATTTCTTGCACGCTTCATTGCCGAATCGAGGTCTGAACAGACTTTATTCATTCCAACTATGAAGATTACCTTCTTTGGTCCCTGCGCTATGCATGAAACACGGTTAGAATTGCCATCAATATTTACAAGTATTCCATCACTTGTCATTGCATTTGCACTTGATAAGAACACATCAGCATCATATGAAGCCAGAAGTCCCTCTCTTGGAGTCATCTTTGAACGGTCTATATAATTGTAATTGCCCTCCTTCAAAGCCTCCACAAGTCCAATCTCCTGTGCACTGTGACAGCCGCCCATAGCAATTGTGCTTTCCTCATCAATTAACTCCAGAGCCTGCTTTAAAGCTGCTTCTTTATCCTCTGCATAATATCCTGACATGTTTCTTGACTGTAAGCCATTAATTACAGTCTGTGCCAGTACTTCGTTTCTTTTCTTTACATTTTCGTCCATGTTCGTATCCTCCAGTCTATGTAAATATTTAGTATGCTTATTATAGCACAAATTCTTTTACTTCCTTTATGCTTCATAACAAAATAAATGTAGTTCTTATGAGTTATCCATAACATTTTCTATATAAAATTTAAGGAAATCATGTATCTCCATATTATATTCTTTCTCAAATCTTTTTCTAACATTTTCTTCCAGCTCCGATCTTTCGTGAAATGAATCTTCATAATATCTGACCATGCTTTCAACTACATTCTGACAAAATGGTGTTCTGTTATGTATTCCATTTAATTTTTTATCATCCCAGTTAAAACCATATGTAACGCCATACTCTTTTTCTTTGTACAAAATACAATAATTATAGTCGCCGCCATCTTGGGTCAATATTGTAGATGTAAAGCTTGTAAGGGTCAATACAATATCTCTGTTAGCTTCATAGACTCCATAAATTATATTTATATTATGGCTTTCAAGATTGAAATCCTCAAATTTTCTGTTACCTATCAGTTGTCTTCTCTGAGTATCTGTCAATTCAACCAGACTTAAATCTATGCTTATTTCATCACTATCAATATTATTGTTGCTGTTTACCCAATCTTTATCTTGTATAAAACACTTAGGATTTTCAGAAATTCTTTGCAGATTAGTAGCAAATAACTGAAGATGTTTTCGCTGAAATTTTAAATCCGTACCAAACTGTCTGTTGACTGCCGACATTTTTACAGATATTTTTCCATACTGTGATTCACCATCAAATTTTATCTCCTTACCACCAAGAACATTTTCAACTTCAACATTTTTTATACTGTCATTCTTTATGATATAATATTTATAAAACTTTCCCCACAAGTCAAACACAGCCACCAGAACATTTTCATCAGTTGTTGCAACAAATGCCTTGCAATCAGATATGGAATGTCCATGGTGCATTATAATATAAGATATCCTGTCTCCATCTGGTTCTTCCATATCAACCAGAATCTCATCTCCGTGTGTAAACTCATCTTGTTTTAAGACTTTAGAAAATGTATCTTTATATAATTGTGTACAAAACACATTTTTAAACCTCATATTCTACCCCTGACTAATATCATAACCCTGCCATATTATTGTATAATTTCTACTTAATACTCATAACAAACTTTTCAAGCTTCTCTTCATTATCCTTTGCAGTATTACTATTGCGGTCTGCTAACGCAACCTGACTTTTTATATTTTTAAGACTTTTTGACAACTGTGCAAGACATCTGTCATTGTCCCCGCCGCCGCTGAATGTAAACACAGCATCTATTTTATCTGCCACGCCGTAATTCTTTATAAATGTGTTGACCGGAGACGCAGGCATTCCTGCCCATACTGGCATACCTAATATAATTTCATCATAATAATCTATGTTATCAGGAACACCTTTTATCTTAGGTCTCCTTCCAAATGTTGACTGCATTCCTCCAACAAGCATCCGTCTCACTGTATTCTTAGGTAATGGCTTAACTAAATCTATCTCAAAGATTTTTGCTCCTAATTTTCTTGCAATAACCTTTGCAGCTTCCTTTGTATTTCCTGATAATGAATAATAAACAACAGCTCTGTTCATAGCTGGCTCCTCCTTACTTATGTGATTGTACTTATTTTACGCTATTGAGTATTGTGTGGCAAGTGTACCTGGTGTTTTGGACTTTATCGTACCTTACATTCTCTTCAATGTCCAATCTGCCACGCTTGCTCATCCCCTTTGGACTTCAGCATACCTTAACTCCGCTTCAACATCCAATCCACCGTGCTTGCTCATCCCTTTTGGACTTCCTTATGCCTTCCCGCTCCTTCAATGTCCAATCTGCCACGCTTGCTCGTCCCTTTTGGACTTCAGCATACCTTTCCTCCGCTTCAACATCCAATCCACCGCTCTTGCTCATCCCTTTTGGACTTCCTCGTGCCGTATCTCCGCTTTAACGTCCAATTCACCGTGTATCCACCTCCCCCACAAAAGGGAGTCGAATTCTTCGCTCCGCTCCGGTCGGCGCAAAGCCGAGGTCCACCGGACCTCGTGCGCCCCTGTCCAAAAAACCGGCTACGCCATGTTTTATCCATTAATATGACTCCCCTCTGGTCCATAGGAAAAAGGGAGCGAAGAAGCTCACGCTTCCTCACTCCCTTTTTCCTATGGACCAGAGGGGAGTCGAACCCCTGTCCGAAAACCCATTCCCTGTTCTTCTACTATCATAGTTGATTGTTTAACATTCCCTCCGGTACACGGGAATCAACACCCTTGCACCTTTAGTAGCTTCATGATACGACCAGCATCTCAAAGCTTTGATACTGTCGTTTCCTACATGTTCGAAGCCTGGGTCTTAAAGTGTAGGTGCTTTAAGTCAGACTGCTGCAATTAGGCAGCGTATGCTAAATTATCGTTAGCGTTTATATTTAAGTTTGGATTTTGACGCTTTCCTGCGGATAGCTTCACCAGCTTCAAGATCCCCGTCGAAACCTTTACTAGCCCGTGTGTAAGCAGTTTCACCTGCTTATTTATATTAACATTGGCATAATGCCAAGTCAATTAACTTGTGCTTCAAAACTGATAAAATGTTTCTAAATATTTTTAAAATCTAAGATTCTTGTTCTTGAATTCCTTCTGTGCATCTCTTATCTGGTCTTTCTTTGCAATAGAATCTCTCTTGTCAAAGTTCTTCTTACCTTTTCCAAGACCAATTTCCATCTTTACCTTTCCCTCTTTCAGATATACCTGAAGAGGAACAAGTGTGTAACCTTTAATTGTAAGTTCACCAGTAAGCTTATTAATCTGATTCTTGTGAAGAAGCAGCTTCTTAGGTCTTAAAGGATCTTTATTGAATATGTTTCCCTTCTCATATGGTGTAATATTCATACCTAATACATACACTTCGCCATTCTCAATCTTGATATAAGATTCCTTAATTGAGCACTTACCTGCTCTGATTGATTTAACCTCAGTGCCGTGAAGTACCATACCTGCCTCGTATTTCTCTTCTATAAAATAATCAAAATAAGCTTTCTTATTATTCGCTATAAGTCTGTTTCCTGATGCGCTTGTTTTTGATGCCATGTCAGTCTCCATTCTATTCTATGCAAATGCAAAATCAATTGTTCTTAGTATCTTATCGGTGCCTATAACCACAACCTTAACCTTCTGTCCGAGCTTATAACTTCTGTTCCCAAGTTCTCCTACCATCTCATAGTGTTCCTCGTCAAATGTATAGAATCCCTTCATATTATTGATAGAAACCATGCCCTCGATAGTGTTTGGAAGTTCAACATATACGCCCCACGCGGTAACACCCGAAACAACTCCATCAAATGTTTCTCCAACAAACTGTTCCATATACTCAGCCATTTTAAGCTTGTCTGTATCTCTTTCAGCATCTGCCGCACGCCGCTCCATCGCACTTGTCTGGACAGCAACATCCGGTAATATTGCATCATAATAGTCAGCTCTCTTAGGACTTAAACCTCCGTGAAGATTCTCCTTGATAATTCTGTGAATCTGGAGATCAGGATATCTTCTGATAGGCGATGTGAAATGACAGTAATACTTGGCAGCGAGTCCAAAATGTCCTACACATTCAGTAGTATACTTAGCTTTCTTCATAGAGCGGAGTGTCAGTCTGCTTATAAGATTCTCAGCATCAGAACCCTCTATCTCAGAAAGAAGCTTCTGAATCTCCTTAGGTCTTAAATCATCAGTAAGTCTTAATGTATAACCAAAGTTATTAATAAATGTGGCTAACTTACGCATTTTTTCAGGATCAGGATTCTCATGAGTTCTATATAGAAATGGCATATCCTGCCAGAAATAATCCTCTGCAACAGTTTCATTAGCGGCAAGCATAAAATCTTCAATAATCTTAGTTGCTACATTTCTGTCATACGGCTTAATATCAGTCGGGTGGCCATTCTCATCAAGTATAATCTTACTTTCAGGGAAATCAAAATCAACCGAACCTCTTGCAAATCTCTTCTTTCTAAGAAGCTCCGCAACCTCTTCCATCATATGAAACATTGGAACAAGCTCTTTATACTTCATAATTTCATTAGTATCATTATCTACAAGAATCTTTTTTACACTTGTATAGCTCATCCTTCTGTCTACATTAATAACAGTTTCACATATTCTATGTCCAACAACATTTCCCTTTTCATCAATATCCATAAGGCAGCTGAGTGCCAGTCTGTCTTCTCCCTGATTAAGTGAACATATCCCATTAGATAACTTATGCGGTATCATTGGAATAACACGGTCTACAAGGTAAACACTCGTACCTCGTTTAAGTGCCTCTTTATCCAGCGCGCTTCCCTCTGTAACATAATGGCTTACATCCGCAATGTGGACACCTAGATGATATACAGGTCCTTCTTTCGAGATAGATACTGCATCATCTAAATCCTTCGCATCCTCACCATCTATAGTAACCATCTGAATATTTCTTAAATCAACTCGTCCAGCCTTATCCTTTTCACTGACAACATCAGGAATATCATTAATTGCCTTCTTAACTGATTCAGGAAACTCCACTGGTAAATCATATGCCTTGATAATAGACATTATGTCCACACCCGGGTCATCTATATGTCCAAGTACTTCTGTGACCTCCCCCTGTGGATTCTTACTCTGGCTGCCGTAATCACTTATAGAAGCAACTACCTTAGAACCTTCAACCGCTCCATTCATGAATTCCTGTGGTATAAATATATCACAGTTAATCTTTGCATTATCAGGAATAACAAAACCATACGTTCTGTTCTTCTGGAATGTTCCGACAACTTCCTTAACCTCATGCTCAACAATAGCAACAATTTTACCTTCAGCCCTCTTACCGCCATTCTTCTCAGTTGTTATCACAACCTTGACTTTATCATGATAGAAAGCATTCATCGTGTCATTAGCCTTGACAAATATATCATCTTCCCTGTCAGGTATTACTACAAAGCCAAATCCCCTGCTTGTGCTTTCAAATGTTCCAACAAGTGCTACATTTTCAGGCTTCATATACTTACCCTTCTTTGATACACCTATTGTTCCATCTGCAACAAGACTGTCAAGCACTTCCATAAGCTCAGAACGCTTAGCTTTAGGAATATCGAGAAGCATAGCGATTTCTTTAGCTTTCATTGGAACATACAGTTCATTATTAAGAATCATATCAGCAAGCATCTGTCTTCGCTGTTTAAATATATCCTTCTCCATATCCCTTATATCCCTTTCTAACCATTAAATATACAGATTCTACCAGATTGCTCGTAAAAGCAAAAACACTCTTAAGAAATTATCCGTTTCTTAAGAGTGTTCGTAATTTAGAAATTAAAATTAAGTATAACTGCTATAACAACAAAAAGAATTACAAGAATCTTGGTTATCTTAACAAGCTTGCCTTCCATTGAACGGCCCTTGTTCTTACCCCAGTATGAATCAGCAGCACCACTAATTGTTCCTGACAATCCGTTCTGCTTACTTTCCTGCATAAGAATTATTATTGCTAAAGCTATACAAATTACTACAAATACTCCCATTAAACCAATTCTTAATACATCTCCGACAGACATATGAAACAATGGAATTATCTTATTCATACCATCCTCATTCCTGCGCATCATGCGCTTTTTATTACATAATTATGCCAATACGGCAACATAGGTCATTCTATCACAAATAAACATTTTGTGCAAGAAAAATCAACAAATTAATTTCAACCCTTTGATTAGTTCTTCTTCACAAGAAGAGACTCACCTGTCATCTCAACTGGTTTCTCAAGTCCCATAATTTCTATAAGTGTAGGAGCGATATCACATAATCTTCCACCCTCACGAAGTGTATAATTCTCATCATAATTAACAAGAATGAATGGAACAGGGTTAGTTGTATGTGCTGTATGTGGAGCTCCTGTTTCGTAATCAATCATCTTCTCAGCATTTCCGTGGTCTGCGCAGATGAAGAGAACTCCGTCAACATCCTTTACTGCATCTACAGCCTTTCCAACAAGCTCATCAACCTTCTCTACAGCCTTGATTGCAGCTGGAATAACGCCTGTATGTCCAACCATATCAGGATTAGCGAAGTTGATAATAATAACATCATATTTGTCAGACTTTATAGCCTCAACTAAGTCCATACCTACTTCCGGAGCACTCATCTCTGGCTTTAAGTCATATGTTGCAACATCCTTAGGTGAGTTAACGAGTAATCTGAACTCATCAACATTAGGGTCTTCAACACCGCCATTAAAGAAGAATGTAACATGTGCATATTTCTCTGTCTCAGCAAGTCTTAACTGCTTCTTTCCATGATTAGCAAGGAATTCACCAAATGTGTTCTTAATAATCTCTTTCTTGAATGCAACCTTCTTGTTAGGGATTGATTCATCATAATCCTTGAAACATACAAATGTTAATGGAATAAATCCTGTCTTTCTTTCAAATCCTGTAAACTTATCATCGCAGAACGCTCTTGTCATCTCTCTTGCACGGTCTGGACGGAAGTTAAAGAATATAACAGAATCATTAGCCTTAACTAATGAAAGTGGCTGACCATCTTTACAGATAACTGTTGGCTCAACGAATTCATCTGTCTTACCATTATCATATGACTCCTGAAGTGCCTGTGTAGCTGACTCGGCCTTAATGCCATCACCTGTTACAAGTGAATCATAAGCCTTTTCTACTCTGTCCCAGTTATTATCTCTGTCCATTGCATAGTAACGACCTGATAAAGATGCGACCTTACCAACTCCGATTTCTGCCATCTTATTCTCAAGTGTCTCAACAAATCCCTTAGCTGAAGCTGGAGGTGTATCTCTTCCGTCAAGGAACGCATGAACATATACTTTAGACACTCCCTGCTGCTTTGCCATCTCTAAAAGTCCATATACATGGCTTAAATGACTGTGAACACCACCATCTGATAAAAGTCCGAAAAGGTGAAGATCCGAATCATTCTTCTTGCAGTTCTCCATTGCCTCAAGTAATTCTTCGTTCTTAAAGAATGTACCATCTTCAATATCCTTAGTAATTCTTGTAAGATCCTGATAAATAATTCTACCAGCACCAATATTCATATGACCAACTTCTGAATTACCCATCTGTCCGTCTGGAAGACCTACAGCAAGTCCTGAAGCATATCCCTTCTGGAACGGGCATTCCTTCATAAGCTTATCCATAACAGGAGTGTTAGCCATAGCAATAGCATTACCCTCTGTTCTATCATTTAAACCATAACCATCAAGTACCATTAAAACTACTGGTTTTTTACTCATAATGTGATTCTCCTTTAAATGTATTCTAATTAATTGCCTATAGCATGATAGCACATTTGTAAAAAAAATCAAAGACCTTGTCTTGAATATTATCATCAAAACAAGGTCTTTTCATGCTTATTTACTTATTATAATTAACTATATCCGCAAAATCCGGCTTGAGACTTGCACCTCCTACCAGTCCACCATCAATATCAGGCTGGGCAAAAAGCTCTGCTGCATTAGAAGCATTAACACTTCCTCCATAAAGAATCCTTATCTGATCCGCTGTTTCTTTATCATATAACTCTTCGAATACAGTTCTTATGAATCCGCATACTTCCTGTGCCTGCGCTGTAGTTGCAACCTTTCCTGTTCCAATAGCCCAGATTGGCTCATAAGCAACTATTGTATGAAGCACCTGATCTTTAGTAACACCAACATATGCTTCTACTATCTGTTCTTTAACAAAATCAAGTGTAATCCCTTTTTCTCTCTGTTCAAGTGTCTCTCCACAACAAAGAATTGGGATAATGTCATGTTCAAGAGCTTTATGAAGCTTAAGATTAAGAACTGTATTGCTTTCATTAAAGTACATTCTTCTTTCTGAATGTCCTATGATAACATGGCTTACCCCCGCATCAACAAGCATCTCTGGCGATAATTCACCGGTAAATGCTCCTTTCTCCTGATAATATACATTCTCTGCCCCAATATGTATATTAGATCCTTTCACTGCCTCCACTACAGGTACTATGTCAATTGATGGCACACAGAACACAACATCAACATCCGGATTATTAACATTCGGTTTCAATTCAGTAACGAGCTTAACTGCCTGGCTTGGTGTCATATTCATCTTCCAATTGCCTGCTATTACTTTTCTTCTCATTCTACGCCTCCCCACAGGAAATTATCCATAATAACATATATATGGACAATCCTATTAAATTATTCCCATATAACTATCCTAGTAAAATAAATAATAGCATACTTTAATACATATTTCAAGTATAGTTTGTGAAATAAATAACAAAAATCCGGACCTTACTTAACAAAAAATAAGATCCGGATTAAAATATTATTATATAACTATGTCAGTAAAATTAATTACTTATCGTTAGCTGCAACTACACCTGGAAGTTCTTTACCTTCAAGGAATTCAAGAGATGCTCCACCACCTGTAGAGATGTGTGTCATCTTATCTCCGAATCCTAAGTTGTTAACAGCTGCTGCTGAATCACCACCACCAATGATTGTTGTAGCATCTTTAAGCTGTGCAAGTTCTTCTGCAACAGCAATTGTTCCTGCTGCAAAATTAGGGAATTCAAACACTCCCATTGGTCCATTCCATACTACAGTCTTGGCATCTTTTAAAGCTTCCTTGTAAAGTTCACATGTCTTAGGTCCAATATCCATACCCATGTCATCATCTTCCTGATGTCCTGCTTCTACAACATGTGAAGGAGAATCATTGCTGAATTCCTTAGCTACAACTGTATCGATAGGAATAAGCATTTTAACGCCCTTTTCTTCAGCCTTCTTCATCATATCCTTAGCATAATCAAGATAATCATCCTCTACTAATGACTGACCTACATTACCACCATGTGCTTTCTGGAATGTATAAGACATACCACCACCAATAATAAGTGTATCAACCTTATCAAGAAGATTGTTGATAACTGAAATCTTAGAAGAAACCTTTGAACCACCAAGAATTGCAACGAAAGGTCTTACAGGATTATTAACTGCATTTCCAAGGAAATCAATTTCCTTCTGCATAAGGTATCCAACAACAGCTGTATCAACATACTGCGTAACACCTACGTTAGAACAATGCGCTCTGTGAGCTGTACCAAATGCATCATTAACAAATACATCTGCAATAGAAGCTAAATCCTTAGAAAATGCTTCACCGTTCTTAGTCTCTTCTGGTCTGAATCTTGTATTCTCAAGAAGAATAACATCTCCATCATTCATTGCAGCAACAGCTGCTCTTGCATTATCGCCTACAACAGTATCATCTGCTGCAAACTTAACTTCCTGACCAAGAAGTTCTGAAAGTCTCTTTGCAACTGGTGCAAGAGAAAATGCAGCATCTGGTCCCTTTGGCTTTCCAAGATGTGAACAAAGAATAACCTTTCCTCCATCAGCAATAAGCTTCTTGATTGTTGGAAGAGCAGCTACAAGTCTTGTTTCATCTGTAATTCTGCTTCCATCTAAAGGTACATTAAAATCACATCTGCATAATACTCTTTTGCCCTTTACATTGATATCATCAATAGACTTTTTATTAAGCATATTAATATCCTCCATATAATACATAAAATAGCTACATATACAGCTTTATAAAAAACCGGAGAATAGTCATACCATTCTCCGGCAAAAACAATCTAAATGATTAGTTTAATTCAGCGAAGTACTTAATTGTTCTAACCATCTGGCTTGTGTATGAGTTCTCATTATCATACCAAGAAACAACCTGAACCTGGCAACCACCGTTTGGAAGTTCATTAACCATTGTCTGAGTAGCATCAAATAATGAACCAAATCTCATACCAACGATATCGCTAGATACAATCTGCTCTGTATTGTAACCGAATGACTCTGTTGCAGCAGCCTTCATAGCAGCATTAACTTCATCAACTGTAACCTTCTTAGCAACTACAGCATTAAGGATTGTTGTAGAACCTGTAGGTGTTGGAACTCTCTGAGCAGCTCCAATAAGCTTTCCGTTAAGTTCTGGGATAACAAGACCGATAGCCTTAGCAGCACCTGTTGAGTTAGGAACGATGTTGCAAGCACCTGCTCTAGATCTTCTTAAATCACCCTTTCTCTGTGGTCCGTCAAGAATCATCTGGTCACCTGTGTAAGCATGAATTGTACACATAATACCTGACTCGATTGTTGCACAATCGTTAAGTGCCTTAGCCATAGGAGCTAAGCAGTTTGTTGTACAAGAAGCAGCTGAGATAATCTGATCATCTGCTGTAAGTGTCTCATGGTTTACATTGTAAACGATAGTCTTAAGGTCGTTTCCAGCTGGAGCTGAGATAACTACCTTCTTAGCACCTGCATTAATATGAGCCTGTGCCTTAGCCTTAGATGTATAGAATCCTGAACACTCAAGAACTACATCAACGCCAATCTCTCCCCATGGGCAGTTATTAGCATCTGGCTCTTTGTAAATCTTGATAGTCTTGCCTTTAACTGTGATTGTACCAGCCTCATCATCAGCTGTTACCTGATCTTCCTCACCGAAGTTAACATATCTTCCCTGTGATGAGTCATACTTTAAAAGATGAGCAAGCATCTTAGGGCTTGTTAAATCGTTAATAGCAACTACCTCATATCCTTCTGCACCAAACATCTGTCTGAATGCAAGTCTACCGATACGACCAAAACCATTGATTGCAACTTTTACTGACATAAAAACAATTCCTCCTAAAATGAATTTTTATAACATAGTTTGTTAAAATTTCAACTACCGTGTATTTTACATAAGAAGAAGCAAAATATCAAGGCTTTCTTCCCATTTTTTACATTTTTGCACTTTTTTCAATAATAACTCATTATCAATTAGTCATTTTGACGAAATTTTAACAAATTCTGTATCCAATATTATCTACTTAACACTAATCTCTGCTTAATACTGGCTTAAAGGAAACATTTCTTTGTATTCCTCAAAATATTTATCAAAATTAGTTCCATTATCTTTCTTGAGATTAATAAGATACTCATGTGTATCAAACACATTTAACTCAAGCTCAATAATCGCAACTGCCACGTTAGAACAATGGTCAGCAATTCTCTCGAAATCTGTAAGCAGATCATTAAATATAAAGCCCTGATGAAGTGTACATTCACCTTTCTGGACACGCTTGACATGATTCATCTTCATTTCATCACAATATATGTCAACGAGTTCTTCTAACGGCTCTGTCTTATAGGCATATTCAACCTTGTTCTGTTCAAATGCATCTATTACATTTCCAACTATTTCTTTCATAATTAATGACATCAGTTCAACATCTTCAACAGCACAATCAGAAAACCTAAGCTTTTCATTAAACAGTTCTGCTGCTGCCTGTGATATGTTAACAGCATGGTCACTTATTCTCTCAAAATCAGAAATTGTATGGAGAAGCTTTGAGACCTCCTTGTTCTGTCCAGAAGTAAGCTCCTGCTGTGTAATCTTTACAAGATAAGTTCCAAGCTTATCTTCATATCTGTCAACCTTATCTTCTCTTCTCTGAATCTTGTCATATTTTTCCTGCGAAAATGTATCCAGTAGTTCCATGGAACGAATAAGATTTTTCTGTGCCATATGTGCCATTGAACAAAGAACTGTCTTAGCCTGTTCAATAGCAACTGTAGGATGAGCAATAAATCTGTCATCAAGTACACTGATTTCAACAATATCTTTATCTTCCTCATCAACAACCTCCTTGAAAATTGCACATACCATCTTTTCAAGGAATCTGATGAATGGAAACAGTACAGCAACTGTTGCAACTCTGAATAAAGAGTTCACAAATGCTATCGAAACAGTTGTCATCGTTCTGTCCATAAATGAAAAATGAACAAAATGATTAACACTATAAAATACTACTGCCCATATTAAAGCACCCAATGCATCAACAAGAAGATATACAAATGCTGTTCTCTTACCATCTGTAGTCGCACCAAATGAAGAAATGATAACAGGCATGGCAGCTCCGACAGCAATACCCATTATAATAGGCAGTGCTACTGAAAATGAAATAGCTCCTGTAACTGATAAAGCCTGAAGAATACCAACTGTAGCAGACGCACTCTGCAAAACAGCAGTAACCAAAAGTCCTATAAGTATTCCTATAAATGGATTAGAAAACTTAGTAAGCATATCAATAAATGCCGGCTCAGATCTTAATGGTGCAACCGCTGCACTCATGTTCTGCATTCCTACCATAAGGATACAGAAACCTATCATAATATCACCTATATGTTTCTTTGTAGGATTCTTACAAATCATCCTGAACATGATGCCAATAACACCAATAATAGCAGCAAGAACCTCTGTTGAAAGTAAGTCTACCCATCCGGCACCACCACTGATATCAGAAAGACATAATACCCATCCAGTAACAGATGTACCTATAATTGCGCCCATAATAATACCGATAGCCTGTTTCATTTTAATCATACCAGCATTAACAAAACCAACAACCATAACAGAAGTTGCCGACGATGACTGGATAATTGCCGTAACACCTGTACCAAGCAGTACTCCCTTAAGAGGTGTATTACTTAATCTGTACAGAATAACTTCCAGTTTGCCACCAGCCACTTTCTTTAATCCATCTCCCATAAGCTGCATTCCAAAAAGGAAAAGCGCTATTCCTCCGAGAAGAATAATCACAATGTGTATCAATTCAAAACTCACGAAAGCTCCTATCTGCGCATAAAAGTCAAGGACGGACAGCGTAGTTGGTACTTCTACATCTATGCGCATTCACATAATCAGAATTTATACGCTGTCTTCTTAATAATATCAATACTAATAATCATTTTCAAGGAAAAATTACCTATATTTTACATTAGTTTACATGTTCTACATAAACATCAAAAATATCAATTGCGGATTAATTATGTTTATGTATAATGTATATTGACATTTAAGCATATGACTAATATTTGATGGAGGACATTACTATGCTGTTATCAGATTCACATATACATACTATGTTCTCTTCTGATTCAGAGGAGAACCCTGTAAATGTTGTTAACAATGCTATTTCACTGGGATTTAAACACATCTGTTTTACCGACCATAATGACTTTGATGCTCCTTTAGAAGATGGAAAAGTCATGTTTGACCTTGATTTTCCGGAATACATTAAGTATTTCCAGAATCTGAAAGAATCATACAAAGATAAAATCAATATTCACATAGGTGTTGAACAGGGACTTATGAGAAGCGTCGCTGACAGAGTTAATTCATATGATTCTGCAAAACAGCTTGATTTCATAATAGGCTCATCACATCTTGTATATGGAGAAGATCCCTACTACCCTGAGTTTTGGGAGAAACGTTCTGCAAAGGATACTGTTTTAACTTATTACGAAAGTATTCTTGATAATCTTGGCTGTTGTCACAACTTTGATGTGTATGGTCATCTTGATTATATTGCAAGATATATACCTGCCAATTCTTACACATATAACTGGCACGATTTTAACGATTTAATCTGCATAATTCTTAAAACAATCATTGAGCAAGGAAAAGGAATTGAAATCAACACTGCCGGTCTTAAATACGGAATGCCTGAACCTAATCCTTGCCTTGATATTGTTAAAATCTATCACGACCTCGGAGGAGAGATAATCACTGTAGGTTCTGATGCACACGAAGTTAAGTTTTTTGCTTACAGATTTGATGTCGTGGCTGATATGCTTAAGAACGCAGGATTTAATTACTACACAATATTTAATGAAAGAAAGCCTGAGTTCATCAGATTATGATGAGCTCAGGCTTATTTTATATACATGTATCTTATCTGCACCTTCTACATACATCTGTAAAATCTGAAGCTGTAAGGTGGAAGAACTATTTTCCCAGATAATTCTTCCTTCTTACCTGTTATAAGATTAAGTGCATCTGCACATTCTGTATCAAAGTACGCTGTGTACTCATTCTCATCTGCATTAATTGCAACAAGCACTTTTTCTCCATCTGCTTCCCTTTTGAATACATATTGTCTGTTTGTAAGCACTTTCTTTGTGTAATCACCATAGCTTAAAGCCCTGCTGTTATGATACATTTGTCCTAATGAACTTATTGTATCAGTCAGCTCATTGTATTCCGGCTTATCAAATGCCGGACGCAGGATATTGTCATTGCCGCTCCCCTTAACTGCCTCGCAACCCCATTCACTTCCATAATATATACATGGAATTCCCGGCATACCGAACATAAGGGCATATATAAGCGGCAGATGTGCTTTGTTAGTAAGTGTGCTGGCAATCCTTGAAACATCATGGTTATCAACAAATGTAAGCAGATGTTTTCCTGTATACAAACACCATGGTTCTTTTCCAAACTGCCTTTCTATGCTGTGTGCAATCTCGAACATATTCATTGAATTAAAGCTAGAATACAACCCCTTATAACACTCATAATTAGTTGCACTGTGCAGGCACTCATTACCCACAATTGTGTTGTAATCACCGTGAAGCATTTCTCCTACAAGGAAAAACTCCTGCTTCATCTGGTCTGTTTCGTATCTTAAACGCTTCATGAAATCCCTGTTAAGGCAGTACGCAACATCAAGTCTGATTCCATCAATATCAAATTCATCAACCCAGCCACGCACCGACTCAATAAGATAATTAACCACATCAGGATTATTCAGATTGAGCTTCACAAGATTGTAATATCCTTCCCAGCCCTCATACCAGAAGCCGTCATTATATGGTGAATTGCCATCAAAGCTGATGTTAAACCAGTCCTTATAGGCAGAATCCCTTTTTTTCTCACATACATCCTTAAATGCAAAAAAGCCCCTTCCGACATGATTAAACACACCGTCAATGACTACCTTTATTCCTGCCTCATGCAGCTTTGACACAAGCTCTGCAAAATTCTTATTAGTTCCTATTCTTTTATCTATCACACGGTAATCCCTTGTATCATAGCCATGATAATCGCTCTCAAAAATTGGAGAAAAATACACCGCATCAGCTCCTCACTTCTGCAAATGCGGTATCCAGTCTGCAAATTCTGATATGCATCTGTTCATCACCCCGTCGTTGTCTCTTAATCCATCACAAAATCCAAGTGGAAATACCTGATAAAACACCGCTTCTTCGTACCACATATTATTTTAACCTCCGTAACTGTCTGATATATTAATATTAAGCCAATTCCCGCAGTCTGGCAACATCTTTCTTAATACACTCAACCACATAATCAGCTTCCCTATGTGTAATTGTATGGTTAATTGTCAGCCTTAGTGAACCTTCTGCTATTTTTTCATCAAGTCCAAGTGCAAGAAGGACATGTGAAGGCTTTCCTGAATTAGATGTACATGCCGAACCTGCAGACGCGCATATTCCCTGCTTATTAAGCATTACAACAAGCATTCCGCCATTAACATACTGAAAGCTGAAATTCATATTACCTGTAACGCGGCATTCCCTGCTTCCATTAAGCCTTGAATAAGGAATTTCTCTTAGTATTCTCTTAATCATATAGTCGCTGATTTTCTTTTCCTGCCTTGCCCTGTCAGAAAGTGTTTCATAAGCAATTCTTGCCGCCGTCGCAAGTCCTGCAATCCCGGCTACATTTTCAGTGCCTGCCCTAAGTCCGTTCTCCTGTCCGCCTCCATGCATGAACCGTTCTGGCTTTCCGCCCCTGACATACAGAAATCCTACGCCCTTTGGTCCGCATATCTTATGTCCGCTTACATTTAAGAAATCCACGCCCAGCTTTTTCACATCAACATCAATATGTCCAAATGCCGCCACTGCATCAGAATGAACCTTTGCACCATACTCATGCGCAATTTCACATACATTTTCTATCGGCTGGATAGTTCCAATTTCATTATTAGTAAGCATAACTGACACTAAAAATGTATCATTTCTAATCATTTTTTCTAACTGTTCCAGCTTAACAATTCCCTGCTCATCAACTGGTGCAAATGTGACATCTATTCCATAATTCTTAAGCCACAGTGCCGATTCCGTCACCGCATGGTGTTCTATTGAACTTACTATTATATGTCCCTGTTTTCTTTTCAGGCTCTCTGCTTTAACTGCCCAGTTATCCCCTTCTGTACCACCAGAGGTGAAAAATATTTCATTTCTGTCAGCATTTATTATTTCTGCAATAATACCTCTTGATTCCTCAACAACATTTTTAGCTTTTTCAGACAACCTGTACACACCTGACGGGTTTCCATAATCTCCCAAAAGATATGGAAGCATTGCTTCAGCCACTTCTTTTCTGACAGCAGTTGTCGCCGCATTGTCCATATATATCATTATATTTCCGCCCTGTAATTCCTTATAATATTGTATTCAGGCAGGGCATATATTGTTAATAAGTCTATCTGCGGTATCTGCTATGAATAATAAATTATCCTTAAAAGGTGGCATATTCAAATCCGCCATAATACTTACAATTGCCGGCGTTCTATCAAAACTGCTCGGATTTTATTTTCGGATACTTCTCACTAATTATACAGGTGCTGCAGGAGTCGGACTATTCCAGATGTGCATACCTCTTATTGCGCTTGCATTTGCAGTATGCTGCAGTGGATTTTCTGTAGCTGTTTCAAAATATTCAGCATCATCTCCATCTCTGAAATGGCTTTTCTGCGTATTAAAGATTACTATTTCTCTTTCAATTGCCGTTATGCTTTTATTTCTTATATTCAGCGATTTCATTGCAAACCATATATTTATGGAAAGCCGCTGTGAGGGAATAATCCGTATAACTGCAATCTCTCTGCCATTCATGTGCATACATAACTGCTTATCTAATTACTATTACAGTCAGAAGGAATCTTTTCTGCCAGCCTCCTCACAGCTTGTCGAACAGCTTGTGCGTATTGGCACTATTATACTTTATGTGCGCATAAAAAATGTATCAACAATATCAATTGCTGACGCAGTTACCGGTAATATATTCGGTGAATTTGCAGCTGCCACATACTGTGCTATTCCGCTGTTTTTCCGTTCCATTCATAATAAAAGCATGACGCAGAAGCTCTCCTGTTCACTCCGTGAATACAGATATATTGTTAAATATGCATTTCCAATTAACGCCAATCAGACTGTTCTGCATCTGCTTGAAGGGGCAGAAGCAATTCTTATTCCCGCAATCCTGTGCATGCATGGACTGTCCAAAGATGATGCAATAAGCCAGTTTGGTATACTTACAGGAATGGCTCTTCCACTTGTGCTTTTTCCATGTACGGCAGCTAATTCATTTGCACTTATGCTTCTTCCAAAGGTATCTGATGAAAGTTCGAATGTCCTGTCTGACCATCTTGCTGTGACAGTAAAAAGAACAGTTTCCATGTGTTTGAGTCTCGGCATTATAAGCATATTTTTATTCATTAACTATGGTGCGCGCCTAGGTGCAATGATGTTCCACGAAGACTCTGTATACATATACACCTGCATTCTTTCATGGCTGTGTCCTTTCCTCTACTTAAAAATCAGCCTTACAAGCGTGACTAATGGCATGGGACATACCGCCCTTACATTCATAATTAATATAACCGGAATTATCATCCGGCTTGCCTGTGTATTTCTGCTTATTCCAAAGCTTGGCATAACCGGTTATCTGTATGGTGTTCTTATTAGCAACATATGCATGAGTCTGCTTTACATTTTTAATATATACAAGAAGCTGAACATCCAGCCAGACCCGTTTGGCAGTATAATTGTGCCATTATGTATTGCGGTCATATCTATATTTTCATCAAGAATTATATGCCGAATTGTATTTGGTCTTATAATAAAAGAAGCAGAAGAATACACTCTCCTGCTTACCGGTGCCGCCATATGCTGCATTGTATATATTATTCTCTTTATTCATGAACAATCGGAACAGCGTCCTTTATAGACGGTGCCGCTTCCCAATAGTCAAGTCTGGATTCGTACTGCTGCCTTATCCATTCCACGGCAGCAAGACGACCATCTTCTGTCAGTTCAAATATCTCTGTCGTCTTATCTTCTTCCTTAACAGCACATGAAGCATATGGTCCGCGCCACACGCACGCAGAAAGCTTTAAATCAGGCTTTTCTCCTGTCTGCTTAAGCATATATCTCATTCCATTGTGCTGTCCTGTATACACACCCTTGTATTTGAAGAAATTAAGTGGCATTATTCCATTCGGATCAATCATTGCCATCACCTTCCACACCATTATTATTCTTTATAAGCTTTTCATTATAAAATGCACCTGCAAGATACATAATCCCTATTACAACTGGAAGGCATATAAGAATCAGCGTGTTACCAGTTATTGAATACTTAGATACCACAAATACTATTATTAAATCAACAACTCCTGCTATAGTCATAACAATTCCATAAACTTTGATTTTCTTTGCAGCATCAACAGCACCTATGTTTGTCATTCCATAAAATCCAGCAATTGCAAAGTAAACTCCTTCCACAATAACTGCTATAAATGCTATATTCAGCAGCTTGACAGCCATATATAATGCCTTTCCCTGCTCTGTTGCTGAAAATGAATATAGCTCCGACATAATATAAAACGCATAAAATGCCATTATAATTCCCATCGTTACCGCAAGCATTGATGCTAATTTAAGAATTCTGCACTTTGACTTTTCTGTTACTACGCTCATGTTCTTATCTCCGTTTTCTGATGATTAATGATTATAACATGGGATTGGCGATTTTTAAAGGGTGGGATGTATACATCCCATATGAAGCTAATTCTGCATCGTAATCTGTAATATTTCCCTCTTTTATCATTTTTAATAATTCTTCTAGTGCTTGTTCTTTTGACATTGTGTTCTCCTGTATAAACCCATTACAGCTATCTTATAAATAAAAAAGCATAATTATTATTGGATGGGCGGTGTATCCATCATCTCAGGTACTCCGAGGAGTGTGTCAGGAACCATTTCCGACCTCAATAATAACTATGCTAATCAACAATATATTCTTTTGAGCAAAAATATACACACCATTTATTTCAATAATTCTACAGCTCCCTTAAATACAGTAATTATCATAACTTTCATTAAGGTCATAAGGAGTTATCTGGTATACATAATAATTCAACCAGTTAGTATAGAGATTGTTGGCGTGGCTTCTCCATGAGAGCAATGGTTTTCTGTTGCAGTCGTCATCAGGATAATAATTTACCGGAAGGTCAGGCTCAATTCCTTTGTCAATATCACGCTTATATTCCTGATCAAGAGTTAATCTGTCATATTCAGGGTGTCCCATAACAAAAATCTCTTTCCCGCCATCACCAAGAACAATATATATTCCTGCCTCATCTGAATCTGCAAGTACTTTAAGTCTTGGATTGTCAAGAATCTGCTGTCTGCTTGCCTGTGTATATCTTGAATGTGGTGCCATGAATACATCATCAAAGCCTCTTACTAAAGGCTCTTTTCTATTCATAACCCTGTGCTTGTACACACCTGACAGCTTCTTCGGAAGTAATTCCTTCTTAATACCATAATGGTAATACAATCCTGCCTGCGCACCCCAGCATATATGAATTGTTGATGTAACATGCTTCTTAGACCATTCCATTACTGTTATAAGTTCATCCCAGTAATTAACCTCTTCAAATTCAAGCTTCTCAACAGGTGCACCTGTAATAATCATTCCATCATAATTATTGTTCTTAATCTCTTCAAAAGTCTGATAAAACTTCTTAATATGTGAAGCTGATGTATTCTTTGAAACATGTGATGACATCTGTAAAAATGTAACATCTATCTGTAAAGGTGTATTAGATAACCCTCTTAAAAGCTGTAATTCTGTGTCCTGCTTTATAGGCATAAGATTAAGAACTATTATCTCCAAAGGTCTTATATTCTGTGAAATAGCTCTGTTTTCGTCCATGACGAATATATTCTCTTCTTCCAATTCTGCTTTAGCTGGTAAATCACTCTGAATCTTAATTGGCATTATTGTTCCTTCTTTCTGTTATCATTGTTGTCTGATTATATCATATCACCTTTAATAACTGAACCAAAGTATGTGAGTTTTCTTTATATTTTTTTGTAACTTTGGTGTCAAACCTTTTAAAACCATTCTGCTTTTCATAAAAATCTAATAATCTATCCTTATTTTCAGATTCTAGAAAAACAACCATCCCACCAGCCATATATTGTAGTTCTTTTACTTTTCCAAGCGCAATTGAAAGCAAATTGTCTCCCGAAATTGTATTTCCAATACTATCATCATAATTTTTCCCTAACTGTGCTATAAAATATGCTGACAACGAATATTTTCCATTATCAGAGTTCTGTTCACTTACCCTTGCAATTTTTCTTCTTACTGTATTACTAAATTCATCTGTATTAACGGTAATTGGTTTAATTGTTATTGTAAAATACCCAACTATATTATTCTTGTCTGGCGAAAATCACAATATATGTAACCGACTGGTTTTTCTTTGTAAAATCTATAGATTGTTCTGTAAGAAAACTTTCAACATCAAGATTTTTCTCACATTTAAAACTGGAGAAAACCTGCCTGAGCATGTCTTCTCCAGCTTTTCCCATTTTTATATATTCTCTGATATTTAATACTAAAAAATCATCCTCCATATAATTTTTTCCACTTCTCCATTACTCTGTATACTTCATCTGTTTCATGTATTTCTCTGTATCTGCAAGAAGATGGACTTGATTCTGAAAGAGATTCTTTATATGACATTTCAATCGCATCAGCGAATTGTTCAACCTGTTTCTTATCTGAAACCACAAAATTCTTGGTAATGCTTGAAGTTGCCATACATAATCACCTCCATATCTTTCTTTAACAAATTGTTTTCTATTAATATTATATTAGACATATATAACATTATCAATCTGTTATTTCTCTACTTTATCATTTCCATAAATTCATCAATCGTAAGCACCTTAACCCCCAGTGAATTAGCCTTATCAAGCTTAGAGCCTGCTGCCTCTCCTGCAACAAGATAATCAGTCTTTTTGCTGACACTTCCTGTTGCTTTGCCTCCATTAGAAACAATCAGTTCTTCCATATCCTTACGGCTGTAATTATCAAAACTTCCTGTTACAACAATCGTCTTTCCTGCAAGCTTATCTGATATTTCTTTTTTCTCTGGCATCTGCATATTAAGCCCTGACTGTCTTAACCTTTCTATTAATTCAATATTAGCTTCATCATGGAAAAAGTCATATATACATTTGGCTGTAGTTGTGCCTATATCCGGAATATTCTGCAATTCTTCTTCACCTGCATCAGCAAGTGCCATAAGATTATCATAATAATTCATAATCTGCTTGGCTGTATTCTTGCCGACATTTCTTATTCCAAGTGCAGTAAGCAGTCTGTCTGGTGTATTCTGTTTAGACTTCTCAATAGCTGCAAGCAGCTTATCAGTATTCTTCTCTTTTCCTATGATTCCCTTCTCAATAAGTTCATCTCGGTGTTCTTTCAATGTATATATATCAGCATAATTGTGTATATATCCTTCTTTTATAAGGGCATCAACAAGAGTTTCACCAAGTCCCATGATATTCATGCAGTCAAGAGATGTAAAATATGCCACTGTTCTTGACAACTGTGCTGCACATGACGGATTAACACATCTTATATCTGCTGTGTCCTCTTCTCGTACAAGAGGTTCCCCACATACAGGACATACCTTTGGTGCTTCAAACACATGCTCAGGTGCCTTTACACATCCATTAAGCTTAGGAATAATCTCTCCACTCTTAAACAGCTTATATTCCCCACCAATACCTACATTCATCTGTGTAATATAATCCTGGTTATGAAGAGTCGCTCTTGATACACTTGTACCACACAGCCTTGCAGGCTTTCCGGTTTCCGGATCATGGAATATCCCTGTAAATGTAAGTTTTCCTGTTCTTCCCACATCTACAAGAATATCATCCATAACAATAACCTTTTCTTCCGGTGGATATTTGTATGCAATATGACCGCTTGAATACTTGCTTCCTGCAGGGAACTCCTGTCTGAATGCAATATGGTCAATCTTTACAACAGCACCGTCAATGTCATATGGAAGTTCTTCTCTCATTCTTCCTATCTCATCAATTGCTCTGACAACCTCTTCCTTAGTCTTACATATCTTATGATATACAACCGGTACACCTGCTGCCTTTAATATATCCATTCCCCTGCCGTGGCTTTCCATAATCTCATCAGGTCCGTCCTGTACATTAAAGATAAACATCTTAAGACCTCGCTTCTTCGTAATTGAAGTATCAAGCTGTCTTAATGTTCCGGCCGCAAGATTTCTGGGATTAGCAGCTGTTTTTTTCTCAAGTTTTTCCTGTTCTTCATTATATTTTTCAAAATCTTCATGGCTCATATACACTTCGCCACGAAGTTCTAGTGAATCATAAGGAAGGTCAATAACCTGTAACACATCCCCCACTACCCTTGCATTAGCTGTCACATCCTCACCAATAAGACCATCTCCTCTTGTCTCTGCCAACTGCAAATGCAGCTTCCCATCTGCTTCTTTTACATATCTTAAGCTCATGCTTAAACCATCAATTTTAGTCTCTACTGAAAATGTGCAGTCAGGATGCATGGCATGAACCTTATCAATCCATGCACACACTGCATCTTCTGAAAACACATCTTCAATAGACAGCATAGGTACATTATGTGTGACCTTAACCCCGGCTTCTCTTTTTACAGTGCCACCAATCTTCTGTGAAGGTGAATCAGATGTCACCCATTCCGGATGTTCTTTCTCAATCTCTTTAAGCCTTATCATAAGCTTATCATACTCATAATCGCTTATCTCCGGCTCGTCCTGATTGTAATATCTATCCATATGATAATCTATCGTCTTCTTAAGTTCTGAATATTCCTGTAATAAATCCATAATCCGCTCCTTAATTATCAGCCTGTATGTTGACTGTTTCTATCTGCTTATATATCTGCTCATAAAGTGTATTAAGCTCTTTACCGTCAAGTTCCCTGTACTCACCAGTCTTTAAATTCCCTAATTCCACATTCATAATCCTTATTCTTGTCAGTTTAGTTACACTATATCCACATTCCGCACACATTCTTCTTATCTGTCTGTTAAGCCCCTGTGTAAGAATTATTCTGAATGTCTTGTCTGATATCTTTTCCACAACACATTTTCTTGTAGTTCTGTCGAGTTCCTTAAGATATATTCCTCCTGACATTCTCTTTATAAATTCTTTATTAATTGGTTTATTAACTGAAACGATGTATTCCTTCTCATGACCATTAACGGAACGAAGCAGCCTGTCCATCATGTCGCCATCATTAGTAAGCAGTATAAGGCCATCAGACTCTTTATCTAATCTGCCCACAGGATATATGCGTTCCTTATATCCAATAAAATCTACTATGTTATTCTTTCCCTGTTTATCAGTTGTTGTACATACAATTCCTACAGGTTTATTAAAAGCTATGACTACCTGTGGCGGTGTGGTGTTGTCAACTTTCCTGCCATCAACACATATAATTGTATTGTCTTCTACCATCTCACCCATAACTGCAATTCTACCATCAATTGTGATACGTCCTTCCTGTATCATTCTGTCAGCTTCACGTCTTGAACAGACTCCATGGGCACTGAGATATTTATTAATACGCTCTGACATGTTTCCTCCAATTCTTATCTTCATTGCTGATAAGTTCAAATCAATATACAGATGTATTAATTCTAACAAAAGAAAAAAATTAATTCAATTGTTGCGGGTTTTAATTTAATAATGTATAGTATATAAGCATATAAATTATTATATGTTGTGTACATGTAGCTTAGCTGGATAAAGCGTTCGCCTCCGGAGCGGAAGATCGTGGGTTCGAATCCCATCATGTACATTATTGTATTATTCTGTCCCTACATAGTTATCAATCTTTCTGTTCTATTATATTCATATACATGATCAGAAAGGACTTCATCTGCAGCAACCCCTTCTGTATTAACTTCCTTTACCATATTAACAAGTTCATCTTTCTCAAACATCGAAAGCTTAGGAAGAAGTATAACCTCATGCACTGATGAAGGTAGTATATACAGATCTGCTCCCAGCTTCTGCGCAAAATCATACAATACATTCTCATATAATATGCAGGCTGCACCATTCAGTTTGCTTTCATTCGTAAGCACATACATATCAGACGGAACATAATCTTTTAAATCAACTTCCTCTCCATCCACATTAACACCACATTTTTCAAAAAGTGCGGCCATTGAACTAATCTTACTGTGAAGCAGATCCGGTGTATTCTTCAAAGCAGCTTTATACACATCATCAATAGTTACATTCCAGTTTTTCAGATTGTTATTATATATTAATGCTGTTGCACTTCTTCCATATTCATTATCAAGCAGACAGTAAAACACCACAGCAAGGTCAAGTATTCTCTTATGCGGCACCTGTTCGAGCAGTTTTTCATTACTTCTGTAATTGACGACCTTATAAACAATCTTGTCCTTTATAGTGTCAAAATGCTTAAGAATATTTACATCAAATGTAACATTATTCTTATTCTGTTCATATATAACCTCTATCTGTCGTATTATGTTCTTAATATTCTCACCATTCGTATACAATTCATAAAAGCTGTCCAGATATATAGTTGGCGCGATGTCTTTCCCCTTCTCCATAATAACAAGCCCATCCATCTCACAGCCATTATTCTTAATCACATGATTAATAGTAATATTACCACCTTCTCCAGCTATATACCCTGCATTCATCTTAATATATTCCACAAATTCCTTATACTCCATATACCTTTTCCTTTCAAATGTTTCCTATCCCCCTGCGCACGGAATTTAATAAATGTTTTGTACAAGTAATATAGTATATTAATAGCAAATCTCTGTCAACAATATATATAGTATTCTATATGTTTTGTCATGTTCTGTTGAGTTTATGTCGCATTTGGTATAAAAAATGTCGTATCTGGTATAAAAAAAGCTTTTTTCAGCTCATTTTACCAGATACGACTAACACAATATATAGTATTATTCAATTATTCATGCCAACTGTTTTAAAACGTCAGTTATAAGCTCCCATGTCCTTTGTGTCGAAGCAATATCCAATTTTTCTTTTACAGTATGGATATCAATTATATCAGGGCCAAACGATACACAGTCAAGGTCATCAATCTTTGCAGCCATAATACCGCATTCAACACCTGCATGCATTGTTTCCACCAAAGCCTCTTTATTAAAAAGTCTATTATAAGATTCACACAGCATATCCCTGATTGCAGAATTCTTCTTAAATTCCCATGCTGGATAAACACCTTTAAGTTCATAAGTTCCACCAAGATATTCAGTCATTTTTCCAACCTTATCAGTAAGATATTCTTTTTCACTCTGCGAACTGCTCCTTATTAAGTAGGTTGCTGCAAATGTTTTCTCAGCCAGCTCTGCAACCCCCAGATTAAGTGAAGTCTGCACCAGCCCCTTGATATCATTACTCATCTTAACAACACCATCAGGTATAAAATTAAGCACATTTATAAGCATCTGCGTTGTCGCATCATCACATGCCAAAGTGCTGCCTTCACCTTCACAATTCACCTTGATGGTAAGATGTGGGTCAGTAACCGAATACTCCTCTTTCAAGACATCTGCAGTATTATTAAGAAGCTCTGCAACCTTATCTGCTTCCTGTGTCATTATAACCGCATCAGCAAATGGAGCTATAGAATTATCTTTTTCACCACCAGATATGCTTACAATATTCACACATTCTTTAACAGCAAAAAGAAGACGTCCCATCAGAATATTAGCATTAGCTCTCTGGCATATTATATCTGTTCCAGAATGTCCGCTTGTAAGGCCATTAATTTTAATAGACATCTGCGTTCCTGTGATGTCCGATTTTTTCAATGGATAAGAAGCCTTTAAAGTTGCTCCTCCTGCACATCCTGAAAGGAATATTCCTTCCTCCTCCGAATCTATATTAAGCATAATTTTACCTTCAAGACAGTCAGTATTAATTGCCTCAGCGCCAAGCATTCCAATTTCCTCGTCTACCGTAAACACAGCCTCAATCGGCGGATGACACACATCCTTGCTGTCTAATATAGCAAGCGCATAAGCAACTGCTATTCCATCATCAGCACCTAAGGTTGTCCTGTCAGCCTTGACATATCCATCATCTATATAAAGGTCAAGACCATCTTTTTCCATATCTTTAACCTTATCATTCGTTTTTACAGCTACCATATCAATATGTCCCTGCAAAATAACAGGTGCAGCCTTGCTCTCGCTGTTACTTGCCGGCTTTTTAATTATCACATTATAACTTTCATCCTGCTTAAACCACAGATTTCTCTCACGTGCAAATTCACACAGATAATCACTTATCTGCTTCACATTGCCTGAGCCATGTGGAATTGCACATATCTGTTCAAAATATTTAAAGACAGCGTGTGGCTGTAAATCTGCTAAAATGTTGTTACTCATATTTTACCTCCTTTACCTACTATTTCATCATATTTAGCAATCTAGTAGGTCTTTTCCTCATTGTTAGTTTGTTTGTAATTCTTCTTTTCAACTAAAACGCCTACTAGATAAACACTATTCACACTTTTAGTAGGTCTTTTTCTTATATGTCTATAATATCAGACAGTTCTAATCAGCAAAAAGACCTACTATTTTGGCTTAAATCATCAATTTAGTAGGCAATTTTCTTTATCCGCATTAATTATCCTCAGAATTTTCTCTCAATAAACCTACTATTTCATCACCTTTAGAAGCTTTAATAGGTTTTTTCCCCATTCATACATTAATTTCATATGCCATTTTACACTATCGTGTGTGGTGGAATGGGCGACAGAATATCACCACCGCCCATTATAGGGAAAATGTGAGGTAAAAACAAGATGCACTTCGCTTCACTGTGTATACGCCTTCTCACCCCTCAACAATCTGTCAAGCATATCTGCCACCGGTATCATCGCATTTTTAACCTCTGTACTTGTATTAGTCTGTGCTCCTGCTTCTATAAGCATCGACCTGCCTTTCATATGCAGGCAGTAACGATATGCATTAATATAAATATTCCGTAACAGCCCCGGATAATACGCTTCTCCTAAAAGATACATCTGAAGACTCATTGCCAGATTATCATCTCTGTTTGCATTGTAAAGATAGCCTATATCTCCTTTTGCCTTGCTGTAGCTTATTCCATTAAAAAACATTACCTTTGACATTGTTACTCCATTTTCTTCGGTTACAAGTCTTGTAGTATCCGGAACACCATCCCTGTGAAGGTCTATTACAACCTCAATTGACGGATTTTCTTTCAGTATTTTTGTCACATTTTCTTCTGCATATGTATAAGCCTTGCTTCTGTCAAGCTTCCCATCAATATAATCATACACACTCGTATCATGATAAACATTGTAACCATATGTATTAGTGAGTATATCTGTTAGATAATCTCCAACACCAACTATTGTTGTAGACGTATCTCCTTCAACCGTATCCATAAATCCCTCCTGTGAATGTGTATGAAATATAAGAATCTGCGGAGAATCCGCATTTTTCTCTAATGACAGGTCTTTTGCCAGAAATTCCTCCGGACGCATTATCTGTGTTGTCAGGCTTGTGATGGATGTGACTGTATAGAACTTCATAAGAAAATCATAATTATTTAAATCTGCAATATTATAAACATTTCCAGCTGCATTTTCCTGTATAGGCCAAGGACAAACTTCAGCGCCTGCCTCCACGACCCCCTCATCCGTCTGTGTAGCAGGTTTTTTATCCTCCTTTGCCATGCTAAACATATATTCCGAATCGACCCACACCGAACCTGCATTTTCATCATAATTATCTTCAAAATATGTCTCTACAGGAAACAATGTCTTAACTGCATTTTCATAAATTCTGTTCTGAATATAATATGTTAGATTAAAACTATAATTCATCATTATTACCATAAGCATTAAGCCCATGAATATAAACATATACACAGGCCTGTACTTTCTATCACTCATATATCCTCCTTACTTTGCATTACCATTATATTGTATTCACATCAGCCATGAATATGAACACCAACACGGTTAATTGCTTTGGATATTATGATACTTATGTTTCTAATGTCTGAATCAATGTCCTTCGGGGTTACATACATTTTTCCTGCCCCCTGAATAATCCCTTCGGCATCTATAACAGTAGGCACGCCAATTGCAAGCACCGGAACACCTATATTGTCTTTTGTTATTCCTATTCTGTGATTTCCAACACCTGAGCCAGGATTAATTCCCTGGTCAGAAAGTTGTATAGTACTATTTAATCTGTTCACACTTCTTGCAGCAAGAGCATCTATTGCTATGCATACATCCGGCTTTATCTGACTTACAACGCCTTTAATAATTCCTGCAGTTTCAATACCTGTCTGTGCCATAACTCCCGGACTAAGTGTGCATACTCCCGTCTCATCGCCCTCACTTATCTTAATACAAATATTATCTACAACCTCAGGTCCTAATGAATCCGATGTTATATTTCTGTTGCCAAGTCCAATAACAAGAATCTTTTCTGGTTTGACATTTTTATTCATACGCTTTAAAAGCTTAAATATATATCCTGCCAATGTCGATATAACTTCTTTTGCATATTCTTCGTCCCCACCTGCAATATCATCTGCCTCTATAGTAAGATAAGTTCCTTTGGGTCTTCCTATCGCGGCTTCGCCCAAATGATTTGTCACCTGCAATTCTGTGACCTTCACTCCCATCCTTGATTTATTGCTTTCTCTTAATCTTATCCCCCTCAGTTTTCCTGTTCCATTCATTGCTTCTTCATTTGCCTCTACTGCAAGGTCAGTTCTTACAACTATATTATCCATTTTTCACATCACCCCCCAACATATTGTGCAGAAAAATGAAATTTTTATACCAAAATCTTTATTTGGTTCTTGACATATAGATGTTTGTACTATAAAATGTGTGAGTATGTTTACATTAGATCGTCCGTGTCCGGCTTTAATGCGAAACAGATATTATTATTGAATTATGATTTGGAGGTGTACGGATTGGCTAACATTAAATCTGCTAAGAAGAGAGTAATTACAAGTCAGGTAAGAGCTGAGAGAAATAAGGCGGTTAAGTCTAGAGTTAAGACTTATATCAAGAAGGTAGAGGCTGCTGTTGCTGCTGGTGACAAGGCTGCTGCTAACGAAGCTCTCCCTGTTGCTATAGCTGAGATCGAGAAGGCTGCTTCTAAGGGAATCTTCCACAAGAACGCTGCTGCAAGAAAAGTATCTCACATTACTAAAGCTGTTAACGCAATGGCTTAATAAGAATTTTAATAATTTAAAGAACCCGGTGCTGACACCCACTCGCACCGGGTTCTTTTTTATTTACTGTATTTAATTATAATAAGCTCTACTCCCAGCCTGTCATTAAGCCGTCCCTGCTTAACTGCTTCTTCAGTTTTAGCACATTCATTCAATGCATCCAGTAGTGTATTCATCTCAAAATATTTTGCCTGTGCCTGATATTTACCGACAACAAATGGCGCTGCTCCTATCTTTGATGCAATCTCTTTACCTGAAATCCCCCTTGACATAAGATCTTTCACCTGTAATATTCCGTTAAACTGCCTTACTATAAGATAAAGTATTCTCATAGGAGGTTCTTTTAATTCCAACAAATCATAATATAAATCAAGTGCCTGCTGTTGTTTCTTATTTGCAATTGCACTTATCATATCAAATATATGACTTGTTGTCTGTGTTGCGCATACTTTCTCTACATCTTCTACTGTCACAACATCCCTTCCCTGACAATAACTCACAAGCTTCTCTGTCTCCTGCCTTATATAATCCATGCCTGCACCTGTCTTATCAAGTATCAAATCACATGCTTCCCTGCTTATTTTAAGATTATCCTTAGCAAGAAGCCCTGCTATCCATTTTTCAAGAGTAGCAGTTGTCTGTGGCTTCATCTCGCATATATATCCCACAGAATCAACTGCCTTATATACCTTATTACGCTTGTCCACATCTTTTTCTACCATAACAACAACAAGATAATCAGGAATATGTTTAATATAATCTGCAAGCTCATCATTAGAACTTTTCAAAAAACCGGTATTTTCCATAATAACAAGTCTCTTCTGGGCAAAGAAAGGCAGTGTTTCACACACATCAATTATATCCTTAACGCTGGCATTATCCGAATCATAATATGAATAATTCATTGTATCATCACCAGCTATAGCATTCTTTAATCTGTCTCTATACTGCTTCTTAAGATACTCTTCCTCTCCATACAGAAGATATACACTCTTAAATTCACCCTTCTTAATATCATCACTTATGACCTTCAAACCTGCTGCCTCCGTTTCTAATCTTAAACAATAGTATCAGATATGTACAAGTGGTTCAAGTTAAAAATATTTTCTCACAACCTGTTATATATCTTCACAGTTCTATCCTTTCAAAGCTTTAAACGCCTCAATTTTATACGAACCATCCCTGACACGCACCGCAATCTCTCCACTTTCGTCTGTCCTATAAACTTTTGCTCCAATCCCCGACAATCTCTGTAAAGTTTCTGTATGAGGATGTCCATATGAATTACCTGCCCCACAAGATATCAATGCATTTTCAGGCTTTACATAACTTAAAAATTCTTCTGAACTCGCCCCCTTACTTCCATGATGTCCGACTTTCAATATATTAACTGACATAAACCGTGCTGATTCACCAGCATCTCCTGCCATCCTATTGGCATCCTCAACAATGCACTTTTCTGCCTTCTTTTCCGCATCACCTGTCATAAGCATAGAAAAATCTCCATATTCCACAAGATATACAGCAGAATAGTCGTTAGCTGACTCGTAATTGTAACCCTTGCATGGGTGCATACACTCAACCGAGAATTCTCCCGATTTAATACTGTCACCTGCATCAGCATAAACAACATTAATACCAGTAGCTTTCAATGTTCTCTCTAACTTCGACATATCATCACCAGCCTGCTTCTTTACTGCCGTAGTTCGCCTGATTCCCGGCAGTACAACAGTACCTATCTCAAATGTGTTATCACACAGTTCAATCAATTCATATATTCCATTAACATGGTCTTTATCCGGATGACTTATAAACACATAATCGAGACTTCTTACCCCACAATATTTTAGATAAGTATATATGGTATATCTCCCTACATTCTTCTTGCTTGTGCTTCCTCCGTCAAACAATACATTCATGCCCTCTTTAGTATGCATAACAATTGAATCCCCCTGTCCAACGTCAAGCATTGCAATCTTCATATCTGAATTAATATTGTAATGCAGCCCTGTCAGCACACACACTAATAAAGCAATACATACAGCATCAATTTTTTTATTCATCAATATAATATGTACACATATCCATATAATTAAAACCGCAAAATATAAAAACACCCTTGCAGTATCAGGGGTTCCCGTAACAATGACTGCATATTTAAAATGTGATGACAAACTGCACAGCTTATAATAAAAATCAAGAATATATCCACCTGCTCCTGCAAAAAAATATGCTGCTTCAAGAGATAGCATGCCAGCAATTCCCGTAAATATACCGCTTATCATTATCAACGACATAAGTGGAATTACTATAACATTAAGAAACAGGCTTATTACAGGAATCTGCCCAGATATAATAAGAATTACCGGAAGTGTCGCAATTGTAACACACATGCCTGTAATAACCGAATCTGCAATTCTGAATAAAATTAATTGAAAAAATCCTGCATTCTTTTTATCAGGACGTCTTATATATATAAGAATAGTTTTATCATCAGACAGTATGGGTTTAATATATATAATTCCTGCCACAGCAAGAAATGACAACCAAAAAGCTGAATTTATAAGATTATATGGATTAATCCACAGAAGAATAACACTTGCTATCCCTAATGTATTAGCCATATCACTGGTTCTTCCAAGCACGTCTGCCAGCATATATACAAGAATCATTATTACAGCACGGCTGGCAGATGCACTATAACCTGTCATGCACAAATATGAAATAATAAGAAATGTACTAAAACATGCAGATGCGATTCTTGCAATTCTCTTCTTTAACCAGTCATATATAAACATTCCAACAAGCGAAACATGAAGTGCACTTATTGCCAAAATGTGGGAAATTCCATTCTTCTGATACATTCTCTTTACATCATCATCAAGCCCTGACCTGTCACCTAACACAATCGACTGCATAATTCCTGCATTCTGCTCAGAATATACATTTTTGTAAATATTTTTTATGGAATCTGCAAATCTGTAAATGCTGGAAATATAACTACTTCCAGACTGTATATTCACAATATCTGACAAATCTGCACAATAATTAAATCCAAGTGATGTATAATATTTTCTGGCATTAAACTGCCCTTCATTAGATGGTATGTTAAAATCCTTTAATGTTACTTTAATCTTAACTTCATCCCCTGGATTGGCAAATCTTTTTTCTGAGTATACTACCAAACCGCTTTTAAACTGCCTGCCCCATGAATCCGGCATAACAAAGGCATTTCTTATATACACCACATAACCGTTTTCTGACTGTTTAATATCTGCTATGTATCCATTTACATAAGCAATATGTGTTTTATCTGACAATTGCCCCTGATAGCATAGCTTTTCCATACTTACTTCAGTTCTTAGGCACATAATTGGAAACATCATGATAAAAATCACATAATAACCAGGAATTCCTGTTTTCTTAAGATATATAAGGAATCCGGTAAACACCATTATTCCCACTATAATAACGATATATAACTTAGCATATAATGACAAATATACTGCAGCAATGCTCATAACTGCTGCCACAAAAAATGGTCTCTTCAATAATATCCTTTCCAGAAACGACCATTAATTATCAGATAAATCTTTTTTTACAAGTTCATTATTCATATAAAATACTGTATCAAGGCTAATTGCATCTCTATACATCAGATTAGAATTTCCCTTGACAAGTATCTTAACGCCATCAATTCCCTCCAGTCCTGAAAGGGAATTAACAATTGAATATATAGTCACATTGCTCTTTGCATTAACCATATCAGTTGCAAATTCCTGACTGAGATTAACATAACATATCCTGTCGACAACAGATATACTAAGCAGCTTGGTATTCGACGGAATACTCTGGTAACACCCCGACTCTGTTGTTCCTTTAATAAGTTGTTCCATTACAACCTTCTCAACAGATACATTCTTATTATAACAGATTCTCTTGCTGCTCTTTACAAGGGCATCTCCTGACTTGTTAGCAAAATACAGATTAATCGTCTTCCACTTCACATCAGCCATAGCACCTTCCTGTGTATCTACAAAATCCTCATCACTCATATTTCCTATGATTGTTCCATCTTCATACACAGCATCCTTACCATCAACATAAAATCTAACATATAGAATATCACTTATCTGTGATAATTCTTTAACAACTGCTGCCCTGTAAAGTACTTCGGTACTTGGTTTCATTCCATAATAAGAGCTGTCATAATAGACACCTGCGTATATTCCATTAATTTCAACCGTTGGCTGCGATACAGACACCGGCTTAATTATGCTTGTATGTCTGCCTTTTGCAACATTCATTTTTTCAAGGAGTTCATTTGCAACTGAAACAGCGTCCTGACTTTCGATGTATACTCTGCCTTCAGTTAGTGATGTTCCGTCTTCATTAAGAAAATATACAGAATATGCTGTTCCCTTCTTCTGCGAAGAACATGAAACAGTTATAAATGTTACTGCAATAACAATAATAACGGATGTCAATTTCATAATAGCTTTCCTTACATGTCCCATCATAACTGCTCCTTTCCTATCCTGATATTCTTAACAGCTTATAAATATGTCCACTGGCATACTTTCATCTGCATTACTGCTGGTTTTCAACATAATTAAGAGGTATTCTCATTGTAAATGTTGTTCCTATATTTTCCTCACTATGAACCTTAATAGTTCCATGATGCATAAGAATTATGTTTCTTACAATAGCCAGTCCAAGTCCTGTTCCGCCCGTTTCACGCGACCTTGCCTTATCTACCCGGTAAAATCTTTCAAATATTTTATTAATACTTTCCTCTGGTATTCCTATGCCTGAATCTTCAACTCTTATATAAAAATATTGATAATCTGCATTCAGTGAAACATGTACCCATCCATCTTCGACATTGTATTTGATAGAATTCTCCACAAGGTTGGATATAACCTGTGTCATCTTAACTTCGTCAATCTGTGCAACAACCGGTCTGAAACTTTCAAAAAGCAGTTCAATATTCTTTTTCTGTGCTAATGGCTTAAGTCTCTTGAGTGTCATCTCTAATAAATCATTCATATTAACAGATATAATATTAAGTGTTGCAACAGATTTATCCATTCTAACAAGAGTAAGTAAATCTTCTATAATCTTACTTTCTCTGTCTATCTCACTTACAATATCCTGCATGAATTCCTGATACACTTCTATTGGCACATTTTCCTGTGTATTAAGAGACTCCGCCAATACTTTAATCGAGGTTATAGGTGTCTTTAATTCATGTGACACATTCGAAACAAATTCTGCTCTGGACTGATCTGTTTCATTAGCCCTGTCCATTATGTTATTAAAATCATCTGCAATCTCACGTATTTCGGTATAGCTCCTGACAGGGATTCTTGCATCAGTATGCCCTGCACTTACATTTGAAACAATATCAAGTACCCTTTTTACAGGCCGGTTAAGAAAATATATGCCTACGATAAGTAACGCCAGACATATTGTTATAATAACCAGTTTAATATTATTATTCTGACTGTTCACATCATGAAACATTGCATCTATCTCTGTGTAATCAAGATCAGCTACAAGAACGGCTATAAATGTACCTGAATCATTGTATACCGGAACAGCTGCCTGTATATTACCCGTTTTCTTATCATAGCCGGAACTGTTCTTATGATTACTGAATATATCGAATACCCTGGGATTAAGAATTGTCTTATTAGTATCAATAGAATATGTGTCAACACTGACAACATAATTAAGATTAACAATTCTTATTCTTATCTGATTAAGTGCCGAATAACTGCTGAGTCTGCTGTTCATATCATTATTCTCAGCTGCTTCCAGACTTTCATAATTAGAATATTCTGCTGCAATAAGAACCGCTTCATTCTGTATAACCGCAGTCTGTCTTGTAATTACAGACTGCCTGTAAATATACTCAAAACCTTCAAATGTACAGATTACCGCTGTTGCAACTATTACCGCCATAACTGCGAACTGTCTTGTTGAATATTTATTTATGAACCTGAAAAATGACTCAAACTCTCTGTCAAAAAAGATTTTCCTATGGTCATTTCTTTTTTTAATCTTATTAAACATTAAAATAGTAACCTACTCCCCACTTAGTGTGAACATACTTTGGTTCACTCGGATTATCTTCAATCTTCTCACGAAGTCTTCTCATATGGACATCAACCGTTCTGCCGTCACCTGAATAATCCTGTCCCCACACAGCTTTAAGAAGATTATCCCTGCTGTATACCTTTCCTGGATTAACTGCTAACAATTCTAGAAGATCAAATTCCTTAGCAGTAAGATTAATCGGTCTTCCTGCAATATACAGATTACGGCTGTCACAATCTATCTTCATATCACCCGCATTAATAATATTGCTCTTTACTGCTTTCTTCTCTGTCACAGCATTTCTTCTTAAAATAGCTTTCATCCTCGCCTTAACTTCAAGAATATTAAATGGTTTTGTAATATAATCATCTGCACCATACTCAAGGCCAAGAATCTTATCCATGTCATCGCCTTTAGCTGTCAGCATAATTATAGGCACATCTGAAAACTCTCTTATCTGCTGGCATACTGATAATCCATCAAGCTTGGGAAGCATAATATCAAGAAGGATTATGTCATATTCATTGTTTTTAGCATACTCGAGAGCTTCTTCACCATCATATGCACAGTCTACAACACTATAATCCTGCATAAGACTGAACTTAAGTCCCTTAACAATCATTTTCTCATCATCAACAACTAAAACTCTGCCTGCCATAATCTACTCCTTTTTACTTTCTATGCATATGCATCTTATCATACGCAAATATAATTCTTTATCTTATTAAATGCTGCTTCCTTAATTCCAGACACTTTCATTATATCTTCTATTGTCTGGAATCTGCCATTATCTGTCCTGTATCTTACTATATCTGCCGCCCTTGAACTTCCAATTCCCGGCAGTGTCATAAGCTCACTTTCTGTAGCTTTATTAATATTAACAATCCCCTCTGTCTGTTCTTCTATAACAGAAATATCCTCTCCATATGCCGGAATATATATCCTTTCCCCATCAGCAACAAGTGCTGCAAGATTAACTGCAGACATATCAGCCAAATCATCAGCTCCACCAGCCATTGCCACTGCTTCATACAGCCTTGTTCCCTTCAGGCACTTTACAACACCTGGAGAATTAACATGACCACATATATACACATATATGTCCTCAACTGATGATTCACTTTCCATATGCCAGCTGTCTTCTATACTACTTGATACGACATTATCTGCAAATGTATTCTCTGACACTGAAGCGTTCTTTCTTCCTGCCAGATATATCAATCCGGTTATAATCAGAAAAACTGCACATATTCCGTATTGCACAGCCCTTTTGTGTTTTTTATATAATTGTCTGTATTCCATGTACACTCTCCTTAAGCATTACCCTTTGGAGATTCCTTTTGCGTACTTTTCTATTTTACAAAATTGTACTATCGAATACAAGCCTAATTTGCCTATAATTGTTTACACTTTTTTCGTTCTTTGGTAAAATGTTACTATTACCGGCTAAGGGAGGGAAGCCATGAATTCATCAAAGAAATCAATTCTTAATTCTAACTTTACATATCTTGCTGCCTTTGTACTTCCAGTTATAATGATGATGGCACTGTACTATACAAGAGGCATATTTCCATGGGGAAACGAATGTTATCTGAGGTCTGACATGTATCATCAGTATGCGCCATTCTTTTCAGAACTGTGGCACAAGATAAGAAATGGTGAAAGTCTTACTTACTCATGGAATATAGGAATGGGAACTAACTTCACATCTCTGTTTGCATATTACCTTGCAAGTCCATCTAACTGGTTCGTTGCACTTTTTCCTCAGAAATACACTATAGAGATAATGAATGCATTTATAATACTTAAGATAGCTGGCAGCAGTCTTTCTTTAACGTATTATCTTACTAAGCACAATAATAACAAGCATGTAATTGCTGCCATATTCGGTATGTTCTATGGTATGTCCGGCTTCATTGCGGCATACAGCTGGAATATTATGTGGCTTGACTGTGTTATTCTGATTCCACTTATCATGCTTGGACTTGAACGACTTGTTAATGAGAACCGCTGCATATTCTATTGCATAACTCTCGGATTATGTATATTTACTAATTATTATATTGCAATCATGGTATGCCTTTCAGTAGTGATTTACTATGTTGTTCTTATGATAGCTTATAACGGTATTAAAAGCCCTATGCAGTATGTGAAGAAATTTATTAATTTCTGTGTATATTCACTGCTTGCCGGTGGACTGGGAGCGTGTCTTCTTCTGCCTGAATTCTATACATTTTCACTTTCAGCCTCAAGCGACACAACATTCCCTGATAAGCTTATTTCTTATTTCAGCATCTTATCGATGCTTACAAGACAGCTTATCAACATTCCGGTTCATTTAGGACTGGACCATCTGCCTAATATATACTGCGGCGTTGCTGTTTTTGTACTGCTACCGCTTTATATTATGTGCAGCAAAGTCAATGCACGCGAGAAGATTGGCAAATGTGTCATCCTGCTTATCTTCCTGACAGCATTTAACTTAAATATACCTAACTATATATGGCATGGTATGCATTTTCCTAACAGCCTGCCTTGCAGACAGTCATTCATATATATATTCTTCCTGCTTGCAATGTGCTATGAAGCTGTTATTAATCTTAAGAATTCTACTAACAAGCAGCTTGGTGCATCATTATGGATTGCAATTGGTCTTCTGCTTATTATGGAAGAACTTTTTATTAACTCTGAGACTGAATATTCATTTAAGAGTGTATACATAAGTGGAATATTTATTCTTATATATGGTCTGTTAATGTTTATTCATAACAATGCCAAACTCAAGATTCCTGTCGTTCTTATGCTTGCATTCTCAGTATCAATCATTGAATGTACAATGAATATGGATGCAACCGGTATTGGAACAACAAGCCGTACATCATATCTTCTTGATTATGATGCTGTAAAGACTGTTACAAAAACCGTATCTGATAATGACACATCATTCTATAGAATGGATAAGCTTTTTGGAGCACGTTCTAAAAATGACGGTGCATGGCATAATTACAGAACTGTTTCAACATTTTCATCAACATGCAATGCAGGAATGTCAAAGCTTTACAACCTTATAGGAATGGAAAATTCAACTAATGCATATGGCTGCAATGGTCTTACCGCTGTTACTGATTCTCTTTTCTCTGTAAAATACACTATTTCTAACCGACTTTTAGTTGAAAGTGATATAAGAAATTATTATACAGGCAGCGATGGTGAATTTGTGTATAAGAATAATTACACACTTCCTATTGGTTATGCGATTAACAGTTCAACAGCATATGACCTTGTTATGGCTAAGGATAACAATGGTATTGAGAACCAGAATATTCTTATTCAATCTCTTACCGGAATAAGTGATGTATTTGAATATACTACTTCATTCCCTACTGAAGCCGATTGTATTATCACACCTTCAAAGAGTGGTCATATGTACCTGTCAGTTGCGAATAAATCTGTTGATTCCGTAACTGTTACTATTAATAACACAACCACTTACACCTACAATAATATAAAGAGCAATAACCGGATTCTTGATATTGGTTATGTCCATGACACAGATACTGTCGAAGTAACTTCTGATACCGGCGGAATGAATCTTTCTGTATACACACTTGATGAAGACAAATTCATCAGGGCTTACAATAAACTCAATTCAGAAAGTTATCAGGTTGAGAAATTCTCTGATACTAAGTTTACAGGAACTCTTACTGCTTCCTCAGACAAAGCAATATTATTCTCTATTCCATACGACGGTGGCTGGTCTGTGTATATTGATGGCAAGAAGGCTGACACTTATGCCTGGGAAAATGCATTGTTATGTGTAGATGTAAGTGCCGGAACTCACACTGTTGTATTAAAATATCGTCCTGTTAATTTAATATTAGGTTGCGTTATTACTACACTTTGCATTATTATATTGATTGGCATTTATCTTGCCAGCCGCTTTATTAAAGCAGGAAAAGTAAATATGACACGTTTTCCGTTAGTTATCAGAAAATATCTTGATGATCCGTCTCTTACTGACAAAGACATTAAGAAACTGTCTGATGATAATATAGAAAGTTCTATTCTTGATGATATGGATGATTTCGATAATCTTGAATCACCTGATATTGATGATGAGCTTACTGACAGTCTTCTCTCTTCTATTGAAGATGAAGAAGATAATTTTAATGAAGAAAATACAGATATTTAATTCAAGGAGGATTTATAAATGAAATTATGGGGTGGACGATTCACCAAAGAAACTAATGAGCTTGTTAACAACTTCAACGCATCAATTTCATTTGACCAGAAGTTCTATAAGCAGGATATTGAAGGAAGTATTGCACATGCTACTATGCTCGGCAAGCAGGGAATTATTCCTGAAAGTGAAAGTGAGCAGATTGTAGAAGGTCTTAAGGGAATTCTTGCTGATATTGAATCAGGAAAGCTTGAAATCACTGATGAATACGAGGATATCCATACATTTATGGAGGCTACTCTTATTGAGAGAATCGGTGATGCCGGAAAGAGACTTCATACCGGACGAAGCAGAAATGACCAGGTTGCTCTTGATATGAGACTTTTCACAAGACAGGAAGTTCTTAATACTGATGCTGAGCTTAAAGAGCTTATGGCTGTTATCTTAAGAATCATGAAAGAGAATACACATACATTTATGCCTGGATTTACTCATCTTCAGAAGGCACAGCCTGTTACTGTTGCTCATCATTTCGGTGCATATTTCGAAATGTTCAAGCGCGACAGAAGCAGACTTCACGATATATATGAAAGAATGAACTACTGTCCTCTTGGTGCAGGCGCACTTGCAGGAACAACTTATCCATTAGACAGAGAACTTACTGCTTCTCTCCTTGGTTTCTACGGACCAACACTCAACAGCATGGATTCTGTTTCTGACAGAGATTACCTTATTGAATTCTTATCTGCATTATCAACTATCATGATGCATTTAAGCCGTTTCTCTGAGGAAATATGCATCTGGAATTCTAATGAATACAGATTCATAGAACTTGATGACGCTTTCAGTACAGGAAGCTCTATTATGCCTCAGAAGAAGAACCCTGATATCGCAGAGCTTGTAAGAGGTAAGACAGGCAGAGTATATGGTGCTCTTATGAGCCTCCTTACAACAATGAAGGGTATTCCTCTTGCTTACAACAAAGATATGCAGGAAGATAAGGAATTATCATTTGACGCATTTGACACAGCCAAAGGCTGCATCAGCCTTTTCAAGGGCATGATTGATACTATGAAGTTCAACAACAAGAGAATGGAAGCTTCAGCAAAGAACGGCTTCACTAATGCTACTGATGCTGCTGACTACCTTGTTAAAAAGGGAGTTCCTTTCAGAGAAGCCCACGGTATTGTCGGCCAGCTTGTTCTTATGTGCATTGAGAAAAATATTGCACTTGATGACCTTTCACTTGAAGAATACAAGGCTGTAAGCCCTGTATTTGATGAAGATATCTACGAGGCTATCAGCCTTCAGACTTGTGTAGATAAGAGACTTACTCTTGGAGCTCCTGGTCCAGAGGTTATGAATAAGGTTATTGCTATATATGATAAATATATGGATGAGAATTAGTTTCGGGGTTGTACAGTCTGTGAGTTAAGCATTAGTGCCAACTTTAGGTAAGCTGACCTAGTGGCTGTAAATGCCGCCATATACAGAGTTTATTACGGTGTAGGAAATCAAACGCGCTTCGCTTGAACGAGATTTCCTGCACCGAACTTTTGTATATAGCGGCATTAACACCCACACAGTAAGCTTACATGCAGTTGTCGCTAACGCTTAACTCACAGACACTACCACCACGAATTACCGATTTTGATTCATGCCATATGTCTCCAGTATAAAAAAATGGTATGGATAATCCCATACCATATTCTGACTAACAAAGTGAACTCGCTGGTCAAATTATTCTTTCAAATGTAGTCTCGACAATCCAAAAACAATTTAACTAACTATCCATTTATATTTTAGAAAAATATACTTTTTTATCGGTGGTCATGTCGAAGAAGTGCTTCACACCATCACAACTAAATTGTAAGCTGTCCGTGTGGGTGTTATGCCGCCATATACAAAAGTTCGGTGCTGGAAATCTCGTTCAAGCGAAGCGCGTTTGATTTCCAGCACCGTTATAAACTCTGTATATGGCGGCATTTACAGCCACTAGGACCGCTTACCTTAGTTGTGATGGTGTGAAGCACTTCTTCGACTCCCCAACCGTTAAAATCATACTCTTATCTTAGTTCCCTTAGTATCCCTGTGTGCCGTCTTCATCTTGGCAAAGCTGATACTCTTGCCCTTATATTCCATTGTGAACTCATCACCTTCTGTAAGCAGGAATACATCTTCTATATAATCATCTTTTGAAAGCTTGATTCCTCTTACGCCTACAGCACTCTTCTTCTTCATTGGAATGTCTGTTAATGGGAACTTTAAGAACACTCCGTTTTCTGTCTGTACAATTACATTCTGGTTGCTCTCGACAACCTCTTCTTCCTTGATTTCTCCATCAAGTGAGAACTTTGAATAAATCTCTACTCTTGCGTCTGTTGAATACATTCCGATTAGCTTGTCGTCATCTGCTAATTTTGTACATGCAACTGTACGCTTTGCAACCTGGAATTCTTCGCTGTCAACAAGCTTCATCATTCCCTGTCTTGTGACAAAAAGCATTTTCTGATTCTTAAGTCGTTCAAATGGAGTAATGTACACAATTATCTCCTTAGAGCTGTCATAGTTACACAGATTATCAATCGGTGTGCCTTTATCTCTGAACTTAGTGAACGGCAGATCCTTTATCTTTAACTGGTGCAGATCTCCGGTATCAGTAAATATACAGATTTTATCTGTGTTCATTACCGGAATGACATATTTGTTTTCGTTAAATACAGCCTCTTTATTTCTCTCAAATGCAGCCATATCAATAGTTCTTGCATATCCGAATCTGTCCATAATAAACATAACTTCCATCTCTGGAATCTTCTTTTCCTCAAATACAGCAGCTTCGCCGTCTTCAATTACGGTTCTTCTTTCAACACCGTATTCCTTCTTAATATTAAGAAGGTCAGCCTTGATAACCTTTGCCATCTCTTTTCTGCTGCCAAGTATCTTTTCATACTTTTCAATCTTCCTGACACATTCATCATATTCTTTCTGAAGATTAAGAATTTCAAGACCAATCAGCTTGTACAGACGCATTTCCAATATTGCTCCTGCCTGTCTTTCCGTGAAATCAAGACCTGCAGCCTGCTTTTTTGACTGCTCTGACTTGAATCTGATTCCCTCAACATTACCATTGACAAGGCAGTCCTTCGCCATCTTAAGATTAGCGCTGCCTCGTAATATCTCGATAATAAGGTCAATAATATCACAGGCTCTTATAAGACCTTCCTTAATCTCCCTGTTAGCCTTCTCCTTTTCAAGAAGTGTTGTGTACTTTCTTGTAGCAAGCTCATACTGGAAATTAATGTGATGTCTGATTATATCCTTAATCCCTAAGGTCTCAGGTCTTCCATCAACGATAGCCAGCATATTTACACCAAATGTATCTTCTAACTTGGTCTTCTTGTACAGAAGATTCTCAAGATTCTTGACATCCGCGTTCTTCTTAAGTTCAAGGACAATTCTTATTCCTTCCTTAGAAGATTCATTGGAAATGTCGACAATATCGGTAGTTTTCTTAGTTTCTATAAGGCTTACTACATCAGATATAAATTTACCTATGTTAGCACCAATCATTGTATATGGAATCTCTGTAATAACAAGCTTGTCCTTCTCAGAACGGTTCTTGGCAGGCTCGAATACGACCTTGCCTCTTAACTTAATCTTACCTGTTCCAGTCTCATATATTGCACCAAGCTCGCTTTTATTAATTACAATTCCACCTGTAGGAAAATCCGGTCCAAGGCAGAGCTGCATAAGCTCGTCTGTTGTGATATCCTCATTATCCATATATGCACATACTGCATCAACAACCTCTGAAAGATTGTGTGGAGGGATATTAGTTGTCATACCAACCGCAATACCATCTGCACCATTTACAAGCAGATTAGGTACTCTTACAGGAAGAACCTCAGGCTCTTTTTCTGTCTCATCAAAGTTAGGCACGAAATCCACAACATTTTTATCAAGGTCAGCAAGATATACGTCCTGTGTGAACTTTTTTAACTTAGCTTCTGTATATCGCATAGCGGCAGCTCCGTCACCTTCGATAGAACCGAAGTTTCCGTGTCCGTCAACAAGAGCCATACCCTTCTTAAAATCCTGTGAAAGTACAACGAGTGTCTCATATATTGAACTGTCACCATGTGGATGGTATTTCCCCATTGTATCACCAACGATACGTGCAGACTTTCTGTGAGGCTTGTCGTAATTAAGCCCCAACTGGTCCATGGCATACAGCACTCTTCTCTGTACCGGCTTTAAACCGTCCCTTACATCAGGAAGTGCTCTTGCTGTAATAACGCTCATGGAATAATCTATATAGGACTTCTGCATAACCTCAGAATACTCAGTCCTTATAATCTTCTCAGCCATTTTCTACTCCTTTAGCTTTTACGCATCAATCTCAGCTTCATTAGCATGCGTATATATAAATTCTCTTCTAGGTGGTACATCTGTACCCATAAGCATTGCTGTAACCTCAGTTGCAAGCCTTGCGTCCTCAATCTCAACCTGCTTTAAAATTCTTGTTTCAGGATTAAGAGTTGTCTCCCATAGCTGGTCAGGATCCATCTCTCCAAGACCTTTGTATCTCTGAAGTGTAAATGTTCCTGACGTATGCTTCTTTCTGTAATCCTCAAGTGCCTTGTCATCATATAGATATTCACCCTCGCCCTTCTTAGGAACAACCTTATAAAGAGGTGGTGTAGCAATATATACATGTCCCTGATTAATAAGCTCAGGCATGAATCTGTAGAAAAATGTAAGAAGCAGTGTATCAATATGTGCTCCATCCACATCGGCATCAGTCATGATAATAATCTTATTATATCTTAATCTGCTAATATCAAAGTCATTACCGTAGCCCTCTAAGAATCCACAGTTGAATGAATTAATCATTGTCTTAATCTCGGCATTGGCAAGTACCTTATCAATACTTGCCTTTTCAACATTAAGAATCTTACCTCTGATTGGAAGAATTGCCTGAGTTCTTCTGTTTCTTGCAGTCTTTGCTGAACCTCCAGCTGAATCTCCCTCAACAATGAACACCTCACATTCCTCCGGATTCTTGCTCTCACAGTTGGCAAGCTTTCCGTTGCTGTCTATAGAGAACTTCTGCTTTGTAAGCATATTTGTCTTAGCCTTTTCTTCTGCTTTTCGTATCTTCGCAGATTTTTCAGCACATGCAATTACAGCGTTAAGGTCGTCCAAATGTCTGTCGAAATAAAGCTGTACCTCGTCTCCTGTTACATTTGCAACAACTGTACCAGCATCCGGATTATCAAGCTTGGTCTTGGTCTGTCCCTCAAATCTTGGTGCAGGGTGCTTAACTGCAACAACTGCAGTCATACCATTTCTTACATCAAGACCTGTAAAATTCGCATCCTTATCCTTTAAGATGCCAAGTTCTCTCGCATACTGGTTGATAATCATTGTAAACTTGGTCTTAAAGCCTGTAATATGCGTTCCACCCTCCTGAGTGTATATGTTATTACAGAAGCCAAGAATATTTTCCTCAAATTCATTAACAAACTGAAATGCTACTTCAACCTCAATATCTTCCTGCTTCTTCTTAAAGTAGACGATATCGCATACTGTCTCTTTGCCATTGTTAAGGTCTTTGATATATGCCTTAAGTCCGTCAGGCTCATGAAAAGTTTCCTTATCCTCGCTGCCCTTTCTCTTATCTTCAAACTCAATTGTAAGCCCCGGATTAAGATATGCAGTCTCATGAAGCCTGCTCTTTATCGCGTCTGCTTTGAATCTTGTCTTTTCAAATATTTCTCCATCAGGAAGAAATGTAACAGTTGTACCAGTATCATTTTTTCTGCATGTACCAATCTTTTCAAGTGGCGCTGTTGCTTTTCCACGCTCGTATCTTTGCTTGTACACACCACCATCAACTCTTATCTCAACCTCAAGCCATACAGAAAGTGCATTAACTACAGATGCACCAACGCCGTGAAGTCCTCCTGATATCTTATATCCGCCATCTCCGAACTTGCCGCCTGCATGAAGTACTGTAAATACAACCTCAACCGCAGGTATTCCGGCTTTAGGATGGATTCCGATAGGAATACCTCGTCCATTATCCTTGATAGTTGCTGTTCCATCATCATTAAGAGTTACATTTATCTGTGTACAAAAACCCGCAAGATGTTCATCCACTGAATTATCCGCAATCTCATATATAAGATGATTAAGACCTTTTGTTCCGACACTTCCAATATACATACCAGGTCTCATTCTTACCGCTTCAAGGCCCTCCAGTATAGATATACTGTTAGCATCATATTTATTAGCTGCCATTATTAATTACTCTCCTCTTTACTTTCCAAAATACGCATTGAAAGTATCCTCAAAGCTGCTTCCCAACGTATACGCATCCTGAATACTTAATTTCTTCCATTCGCTATTATTAAATTCCATATATATACCAGCTTCATATTTCTCAAAATCAGTATTAAACTGCTCTAACTTTCTCTTTTCAAGAATTGCAGACTTATTAACCTCAGTCTTAGCCTTATCATTATCCGATGTACATCTTATAATGTAATATCTGCCTGCTGACTCAACTATACTGCTCATCTCACCAGTAGACAGATTGAATGCTGCTTTTTCAAATGCTGCATCCATCTCGCCACGTTTCAGTTCGTACTCATATTCGCCATCCGCATTGTACTCCTTGGCAACAGCAAAGAATGAACTTCCTGAATTCACAAGATTATATGCTTTATTAATATCTTCCTCTGAATCTGATACAATATACTGGATATCAATAACTCTTGCCTCATCTGCGCTTACTTCAATATCCATGCTGGAAGTAAGGTCATCGTAGAGTTTCTGTGCTATTGCAAATTCAGTAAACATTGTATTCAGTTTATCCTTAGTTATTCCTGTACTGCTTATCTGCGATTCAGTTAATTCATTGTAAAATGCATCAACAGCCTTACCCACAGAATCTTTTTCTTCTCTTCCAAGCACAACACCGCGTTCCTTAGCCTTAACATTCATAGCCTTGACGCGCATTAACTTACTCTTAATCTGGTCCTTAATATAGCTTTCAAAATCAGCATCACCAATTTTCTCTCTCCATATATTACTGCCAAACATTTCCTCATATTCCTTCTTCACATCAGACATGAGAATATCTGCCTCGCATGTATTAGTTGTCTTCTGTCCTGCTGTCTTAATAAGCTCACCGCTCTTCATTCCTGTTGTGAAATATATCAGACGTCCATTAAAGAACTTAATATATCCTGCAACTAACAGAACTACAACAAGAATAACTGCTAATATAATAAATGTTTTTTTTCTTCTTTTCATATTCTATCCTCTTTAATTATTTGTGATATGGCTCATTCTTCATAATCCTGTAAGCCCTGTATATCTGTTCCAAAAGAATAACTCTCATAAGCTGGTGTGGAAATGTCATCTTTGAAAAACTCAGCTTATAATCAGCTCTCTTAAGTACTGCATCTGCAAGTCCCAAAGAGCCTCCTATTACAAATGTTATGTTACTTGTTCCTTCTATTCCAAGTCTTTCAATCTTTTCTGATAGTTCAACAGAATCAAGCATTTTCCCTTCTATTGCAAGTGCACATACATAAGCATCATCTTTAATGGCAGAAAGGATTCTCTCCCCTTCCTTATTCTTAATCTGTTCATTGACTATATCACTTGCATTATCCGGTGTTTTCTCATCAGGTAGTTCAACAATATCAAGCTTACAGTATCTTGAAAGTCTCTTAGAATACTCTTCAACTGCCTGGGTATAAAACTTTTCCTTAATCTTGCCTACACATACAACATTTATACGCATCTGTACTATCCTTCCACGAAGAAATATCCGCCATTATCAAGCCTGAATACTTCTAACTGCTCAAGAAGTTCATCATTGCTTAAGTCAGATACATCCATTCCCTCATCATCCATCACTTCTCTTAATTCTTTAATATCCTTGCAGTATACCGCCATACAGTCCTCTAAGAATTCCTTAGCTTCCTCTAAATCATATGCAACAGGCTCATCGAAAAGCTGTTTCTGATCTCTTAAAAACACCTTCGCACACTCATCAATATGTTTATCCATAACTTAAATCTCCTTATCTTATCTCTTTAAATTGCTCTCTTAATGTTCCTTCTACCCATCCCGTTACGAAACGCCCATGTTTCTTAACATCATCTACAGCTTTCTCCATAACATATGAGTAATACACCCTGTCAAGCATTGCAATATCATTATAGTTGTCACCAAATGCCATACATTCTTCGGGTTTTAAGCTGAAATATTTCTGTATCTGCTCAATTCCTCTACCTTTATTAACATTAGTGTCCATAAGGTCTAAGTAAAGTTCTCCCGATACAAGTACTGAAGCCTTATCACTCCATTTGTTAATAAAATGTTCTTTAGAGTTCTTAATTCCTGTCATATCACACACAGCTATCTTTAATATATCCTCGTCAATGTCTGTGAACTTATCAACTAATGTAGTATGATAATTGACCACCTTGGTCATCCTGTAATAATATTCTTGAGACTTAGGCTTAATATATGCCGTATGTTCTCCTGATACAAGCACCTCACAATTAGGCTGTTCAATTACATCCTCAATTATCTCTAACGCAAGCTTCCTATCCATCGCAGTCTTTCCAATAGTTTCACCCTTGTATTCCACAAGTGCACCATTCTCTGCAATATATGCAAGCTTATCACTGACAGCCCCAAAAAGTCTCTTAAGACTCGTTATCTGCCTGCCACTAGCCGGTGCAAATATAACGCCTTTGTCAACAAGTTTATTGATATACTGTATAGCAGATTCGTCGACGCTCTGTGCTCCGTTAAGAAGCAATGTCCCATCAAGGTCACTTGCTACGAATTTAACCATATATTTTCTCCTTAAAATGTTTTAAGCTCATGTACAAGTCTTGCAACAGGCAGACCGACAACGTTATTATATTCGCCTTCAATACCCTTAATGTATGCTGCGAATTTTCCCTGAATACCATATGCACCAGCCTTATCCATAGGCTCTCCTGTGCTTATGTAATCCCTGATTTCCTCATCAGTCATATCATATACCCACACATCAGTCTTTTCATAAAAACTTACATTCTTATGTGTGCTGCATATAGTTACACCTGTATACACCTGATGTATCTGACCTTCTAAAGACTTAAGAATTCTGAATGCATCCTCTTCATCCTTAGGCTTGGTAAGAATCTCTCCTTTATGATAAACAATAGTATCTGCACCTATAACGATTACAGAATCATCTTTATCTGCATATTGCTCTAATACAGACTGTGCCTTAATAGAAGATAATTCTCTTACATAATCTTCAGGCTCCATCTCTTTAATATTCTCATCTGCATCACTTGTAACAACAGTAAAATCAAGTCCTACCTGACTCATTAATTCTCTTCGTCTTGGTGAACCCGATGCAAGTATCAAATGTTTCATAAAACTTCCATCTCCTTGTTCTTCACTGTATTTTGTGTTCAAAGCCTACTTCGACTCATACATATTGCATTATAGCATAAAAAAGCAGAGTGCTTCAATACCACCCCAATAAAAAAGGCACAACATTACTGCTGTGCCTCTCTGATATCATTAACATTTATTATCTTTTATTGCTCTTTTTGCTTATCACAATAACAGTTCCAGAAATAACAGCTGCTGCTACAAGAATCACAATATATACCCATACATGATTATTGTCACCAGTCTTTACAACCTCTTCATCAGCCGCAACTTCACCAGTTTTTCTGACTCTTGAGCCATCAACAGTCTCATCTTCTTTTCCTGTAACTAATTCTTCATCTCCTGCAACTTCACCAGTCTTCTTTGTGACATGAGTTGATGAAGTTGTATGTTCTTTTGTCTGTTTATTAGAATCTACTGTTGTTTCATTTGACTTTGTTGTCTCATTAACAGCTGTTGTTTCGTTTGATTCTGGTTTTGTCGGCTTAGTTTCCTTACCAGCATCAACTGTTGTCTCATTCGACTTTGTTGTCTCCTGCGCAACTGTTGTCTCGTTCGACTTTGTTGTCGCCTGCGCAGTTGTTGTCTCATTCGACTTTGTTGTCTCCTGTGCAGTTGTTGTCTCGTTTGACTTTGTTGTTTCCTGTGCAGTTGTTGTCTCGTTTGACTTTGTTGTTCCCTGTGCAGTTGTTGTCTCTTCTGACTTTGTTGTTTCTGCTGAAGACTGTGCTACAGATGTTGTTTCCTTTTGTGTCGTCTCCTGCTGTTGATTATCTGATATAAAATGCATTTGTCCATTGACATTAACAAATGACTTAGAAATTACTCTTCCATTACATGTAGATGTTAAAGTAATATCTGCTTTTGGTGCAACAACTATACCACATACCTCACCTATATTAATATTACCAGTTACATTAACAGCATTGAAAATAACCGTGTCTGATACATCAACATCTGTTAATCCGCCTGTATTCTTTCCATTAATGCTGAATCTTTTAATGTCTGCATCACCATCACCGCCAAGCAGATTAATGATAACAAACTGTCCCTGTGCTTTATTTGTTATGTTGAGCTGTCCTTCTCCATAATAAGATGAAACTTCTTTTCCCTGCCAGTCAATATAATTATTAGCATACATATTTACCACTACAATCTGCTTATTCTTAAATGAAGCAAGATCAATCTTTCTATCATCATAAGCACCAATAACTATATCAGCCTCCGAATCTGGTGTATCTGAATACGCCTTGAAATTATCGTATACATTATCAAGTGCTGCAGTTACATCCATATAATCCTCTGCATAATAAACATTGATTGTATCCTTGCAGTTAGCAACATTAATAACAGCACCTGTTCTTTTTCCGTTAGCATCCTTAATATAATATTTATTCTCTCTGGGTTCATAATCATAATCAGTTCCAAGCACAAGATTATTAAATGCATTCCTATCCACATTAACCTCTGATGAACCAGAATTATCAAAACTCTTGATATATGTTGTTCCAACGCTCATATCAAGCCATGCACTCATCCACTGATCTGTTATTACAAGCTTGTTAGTCGCGAAACATGTCTGATTGTGATTACCATTCTTAAATTCTTCAGCAACTACACCGTAAGGTTTTGCTGCTCCTAATAATTCATTAAGGACATCCTGTGTTTTTGAATATGCGCCAGCTCTTAAAGACGTACCAGCAAACACAGAACCTGCAACTATTGCAACCAAAAGAACGCCAACTGCAGTTTTCTTAATCTTTACATCCAAACCACTTAATCGTTTTCTAAAAAACATTACTATCCCTCCAAAAATGTCTGAACCAATAGTTTCCCCTTAACTATATTTCCCTCTCTCAGCGTATAATAGCATTAGTACCAAAGTACTGCTTCCCCCTTTTTGGGGGGTTTTAATTCTACATTAATAAAACAACCCATATCCTGAATCAGTATCATTCTAGTATACGTTCCGGACATGGGTTATATTACACATTATTCAATTTAAATATTATGCTTCAAGGCTTCTGTTCATAGCTGACTCTAACGCATCAATAGAAGCTCTGATGATATCATGGTCAATACCAATACCAAAGTAATTCTTTCCATCCTCTCCTGTAATACCAACATATGCAATGGCACTAGAATCAGAACCCTTCTTTAATGAATGTTCTTCATAACAGAAGATATCACAAGGCTTTCCAAAATGACTGGCAAGAGCATTACTTACAGCATCAAGACGACCATTACCACCATCTTCAACATTGTACTTCTCACCATTCTCATTAATAGTTACGACTGTCTGTATTCCATTAATCTGCTTGAAATGTACTTCAGAAATCTTGAATACTGGTGTGTATTTCTTATATCTCTTCTCAAATATTTCAAGAACTTCATCTGCTGAAAGCTCCTTATGATTAACATCCGATACATCCTTAACAGCATAACCCAGATCTTCTCTCATAGCCTTAGGTACAACCATTCCATAGTTATGTTCAAGAACATAAGCAACACCACCCTTACCAGACTGGCTATTAATTCTTATAACATCTGAATCATATGTACGTCCTACATCTTCTGGATTAATTGGAAGATATGGAACTGTCCATTTATTAGGATCATTTTCAATTCTGTAATGCATTCCCTTAGATATAGCATCCTGATGTGAACCTGAGAAAGCTGCAAAAACAAGCTTACCACACCATGGATGACGGTCATCAATCTTCATCTGTGTAAGTCTTTCAAATACTTCTGCAAGATGTGGCATATCAGAAAGATTGAGTTCAGGATTAACACCCTGCATATACATATTCATCGCAAGTGTAATAATATCTACATTACCTGTTCTCTCACCATTACCAAAAAGTGTTCCCTCAATTCTGTCTGCTCCTGCAAGAAGTCCTAACTCTGCATCAGCAACACCTGTCGAACGGTCATTATGTGGATGAAGAGAAATAATAACATTTTCTCTGTTGTGCATGTACTTAGACATATATTCAATCTGGCTTGCAAATACATGTGGAAGTGACATCTCAACTGTAGCAGGAAGATTGATGATACATTTCTTATCAGGTGTTGGCTGCCAGATATCAACAACAGCGTTGCATACCTCAAGTGCATACTCTGGTTCTGTTCCTGTAAAGCTCTCTGGACTGTATTCAAAAAGGAAGTTTCCTCCATCAGCTTCAGCAAGTTCCTTTAATAACTTAGCACCTTCAATAGCAATCTGCTTAACTTCTTCCTTAGACTTCTTGAATACCTGTTCTCTCTGTGCTAATGAAGTAGAATTGTATACATGAACTATTGCTCTCGGAGCACCCTTTACGGCTTCAAATGTCTTCTTAATAATATGTGGTCTTGCCTGGGTAAGAACCTGGATTGTAACATCATCAGGAATCATATTCTTCTCAATAAGTGTACGGCAGAACTCATATTCTGTCTCAGAAGCTGCAGGGAAACCAATTTCAATTTCTTTAAATCCAACTTCAACTAACATCTGGAAGAATTCAAGCTTTTCATCAAGACTCATAGGTTCAACAAGAGCCTGGTTACCATCTCTTAAATCAACCGAACACCAGATTGGTGCCTTATCAACATACTCCTTGTTAACCCAGTCATTGCACTTAACTGGTGGCATGAAATAGCCTCTTTCATACTGTCTGTAATCAAACATTCCTAAAACCTCCTGAAAATATAAATATGTATTGTTAATAAGTAAAGGCTTCCTTAAAGATAAGCATAAAAAAATCTTTCGTCCATGGGCAATTCCACCCAAAGAGACGAAAGATAAATCTCACGCGTTACCACTCTTCTTCATAGCTATGCTATGCACTCACCGAATACGTACAACAAATGTGCTGCATTATATTCTGTCCACTATAACGGTTGGCTTCCGGCTACTCCTACTTCTCATAATGATTTCAGGTAGCAGCTCCAAGGCGAGTTCAATAAGTTCCTTCGACTGCCTCGCACCACCCGGCAGTTCTCTGACTCTGGTTCCTATCTAATAGTCCTCTTCACAGCATTTACTTATTATGTACGCTTATTATACTTGTCATTTTTTATAAAGTCAAGCATAAATTCAAGTTCTTCTTTGGAAATATTCTTATCAGAATATCTTGCTTTCTCATAACTTGCTGTAATTCTGTCTGCAGCATCAGCATCGTCAGTTATTCTGTTTATTGTTATATCCTGTGGTTGCATATTTTCAAGTGATTTACCATCCGAATCCCTGGCTGCCTTTGATGATTTTATTGCTGCTTTTCTGAATGCCTTCCTGTACTGCATATTAACAGGCATATTCTTAGCTTCTTCTGCTCTCTGACGTCTCTTTATCCTTGCTTCTGTTCTTCTGTCATTACCAATGAATTCAATCTCATCACCATTATTATCCTGTGACTTTTTGAAATTCTTGGCATATCTGATAATCATATAGACAATAAATACAACAAGTGCAATTACAAGAACTATTGCAAATGCTGTAAATAATGCACTCATAACAGGATTATCAGTAAATGCAAGGTCGTTATCTCCCTTTACCACATCATCATCAGTGACTGGATTCACGGAATCTTCGGGCATCGTAGAGACTTCTTCTTTCTCTCTTATAAGTCTTAAGAACAGCTTCAGCACTATCCTTACAACTGCTACAAAACCTGAACCAATCAGTGTAAATATATTGCCATAATCCCCACTATAGAACAGAATCATGCCAAGAATCATAAGTCCTGACACAACCATGACCATTATCATGTTAATTCCTGTAATTCTCTCAGCAGGAAATTCTGATTTGCCAGCATTACTTATAAACAGAGAATTAAGCTCTTTTAACTGGTTAGCAAGAAAAGCAAGCAGAACAAACAGCACAAATAATACTGTTTCATAGTTAACAAGCAGTCTGTTGCCTGCTGAACCGCCATAAAGACTTCCTGCGACCATAACCAGACAATACAGAGGTGACATTCTCTCTCCTGCCTGCAAGGCAGCTTTCTTGTCTTCCTGAGTTACATCAGCAAACTGATTCCCATAAAGCGGTTCATTCACATATTCAGTTTTTCTTGCATTAGCCACTCTTATGCTTACAGACCTTATACACACAGCAAGTACACTTACAAAATATGCTGTAGACTCTGCATCTCCATTACCAATTATAATGGCTGTTATAAGCAAAGCAGCATGAATCAGCATAAATAGAAAATTCTTATGTATATTCTTTCTTGCCACATAAGTTATAATAACCGGAACTGCCATAAGCAGTGTTGCAATAATATAACTGTCAGATTTATTCGTAAGTCCCAATATAACAAATGCAGAAAATGCGAACGCTACAATACACTGGCTTATTATATCTGTCAATGTTCTTATTGTTCTCAGTTTATTATAATTATAAACTTGTCCCGACTCATTCATATGTTATCTCCTGATAAACTTATTTCACTTCCCAGCCCTCTGGTCTGATACCACAATAATCAAGGCTGTATTCTCCACCAGTCATATATGGAACAATCCATATAACCTGTCCATACTTTTTCTCAAACTTCTGCATAGTCTGCTGCAGCTTCTTTCTTCTGCTCGCTGATATAACAACATATACACTGTTGTCACTACTCTGGACAGAAACATTTTCTATAAATGTTCTGTTAATAAGCTCTGCAAACTCTTCTTTTTCAAGCTTTAAATCCATTCTTGCAAGTACAGTATTAATACTTCCAAGATGTCCAACTCCTGCTCCTTCTCTTATACCAACTGCTTCCTTTGTGTCAACATCACATGCATTACTAATAAGAGAGACATTTATTCCCTGTCTGATGAATTCTTCCGCCACAGAAGCTGCAAGACTTATTGCTTCTTCATTAACCGAATCATATGTAAGCATTCCATCATCCTCAAGATTAAGAAGAATACATACATTACGGCTGACTGACTCATTATATTCATTAACACACAGATTACCTGTTCTCGCTGTTGCCTTCCAGTTCACATTCTTTAGGCTGTCGTTGCTTGTATAATCTCTTATTCCTCTGAACACAAATGGATCTTCAAGCATATATTTCTTACGTTCTGCTTCTCCTGATATTCTGCTTCTTATAAAGCTGAATCTCTTACTATCCACAGTCTTAGGATAAACTGTTATCTCACAGGTACTATCCACTTTGAGAACATTAATCTCGTTCATAAATGGTCCGGCAAATGTAAGCTGTACGCCTGATATTTTGAACACACCTCTGTGATTGCATTTAACAGGAATTCTTCTTGTAATTCTCTGATTAGCCAGAAATGAGAACACATCATTGCGGTATGTAAGGTCTGACACACTTGAATTAGTATCTGTTCCAGGAAATTCAAGTTCCCTGTCCACCTGAAACTTAAGATTCACACATGGCAGCGGCAGACGTTTTTCGTTGGATATAACCTCAACAACATTAACTGTTTCGCCATTTACAACATGCTTTTTCTCAAATTCAAGAGCGACACCCAGCCCCTTATTCCAGTTATAACGAAATACAAACTTAATTGCCAGATATACTATAAGTACACCAATAAGCATCAATAATACATTCATTATCTTTTCCAATCTTCAGTAGGAACTGCTGTGTTATTAACAACATGTTCTATAATCTGTTCTTTATTATCCATATTCATGTAACCTGTCTGTAACACAATTCTGTGTGCCCATACTACAGGTGCAAGTATCTTGATGTCCTCTGGTACAACATAATCTCTGCCTGCAATATACGCATATGCTCTCGCCACATTGAGCATACCAAGAGTTCCTCTCGGGCTTACACCGATTGATACATTATCCTCCTGTCTTGTCATCCTTGCCAGTTCAACAATATAATCAATAAGCACTGGGTGAACATATACATTTTTCACATCTTCTTTCATTGCAACAATATCTTCACATGTTGCAACTGTTGAAAGTTCTTTAGAAGGATCTTCTTTTAAGAATCTGTTAAGAATAAGTACCTCATCATCTTTCTTTGGATAACCCATGTTAATCTTCATAAGGAATCTGTCAAGCTGTGCCTCAGGAAGCTGATAAGTTCCTGCTGTCTCAATAGGATTCTGTGTTGCAATTACAACAAATGGTTCTTCTAACTTAGAATATTCACCATCCACAGTAACCTGATGTTCCTCCATACATTCAAGCAATGCTGACTGTGTTCTAGGTGTTGCCCTGTTAATCTCATCTGCAAGAATAACATTAGCGAATACCGGACCTCTTCTGAATACGAATTCACCCTCTTTCTGGTTAAACACATGCACACCTGTAATATCTGAAGGAAGCAGATCTGGTGTAAACTGAATTCTTGAAAATTGTCCATCAATGCTCTTTGCAAATGCTTTCGCCATCATAGTCTTACCGGTTCCTGGAACATCTTCTAGAAGAACATGTCCACCGGCAATAATACTTGTCAGAACCAGTTCTGAAACATTTCTCTTACCCACAATCACCTTACTTACATTATCTAATATATCTGAAGCCTTACTCATAATACCTCCTCGTAACACGAAATTTAAACTCAGATAATTATAACAAAAACACTGCCAGAACAGCAAGTGTCTGACAGTGTTAATAGGTTAAATAATTATGAACTTTTGGTGAATTTAATTATCTGTAGGCATCTCCTGATTAACATCAATACCTCTTGGAGCAACAGGTGTTGAGAACACAATCTGTGTACTTGTTCTTCCGAACTTCTGAAGCTGGCCGATAAATGTATCAAGTTCCATGGTACTTGGGAACATAACTTTTAATAGCATTGAATAATTGCCTGTTACACAGTTACATTCAACAACATTAGGGCATGACTTGATAAATGGATAGAAATCCGGTTTCTGCACAGGAGCAACTTCAAGATTAATAAATGCTGTTATATGATATCCCAGCTTTAACTGATTAATCTTAACTTCATATCCTTCAATAATCTCTTCCTTCTCAAGTCTCTCAATTCTTGCTGAAACAGCCGGTGATGAAAGGAAAACATTCTCGGCGAGTGCCTTTAATGGCATTCTTGCATTCTGCTGTAATAATGTAATTATCTTCTTATCGATTTTATCCATGGCGTGAACCTCCAGATTATAATATTCGTTGTAAATGCTATTAATTTAACCAAAAAGGGGACAATCCTAGCGTTGTTGCTAAAATCGTCCCCTTTGACTTAAATTATTAACTTATACATAATATACACCTTACATAATAAAATGACAAGTGTTTTTTCTTTATTTTCATTGCTTTTATACATAATATTTGTTAGAGTAGAGAAAATACTAAAGCCATTACTGGCAGAACGGAGACATTATGGAGAATAATAATCAGGAATATAACACAGTAACTCTTATGCTTGACGATAACACAGAATGTGAATGTGCAATAATACGCATATTCCCTGCTGGAGATAACGACTATATCGCACTTCTTCCACTTGAGGGTGAAGCTGCAGACAACGATGAGGTATATCTTTACAGATACAAGGTTGAAGGCGACAACGAACCTATACTTGAGAATATTGAATCTGATGAAGAATATGAGCTTGTATCTGAAGCATTTGACGAAGAATTAGATGCTATGGAGTATGAAGATCTGTACGAAGAAGAGGATAACGAGCAGTAAGAAGTTCTTCTATAAAGCGTGAACGGGTTGTATCTTTGTTGTACCTCTGCTTGGGGTACAGAAGATACAACTTTTCTTTTGCCCTTGTCATTGCAACATAAAAAAGTCTTCTTTCCTCTTCTATCTGCTCATCAAGAACTGCCTTATTATACGGTATTATCCCCTCACATACATCCATCACCATCACAATCTTATATTCAAGCCCTTTAGAGCCATGCATTGTAAGCATATGCACACCTTCCACCGTGTTGTTCCTACGCTGAGTATCACACTGCTTAAGGTATTCTGTAATACCATCAAGCCATTGTGAGAGGCTCATATACCGCGACGCCCTGTGTGCCAGTTCATCAAGCACATTATATAATTCTTCCTTATCAGCCTTATGTTCATATATATAATTTCTTATATATTCATCGTAGCCAATACCCTTTCTTATATAATTAACAGCTGCAAATGGAGACATATTTCTTATCATGTTAATATCAGATGCCAGCTTTTCCACCTGTTCACTCATCTGTTCATTCCCCTCATAGCCTCTCTTCAATGCATTAATATCTGCCGGCTGTGTAATATATGAACGGCTTATATATCGGAGCGGCTTATTAATAATCCGCAGAAAGTCTATTCTTTCCCTGCTGCCAAGTGCTATCCTTATATATGTAAGAATATCCTTACTTATCCAGTGCTCATATATATCCTGTACTACTGAATAATCGCAGCATGGAATTCCATCACTTTCAAGCCTTGACATATACATATTCCCAATTACATTAGTTCTTGATAACACAGCAATGTCATCAGCAGCTATTCCAGTATCAATCAGTCTTCTTATCTCTGATACAAGAAATGCTTTCTCATCATTCAGACTGTTAAATTCATATACAGACACAGTATCTCCTTGTGAATTGTACGTCGTTATATCTTTATAATAACGATGCTCATTCTCCTCTGCTACAGCCCTTGAAGCAAACACAATATTGCCCGTTGACCTGTAATTAATACACATGTCAATTCTCACTGCATCACTATAATACTTATTGAAATCTAACATTATCTGTGGAGCAGAACCCCTGAATCCATATATACTCTGGTCATCATCCCCCACCACAAAAAGATTTCTGTATTCATCAGCAAGAATCCTCACGACATCAAACTGTGCCTTATTAATATCCTGAAATTCATCTATCAGAATGTACTTATACTTATTCTGCCACGCCCTCCTGTAATCTTCTCTCTGCATCAGAAGCTCGCGGCACTGTACAATCATATCATCAAAATCAATCAGATGTTTTCTTACAAGCATATCATCATATGCCCTATACATTATTCTAAAACTCTGTGGTGGAATACATCTGCTCTCATATTCATCTATATTAACATCTTCACCCTTAACACAGCTTATCTCAGATAAAACACCAGCTACAGCTTCGTTCTCATCATCATACTCCAGTTCAAGCCTGCACATCTGGTCTTTCACGAATTCATGCTGTATCTGCGGCTTAATAATACAGTGTGCAGAATAATTATATGCTGCCTTAAGTATTGTAAAAAATACTGCATGAAATGTGCCAAACGTCACTGCAGAGTTTCTGCCCTCTGACAACCCCTTAAACTTAAGCTTCATCTGTTCAGCAGCAGCCTTAGTAAATGTAATAACAAGAATATCTGATGGATTAACGCCGTACCTCTCAATCAGATATCTCACCCTGTGTGTAAGAACCGTTGTCTTTCCTGAACCCGGTCCTGCAATTACCATGCACGGTCCTGTATTATGTTGTATAGCCTGAATCTGTGCTTCATTAAACTGCAAAAGCGGCACCCCTTATAATAATCTTACACAAACAAATGTATACTAAGATTATATAAGCATGCCGCCATTATGTCAACTTAATAATATATTTTTTTATTTATTAATAACTTGTTATATTATCATCAGAATCATCAGTATTAGATATACTCTTGATAACAACATAATATTCAACCTGTGGATTTACCTGTACAAGCACCCTGTCACCCTTCTTATGCCCAAGAAGAGCCTTGCCAAGAGGCGACTCTATGCTGATCATACCGCTTAATGAATCAGCTCTGATTGTAGTAACAATCTTAATAGTCTCAGTACTTTCATCATCCTCATACAATACCTCAACCGTATTATTAACGCCAACCTCATCATCTGCTGATGAATCATCAATAACAGTCGCATTCTTAATCGTTCTCTGCAGATATCTTATTCTGCTTTCATTCTTATTCTTAAATCTTTTCGCTGCATGATACTCAAAATTCTCACTTAAATCCCCCTGAGCCCTTGTCTCCTTGACATCATCAAGTGCAGCCTTTCTTACCTCATGTATCCTGTACTCAATCTCTTCTTCCATCTTTTTGATATCATTCTTAGTAAGTTCGTGTCCCATATCTATCCTTCTTTCTTACATTTAATCAATGAAATAATACGAGTATATTTTGCCCTTTTAAGATACATTTTGCAAGTTTATTCTGTCTCGACTTTATTACTTGTCGGCTCATCAAGAAGCACGAATGGCGCGTCATGTAAAATGCTTTAGCAAGCCCGATTCTCTGCTTCTCTCCGCCTGATAACATATCTCCCAGTTCACCGACATTAGTGTCGTATCCATCAGGAAGCTTTGATATGAAATCGTGTACTGAAGCCTTTTTGCACGCCTCAATTATTTCCTCATCTGTTGCGTCAAGCTTTGCAATTGTTGATTTACCGCTTCCGCTTCTTCCTGAAATTCCAATAATGCTTGCTTTTAAAACCGGAATTGATACATCAGAAATTATAGTTTCCTCACCATATGAGAATGTAACATTTTCAGTAGCTGCACCATTAAATTCAACTTCCTCACAACCTGTGATATCCTTAGTTACCGGCTGTTCATCAAGAATATCCAACACTCTGTTTCCTGCTGCAAATGTGTTCTGCAATGTACTTCCAAGATTATCAAGTGCAACAACCGGTCCGAAAGAACTCATCATTGCAACTACAGACACTAATTATTTATCAATAGCCTTTATCGCTGCTTCAGCTTCTTTCACATCTTCTATCGATATCCCTAACATGTCTGCCGCTTCCTCATATGTTCTTCCTGATAGGATATTCACTATTAATCTATAATTTCTTTCAATTGCTTTGCCAGCTCTGCTCTCCGCTTCTTCAGCTTTTCGTTTTTCTTCTTCAGCTTTTTGTTTTTCTTCTTCAGCTTTTTGTTTTTCTTCTTCAGCAAGTTTCTTTGCTTCATCTGCCAGTTTCTTTGCTTCATCTGCCAGTTTCTTCGCTTCTATTGCTTCCTGTATTGAATTCTTTGCATATTCTTTAGCATAATCTTCTACTATCTTGCACATTTCACTCTGACCTCCTTCTGTCTCCTTGAAATAGCTTATCGCATTGCTAATCTGTGGAAACTTATCATTATAAAATGCTTCTTTATTAAGCATTAACTGCAATAGTTCTGATTTGTCCGAGCCATCATTAACACAAGTGTTTGCAAATATTATATCTTCTCCATCTTTCACTGGAACGTAACTTTCATCATTCTTCATACACCTTGTTACATGCGTCACTGTCTGATTATTCTTTAAGACATCATACTCAGATATATATACAATTGTAACATCTGGAACATTCTTAAAATCAGCACCTTTAGGTGTATATTTTGCTGTCAACGCTGCCGCATGAAATCTTGTCCTTCTGATATCATCATTGGAATTTCCCTTCTGCACCTCAACATTGCAATATCTTCCATCTTGTGTCATGCATAACGCGTCTAATGTTATTTCTCTTTGAAAGCTCTGGACCACACTCTGTACAGAAACCTTCACAACCTGTAAATGTGGCATATCAAGAAGCGTTCTTAATATTTCTTCACATACACCCGGCTTTTCTCCCATCAATCTAAACAGTGCGTCATCTATAATTCTAAGATTAGCTGCTGTTTCTTTTATTTCTTTTGAATATTCTTTTAAATTCCCCATACTCTTCCCCTTTTTACTTACGGCAGGTAATACCACATATAAGGATAGAGTGATTTCATTTGTCTTATATATTTATTATATACTACTCTTAAACCTATTTGCAATAGCATTCCCACCTTATTATCGCATTGCGTAATGTTATTTATATAGTATATATCATATATCATTTCTAAAGTCAATACAGCAGTTATTTTTATCGTATAAATATATATAAATATATTTTATTCTTTCTCTTGCACTTCCTCATAAATACGCTATAATATATAAGTCACATTTAAATATCGGCGTGTGGCTCAGTTTGGTAGAGCGCGTGGTTCGGGACTACGAGGCCGCAGGTTCAAATCCTGTCACGCCGACTTATAAAAAGCTCATGCAGATTGAAGTAATCACATTTACCACAATCTGCATGAGTTTTTTATATTATTTATCCAATTATTCTATACAAGATTATTTTTAACATATGCCAGTGCTTTATTAACAGGAGGTAGGGATATAACTACAAGAGTTACCACTGCTTCAAGCCCAATATACGAGCCATTGTAAACAACTGAATAAAGTATCGCACTATTAAAAAAATCCGGTGTATACACGGCAAAGAATATCCAGCCAGACAAGAATGAACATATAAATCTGCCTATAACTCCTATAATATATCCCTTCACAAGACCGTGTTTTGATTTAGAAAATATTCCTGACAACCCAAGTGCTCCAAAGCCTAATATATAATCAAGAAGCACCTGAGGAATATTCAGGATATATGGATCAAGTAATAACTGCAAAACTCCATATGCAATAGCTGCTGTCAGACCAGTCTTTATTCCATACCAGTATCCTATAAGCACTATGAATAACATACTGAACAGTGTTACAGAACCTCCCATTGGCAGTTTAATAACTTTAATCATGGAAGTCGCAACCGCAAGAGCTATAGCCATTGCTGCAAATGCAATATGTTTTACATTCAGTTTACTATTATTATCTCTTGCAAAACATCCTATAGTCATTAATAAGACACAGACAATTATTAATACCACATATCCTGAGCCTGTAAGACCATATGAAACGCTACCATCATCAAGTATTTTATTAACTAAAAAATTCATAATCTTCCTTTCATTATCTCTCAATATTTTTATTCCGTAAAGAATATCCACATTTCCACTAAAAGTCAAGCATTAAAAAAGAGAGCAACAGGTTTTTATCACCTGTTGCTCTCCAATATTTTGTCAATTACTTTTTATTAGAACTTACCGTTCTTAGCAGCTTCCTCGATAGAAACAGCAACAGCTACAGTAGCACCAACCATAGGGTTATTACCCAACTTTGAAATCAAATTTTTACAATTTATTTGTGTTTATTATCATGCTGTTTTTATCAGCATTTATGCAGGTTTAAGGGCTTTACATATTTATATTAGATTATTCTGATTTATTCTAAATCAACATTATTTAATCCATATTGTGTACAAAATGTGTACACTGTTTCATTGTACACATTTTGACTGTCTTTCTACCTATTTATATATGTTATCACAATGCTGTTATATGTGCAATCCAGTATGATATACACTATTGTATAAGCGAATAATTAGTTGGGAAGTCTTAACTCCATACCTGCATAAAGCATATCATCAAGTGTCATTCCATTATGCTCTGCAAGTTCTGCTGCTCTGCCTTCATCTCCAAGGTAATCTCTTGCAATCTGGCAGAAACTTCCTCCTGGTTCTACAACTGCTACTCTTTCTTCTGCATCCTGCGATGTTTCCTCTTCCGGCTCTTCCTCACTTTCTGCTGGTGTATTATCTTTAGGATAATACTTAGCTTCCATGGCGGCCTGATAGTCTGCATAATTGTATCCTTCAGCTTCAAGCTTCTGTCTTCTCTCTGGATCATTGCCATATTCTCCGCGATAAATTGCGTCAATTACAGATTCATCAAGTTCCTGTGATGGCTGCTCAATGTTTTTCTCATCTTCTGAATCATTAACCACACTCCAAACATAATCATTGAACACTCTAAGTCCAAAATCATTGATAAGCGCAAGTGTTGTTTCATAGTAATCTGGAGCTGTAGCATAATTATAGCCAACCCAGTTACCGTCTGCATCTCTATCCGTATTATTGACAGCATTTGTGAGACCATATAACTCACCTTCAACCGTATTAGCAGATGTAGCATCATTATAATTATCCCACTGCATTAAATCCAAATATCCATATATAGCTCCCATTGTATTAGGATATTTTGCAAATCCAGCTTTAATATTAACATATGTACCGTTAATAAACTCTGTTGTATCACATGTGATGTCTGTTCCCTTGATTCCAAAGAGCGTGCTTGCATCTAAGTTCCAGCCAGATTCTTTAGCGGCCTGTGCTAAAATAACAGCCGGACTAATCGTCTTCTTTCCTTCTCTTCTATACTTAACCCATGCATTGCACACCACAGGCGCAAGTGTATTGATGAAATTGTTTACATGTTCATATCTTGTATTAATTGTTGGAAATGTTCTCATATTATTTATCCTCCTGATCATTGTTATCAATTGCTGTTTTCTGCTCCACCTGACTTTTTAAATTCTTAACAATAGGCTGCAAGAATGGTGGAAGTGTTACGCCAATATCATTGATGTTTTCCAATATACTTATAATTTCGTTACAGATCAGCCATATTGCCACAACACAAGCCACTAAAAATGTAAATGGCAATGTTATTCCAATAACACCTGCAGAATAAGAAAGGAGCTGGTCTACTATCACACCAACTCCCACCAAAAGCCACATACATATTTTCTTTGCAATCCCTCTTATTCCTTTATAACTATCTATTTGCTGCTTTCTAAATTTAGAAGCCGCAATACCTGTGAAATAATCTATTAGATTACATGTTACCAATAATAATACTGGAATAGCCAAAATTCCCAGGGCACTTAATATAATGCTCCACACCGCTGTTACAATTACTTTTAATTTTTCCATAAGTCAATATCCTTTCTGTTACTGGTGCAATTTCATTTTTTCCATTGTTATATGTTCACAAAACAGTAATAATATTAAATACGACGGTACAATTACTAAGGCAGCATTCGAAACTTAACTAAATATAAGTGAGCCTGTAATATAATCGTCTTTCTTAAATTCAGTAGTTGCCCACGCTCCTTTCTTCCCATCTTTTGTGTAGTATCTTGCAAAAGCATAATGTTTGTTTGCGGAACTATATAATAATGTCGTTCCATATCCAACCAGCTTTTGTCGAACTACACCTGCAGAATCATATGGAATATAATTACTTTCTAGTATTGTATTAAAATCAATGCTCATTTTTTCTAAAACTGATTCGACATCATAATATCCAGAAAAATTATTTAATGTAGAATCTGGTGTTTCAATTCTGGAAGCAAAGTATAAAATCCCTGTTTTAGTAGATTTGTTATAATAACAGTAGTTATATCCATATCCCTCAAAAGTACCATCACTCGCAATATTTTTACAAAAGCAGTTTTTAACGTCAATATTACTGTTTAGTGCACTTACCTCGCTTCTGAGATTAGCAATCATGTCATTGTTATCTTTGATTCCCTTATCCATTATGTTAAGGTTGGTTGGGTTCCACGGTGTCTGTCCTGTCCAACCTACTCTTTTGTAGGCTATAAATCCGGATAAACTCATAATTACATCTCCTTAATTGCTGCCATTACTTCCGTTTCAAAATTAGCGTAATCTGTATCGCATTCGTCCTGATTTTCAAGATACGTTTTTTTATTCTGAATTCTTTTACTAAGAGAAATCTCTCCTGATGAAGGTATATTGGCTGAAAATGTGACTACAGTCTTTCCCTCTATAGAGCTATTTCCGCTCACTGACGTACTCTTTGTTGTATTTAACATAACTTAATTCCTTTCTACCGCTGTGCGGATTTATATACCTAATTTTTGCCTAATCCATTGTGATAATTCCATCCAACCACCTTCAGACCATATATAATAGTAATCATAGGTATAACAGCTCCCATATATTTCCGCATTATTGCTTACAATCATTTTTTTGCACGATATAGAACCATCCCCCTGATTACACATAATATTCTCTGCGCCTATAATTGTTGTTGCAGACCCATTAGTGACGGACATACCATCTGGTGCAAGACCTAGTGAACTTGAACTACAATTAAGAAGTATTATATTTTCCCCACTATTAGATGTATCTATTTTAATAGAGCCTCCCGTTATTGTTGCATTGTTGCTTTTTATTGTTCCTTCAATATCAGCGTTTGTTGCATGTATCTCTCCTGTATGTCCAACTCTAAACGGAGCTTTGTCAGGTGTATCTGAGCCAGCCCAAAAAGCCCAACCGTATCCACTTTTACTACTTATGCCAACTTGTGCACCTACTAAAGTGTAATCATTGATTGCGTAGCCGCCTATTGTGCTGCCTTTAGCATTTAATTTTTTGCATGTTATCGTTCCATCCGCTGTAATAGTCGTATTGGTAGATGCAAGCGTAAATCTATCACCGGAAATATTTAAGCCTCCTCTAGCTGTAATATTTATGGTGTCTGCAATCGCTTCAATCGCAGAACGAAGCTGTCCGTTTTCATTTTTAATAAATGCCGTTAAACTAGCTGTTGTAGCATAGCTTTCAAGGCTGTCAGTTGTGGCATAACTTTCAAGATTCTTCTTAGTAGCATAATTATTAGAGACTTCTAACTTTATACTATTGCTTTCTTTGCTTACAGACTGGGTTATTGCATTATTCATTTGCATTGTCGTGCTGTAATTATCCTTCAAATCCTGCTGAGTCAACAATAAACTGCTGCTTATGCTATCCAAATTTATTCTCAAGGCAGAATTTTGCTTCAGCATATAAGCTGTTTCCGAATTAGGTATCTCTTTCCAACCATGGCTTCCATCTGTATCACGAATGAAACGCCATGCTCTGCCTTCACTCTCCCAGTAAGCAACCTTTCCAATATACTTATCCCACTCAGTATCGTTATACTGCCATGTTTCTTCGCGTGGAAACTGTGTGTCTGATGGATAAACAGGAACACACCAATCCCAAGCCGGATAATTATCCTTTGTTGGCACATAAGATATTAAATAGATTTCATCATCGTACTTGGCTAGATTAGACAGGCTTACACTGTATTCCTGCAATGTCTGGTTTACATTAGAAAACTTTTCCTTAACGCTGGTTCCATCTATGTTCTCAGTCCACCAAAGCTTCTGTGTTATAAAATCATCAGACTGCTTTAATAAGCTTCCCCATTCAGAATAATCCTTTCCAGAACCGGTTTTTATATCCTGCAGAAGAACATTAAGTGTCTGTGCTGCATCATCCAGATATATCTTGTTGCTCTTAAGCGTATGTGTGCCATCATTGTTAATAACACTAAAAAGGCTTGCTATATCCAGTTTTCCAGCAGATATATTTGCATTTTCTTTTACCATGTCGTTGCGGATTATCTCACGTTGAACTCCCTGTTCTGTAAGACCTAGCGCGTCAAACATCAGGTTGCCCTTTACATCCCACACATACATGTTATAGTCTCCAGATGTATCTTTACCTATCTGAACGCGAACACGCTTAGAATCACTTATCTGTATCGTATTATCAGACCATCTACTCAAACCGTCTTTGCTATGTACTGCAACATCTGTGGTATCAATGTCCAAGGCCTTTATTTTCTTTGCATCTAAAGAATCTATCATAGAGTCCTTAATCTGTGCTGTACCTATCATGCTAATAACACTATTGGCAAAATCTGTAGTAATGCTTTCGCCTGTGGCAGAGCCAAACATCAGAGTCTTTACTTTTTCCACGCCGACAGTAAGGTCATTAACTTTTGCTGTTACCGCAGTAAAATCATTCGTCTTGAACTGTTCAAATTCTCCAGAAAGGCCTTTTAAATTTTCTATTGTTGCATATGTAATCCTTGCCGTTTCTGAATCAAGTTTATTGGTTTCAAGTTCTCCTATCTTACCTGATGCACTCTGTAACTCACCTGTAACAGTTAATACTTCTGTTTTAATGCTCTTAAAGCTTTCCGTTTTAGATACTACATCATCAATATTTGTTAGTTTATTGGCATCCATATCATCTATGGAGCTGCCATCTACTGTTCCATTGTCAGTTGTAATATTATTCACTGTGTCTGCTGCATCGTTAAGTTTCTGCTGCATCTCAGTAAATGTAAGCTTCAGGTTAGCAATTTCGCATGTATCTTTACTCGGATCATCCGGATATCTAGATATCTTTTTTATTCGCTGCTTAATCTTCGTCTTAGAAAAGCTGTCTATTAATACAACTTCATCTCCAATATTGTAATTCTTATATTTCTTGCTGTTCTGAGACAAATCAAGTATTGAACAGCTATATGCAATATATGGCTGTGCCATATCTGCCAGCTTCTCGGCAGCGTCTTCTTTCAGACTTTGCGGATCCGTATATCTTTCATCTTTCCATATATATGTCTTATTTTTAGAACTATATATATGATTTTCCAATACGGTACTGCCATTATTTACACTTTTAATTGTCAGTCCATCTTTTCCTATTGGATAAATCCTTGTATAAAAATCATTTGTATTCGCCTGGCTCTCTAAAGATATCAAGTTGATCTGGTCTGTAAAATATGCTCCCTTATACGAACCAATTTTTTCCTTTAATCTGATAACCTTATTTATACTGTCAATTTGCATTTCCAGCATATAAGTATCAACTATCTTTTTTAATATTTCCCATGATGAGGCATTTGTCATTCTTATAGTACGCTTCTTTTTTACATCACATTCGCATGTCCACCCAGTACCAGCAAGAGCTAACTGAGCTGCCTCCAGTGCTGTTTTTTCAGTTGTATCAAACGATATAAAAGGAGTCCCTTCTAGCTCGTCAATGTTAAGTTTTGCTGTTACTGTATATGTACCATCATCAGCCAGTCCGTTTTTCTGCTTTATTACATATTCATTGGTTCTGGTCCTGATTATATCCTCCAGTGCCACAGAACATTTCATAGAAACATTACATGTTAATGTCTTATCTCCATAGTCAAGCACCTCTTCAATACACAGATTCGAATATTCAATTAGCGGCTTTTTCTTGCCATTTTTATCAATGTATTTCAGCATAGCCGCTCCTCCTCTTATTTAATCATGAATAATAATGCTGACATATCCTGTGCTGTAAGAATATCATACTTAGGATCTGTTTCTGTAAGCTCAATAACATTCATCGTTACTGTTCTAATGTCAAAATCTTCATCAAGCTCATAAAGTTCTTCTACCTTAGAAATTGCCTCATTCTTTATAGCATCTGTTTCAAATGTATATTCCTTAGTGCCTTTTTTCTCATCTTCAAGCATAATTGGTACACCGTCATCATCTTTCAGACAAACCTCTTTGAATATTTTTTCGCGATGTTCCTCAACTTCTTTATACTTTTCAAAAAGCATTTTCTCATTGGTAGCTATAGAATAGCTTAATGCCACCGGAAGCTTCTTATCATAGACCTTCCGTAGTCCAATTATCTCCTCTTTTATTTCACCTAACTTAAGTTTCATATTGCCTCCTTAAATATATCTTGGATAATAGCTTAATTTTGCACTGCATGTGCTTCCCAGCTTAATTGTAATATCTCCAGGACTTGCCCTTGGAAAGCTCCATAAATCAACTTTATCAAATATATCCTCGCCATTTTCAGTTATCACACATGATTCTCCGTCAATCAGAATATTTGTGTTTCTTCCAACATTGGAAATTGTAATAATATCTTCAGTTAAACCTTCTACTGTAAGACTTCCTAACGCAATATCTGATGTTAAAGAAAGCACAGCAGGAGTTTCTGCTGTGCCTTTAATAGTTGTTGTGTATTTTGTTCCTGTAAAGCTCTCATTAACTGGCTTTCCAAGTTTTGCATGACCTGTTAATGTCAATTCATAATGATATAACCATCTTTTCTTTAATTCTCTCTGCTCCTTGGCCATATCAAACTTATATAAGAATTCCATGTCATCCAGCTGAACAATTCCTGATTCAAAGTCTGCCATCAGAGAACTCATTAACTTTTCACAATCTTCTTTACTTTCAGATTTAACAAGCATTTCAATGTATATCTCAAATTCTGTATACTTTGTCTTCTTATATTTAGCTGGGTCTATTGCACCATCAAGCCAATTATTATATACATTCACCGTCCGAGGGTTTATCGTCTGGCTAAGCCATACAACATTAAAACCATATTTAGTCCTTACATCTGTACCATTAACTATCATCGTGCTCCTTTCAGTCTAAGTGCCGCCTGATTCATGAAATAATCAATATCAGACTTATCATTAAACTTATAATTTCCATTAAATACATTTGTGGTGTTACTTGTTGTGCTAGATGTACCTGCTATAGCTGGTGTAAATTTCATTTCCCCCGCCATACTCTGTACAGCATTAGTTATTTTGCCCTTCTGTTGCTCTATCTGTTCTGCCATTCTTCCTATAAAATCAGGCATCCAAGTCTCATAATCGCGCAAAGGACCTTCATCTGGTCTTGAAAAGTGAAGAAAGCTCTTAATTTTATTGCCTATACCTATAACAGCATTTTCAACATTACTTACTTTTGATTTTATTCCTGCTACAAATCCATCAATCATATCTTTGCCCCACTCTGTCATTTTGTGTGGTAAATCACGAATATAATCTATTGCAACTTCAATTCCATCTGTAATATGTGTTCCTATGCTTACAGCTCTTTCTTTTATGTCAGACGCAAATCCTGTAAATGCATCCACTACTTTTTCTACAAAACCATTTACAAAATTTCTGAATCCTTCACAGTTATCATATAATAGTTTAAAAGCTCCGGCGAACGGATTCACTAAAAGGAGCAAAAGACCTTGCCAGTTATCTTTAAACCAAGATATTACAGCGTCAAAAACATTTGGAATAGTTTCAGTAAAAAATGTGCTTATCTTATCCCACACTTCTTTTGCAAAATCTACTATTGTTCCTACGACAGCATTAACGCCATCTCTAAACCACTCGCATTTATTATACAAAAGTACAATTGCAACTATCAGAGCTGTAATTCCTGTAATTATTAATATTATAGGATTCGCAGCTAATACAGCATTTAAAGAGCTCACTATAGGTATCAGTACCTGAACAACTTTTATTATTGCCGAGACTCCACTAGCCATTTTACCAATAAATATAAAAAGCGGTCCTATTGCTGCCACTAATGTGGCAATTATCAATATGATGTTTTTTTGTTCATCTGATAAGCTTCTGAACCATTGTGCAAAATTTTTAATTGCTTCAACCGTACTATTTATTTTAGGTGTTAATGTTTCCAATAAAGTTGAACCTAAATCTGCTCCGGCAAGTTTGAGATTATTAGTGGCAATTGTTGCCTCGTCCCATGGGTCTTGTGTTTCTTCAAATGTTTCTGATACTACAGAACCATAGCTTTGCAATGATGCTGCCAAATCGTTTATATCTAACCTTCCATCTCTTATAGCTTTCGACATTTCAGCAGCACCTTTACTTCCAAATGTTGATGACGCAATATTTAATGCTTCTGTATCACTTTTTGCATTTTTTATTGATGATATAACTTCTGACAATGCTGTATTTAATGGTTTCCCGCTGTCAGTAAGATTAGTAACAGCCTTCTTTAGTGATGTTATACCAATTGTTGTATCCACACCACTTGCTTCCATCTGAGCAAGTAACATGGTAGACTGCGTAAGGCTAAAGCCTAGCTCCTGCAATGATGCACCATTTGTTTGCAGACTGTTTAGCAATGTATCCATTGATATTCCCGTATCTTGACCAACTTTAGTAAATAGGCCCAAAACATTAGATGTTCTTGATGTGTCAATACCAAACTTGGTCATTATTGCATCAGTTGTATCTATAGAAGTATTCAGATCTGTTCCATTAATTTGTGCAAATTTTAAAAATTCCTCTGATAAATCCTGAAGTTGTTTTCCAGTTGCCTGAAATCTTGTATTAACTTCACCAACTGCTATTCCCACATCCTCCATTGATACAGCCATTGAGCTATATATATCATCAGCGACATCATTCAGTTCTTGCAGTACCTTTCCTGTTGCGCCTGTTTTTGTAATAATCGTATCATATCCATCATCCAGCGACATTGCCGCACCTATTCCTGCAGCTCCTACTCCTGCAACAGTAGCTGTTAATTTCGACATATTTTTGCCAACACCGCTTGTCTTTTGGCTTATACCATCAAATGCCTGTCCCGCTTTTACTAAACTGACATTGCTCTGTGCCGCTTGTTTCTCCAAGTCTTTCAAACTCGTTTCACAACTCACTATTTCCCTTTTTAAGGCATCATAAGCTTCTTTCGATGTAGTAACCTTGCCACTATCTATTTTATCCTGTGTTTCTTTTAATGTCTTAAGTTTATCCTTAGTCTCTGTAACAGCCTCTTTAAGAAGTTTATGCTTCTGTGTAAGAAGTTCTGTATTACTTGGATCTAATTTTAATAATCTCTCAACATCTTTTAACTGAGATTGGGTGCTTTTTATCTGCGAATTAACCGAACCAAGTGCTTTATTAAGACCTGATGTATCGCCGCCAATCTCTATTGTTATTCCTCTTATTTTTGTTCCAGCCATACTTATCTCCTATAAAGCGTCTATATCCTCCTGCGTTGCTTTTCTTGCATACTCACAATCATCGTTGTTATATTCAATAAACATATCATTCACCAATCCTATGCTTAACAGCTCTAAATCTGATATTGATATCCCTAACTGAACAACCCTAAGCAAATACAAAGGAGTATTAAGTTCTCTGTCAATCTCGCCTACACTTTTTTTGGTTCTGATTCCTGATGTGTTTCAATTTTCCACATGTCTAATATCTGAGGTAAAATCTCATAAATATCAAACATTTCAAATTGATCCAGCCACTCCTCTATATTATCTGGCTGTGACGGGTCTCCATGTTTAGCCATAACATATGCGATGTTCTCAAACATTTCCAAAGATGAAAGAGGCAGGGTGCTTGACTTAACATAAGCCCTGCCCTCTGCTTCAGCCTTTTTCTTTTCTTTCTCTTCCAGTCTGTTTGATTTATCCAATTCATCTGCCAGCTTTGACATGTCTTTAAACAAATCCCTTGAAAACATCAGTCGATATATTCTTGGTACTGCTGCTGAGCTTCTAAAGTGGCATACTATACCACCAATTTCTATATTTCTTTTTGTTGCCATAATTATTCTCCTTATGCAGCTTCAACCGGTGAAACAACATTTTCAAACCATGTTTCCAGTGAAGTAGTGGTTTCCTCTGTTGACTTGGCTCTTACCAGTCGTTTCTTCTTTCCGCCAACATTAAAATCATCACCGGCAACAGATATTGTGAGCTTATCCGTCTGCGGTGTTTTCTTATCCTCATTGGTCTGTGCATCAACATTCGGTCTTGTTGCTGTACAGCCATAAAACCAGAACATTGTCTCTTTCGCATCTCCATCAATCTGACAGCCAAGCGCAAATTCTACTGTCGGTGCATCTGCATCTTCAAACATAACTTTATTGTTATCTGTGTACTCTTTAAATATCTGTGTTCTGAATTCATCCGTAACAAGAGCAATCTCAAGATCTCCTTCATATCCATTATTAGTCGAACTGACAGCATACTTGATACCATCCGCATAAAATGGTTCAAGTCCTCCCTGTGGACTAAGTGACATATTTACCGCTCCGGGTAACTCAAATGGTGTGTCATATGTCCCAGATGCCTTTTTTACTGCAATATGTACGTTTTTAAGATTGTACTTAACCTTATTCTTTCCCATGTCATACCTCCATACTAAATATTTGCTCATAGCACTTTTCTGATTCAATGTATACCTCCGTCTGCTGCCATGGTATCTCGTTATCATTAAGTGCCTTTTTTACTTTGTTTTCCGTTTCTATATCTTTACTCTTCGTATACAACTCAATATTAACTGCATGAATTTCATGCCATACCTTGCCATCTGCAAAAAAATTATCTGTATCTGCATCAACTATACATATAAAGGGAAGCCCTGGCGACTTCCCTTCTTCAAATGCTCTGTATGTTGTTGGAATACTTGTTGTACTTAATATTTTTATTAAATCTCCAAGCGTCATTTTCCTAATCTCACCTTCACTCTGTTAAACAAGCTTTCACTTGCTTTTTCTTCTGCCGGAGCAATATGTGGATATGCTTTTACTCTTCCGCCGCCAACCTTCGCATGTCCATTCTCAAGAAGATGTGTTAAGCTTGCTCCTGTTCCCTTTGCATATACAACTGTCCTGATATCATCTTCACTTTCATATTGAACCTTGGATGTCCAGCTCTTCTTATATGCTCCCGTATCCTCTGGAGCAGCCTCCCTGATATCTTTAACACATTGCTTAGTTGTTGTTTTCACCTCATCTCGCAGAGTCTTATTTACTTCTCTTGAATAATTGCTTAATTCCTGTGCTACGGTTTCTGACAAACTATCTATTCCTATCTTCACATTATTCCCACCTTTTCTTCAAGATAAAGTTCAATCGTCTCATTATCAGACTTATATGTACGATATATGCTGTATGCTTTCTTGCAAAATCTGCATTCACTCTGACCGCTATAGTTTGCTGAGGCTGTCGTAAATGCTAACTGTGCTTTATGCCCGCTATTACCGGCATTATAGAACTCACTCCGTGTAACAGATATTTCTTCAACCCATACAGAATCAACCTTTTCTCCTGTCTTAATGCTTTGGTTCAGTTCATCATTTTCATATACAGGCGTTATAAGTTCAAGATATCCCTCCATCACTTAACTCCTTCCTGCTTAATTTTCGGTTATTAAGTGCCAGCCTTAGCATTCTCGGCATAGGTTTATCCTCTTTCCTGTTTCGGTACAGATATGATGCATACATTTCAACAAGCATACCGTCCTCAATATTATCAAGAACGGTTATGCCTTCCCTTGCGATGGCAGCTCTGGCCAACTCAATGTAATTAGTTAAAAATGCTTCTCTTTCTGGTGGAAGTTCAACTGATATGCCTATATCCTGTTTCATAATTTCCAATATACTTGCGTTGTCCAAAGCTTATCACCTCTCTTAATTAGCTGTATCTGTTGGAAATGTTACCGTTGTTGTCGGTGCAGCTGATGAAATTGTGAGTACACCAAATGCCTCAGCAATTGCAGGCTTTCCATCATATCTCGCAATTCCCTTAAATACAGTCTGGTCCTGAATGAATCTTACATGCTCTGACTGACCTATTTCTGTGCCTGCTCTCTGTGCAAGTAAATATGCTGGTAAATATCCAAATACAATATTGTCATCTGGTATAAATGAAAGTTCAATGATATCTCCATTGATAAGTGGCATTGTATTATTCATGCCAGCAACAATAAGAGCGTTAGTATTCTTATCAAGGGACTGAATCTTAATCTTATCATGTGTTTTCTTATTCATCAGCCATACCAGACCATCTTCAATGTAATCATTTTCAATTACACCTGAATTAGTGAGTATTTCTTTAAAAAGATTAAGTCCTGCAGCACCTGTTCCTGTAATTATGTGTGATTCATGTAAATCAGCCCATGGTCTTGCTGTTGCGCTATATGTTTCAGGCTGTGCAGCCTGTACTAATCTTGTAACTATACCTAATGGCATCTTTGTTCCTGTTCCATACACAATAGCTTTATCAAGCGCTTTTCCAATTGCCTTACCTAATGCATCAATAATAGTAGAAGCAAGGTCTACATCATTATCTTCAAGTATAGAATTAGGCACTGGAATAAAGCCTCCCACCTTATAGCCATCAACTTCATCATCATAAAACTTAAGATCAAGTTCATTAAGTGTTCCAACCATTTCTGTCCATATTGCTTCCGGTATTGTGCCGATTATTCTTGTCCTTGCTTTACCACTCACTGTAGCAAGATTTACCCTTCCGACAAGCTTAGATGTTTCCTCTACCTTAGTCCTGATAAGTGGAAGCATTACCTCTGGTACTGTTAATCCAACATTGGTTAATGCTCTCTTTTCCTTGATACATGATCTGATTTCGCCAAGGAAATTCTTAACTCCATCATCGGCGAAGAACCTGTCTCTTTCCTGCATATCCATTCCATAGAATTTTCTTGTTGTCATTGTCTTTCTTTCTCCTCTCTCTTCTGGCTTTGCCGCTGGTTTTGGCTGTTCAGCCTCTGTATCTGCAAGATCTTTTTCTATAGCAGCTACATCATGTTCCAGCTTAGAAACCTCTTCATCATGTTCCTTCTTCTCTGTTTCAAACTTTTCAACTTCCTCTTCTACAGCCTGCTTTTCTTCATCAGTTTCAGCTTCACTTATAGCCTGTTCAAGCTCTGCTTCTCTAGTCTCAAAAGTGGCTGTCTTCGCTCTTGCTTCATCAAGAGCCTTCTTTGCGTCTGTGAGCTTCTTACGAAGCATTAATGCCTTTAATGCCATTATTTTCCTCCTTTAATTCGTGCAGTCATCTGTGTTTTCCACAATTCTAACCATCTCTTTTTGATATCCTCGTAATCCTTCTTACGAGCTGACACCGAAGTGTCCTCATATGCCGGGAATGTGCATACTGATACTTCATACAGCTTTACGCTCTTGATTGTCCAATGAACTGTTCCATCTTCCCGGTACTCGGCTTCCTGGTCAAGAATGTCAAATCCAAAAGAACACTGGTCAACATCTCCACGCTTCACTCTTTCATATAGGTTCATTGCATCAGAATCTTTCGGATTGATTCTGATTTTTCCCCACAATCCGCGTGAATCAATTTTCAATTCAAGTGTGCCTGCTTTATTCCTTGCAAGTACTAAGTGCGTGTCATGGTCAACCAGTGCCCGGATATCATCACTAAGCGCATTGTCGAAAGCGTGAGAATCAATAGATTCTGTTGCTCCCTGCCATAATTCATAGTTGCTATTAAAAACGGAGAAGTATCCTTCAATGTAAAGGTCTTCTCCGTCTTCCCTCGTATTAAATTTACTTTCTGCAGAGCGAATCTGCATTCCTATATCTTTAATTTCCATCCGTATCTCCTTCCTGTATAAGTTTTTTCTGGTCTCCTATCTTATCCAGTGGAATATAATTTTCTAATAAGACAAGTTCATCAAGTCCCTCCATAGGAGATGCCCCAAGCTTATCTCTTACCTCATTTCCCGTAAACAAACCTCTTACATAGAGATTGCTGTATACATCACTGATTGTTTTAATATCATACGCATAAAGGCTCTGGACATTGAATTTCCAATACCAGTTAGGACTTATCAGCAATTTTCTTGATAATTCCTGTTCAATTTCTTCCGCAATTGCCTTTATTTTCCGCGATATAAAATTGTTATATTCGTCTTTATTGTAATTTCCTACACCTAAAAGAAATGCTGGTATTCCAACAATAGATGCAACCGTCTTTTTATCAAGAACAACAGAATCGTTTAATGCTAAATCTCCTAGAGTCAATGGTCTTATCTCTTTTATATCAATCATTTCTCCAGGCAGCATCCAAGGCCTTCCCTGTTCTACCCCCGCTGTGTAATCCTCTAATAACTTTTCTCTGCCTTCTGGCGACTGGAACTCCTCTACAGAGGCATCTACTTTAACAATCAGGCTTGGTTGAAACTTGTTTGACATGAATGCATTCTTTGTATCTGATGCCTGTTTAAGATTCTGGGCTACATCTTTAAGCTCAACCGTTATCCCGCGGCCTTTCCATGGATAATTTTCATCCGGGTTATATACAAAATGCAGTACATTATCAGGATCATAATATCGTCCATTTATCCCTATCTGATATCCATATCCATCCTGCAGAAATGATGTCTGACTTGGTGGGATTAATATCATATCTCCTAATATGCCATCGTCCGTTGTTGGATATACAACTGCATTCCCTTTTCCGCCAAGCAACATATTCATTACAATCCACTTTACCCATGTATGTCTCGTCATGAATCTGTTAGGGTTAATGTCAAGCTTCCTGCTTAATTCATTCTTAATCCTTATGTCGCCATTGTCTGTATTACACATCAGATAAATTGTCATTGACGCAATCAGTTCTGCTATTACTCCACATGCTGTCACTACTTCCGGATTTTTGTTTAATGGAGTATATCCATCACCACATAGCGTCGTATATGCATCTCCAGAAAGAAGGAATCCAACTGAAGCATCTCTTTTTACATTTTGTTTCTTTCTTCTTTTACTCACTTTTTACTTCCTCCAAACCAGCCTGACGCAATGCTGGATTTTTCCAGATTTTCCAAATACCTTATGCACGCAAAAACAGAGCAGTCAAATATATCTATTCGCTGCTCCGGCTGAACCTTATCATATTGAATCATGTCATCTGTTTTTTCTATTGCGCTCACATTTTCAACACAATATTCATAAGCTTCTGAGTGAAGATAGTACAATTTACCATCTTTAACAGCTTTTTCTATGTGTCTGAAACCTTCTGATTTCTTGTAAAAATACTGTGGCTGGTCAACAATCTTAAAGCCGGCTCTTTTCATTCCAATAAAATATTCCCTGCAGAATTTTCTGTCATGTCCAACTTCAACAATCTTGAATCCTTTCTTTCTCATGCTTATAAACCAATTAACTATATCCGCATGATTAACAGTTGCACTGTTGCACATATCCAGCCAGCCATTATCTTTCCAGCCAAACAGAGGAATATTATCCTCATCCGCTTTTTTATATGCTGCTGTAACAGGAAACCATGCATGAGGTATTATTATGTCTGTCCCGTTATAATTACCATATAACGATGCAGCCGTAAGATCGTGCATCTTTGACAGGTCTGCGCCACCATACCATTTTATTGGGAGCTTTGCTAACTGTTCAAGTGTCCAACTGTACTTAGAATCGGACCTTCTAAATTCTTCAATGTCAAAATATGCTTTAATAGCAGATGTATATACATTTAATGACTTTGCCAAGAAATCTTTTCTCTGCTGTGGATCATTCTGTGCCTGTAATGAATCATTCAGCAGTTCTTCAGGACGGATTGAAACACCGTAAGCAGGATTGGCCATTTCATGAACTTCCGGATTCGTATAATCAATATCGCCATTCTCATCAGGATTAGCACAGCACATAAATATAAAGTACTGTTCATCTTTAACTGTCCCATCTAACACTTTTCTGCAATATTTCAATCTGTTTCCCAAAAATGAATTCTCATTATCTCCTGCCGTTGAGATACCTATAATCAGCTTATTGGTATATGCTTTCATAGCTTCTTTGAAAAGATTATATTGCTTTGGCTTTTTTAAAGCATGTATTTCATCAACTATTGCAATATTGCAATTAAGAGAATCCTGTGCATCCGGATTTGCTGCTAATGCTCTTATATAAAAGCTCCCATCCGGGAGGGTGGCTTCCATACTGTGCTCATTGTTGTTATCAATAACATTTACGCTTCCCCCTTTCTTTCCTCTTACTTTCTTTTCCCCCATTGCTGTGACATTGTAATCAAGGAAATTAAAGCTTTCAAGCGACTGCATTAATGCCGCTGAAGCAATATAAACCTTTGACCCTGAACGCCTGTACCATAATGACAACGCCCATGCTAATGCAGCTGCAAAAGAAGTCTTTATGTTCTTTCGCGGTATAAATATAAGAGCCTCATGAAATCTTACAATGCCTGTACCCTTGTGATAAAAACCAACAAGGTTATATATTATAAATTTATGAAATGGCTCTAATAAAAAAGGAGTGCCTCTCAATGGTGTTCCATCGATACGCTCTCCCTGCTGATGCTTTATTGTTTTTTCAATTATCTGTATGCAGAATTCTGGAGCTTTTGGATTGACTTCATATTCTGGATTGTCCAGATCACGAAAGAATCTGTCTACTGCCTGCTTAAGTTCCAAACAAGCTACTTTCTTTCCATCTCGTATTGATTCTGCATATTCAATTACTGTACTCCAGTTCTTAGCTTTCAATTGAAGCAAGTGCTGCTGCAAGACCTGTCGGCTTCTCCTCTGGTCTTGCCCCTCCAATCTTCTTTAAGCTGGAAGGTGTCAATCCAAGTTCCTTCCAATACGACAACGCTGTCTTGTTAAGCTCATTCCATAGTACAATCTTAGGATTTGTTACCATGTTTGTCTTGCCTGCTTTATTGGTATACTCAACAATCATGTCTTCGTCATTTTTCTTATAATTTCCGTAAACTTTATCGCGCTGTTCCAGGGTATCTGCCAAGGTATTTATGACAGAGTTATAAGCAGCGTCATAAGTGCCTAATTTCTTGAGATTGTCCTTGATTTTTCTTCTCCATTTTTCAGACTCCATTTTGGCATTCCCCCTCCCTGATAATTTTTTGCAGAGTTGGAAAGAGTTCCCCTCCCCGGTCCCAGACGGCTTAAAAATTTTTCATTTAAACAGGGGGGCTATGCTTTATGTCCGCCCTTTTCAGGGTGCATCTTATTGTGACAAGCATTGCACAGGCTTTCAAGATTAGAATCTATGTAGGAAAGCTCTGGGTATTCATCTACATGTTTGATGTGATGAACCGTGACTGCTTCTCTCTGTCGTCCATACTTCCTGCATTCAACACACATATACTTGTCCCGCCTTAGTATTCTGGCTCTCTTCTGTTTCCATCTCTTACTATTGTAATCAAATTCCATTGCAATCAAAAAGGGAATCCGTTTAAGATTCCCTTGCTCTTTCTGTAGTTTATACTATAACACATTTAAAACTGCAATTTACTGCAATCTTTTATAAATACATAATATCACATTTAAAACTGCAATTCACTGCAATCTTTTGCCAGCTGCCAGTATATTGTTAATATACGTTGTACCGGTGCAACTTAGCGCTTTTTACTTATGTATTCATTCATAAGCCTTGTTATAACTTCCGCCTGACTCTCTCCGTTCTCTTTGCATTTGTCAGCAAATGCTTCAACTATATCTTTCTTAAGCTTATATGACTTAGATATATACCCTGCCTTTTTCTGATACTTGGCAGATGCTATTGTCTGCTTATTAGGTTCTCCTACTGGCATCTATTACTCCTCGCTTTCTTTACCGTGTATATAATCATCTTTGCTATTCCTATCGCTATAAAAAATATTCCTAACTTACCTAACATACATTTGCTCCTTTCTTGAAACTATGTTATATTATTAAGTGGAACAGGGCTTTCGCCCCATTCCTTGTTTTCTAAGCTAACTTAGAAGCTTATCGAGAATAAGAAGTATTATTCCGATAACCAAGTCCGTTGATGCACCGACCAGCCAAGTCTTTAATGCGTCTTCGGACTTTTCTTTTTTGTCTGACATATGTATCACCTCCTTACAAGTATATATTATCATATGGTGTACCATATGTCAAGCTTATTATTCTAAATTTCTAAGATATTTTTAGATTTCTAAGTGCTTCGCCATGTATATTATATATCTGTCGCATTGAATACGCTTCCCCTGCTTCTCTCATTTTTATTAATACTTCTGACCAATCATTGTTATCTGATGTGATATATCTATATATCAAAACCATCTGTTGCCTGCTATCTGGTAGTAGATATATAGCACTTATTATTTCATCACAAATTTTAATGTAACTTTCTTTAGCTTTCTCATATTCCTTTTCTTTATCTTCCAGTTTTACTATATAATCACTTAAATCGGAACTGTTATTTTTTCCTTTAGGCATTCCATCATTGCCCTTTGCTCCCATTATCTGTGCTGCTTTCAGTTCCTTTACTGCAAGTTCGGTTACTATCAGATTCCTTTTGGCTCTACGATATCTTTTTAACCATTTCTTTTTATCCTCATTTTCTTTAGTCACTCACGAATCACCTGCCTTCTGTAATATAGTCTTATCTGCTGCCATTTTTTCAACATTCAGGATTTCTAAAATATAGTACTGTTTATCTGGTTCAGCTCCCCACTCTGGTCTCCCTTTTCCAGTTCTCAATCTACATCTTGCTTTTATTGCTTTAGAATCCTTGCTATATCCATTACGGAAAATAATCTCCTGAACACTGTCTTTCCTTATCTCCTCTGGTACTGCCTCTCCTTGCAATAACTCAAATTCGCTTCTATCTAAGAAATTGTCTGGTGGATATAATGGATGTATGGTTATGGCTCCGAACAGGTTCTGGAATCTTATTTCATAATATTCTTTTATTTCCCGATACTCTTCTTTCTTCTCACCTGAAAGAATCATATCAAACCATTTTTTCTTGATTGGCAATATTAGCATTATGAATCACCTGCCTTTAATTTATCTAATGCTTTCATGGCTACTTCTAACATTGGTTTACTAGTTCCACAATTCTGGCCAGCATATGTACATTCTGTCTCTTTGAGATATCCGCACCCTATACATATTGCCTTTGCCACAGCCCTTTTCGAATCCTCTATAGCCTTATTTCTTTCCTTTCCTTTTTCAAGATAATCTGCAGCTTCATTGACATCATTATTGACTACTTTACTATTTAAAAATGCTATTTTAAACATTTCAGCAATCTCCTTCTCGTCAACTCCACATAAACTAGGAACATTTCTACTCATATCCCCAATGATTCTTATAAAGAAATCTTCAAATTTATCCTGCATAAAATGTATTTCAAATTCCTCTGGCATTTCTATTATTAATTTCATTTTTCATACTCCCTCCTGATAAACATCTCTCCATCACACCAGAAGTAATCTTCCGCCGGCATGTAGTTCTCTATAACTGTCTTATTGTTACATGTATATGTTCCGACTGCTGCCACACTCTTAGAACACTGCTCGCAACAGGTATACTCACATAAGTGTTTATGTCGTCTTCTGCTCACCCTTTCACCTCTCATTTTCCTTTTTGAATAAAAAATACCAACCATCAAATAATGACGGCTGGCTTTATATTTTTTATTCATATCTTGTTTTCATTATGCCTTTTATTGTATCCAATGATATATTATCTGTCGTTTTATAAAAAACACCTCTATATTCGCGTCCCACATCAAACTCCGCTCTTTGAACTATAGAATCACTTATACCAAAAATATTACTTATTGCTTCAGGCACTCTTCTTAATATAGTTCGTGAGCTTGCACAATTTTCTAATTCATCATCAAATAAAACAGACTCACTTTCCAAAAAATACTTTATTTTTTCTCTGTTTTCATTAACGATTCTCTCTGCACTAACAAGAAATTCATCTTTCATCTGCTAATACCTCCTTATATTTATATTATATCCGTCATTATTTAATTGTCAAAGAACAATACTTAGACAAACCTTAATTGCTCTGTCTTTTCTTCATTTTTATTGATTTTTATTTAGGAGTACCTTATACTGTCATTACAAGGTACTCCTTGTGTTTTGACAATCCCTATGTGCTGGCTAGGCTGTGAGGGATTGTCTTTTTTCTTGTCTTTTCCGGCTTGCTAATGCAATAAGAATCTCAAAAAATCTTTTTGTATCATCAGATACTTCTGCATTGTTTATGAATTCTACACACTCCCTAAAATTATTTTCTGACATTTCAACCAAGTTCTTTAACATTCCAAATGTTACTAAATCATTCATATTAGCATCTCCTTTGTTTTATTATAGTTTCATTATACACTATAACAAAACGTTGTCAACACTTAAGTAAATATTTTTACACTCTATTGAAACATTTTACATAATGATGTATAGTATTCTAAAAGGAGGTGTTTAATATGAGTAATGATATTCGTAATGAAATTAAGTCATATATAGCCAAAAGCGGTATGACATTGACAGATATCATATCTGAATATAATAAAACTCACGAACCAACAACTACACAGAATATATCTAACAAATTAACTCGTGGAACAATCAAATATAGTGAATGTCTCGCATTAGCAGATATCATGGGTTATGACATTACTTGGGTTAAGAGAGGTTAACGCCTCTCTTTTTTCATGCCAAAAACTTGTTTATAAAATACTGCTGCCCTTTTCCAGTTACTTTAGTCGTTCGGTTTATACGGACTGAACCATCTGGATTATTCACTGTACTTTCTTTAACCTCAAATAAGTTCATATCCATGCTCTTCTGCGTCGGCATATTGTAATCTGAACCATTCCTCTTTATTAAGTATCCATTTTCACGTAGCCATAAAAACAACCTTTTCTGCCCCATATCAACACCATTCTGTTTTATCAGCTTTGCTAAATCACCGATTAATATTGATGTATGACTAGCCGAAACTGCATCAGCGAATATTTCTTTGGGTTTCATACGCTGATAATCAATAAGGAGTGTAGTATTCGTTTCCTTTAGACTATCAATTGTCTTATTTGCTACTTTCAGCGCTCTAGCCATAACCTGTTCTGGTGTATTCCATGCCTTTTCTAAATTAATCAGATACTGACGGCACTTCTTCCCTTTTTCTGTTCTACTCATTAAGCAGATATGTTTTGCCATATCAACTGTCATGTTATAGTCTTGCAAATCTCTTATTTGCACTCCACCATTGTTTTGAACCTCCGTACCTTTAAGTACACTGGTAAAATCTTCTCCTTCAACAAATCCTTGAGAATTAGAATCAAACCAAGCTGAAAATCTCTTGCTTATTTCAAGAGCATCGTAAAGTTCTCTCGCTGACACAGTCTGTGCTTCATCATTTACCGTTATTAAAGTATTCATAATGTTAAAATCTCCTTTTTATTTTACTTATGTTACTAATTTCATTCAATTTTATAAAAACAATAAATTTAATTTTAATTTCCCATAAAGTCAAACAGTGTAGGTGTTTCTATCTCATTTTCTGCTTCCTGAAGATATCCAACACCATCTCTGAAATAGTCACAGCTCAGTTCTATTCCATAGCCATATCTTTTCATCTTTACTGCTGTCATTGGAACTGTCATTAAGCCTCCAAACGGGTCAAGAACCATATCACCTTCATTGCTGTATCTGTTAATGATTCTTTCAACAATATCAAGCTGCAGTGGGCATACATGCATCTGCTGCCTGCGTCTGCTCTGTGTTGTATTAAGTGTTCTCATTCTGTTTATATCATCCCATACGTCAAGGTTATTCCATGAACCGGGAGCAACAACCATAAATGTGGCTGGGAGCTTATCATTTTTATCTAACTCTTCCGCAAGCTTCACATGTTCTTCATAGCTGTATACATTGGAACGGCTGTATTCCCTATAAACTCTCTGTAAATCATCAACACTAAATTCCTTAAGCTCATCTTTGCTTATAAGCCTGTCGCCTGAACTTCTCCAGTATCCGTGAGCGTCTATCTGCCATTGTGCCCTTGTATAATCTTCCTTTGTTTTCTTTACAGGATCATCCGCATATGCATTAGACTTATCCGTTGGAAGCTTTCTGAACAGAAGTATGTATTCTGGACAGCCTACTCCCATCTTTGAACCGTCTTTACACTGTTCAGACCAGCCAAGGCGGTATGTCTGGTTATTCTCCCTGACCACATCTGTGACAACTGTTATCATGCCAAAATACTGAAAACCGTGTTTCATGTAGTGTTCTATACACTGTGCATGAAACGGCTCTATTGTAGGCATTCCAGTTCCTGTAGCATTTCCAAATAATACCCTGTCTTTAACATGGATGGCTGCTACCCTGCCAGGTTCAAGAATCCTTAAAAGCTCCGGTGTAAGGAAGTCCATCTGCTCAAAGAACTTTTCTGTATTCTCATTATGTCCGAAGTCGTTGTAATTGGCGCTATACTCATAATGGTTTCCGAATGGAATGGATGTGTGTATAAGTCCTACAGAATTACTTTCTATTCTTCTGCACTCTTCAACACAATCATCATTTACCGCTGTATAATGCTTTCCATGTACTTTCACTGTCTCAACTCCCATCTTTCTCTCTAACCGCTTTATTTTAGATGCCGGACTTAAACCATATTTCTTTACAATATCCGTCATTTTTTTAACCATGTGATTATGATTCTTCCATTTCTCAAGCAGTGCTTCTTTTATCTGTCTTTCGTTCTCCATGTATATAATGTCTATAACAACTGTATCTATCTGTAAGAACCTGTAACATCTATGTACTGCCTGAATAAAATCGTTAAACTCATAATCAATCCCCAAGAATATCTCCCTGTGGCAGTAACGCTGAAAGTTACAGCCTGAGCCCGATATTGATTTCTTTGTTGCAAACAGCTTGATTCTTCCCTGCGCAAAATCAATAACCCGCTTTTCCCTTATGTCATAATCCTGTGAGCCATATATATCTACAACTTCGGGTATTGCCTTAAGAATTGCCTTTCTTTCAGACTCTAAGTCATGCCACAAAAGGAAATGCTCCTCAGACGAACTCTCTACAATCTCTTTCATTTTTTCAACACGCTGGTCAATGCTGTTTCTTTTTACTTCTGCAGCTTCCTTCAAGCCTGCTGCCGCTTCTGTAAATAACTGCATTTGTCCTGTTTTATCAGATGTATCTCCGTAATGTATTGGTATCTCATGCCACCTTACATCAAGTGGAGGCAACACATAGCCATCATCAGAATATTCTGGATTTACATCTGAAGGTTTCGTTATGAACAACGCCCATGATGAAACCCACAGCCAGAATTCATCTTCCATATTCGGGTACAATGTAAGATTGTTTGCCTTAGTGCTGTCTCTCTGAAAGAATCTTGTAAGTGCCTGCCCTGTATCCATTATCTCAAGATATCCGGCATAATGTATAAGCTCTTTGTATTTGTTTGGACTTGGCGTTGCTGTGGCTACCAGCTTGTAAGGAACATTCTTGAACTTATCAAGAAATGTCTGGTATGTCTTGCTTCCAAAAGACCTTAAAACACTTGCTTCATCCAGCGATGTTGCAACAAAATAATCTGGTCTTATATCACCGTCTCTTACTCTTTCATAGTTGGTAAGCACAATACTGCTATCACAGGATTCTACTTCTTCCATACTTCTGCAATAAACAGGTGCATCATATCCAAGAACATTCACAGCGTCCTGTGTAAATTCCTGTTTTACTCCAAGTGGAAGAACAATCAAAGCCCTTCCGCCCTCGTGATCTATTACCTGTTTACAGAATTCTATCTCCTGTATGGTTTTACCTAAACCAAAACTTTCAAACAAAGCTCTTCTTCCACCTTTAAGTGCCCATATTACGGCATCCCTCTGATGTGGCTTTAATGCTTTGTTAATATCTGCCGGATTTACTTCAAATCCGCTATCCTGTGCAAGTTCTATCTTGCTTTCTAAAAACTCTTTGTATGTCATTTCTGAAAGGAACATCGTACGAATCACTCTGGCCAGAGTTCCAGGCTCCTTTCTGATACTCTTATTTCTCTGCTGCCCTCATGCATTTATATGAGCAGTAATATTTACAATTTCTTTTGTAGCCCCATGTCTCTCTGCTTACCGTTGTTGTGGATACATATTTACCACATTGTGCACAATAAAACCCAAAAGCATCATTGCGCTTCTTTACTGGGAGACTTCGCCTTTCTGTCTGGCTTATCGTCTTTTACTGTTACCGCATCACCTAAAGCTGATATACAGGCTTCTAAAGATTTACAATGTTCATCAATAACTTCTCCCAAGCGGTTCTTGATATATTCAGCCGCATCATCTGCTATGTCTTTCATGCCTGGGAGCTTGTACAGCTCTGTATATCCTGCGTAATGGCTTCTGTCTTCGCTCGGTTCTCCCTTAAACAAATCTGCTCCGGTAAGCTCTTCCTTAACGCGATACATGTCCAGTACCATATTTGCGCCATCTTCTATTGCAAGTCCAAGTTTTCCTATCTGCAATAATGTTTCCTGTGTCATTAGTTGTCCTTTCCAGCTTTACAGAATCCGACGATAACACTCGCTAATGCTGCTCCGGCTATAAAGCTTATTATCTCTGCAATCATATATCCTCCTCTGTCTTGCTATAAATATCTATAACTGCTGCCACAACATCTTCTCTGTTCCATTCTGTTTTTTCGTCTGGTGGTGCAGTTATTGTCACCCTGCCTAATTCTCGATTTATATCCATTGTATAAATCCTGTTATGTACACAACTCTGATACGCCGCTTCATCAGCATATAAGATTTCCATGATTTCCACTGTCTCAAGACTTGAAGTGTATATTTTGTCTCTCAGATGCTTATTATCTTTAAAAAGCTGCTGTAATACCTGTTCAAGCACATTGTTATCTGCAGAATCTTCATACAGATAATTCTTTCCAAATGCTTCCATCCATTCTCTACGGCTGTATACCTGTTCAAAACGTCTTTGACCTGCTCTTATAAGTTTCAAATCTGTTTCTCTGCTCTTATGTACAGCTTCCGCTCCTGTTCTATGGTCTTTTTCACATAGATATACGGTTAGCCCATACTTTTCAGCTATCTTTCTGTTTGCTACCCCATGCATAACATGGTGCTTTTCTAAGCCGTATGATGTAAGAGGTCCAAAATACCCCTGTCCCTCTGCTCTCATACGGCACAGAAAACATTCTTTTGTATCCTGCATTATGCTTCTGCTCATATTCTCCTTTCCCCTCCCATAACAGGGAGGTCTGCTGCCATATTAATAGTTGCTGTGATATATATACTTAGATAAATAAGTATCTTGTAGACATTTATGGAGTAAAACGCTTCTCCCATTTTGTATTTATGCGGATTGTTGCCATCCTGATTCTTAATATGTTGATGGATGCTGGCATTCGTACAAATCTCTTTTAAGTTTGGAGATTCTACCCGCCACCTGCGTCAAATGATTTACGCGCATATTAGTATTATTGGCACTGCTATCTGCATCATAGTTAAGGATTGCCTGCCTTAACCATTCCTGTTTCTCAATCTCCGCTTTTATTTGCTCTTCTTCACTGGCATTTCTCATGTCCTGCCTCCATCTTCTTAAGCTCATACTCCATCCACTTTGTAAAATCATGTGGCTCATCCGACCAACTTATAACATGTCCGCGGCTTACATTTAGATACTGCTGCCACAAATCCGCATTCTTTACTGGCTTGCCTGTCTTTTTCTTCCAACCGTCCTTTTCCCACTGTTGTGGCCAGGCATTTCGACAACTGTTTAATACATGCTCACATTCTGTATTTATGCGTATTTCACAGTTTTCATGGAAACGCATAAGTGCATGTATTATTGCCTGCAGTGCCGCCTGATTCTCTGTAACATTTTCAAGCGTGCCCTTGCCGTTTCTAATGAACTCTTTGCCGCTAATAACTATCTTTAAGACATACATGTATGCTACATGCTTACGGACTGCTGGTCCTCTAGCTGTCGTTTGGATGTATATATCTACCTTTTGCATCTCTTTTTCTCCAATCCCGGAGTCTTGCTGTTATATAAAACATGCCATTTACTCCGTTGTAATACACCTGTGATTCCAGAAGAGAATATTCTGGATGCCAAGCTTGTATCTCTGCTTCCCTTGCAGCCTTATCTCTTACAAATGTGTCTATATATTTGCTTACAGGAACATACCGCCCATTTCCGCCTTTTCTCTTAGAACGGACCTTACGAACTCTGAACTGTCTAAGTCCTGTAGAGCAGTTCCACCGCTTCTCATTTTTCTGTCGGTGCTTGTCCTTTGTTATGTACTTTGCCATTCCTACAAGACCATAAGCATCTTCCTCAAGTCGCTTTGACTGGGAACGCTCTCCCAACTTCCACAACTTCTCACATACATCTCTGTCAAGAAGCCCATCCATAGTCACATGATGATGCCAGCGCACTTTTGCGTCAGGATCATGCTCTGTAACATATATGTACTTGGCTTTAGGCAGACCTAACTTCTTTCGTCTGTAATTAATCCGCCGTATATAATTCGTCATATTTTTTACAGCCTCATCCCAGCAAGCTGGCTCATTCCCTTCTGCATATGTAAGCGTCATCCATATATCATCATTTGTGAAATTCTCTATAATCAGTCTTCCACAATATTTAATGGCATTCTTATTGTTCAGGTTTCTTTGAGTTTCTTTATCCTTAATCCTTCCTTCTTCCGGAATGTCCTCTTTCCTGGTGAACTCTGGATATATTTCTATCTCAAGCTGATTACCTGCCCAGATCTCCTTACATGTGTAGACGCACCTGTATTTGGTCTTCAGCATGTACTCCATGAAGACCTCATTCATATCTTCTACAGATTTATCAATTGCCGCTTCATAGTCATAGGGAATGTACCTTGTACCTTTTCTTTTCATGTACACCCCTTTTAATAATCTTTTTCGCAGACTTGTTAATATTCATTACAAGCCCAAGAAAAAAGACCATTTTATTAATTTTTCTTGATGTACTTGAACATTTCTGATACAATAATATTGTTATATTTGCAGAGCATTTTATGTTCTAAGTACTGAGCCGCTGGTCCAAGCGGCTCTTTTTTATATTGTTGGAAGTCTGTAAGCTCCTTCCGGCACAAAGCTGAATATCTCCAACAATCTCAGCCTTGTGTACCATTTGGCAGCCAGCTCCGTGTTACCAATTCGAAGATTCTCATTAATTCTCTTGTTGTAAGAAATTATCAAACCTACTCGCCGCATATTATCCTCCTTTCCTAAATTACAATATCCTTTGGTTCATTCGGATTCGTTAAATCCTTTCCCTCGTTATCCCTGAAGAATCTTTCAAGCTCTGACTTTCTTATTCTTGTATGAGGGATTTTAAGCACCCTTATCTGATTTGCGTTGATAAGTGTATAAACATACTGTTTAGAAGCTCGCATGATTGTTGCCACTTCCTCCACTGTATACACCATATCCTCCGGCTCTCTCTTTATTGTTGCTATCTTCATAAGCCTGCTCCTTTCCTTAATCTATTTCCTCTTAGGTTCATGGCATAAAGCCAATACTGTTAAACAAATAATTAATGTTATTGCTACCGCTGTATAATTCATAGGCTTTGTTCCTTTCTTTAGTTTCCCTTGAACTTTTATTCAATTATTGATACTATTAATTTGCCCTTACTGGGCGGAAAGGAGGATTTTCTATGCCACTTATAGAAAAACTCATCTGCCCCGCTCTTTTTGATTAAGGTTTCAATCGTGGCACCAAAGCACGTTAAACTGGGTATAATGTAACAATCAGTATGGCGTAACAAATACTCGCAAGAGTAACGGTCTGGACCCGGTTAATAAATCCTCACCATACCGGATGTTCCTTTATCTTCATCAGCTAATGGGCTAATCACATGCTGAACTAAAACTGCATAAGTGGTGAAATGCTTGATAGAAGCACTCAGCGTTATTAAGTGTGATGAAAATCTGCAAAGCATAAAAAGTGAAAAAATTTAGCACTAAACTGTTAGAGATAACGCCTCTGGCAGTTTTTTGTTTATATTCTTTCAAAGAAATACTTCACTATTTCATTCTCTTCTATCTTTAAAGCCTCTGCCGCTTTTATAATTTCACTTTGTCTCCACTCGATCTTGCCTGACAGTTTTAATGATGTTGTATGTTCAGACATTCCAACAGCTTTGGCAAAATCTTTCTGCGTGCCGAATTTTTCAGATACTCGTTCCCTTAATCTGCAATAATTAAATTTCAAGTTCTCCCTGCCCTCCCTATATAATTCAATCCTTCATTTTCACCCAATCTTCTACATCTTTCTGTGATATATTAATAATGCAAGTTAAAAATCATATGTGGGCTAACGCATTATCAAATCTCAATGGGATTGCACCTGTAATCCGTAAGCAAATACAAAAAATGTAATACAAAAACATATCAATACAGTCCACACAACATAAATAAGATATTCTTTGTTGTCGGGCTGTATTTTTCTCATTACTAAAATACATATACCAGCTAATATATATATAACTATCAATGGTATCCACGCGCTCACCTTCTCACCTCCTTGAATAGATAATTACTTGTGCAATTGCTCTTTTACTCCTATACTCTAATTACAGGCTATTGCCGTAGCCGAGTAAATATAAAAGAGGTGATTTCATGAGAGATTCAATCATTGTTAGCGTTTCGGAACTCCGTTCCCTCGTTCAAGATGCCCGTCGTACTGGAAAACAATATGTACAACTTTCCATTCTTGAACCTCTTGACGATTCTGACGGTGGAGAGTCTGTTCCCGCAGAGCTCTCTCTTTGTGCTTTTGATTCTTCGGAGTGTATAGAGCTTGAAAATATCTACGCACCCGAAAACGAATCTGAACTTGATGAGCAAATTGCAACCGCTGTTCATATAAGTTCTAATCTTTTATAAATTTAGGTCTATCTCATACCGGAGACTCGAGGCTTTCTCCTTATGTCTCCGGTATTTGATTCTGCGAATTTCTTTGTCAACCACTTCCTTGAGGCTTGTTTTTTCATCCTCTGTTAATCCTTTTACTATAATTTCAAATGTATCCTCACGGCTTTCTGCACATTTCAAATATCTTTCTTTCCTTCCCTGTCTTTCAAACGTTATTGAAATGCAGGGAAGTAATTCTCCTCGTTTCCATCCTTTTTTATGATTAAAGATCTTGGCTTTCTGCCACTTTCCTTCCTGAGGAATTTTTACGATTACTGGCTCTGTAATTTTCTCTCCATCTATTTCAAGTTCTTCTTTATCGTAATTAATTTTTATGCTATTCATTCTTAACCTCTTAAACTAATAATCATTAGCACAGCTATTGAAAAATATATTGGGAAGTTAGGATGCCTCTCTCTGAATGGTATCCTTATAACTTCATAATGCTTAATGCCAGATACTTTCATTTTCTTTATAGCTGATACCGCCTGTATAAATGTCTTGGCTTTCTCTTCTATGAATGGTTCGTAGCTACGGATAATGTACTTATATGTTTTCTTCGCAATTGCTCTCACCTCCTCGAATAGATAATCTCGCTTTTAGCGAGTTCTTTTACCAAAAAAAATACAGTCAATAGGTATATGATATATTTCTGAAAGCCTCTTAATCTCATCATAATTAGGTATTTTTTCGCTTTTTTCCCAGCGCCTGATGGTTGAGCGGTCAACTTTCATTATTTCAGCAACCTGACTCTGTGTTAACTCTGCATTAACCCTAGCTGCTGCCAGACTAATCTGTAATTTTTCCATTGAATTCTATACACTCCTTTCCCCCGTATAGCCGGATAGGGCAGCTCCTTAATATATCGTTACGCTTCTTTTCTGTTCAGCTTATAAAGCAATGCAACTGTGATAATGCCTAATACAATCTGTATTATATCCAGTATCATCTCTCTCACCTCTTTTCATATTACATTTCTATTGACAATATATTTATATCAAGGTAATCTAGTAATGAGGTCGGGGAGATTTCTCTCCCCTCTTTCATTATTGTAGGATTTCTCTTATGAGTTTTATTATCTCAATAAGTAAATCCAGTGAAGCGGTTGCGAATGCTAACTTGGTTAGGGTAGGCTTGCAATCGCTTCTTTTTTTACCTTGTTTCTTGCTCATTTCTTTATCTCCTTTCCTTTGATGATTGTATTGTATCTCGCTTTAAGCGAGTTGTCAACCCTTTTAGCGAGATTTTTATAACATTTTGTTGCTTTTTTCTCGCTTTAGTGATAATCTGTCTTTACAAGGAGGTGCAAACCATGTCAGAGAATGAATACAAAAAAATTTTTTCAAAGAATTTAAGATACTATATGAATAAATATAATAAAAAACAGAGTGATTTAATTAATGACTTAGGATTCAGCTCATCTACTATATCTAATTGGTGCACTGGTGAGAAGCTTCCTCGAATGGATAAAGTACAGATATTAGCAGATTATTTTCATATTAACAAATCTGATTTATTAGAAGATAAGTCCAACTCTAACGAGGATGAAACATACTACCTCAATGATGACGCAAGAGAAATGGCACAGTTTATGTATGAGAATCCTGAGTACAAGGTATTATTCGATGCTTCTCGCAAGGTAAAAAAAGAAGATATTGAATTTGTTAAACAGATGATAGATAGAATGTCAAATAAAGGGGATGATTAATATTACTACTAATGTTATTTACGCAGATATGCCTCCTACAATAAAGGCATACACTGTTAATAATAATGATGATTCTTTTACAATCGTGCTTAATTCTCGGCTAAACCGAGAACAACATCTTAAATCATATCATCATGAATTAACACACATTGAAAATGGAGATTATGACAGACAGTGCAAAGATGTTGATTTCGTTGAAATCTTTGCACATGGGTTATAACTTACAATATAACGCTATAAATTAAAATATATTGGTATACTTGACAAGACTTTGGGATATGATATAATGTCACTTGTAATTAGTGAATGACTGCTGGGCGGTCGCGGAAGAGTCTTGGAATTGTATTCCAAGGCTCTTTTTGCATATAAGGAGAAATAACAAAATACTAAATAAAAAGGAGATTGATAAATTGAGTTTACCATTGGAAAAGGACAAAGTAATCCAACATAAAAAGAATGCTATAAAAAAATTAAATAATTTATTTGAGTATTACATAAATGAACCGTCAGGGAGATACTTAAAAAAGGCAAATCTGCTTTCCTATTGGTTTGAGACTTATGTAGATTATATAAAAAAGGAAGATGCATATGATCCTAAAAAGCAGATACGCTATAATCGTGGTGATGTTGTAAAGGTTAATTTTGGATTTAATGTTGGCAAAGAATATGGTGGTCTACATTATGCTATAGTTCTTGATAAAAACAATCATCATAGTGCTAATGTTGTAACTGTAGTTCCTCTTACGTCTGGAACAGCTGACGAAACCTATCCAACTGATGTATTTCTCGGTTCCGAACTCTTCAGCAAATTAGATACGCGACATGCTTATATGTTGAAACAAGCTCAGAAAGACCTAGATGAATGTAACAGGCTAAAAAGCTCTATAGATTCTGCCAATTCCGCGATAGAAAAAATTGCAAATAAGATTGAATCACAAGATAATGTAGAAAACGAAATAGCTGCAACTCTTGTAGATAATATAAATGTATTAATTAGTAATCAAAATGAACTTAACTCAAAGGTTGCTCAAACAGAAGGTGATATTCTATTTCTTCAAAAAAGCAGGCAGGAAATATCTAAGTTAAAATCAGGAAGTATTGCATTAATCAGCCAAATTACTACCATTGATAAGGCAAGAATATACACACCTAGAAAATCTACTGATGTGTTATATGGTATTAATTTCTCTGATGAAAAAATGAATGCTATAAATGAAGCAATAAAAGCAAAACTTATTTTCTAAATTAATGTATTTATTTTAATACATTTTATTTTTCAATACATATTGACTGTGTTAGTTTTCCATAATATAATAATCAAACAAAGATATTATATCTTTAACAATACGGCCTACAGGGCATTATAGAAGATTGTTTTTATTTTGGAAAGACCTCCGCAGCAATGTGGAGGTCTTATACGTTATTACAGAGACCTCATTGTTAGGTCTCTTTTTTACTTTACCATCCCGCTGACTTCACCGAGATGGTCCGACAAAATAAATAAAAGCCCCTGTGCTACCAACACAAGAGCTTTTACCACGATACTTACATAAGCAGTGCCTATGATATAATACCGCCCTAGACAAGCTATATTATATCATTCTGAACACCGCTTTTGCAAGTAGGTGTATTTTTTATACCCATTTTTACTGTTGCACTGGTGCAACTTCCCAAAAACAGAAAGGAATGATTAATATGAAAAAGAAAATATCTAAGGTCCTTACATATAAGCGTGGCAATCTATGGGCTTACCGATTTGAAGCCGCCGCTATCGATGGTAAAAGGAAGTGGATTACCAAGAGCGGATTTAAGAACCAATCTGAGGCATATGAAGCCGGTATGGTCGCATACACACAATATAAACAGACTGGCAAGAGCTTCACTCCATCTAATATCTCTGTATCTGATTACATGGATTACTGGATTGATAATTATTGCAAGGTCAATCTTAAAGCTAATACGGCATCAACTTACAAAAAGAAAATTGATTTATATATAAAGCCGGCTATTGGTTCATATTATCTTAAAGACATAGAGCCAAGCCTTCTCCAGGAGCTTATAAATAATCTTTTTAATACCGGAATGTCGCGAAACTCTCTCGGCAATGTTAAGGGCATTCTTACCAAGTCATTTGCCTACGCAAAGACTACTGCAAGATTTATTAATGATGATCCTTCTGCTACTATTTCTCTTCCACTTCCAAGAGCAAAGGCAGAGGTTAAAACCAAAAAGAAAATAAGAGTTGTATGGACTGATGAGCAGCTTGATACTGTCTTTAAAACATTTGCACAGGGTCATATATATCATATGCCGCTCCTGCTCGCTTATAGGTGCGGCATGCGTCTGGGTGAGATATTTGGTCTTATGTGGGATGATATAGACTTTGATAAAGGAATATTAAGCATTAACAGACAGGTACAGAACCATAATGATAAATGGTATCTGGAAAACCCTAAATATGATTCATTTCGTACCATAGAACTTGATGATATAACACTTTCAGAACTTAAAAGACTGTACGAACATGAAAAGGAATGTGAACAGTACTATAATGAATACTACAATTATATCTACTGTGAAACACTTGAGGATGACTCTAAGAGACTTACTTATGAACCAGCTGGCGAATCAATACATATGGTGCTTGTAAGAGATGATGGCTCATGGATCCAACCAAGAACCATGATGCACTGTTTTAATGTTATTCATCACAAGCTTGGCTTCACTGAGCTTGACTTTCATTCTCTCCGGCACACACACGCTTCTAATTTACTTGCCAAAGGAGCTGATGTTAAATATGTACAAGAGCGTCTGGGACATAAAAATGTAGCAACCACTCTTGATATATACGCCCATGTCACAGAAACCATGCGTGAGCGCAACAAGGACATATTAAATACACTATAACAAAAAGGCATCTGTACACACATCTCATTGTACACATTAAATCCTAATGTGTACAAAATGTGTACAAATGCCTTTTTTCAATGTGTACACATTAAAATTGTACACATATCAAAATCGTAAAACTTAGAATTTACCGTTCTTAGCAGCTTCCTCAATGGAAACAGCTACAGCTACAGTAGCACCAACCATAGGGTTATTACCCATTCCGATTAATCCCATCATTTCAACGTGAGCTGGAACTGATGAAGAACCTGCGAACTGAGCATCTGAGTGCATACGTCCCATAGTATCTGTCATACCATAAGAAGCAGGACCTG
>OHPD01000006.1_pt1 | contig 151179 bp, 137 predicted proteins | sample 1577641 | NCBI WGS metagenome assembly OHPD01 (sample SAMEA3879532, study PRJEB24766) | human gut metagenome | biome: human-associated habitat; feature: feces | place: USA | collected 1985/1987
GGGATTCAGCCGTGACATGGCGGATATGTTGTTGAACGACATCAAGAATGCCATCTGCGAGTTCGAGAAACTGGAATATCCCACTCCTACCCGCATCGCCCAAGACAAGAATATCGCTGTAAAAGGTACTGTGTTCACTCACAATGCCCATAGCAACGCCGCTAAAAAATAAGCATAGATAACAATAATGCAACCATCCGCCGTTAAGGTAGATGGTTACTTCAATCAAATTAATTTATGGAAAGAACTATAACTATCCAGCAAATAAAGGATGTTGCCCAGGAGGCTTACAATCTGTACAAGGACAATACAGACGGTAAGAACGCCGACTACATCCCTTATCTGGCAAATATTGATCCCAAACTGTTCGGGATCAGTATCTGTCTGATGAACGGAGAAATCATCCAACTGGGTGACTCTCAGTACCGTTTCGGTATCGAGTCCGTTTCCAAGGTGCTGACCGCCATCCTGGTACTCCGCCAATACGGTGCTCCCAAGGTGCTCGAAATGATTGGCGCCGATGCTACCGGACTGCCGTTCAACTCCATCATGGCCATCTTGTTGGAAAACGACCATCCGTCCACCCCATTGGTAAACGCCGGCGCCATCTCGGCCAACAGTATGGTGCAACCCGTAGGAAACAGCGATGCCAAGTGGAAAGCCATCGTAGACAATATGACCGAACTATGCGGAAGTACCCCGCAACTGATCGACGAACTGTACCGGTCAGAGTCGGCGACAAATTTCAACAACCGTTCCATCGCCTGGCTATTGAAAAATTATAACCGTATCTACGATGACCCCGATATGTCGCTCGACCTCTACACCCGCCAGTGTTCCATGGGCATCACTGCAGAACAGTTGTCCATCTGTGGAGCCACCATCGCCAACGAAGGATTGAACCCGAACACCAACAAGCAAGTGTTCGACAAAGCCCTCTCCCCGAAAATCACCTCCATGATAGCTACCGTAGGTTTCTATCAGCACACAGGCGACTGGCTTTACACTTCGGGAATTCCTGCCAAGACAGGCGTAGGAGGCGGTGTCATGGGCGTAATGCCGGGTGTCATGGGCATTGCAGCCTTCGCGCCTCCTCTGGATGACGCCGGCAACTCCGTGAAAGCACAGCTTGCCATCAAGCATATTATGAACAAACTGGGCATGAACGTATTCAATGGCCATCGCATCCACGTGCAATAATCCATTTCGTTCCCATAGGAAAACCGGTATTTCTCTCACTCCGAGAGGAGTACCGGCTTTTTAATTAAAAATTTTTCCCGCTAAAATTTCTCACACTCTTACATTATGCCTATCTTTGCACTGACAAATTCATCATATTATGAAGAACAAAGTCATCCGTAAAGAACCGGACCAATGACGAACTCACGCAGAGAAACCATTGGAGTTCCCTTGGCGGAATATTTGAAAGAGAAATGCTGGAACAGCCCAAAGCGCCCGATGACGTTGATTATGGAATTGAATTAACTATTAAATAACTTTATGAGTAACAAATCAAAAATCGAGATTTGCGCCAACTCCGTGGAAAGTGCTGTGAAGGCACAACAAGCCGGTGCTTATCGTGTAGAACTATGTGCAGGTATTCCGGAAGGCGGAACAACCCCGTCTTTTGGTGAAATCCGTATGGCACGCCAATTATTGAACCAAACAAAACTGCATGTCATTATCCGTCCCCGTGGCGGAGATTTCCTATATTCTCCTATTGAACAAGAAATCATGCTGCATGATATTAAAGTGGCACGCCAGCTGGGTGCGGACGGTGTGGTATTCGGCTGTCTTACCGCAGAAGGCTATGTCGATGTGCCTCTGATGCAGAAACTGATGAATGCGGTAGGCGAGATGAGTGTCACCTTCCACCGTGCTTTTGATATGTGCAGCAATCCCAAAGAGGCCTTGGAACAGATTATCGGACTGGGTATAGACCGGGTTCTTACTTCCGGACAGGAAGCTACCGCCGAAAAGGGAATCCCTCTTCTGAAAGAATTGGTGGAACAGGCCGACGGACGGATCATCATCATGCCGGGATGCGGTGTGAATGCCGGTAATATCCGTAAGATTGCCGAAGAAACCGGAACTTCGGAATTTCATTTCTCCGGACGGAGCAGCGTAGACAGCGGCATGATTTATCGTAACTCAAAAGTATCCATGGGAGGTACTGTAAAGATAGAAGAGTATCTGAAAGACGTTACCGATCCCGACAAAGTAAAAGCCGCCTTGTCCGAACTGGCATTGAAAGACGAAAACGACAAAGCACTGGAAAAGAAAAACAAAAGCCTCAACCCCAAGAAATCAAAGAAAGAGGATGACTGGGACGATGAGGACGATGACTTGGATGATGACAAGTAAACAACAGGTAAGCATAAACGCTATCAATATATTTAACGCGGATATTCAGTTTGCAAACTTGAATATCCGCGTTACTTTTTGTTTATACTGAATCCTACAGCTTATGTATCACCTTCATCAGCTGCTCACCCAGTCCGATGGTATATCCTTGTGACACGAATACCACCCGGTTAAAGGTATCCCCAATGATAAACATAGGCAGGATAGTCTTGTTAGACAACTTCATGCCTTCTGCAATCTGTTTCTGGATGGAACCGTCCACATCAATACCGTAAGTAATGGTAGCCGGTAATCCGGGGAATTCCTGCGGGCGGAACTTCTTGTACTGCTCCTCGTTGGGGAACAACAGCACGATTCCTCTGCCCCATTCATCAAACTCCTTACCCAATGCCGCAATATCACGCAAGGCATGGTTCGTAGGTTCTTGTCCGGCACCCAGTACGGCTACAATGTAGTAACCACGTCCTGTAGTGGCAAGAATAGACTTCAGTTCATCGCTATCTATCGGTTTATAAGTAGATTCCGAGTTGAAATTACCGATTACCTGAATATCATCCTTACTTTCACGCATCACCAAGTCCACCGTAGTCGTTTCTCCCGGCTTGATGGTAAAGAAAGTCAGCTGGGACAATACGCCGCCGTTGGCCAGACGAGTACCGGTCACCATCACATAATTGCCGGCATCCAGTGCCGTTCCGTTCTTCAACAGATTAGCCCAAGTAGCGCCGCCACCCATATCAATATCGCCTTCATCATAATTCAGCAATTTCAAGGTTCCGGCAGGAGTCAGTCTGGAAATAGAGAAATGAGAATAATACTTCGGGTCGGCCAAAGACTTGATCGGCGTATATCTGGCAATAAACTTGCCGGTAGGCGCACTGGCCTGTTCCATCGCCTCAAAGTTCACATCAACAGCACCTTCATCACCCATCAACTGCACTTTTCCGGTCACTTCGTCTATACGTGCAGGAATACCCATGCTGCGTGCCATGGAAACAAAGAAGATATCACGGCTGTGCGCATCGGCTGTACGGGCCTTCCACACCCCCTCCGGAGTAATCGGAGAACCGCCCAGGTTGCAATCCTTGTCCACACGGATATTTTCGGCAACCCATGCAACCAGCTTCATCGGATCGGCAAGGTAAGCCTCACGCTCCTGTTCGGGCACTGCTTTCTCAAAGAATCCTTTGTACGGAGTAATCATTTCGTTGCTCACACGCGGATTACGCACAAATCTGCGGAAATAATCGGCATTGGCGCACAGATGTGAATTCATCATGTGGTCTATCAACACTTCGGAACTTACATCGCGAAGGTCTTTGGCGGAAATCTGCTGAAGCAGGTCAATGCCGCCCTTCTTTGACTTGTCCGAACGGAGACGGGCCATAAAGTCACGGATGGTTTCGTGGTTACCACGTGATGCCACCAGCAATTTGGCAACAACATCCTCATCCAACTGATACTCTTTAGCGAAATGACGGGCCGATTCATCCGTCATGAACGTAGCCACGTAGGCATTGCGGATAGAGTCCTCCAAGGCCATGCGGCGATTGTTCTCCGCACGTTGTTCGGGAGTCACTTCGGGCATATTGGCGCCTTCCACCGGAGGAATGATATCCATATCCAGTGTATAAGCCTCGCCGGCCGTCTTGTCCAGTTTCACGGTCAAGGCATTGTCTTTTCCGAAAGACAGTTTGGAGTAACCGAATTTTCCATCTTTGGAAGCCCATACCAGCATATCCCCTTTTCCGGCTGTCAGGAACGTCTTGCCGTCCGCATCCGTCTGTTTGGAAGCTACGGTATAAAATTCGGCATAGTTATACACCTTGAATTCCACTTTGGCATCAGCCACCGGTTTGCCATCCGCATCCACGATGGCCACATCGGCTTTTGCCGTAGGGGCATAGTTGTCAATCACATTGATTTCCGTATACCGGGGAGTGCGGTACATCACTTCTTCCGGTCCGTTATAACGTCCGAACACCTTGGTGTGCATCAGCATACCCCGTGAAGCGGGAGCGTTGAACCAACCCAGATTCAGTACCGGTTCGGGTTCGCAAGCACCCAGGAAGTACCATTTGCCATCCACCCAGGCTTCCACCCAGGCATGATTATCATCGGTATGTGCCCAACGCGGCGTATATACCTGGCGGGCAGGGATGCCTACCGAACGCAAGGCGGCTACCGTGAACGTAGATTCCTCGCCGCAACGTCCGTAGGCTGTCTTTACGGAAGCCAGCGGACTACTGGTACGGGCATCAGAGGGAGTATAAATCACCTTCTCATGACACCAGTGGTTCACTTCCAGCACGGCATCATATAAAGAAAGGTTTTTCACTCTGTCCTTCAGTTCCTCGTAGAATACCTTACGGCTGTCGTCCAGATTCTCGTTGTTTACGCGGATGGGCAATACAAAGTGGCGGAACTCGCGTTCGGGAACCACTTTTCCCCACGGCATCTCCTCACGCGCCTTGAAAGCGTAATCCACGTTTTCCAGATAGAATTCACCGGGATGATCCGCTATATCCGCCAAAGGCATATAGGCGTAAAGGAAAGTCATCGCCTCCTTCTGCTCATCGCTCATGGGTTGTTCGAATACCTGGAAGAGGTCACCTTGGGCCAGCGTATCACGCCGTGCCTCAAAATCCTGCTGAACAGCGGCACGTTCAGCCTCATCACTGATCAAATGTTTGTTGTTTGTACACGAGGCACACAGCATCAAGCCTATCCCCGCCGCACACAGAGCCAATAATTTCATCTTGTTGTTTATTTAGGTTAGCAATTTGTTATTGGCTACGAAGATAAGACTTTTTTCTTATTTTTGACGAAGTTCAAGCTATTATTTAGTATCCGCCGGCTCCGATTGTTGCGATTGATAATATTCCTCCTTCCGCTTGTTGGCCTGCTGCACCAGACTGGTGACGTATACCGTGAAAATGGGGAACATCATCATTCCCAGGGCGGCCAGCACCACCGACAGTATTTTCCCCGTAGGAGTGACGGCATAAATATTGCTCCCTACGGTAGTGACATCCATAAACGCCCACCACAGCGCACTCCAGTAGTCCGTCACCATAGGGTTCACCTTATGTTCCAGCACAAAGAAGATAAGGCTGGCAAAATACACGGTGGCCATCAGCATGGTGATGTACGAGGTAAACAGCCCGGACGCCTTGCTGCCCGACAGCCAGCCCACCACGATGGCCAGCGCATACCCTCCCCTCAGCAAAGGGATAAAGCGCAGGAAATAACTGATTTCGGGCGAGAAAGTGATGTGATAGAAATCAATGATATTTAAATAAGGTATAGATACCAGCAGGAAAATAAAATGGCTGGTGAAGTATCTTCCTTTTTCTTTCGAGAGGAAAAACTCCAGCAGGAAATCGAACAAGAAAAACATGCATATCCAGAACTGAATCTTCAGATAAGAACCTTGATTCAGGAAAGGGATGTTATGAAAAGTATCTATCGAGATACTGATAACCAGAAAAAGGGACATCAACAGGATGAGTATATGCAAGATCCCGTAAATCCCCCTGCGGGAATAGATGAATGAGGAGAAAGCTGTTTTCATAAACGATACTGATTATATTGTTTTTTCTAGAAACACCCTTCCGGGTACGATTGTTTCATTCCGGATACCTTCCGGGTTAATAAACCTAAACGGATAAACATCATTTCCAGGGAGTTGTTATAAACTCCGTAAACAAAAAACATACATTTTTTAAAACCTAAACTTTATGGCAAACATTAGTAAATCAGTCAAGCTAGGGGTATTTACCCTCGCTATTATGAACGTGACTGCGGTAGTATCCCTGCGCGGACTGCCTGCTGAAGCCGAATACGGACTGAGTTCGGCATTTTATTATTTATTCGCGGCCATCGTCTTCCTGATACCTACCTCGTTGGTAGCGGCGGAACTGGCGGCCATGTTCCAGGACAAGCAAGGCGGTGTGTTCCGATGGGTGGGTGAAGCCTACGGAAAGAAATTCGGCTTCCTCGCCATCTTCCTGCAATGGGTGGAAAGCACCATCTGGTATCCCACCGTCCTGACTTTCGGAGCCGTGGCACTGGCATTTATCGGCATGAGTGACACCCATGATATGGCCTTGGCATCCAACCGCTATTACTCACTGGCGGTGGTCTTGATTATCTACTGGCTGGCCACCTTCATTTCACTGAAAGGCATGGGCTGGGTAGGCAAAGTGGCCAAAGTAGGCGGTATGGTAGGTACGATCATTCCTGCCGGCCTGCTGATGGTGCTGGCGGTGATTTACCTTGCTTCCGGCGGACAGAGCCAGATGAACTTTGACGGCAACTTCTTCCCCGATTTCAGCAACTTCGACAACCTGGTACTGGCTTCCAGCATCTTCCTGTTCTATGCCGGTATGGAAATGGGCGGTATCCACGTAAAAGACATGGAAAATCCTGCCAAGAACTATCCGAAAGCCGTATTCATCGGTGCGGCTATCACCGTGATCATCTTCGTGCTCGGCACCTTCGCACTGGGGATCATCATTCCCGAAAAGGACATCAACCTGACACAGAGTCTGCTGGTAGGCTTTGATAATTACTTCAAGTATGTCCATGCTTCGTGGTTGTCGCCTATCATCGCCGTGGCTTTGGCATTCGGTGTGCTGGCAGGCGTGTTGACCTGGGTGGCAGGTCCGTCCAAAGGTATCTTCGCAGTGGGCAAAGCAGGTTATCTGCCTCCCTTCTTCCAGAAGACCAACGCCAACGGCGTACAGAAAAACATTCTACTGATCCAAGGCCTTGCCGTAACCTTGCTCAGCCTGCTGTTCGTTGTGATGCCTTCCGTACAGAGTTTCTACCAAATCCTGTCACAGCTCACCGTATTGCTTTACCTCATCATGTATCTGCTGATGTTCAGCGGCGCCATCTATCTGCGTTACAATATGAAAAAGGCCCCGCGCCCGTTCCGCATCGGCAGCAAAGGCAACGGACTGATGTGGCTCATCGGCGGTCTGGGTTTCTGCGGTTCGCTGCTGGCATTCGTGCTCAGCTTCATTCCGCCCAGCCAGATTGCGGTAGGCAGCAACACCGTATGGTTTGCCGTTTTGATTATCGGCTGCATCGTGGTAGTCGCTGCTCCGTTCATAATCTATGCATCGCGCAAACCGTCATGGGTAGACAAGGATACACAGTTCGAACCGTTCCACTGGGAAGAACAGGCCACAACGGCACAGACAGCGGCTCCGGTTTCCGGCGCGGCTAAAAGTTCCGCTTCAAGCGCCTCTACAAACGCTGCCGCCGGACCGGCCTCTCAAAGTACCCCGTCTCCGGAGCAACACAAATAACCCCCGCTGACGGGTTGGCCCATTCCTTTTTATCACAGGCAATTCCGGTTCCTTGAAAAGCAAGAAGCATGTTTTTCAAGAAGCCGGAATTGCTGTTTTCCACCAACCGGGATGGTTATTTCCCTCTCTCTTCCAATAATTTCCTGTAAATCATAGCCGGAATTAAAGAAACATTCCTATCTTTGTCCCCCGGTTCACTTAATAATCACGTTTGACATGAAGCATAAGGCCTTTTTCATTTTTATGACAGCCCTTCTTATAGGGAGTCCGCTTTATGCACAAAAATATAAAATAGCCCTTATCCATTCCTACCAGGAAGGGTACAGCGGTGCAGGCATTGTAAACAAACTGTTTGTCAAAGGACTGAAAGACCAGCAAATAGACTTCCAGCTGCGCACCTTTTATCTGGATTGCGAGAAATACGAATCCGTAGAAGAAGAGCGACGGATTTCCGAGTTTGCAGATTCCATCCGCTCATGGGGAGGAGATTTGATTGCCGTGCTCGATGATCAGGCAACCTACTCTGTCATGGCTTGCGGAAACCCGTATATCAGGCAGGTTCCCGTCGTATTCAGCGGGGTGAATTATCCCAACCAAGAGTTGCTGGCACAATATCCCAACATTACGGGCTACATAGACAAACCCGATTACCTCACCACCTGCCGGATGATAGAACGCATCATGGGCAAAGTCCGCATCCACATCCTGAACGGGCGGACCGTGCTTGACCGCCTTATCTGGAAAGACCTGAGCGAACAATGCAAAGGATCGGAAATCACCCTCCACCAATGGAAAAGACAAGAGGCCCGGCCCGACAAGCTGAATATCCCCATCAGTGACAAAGATGATACCGAATATGAATCCCTGTACGAAAAGCTGAACGAATACAACCAATTGGACTCCACCGTCGTAGTCCGCCTGTCCAGTGATTCCGTAGCTGCCCGCGACCTGATGTGGCTGTCCAGCGGAGTCTTCCAATACTCCCTGTTCCTGTATACCAAACGGGACTATACCACCCTGCGCATCGGCAGCCTGTTCGACAATCCCGGATTCGAAACCATCAACGAAGGATTCGGGATAAAGGAATACATGCTGGGAGGTTATTTCGCCCCCATCGAAACACAGCTAAGCGACATGACCGCCGGCATCAAAGAAAGACTGCAAGGAAAGATACCCGTCCCGGCGGTAAAACAAATCGCCAAACAGTACCTGGTCAACTGGCAGGCCATGAAGAGATACCAGATCCCCCTTGAAAGCATTCCACCGGAATATACCATCATGTACAGGCCGTGGAGGGAAAAATACGCAACCCCCATCCTGATTCTTGAAAGCCTCCTGGTCTTCACACTCCTTTTGGGGATAGCCTACCTTATTTATATCTATACACTGGAAAAAGGACGCAAAAAAGAAGCCTTGCGCAACCTCAGGTTCGAACACGAAGCATTAACGCTTGCACTGGAGGGAGGAAATACCTACGCGTGGTGTTTCGACGGAAAGACCGCCGTGCTCGACCAAGCTTTCTGCGAACTGACCAACCGTTCCCAAAACCTGTTGGGAATAGAGGAAATAGCCCATTATGTACACCCCGACGAACAAGCCCGGTTCAGAAAAAACGTATCCAACATACTATACCGGCAACGAAGAACAGCCCAATACCGTTGCCAATTCAACGACACCGGTTACCAATGGTGGGAATTCAGATACAGCGTGTTGCAGAATAATGAACAAAATCCTATCATCACCGGACTTCTGGTAAACATTCAGGAGATCAAAGACAAGGAAGAAGAACTGATACGCGCCCGCAAACTGGCAGAACAGGCGGAACTGAAACAATCCTTCCTGGCCAACATGAGCCATGAAATCCGTACTCCGCTTAATGCCATCGTGGGATTCTCCAACCTGCTCACTACCGAGAAAAACATCTCGGAAGAAGAGAAAAAAGAGTTTGCCTCCATCATAGACAACAATACCAGACTCTTGTTGAAGCTGGTCAATGATGTGCTGGAACTATCCCGTATAGAATCCGGCAATATGTCCTTTCATTGCGAGGATTGCAGCGCGCATCATTTCGCCGAAACGGTCTATCAGACCCATCAGGTAATTATTCTCCCTCCAGTGGAATTCATCAAAGAATTTCCCGACGAGGATGTGACCATACACATAGACCGTATGCGCCTCACCCAAGTCATCACCAACTTTTTGGGAAACGCCAAGAAGTTCACCTCCCAAGGACACATCAAACTGGGTTATTTCTGCGACAAAGAGAAAAAGGAAATCCATTTCTTCGTAGAAGATACCGGTGCGGGAATCCCTAAAGAAGAATTACAAATGATATTCGAGCGGTTCTACAAGCGGAATGAGTTTGTACAGGGGGTAGGGCTGGGACTCGCCATCAGCAAGGTCATTGTAGAAAAAATGAACGGACACATCGATGTGCAATCCGAGGTGAACAAGGGCAGCCGTTTCACCGCCGTACTGCCCTATCTGTAATTTTATTCCTGTGCAGGCTGTTTAGGCAGGGCGAACTGCAAGACCAGATACGCCAGCACACCCGCCAGCACCGTTCCCAGTATGACCCCCATCTTTGCCTGCGTCAGCAACACCGGCGAATCCCCGAAAGAGAGGTTGGCTATGAACAAAGAAACCGTAAAACCGATACCTCCCAAAAGACAGATACCTGTCAGGTTCACCCAGGTCATGCCTTTCAGCAGTCCGGCGAACCCCATCTTTATCACCAGCCAGGTAAAGAAATAAATGCCGGCAAACTTACCCGCCAGCAATCCCGCCAGCACCGCCCAGGTAGCCATCCCCACTTCCAGACCGCCATGATCCGCCGTGAGCGAGACACCCGCATTGGCAAAGGCGAACAAGGGAAGAATAATATAATTCACCATTCCATGCAGACTGTCTTCCAATGACTGCAAGGGAGATATGACACGGTCCGAGGAAGACTCGATGCTTTTCAGCACATTGATCTGCATCTTGCTTAACACAACACTTTCCTTGTCACTGGCAGGAAAGACAGCAATGTTCTCGCGGATGCGGTTAATGTACTTACCTATCTTGTAATGAGGAGTGGCGGGAACCGTGAAGGCTGCGACAACTCCCGCAATGGTAGCGTGGATGCCGCTCTGCAAAAACAGATACCACATAATCACTCCCCAGAAAATATAAAACCAACGGTTGTGCACCCGGAAGAAATTCCCGCCGCAAAGTATCAGCAGGATACCCGCCGAAGCAATCAGGTAGTTCACCGACAGATGAGAGGTGTAAAAAAGGGCGATGACCAGAATGCCGCCGATATCATCGACCACAGCGAAAGCGGTCAGAAAGACTTTCAAGCTCAGCGGAACCCGCTTGCCGAACAGGCTGAGCACTCCCAGCGAAAAGGCGATATCCGTAGCCATCGGTATGGCCAGACCACTTTGGGCCGGAGTTCCCGCCGTCATGAAATAATAGATCAGCACCGGAACCAGCATACCGCCGCACGCCGCCACGATGGGCAAAAGCGCCTGCCGGAAACTGGACAACTCGCCCACCAGTATCTCACGCTTTATCTCCAGCCCCACACTGAAGAAAAAGACAGCCATCAAAGCATCGTTGATAAAAGTCATCAAGGTCATGTGATGCCCGTTATGACTGAAGAAATTAAATTCTCCTATCTGAAGATGCACCTCGTAATTCCAAAAGGAGGCATAAATATCCCCCCACGGAGAATTGGCCAGGAACATAGCCAGCAAGACTACCCCCATCAGCAACATCCCTCCATTAATATGATAGTGCGCCGCCCGCTGGAAGGAAAAGTTCAAGTTCAGAATTTTCAGTTTTTCCATATCAATTGAATTTAAGAGTTTGTGATAAATTGCCATCAAAACACAAGCCCTTCCTGTTATTGACTTTTTAATTTCAACTAACAGAAAGAGCCCGCTTATTGTTTGCTCCCCAGAGCTTGTTTATTCTTGAATTAATCCAGCTTCAGAACGGCCAGGAACGCCTTTTGCGGTACTTCCACATTACCGATCTGTTTCATTCGTTTCTTACCTCTTTTTTGTTTTTCCAACAATTTACGCTTACGGCTCACGTCACCGCCATAACACTTCGCGGTCACATCCTTGCGCACCGCCTTGATGGTTTCCCTTGAGATAATCTTCGCCCCGATAGCTGCCTGAATGGCAATATCAAACTGCTGGCGCGGAATCAGCTCTTTCAGTTTCTCACACATACGCTTGCCCAGGTTATAGGCATTGTCCACATGTGTCAGGGTAGAAAGCGCATCCACCGGCTCACCGTTCAACAAGATATCCAGCTTCACCAGTTTGGAAGGGCGGAAACCCGACTGATGGTAGTCAAAGGAAGCATATCCTTTCGAGATACTCTTCAGCTTGTCATAAAAGTCAATCACGATTTCACCCAGCGGCATCTTGTAGTGAATCTCCACCCGGTTGCCCGACACATAATTCTGCCGCACCAGTTCGCCGCGCTTGCCCAGACACAGCGTCATGATAGGGCCGATGTAATCGGTGGCGGTAATGATCGTGGCATCAATGAAAGGTTCCTCGATGTGGTCAATCAGCGTCGGATCGGGCATACCGCCGGGATTATGCACCTCGTTGGCATGTCCCTGCTTGTCATACACCATGTACGACACGTTGGGCACGGTCGTAATCACATTCATATCAAACTCGCGGTCCAGACGTTCCTGAACAATCTCCATGTGAAGCAATCCCAGAAAACCGCAACGGAATCCGAAGCCCAGAGCCAGTGAAGACTCCGGCTGGAAAGTCAGCGAGGCATCATTCAGCTGAAGTTTCTCCAGCGAAGCGCGGAGGTTCTCGTAATCTTCCGCCTCGATAGGATAAACCCCGGCAAACACCATCGGCTTCACTTCCTCGAATCCGGCAATCGCCTTTTCACACGGACGGGCGATGTGAGTGATGGTATCCCCCACCTTCACCTCGCGCGAGGTCTTGATGCCCGAAATGATATACCCCACATCTCCTGTGCGCAGTTCCGCACGGGGAATCATATCCATTTTCAGCACACCGATCTCATCTGCATCATACTCCTTGCCGGTATTGAAGAATTTTACCTTGTCCCCTTTGCGGATCACACCGTTCTCTATTTTAAAATACGCGATGATTCCACGGAAAGAATTGAATACCGAGTCGAAAATCAAAGCCTGTAGCGGCGCCTCCTCGTCCCCCGTCGGGTGCGGGATACGTTCCACCACCGCCTTCAATATCTCCTCCACACCCATTCCGGTCTTGCCGGAGGCACGGATAATATCCTCATGTTTGCAGCCCAGCAGGTCGATGATTTCATCTTCCACCTCATCAGGCATGGCACTCGCCATATCACATTTGTTCAGCACGGGAATGATTTCCAGGTCATGCTCCAACGCCATGTACAGATTCGAGATAGTCTGCGCCTGCACTCCCTGCGAAGCGTCCACAATGAGCAGCGCCCCTTCACAGGCGGCTATGGAACGGGATACCTCGTATGAAAAGTCCACGTGTCCCGGAGTGTCAATCAGATTCAGTACATACTTCTCTCCCCCATACTCGTACTCCATCTGGATGGCATGGCTCTTGATCGTAATACCTCTCTCCTTTTCCAGGTCCATATCGTCAAGCATCTGCCCTTCGGTTACCTGGATGGTTTTTGTAAACTCCAACAAACGGTCGGCCAAGGTCGATTTCCCGTGGTCTATATGTGCTATAATGCAAAAATTACGGATATTCTTCATCTTTAACAGCTATCTATTTAAAAACAAACAAGTTTCTTGCTTTTCGGGCGCAAAGATACGCAAAAAGAACAAGATTTTAAAGACTACAATAAATTTATAGCAGACAATTCCCTGCTCAAAGACTGTATGCCTTTCTGGATCTTTTCCAACTGCCGCCTGCGAGGTTTATGCACTCCGGCTGCATAATGCCACAACTGGCGTTCATTGATTCCGGTAATCCGGCTCAAAGCAGCCTTGGTGAAGATGCTGCTATAATAGTTGATAAAAGTAGCGGCATCTATCTTAAATTTCAATTCAAACTCTCCCGACAAGACTTCACAAGGATTCGGATTATCTTCCAGATACAACTCTATTGCCTCCTTCATGTTATCCTCAATCTCCTTCATGTCATTGCCTACGGTAATAACGGGAGCACCTTCGATATAAGCACTCAAGTTCTTTCCTGCGTGTTCTACAATCACTTCCACTGTTTTCATATTGCCTCCTGTCCTAAAATATCAAGAGAACAAGGGGGGCTACTTTAACCCCGCTTGTCTCAGAATGCTGTAATAAGTGCCTTTCTCAACGCCTTTGCTGTTGTGATCCGGTACGATAACAATCATGCCATCCTTCTCAAATTTCATGTGGCTACCCTTCTGACTCTTCAATACAAAACCGTTTTCCAGCAACATCGTTACAACGTCTTTCACTGATTTGTAACTCATAACGTTTTGGACTTAATTACCCTGCAAATATAGTAATAATATGAATACTATTCAAAAAGATGATTCATATTATTACTATAATACAAAAAAAATGCGTTGACAACATACCAAACGATGTGCCAACGCATTTTTTTATGAGTTTAAAATCTTCTTCTTACACCAATTTTACAAAGATCTCGCCTTCCACTTCAGAAGTAACGACCTTATCTTCTCTCAGCAGCCAGCCCAGCCCCAGGAAGAAATCCTTGTCAGCTTTCAGTTTGGTTGCTTTCTTGATTTGTTTTTGTGTCAAACCTTCAGTTCCATTCAATGCTTCCCAGATTTGTCCGGCCAAAGCACCTGCTTTTTCTTTCAACATTTTCAATTTGCTTTTAGTTAAACGTTAACCGCACCCACACATTCCGATGTGAATGTTTGTGTTTCTTATCGCTTGCAAAGATACACAAAATTATGTTATTCAACACTTTTGCATCGAAAAAGTTTGTATTTCTATAAGAAAAAGCGATTTTTCAACCTATTTTTTTTGTTTTTCGAGGTGTTCGCTCCAAATCCGGGCCGCTTCCTCTACCATTCTTGCACAAGGACGCTTGGCGTAATACCGTTCCGTCCTTGCTTCCGGTGTGGATACTACCGGCTCTTTTCCGGACAATCCCAGCAAATCGGCACACCGCAGGGCGCCGTTCCGCTTCTTGAATTCTTCGGCCAGTTCCTGCACCAGAGCGTAATTCGCCGCCTTGCTCTCACGGTCTTTCCCCTCGATGGCGCACTTCTCCAGCCCGGCCAGCAGGAACATGCCGCAAGCAGCACCGCAGGTCTCACGCATCCGCCCTATGCCGCCGCCGAAAGAGGCGGACATGTGCAGGGCCTGTTCACGGGTGAAACCATACAGATCGGCAAAAGCCGTCACTACGGACTGGGAGCAGTTATATCCTTCCTTGAACAAGGCAACGGCCTTTGCCACCCTGTCCTCTTCCCTAACTTCCGTATGCAAATCCAACGTATTCTTGTCTTCTTCCATTTTTCTTACCTCCTTCTTTTCTTTCCGTCTTTTTCCTTTGTTCTCATTCCGCCACATTGTTTACAATCTCACCCTTGATGAATCCTTTCAAGTTCCCCACCGCAATCCGCATCAGCCGGACACGGGCTTCTTTCGTGGCCCAGGCGATATGCGGTGTAATGAAGCAGTTCTTCGCCGTCAGCAGGGGGTTGGTATATTGGGGAGGCTCGGAAGAAAGCACGTCCAGTCCGGCAGCCGCTATCACACCCTTGTTCAGTGCGTCGGCCAGGTCTTTCTCGTTCACCAAGGGACCGCGGCCGGTATTTATCAGAATGGCCGTCGGTTTCATAAGGGCCAGGCGGGCGGCATTGACCAGCTCTTTGGTATCGGGTGTAAGGGGGCAGTGCAGGCTCACCACGTCACATTCGCGGAACAGCTCATCCAGCTCCATTTTCCGGATTCCTCCGGGAAGTTGTGACTGCGGCTTGGAAGTATAGGCGCATACCTGCATTCCGAAAGCGGCAGCGATGCGCGCCGTCGCCTGTCCGGTGTTTCCCAAGCCGATGATTCCCAGTTTCTTCCCGTCCAGCTCCACCAGGTCGGTATCCCAGTAGCAGAAGTCGGGATTGTTCGCCCAACGCCCGTGACGGTTGGCATAGGCATAATGGCCTACACGCTGGGTGATGTTCAGTATATGCGCAAAGACCATCTGGGCAACGGAAGCGGTGCTGTAGGCAGGTATGTTGGTGACAATGATGCCCCGCGCTTTCGCAGCCTGGATGTCCACAATATTATATCCCGTAGCCAGCACGCCGATGTATTTCAAGGCAGGCAGAGCGGCCATATCCTCCGCCGTAATCACCGTTTTATTTGTAATCAGCACTTCCGCTCCGGCAGAACGCTCCAATAACTCGGCAGGGGCTGTGCGGTCGTACACCGTCAGCTCGCCCAACGCCCGCATCTCCTCCCATGACAAATCACCGGGATTCAATCCGTAACCGTCTAAAACTACTATTTTCATATGCTCAAAAGTTAAATTTCATATTTTGTTCATTTATTCGGTTAGATTGGAACGCGAATGACGCAAATTAACAGCTGCACAGCATGGATATAAACCGGCCGGAAGGTTGGATTTATGTCATTTGCGTTCCAATTTTTAATTTTATAGCACAGGATCAATGCAATTCATTTTCATTCCTTGAACCGTTCCCCCCAGAGGCTCTGCATCCGTTCCCTTATCTTCGCTTCCTGCGCATTGTTCTGCGGATGCCAGATGCGGCTGTCCTTCACCTCGTCCGGCAGGAACTGCTGCTGCACGAAATTGCCCTGATAGGCATGTGCATACTTGTAATCCTTGCCATAGCCCAACTGTTTCATCAGCTTGGTGGGTGCGTTGCGCAGATGCAAGGGAACAGGCAGATTGCCCGTCTGCCGAACCAGTTCCAAGGCACTGTTGATCCCCTCGTATGCCGAGTTGCTCTTGGGGCTGGTGGCCAGATACACCGTAGCTTCCGCCAGCGGGATACGCCCCTCAGGCCATCCTATCTTCATCACGGCATCAAAAGCGGCGTTCGCCAGGAGCAATGCGTTGGGATTGGCCAGACCGATATCCTCGGCTGCCGAAATGACCAGTCTGCGGGCTATGAAAGCCGGGTCCTCTCCGGCCTCCACCATACGCGCCAGCCAGTAGAGCGCCCCGTCCGGATCACTTCCGCGGATGGACTTGATAAAGGCGGAAATGATATCATAATGCATCTCCCCGTCCTTGTCATACGCCAACGGATTCTGCTGCAAACGCTCGGTCACCTTCTCATCCGTAATCACCACGGGTCCGGCATCCGCATCCGCCTCCACCACCAGTTCCAGTATGTTCAGCAGCTTGCGGGCATCGCCTCCCGAAAAGCGGAGCATGGCATCCGTCTCCTTCAGCTCTATCTTCTTTTCTTTCAGTATCACGTCCTTTGCGATGGCATTATGCAGCAGTTCCAGCAAATCCTCTTTCTCCAATGATTTCAGCACATACAGCTGGCAGCGGGAGAGCAAGGGCCGTATCACCTCGAACGAGGGATTCTCGGTGGTGGCGCCTATCAGGGTCACCACTCCCGTCTCCACCGCCCCCAACAGGGAATCCTGCTGGGACTTGCTGAACCGGTGGATTTCATCAATGAACAGGATGGGGCTGGCCTGCGAGAAAAAACGGTTGCTTCTCGCCTTCTCTATCACATCGCGCACATCCTTCACACCGGAAGTGACCGCGCTCAGTGTATAAAAAGGAGTTTCCAGCTTGTTGGCTATGATCTGCGCCAGCGTGGTCTTCCCCACCCCCGGAGGCCCCCAGAGGATAAAGGAGGAGATGCGTCCCGCGTCGATCATCTTGCGCAAGACAGCCCCCGGCCCCACCAGGTGTTTCTGACCTATATAATCGTCCAATGTCTTCGGACGCAAACGTTCTGCTAAAGGTTGTGCCATATCTTCATCTTTATTTCGGATAACAAAAATACAGCATATTTTCCTATGAACAAAGCCCAGGGCAACAATATAGGATTTATTTTTTTTGAGGCAGAAAAATAAAAGAACATAAAAAACAGGGACTCATACAAAATGAAATACAGGTTCTTTGTCCGTCTGATCCAAAACAATTATTTTTGCAACCCTTTTCCAAAAGAGTGATTATTTCAAATTTAAATGTAATTCTAATAAAGACAGACGATGAAAAAACTTTTTTCCACCAGCCTGTTGATTTTAGCAGGTATGCTTTTACTGCTGGGTAGCTGCAAAGAGGACGAACTTCCGGTTTCCGGAGAAGGAAACGTGGCAAACAACGAATTGCCCGTCCGGCTGGCCGAAACGGATTATAACCCGGACAACACGTATTACCTGCTGAATGACAATGAATCCCAGGATGTTTATTTCGACTCCGGCCAGCGCAGCTTCTACGTCAGCCGGCCTCTTCAGTTCGGAATGGACGACGAGCACTGTTTCCAACTCCGTTTCTATAGTCCCAGAGCCTTGAAAAACGTGACTTTCTGGGCCAGGATAGACGGTTACGAGGAAGAATTCAAGTTCATGTCGCTGGAAAAGATCATGCCTTTCCAGCAACTCCGGGTACACATACCGTTCGCCACCAAGGACCTGACCGCCTATACCCGCAGCGGAAAGAAAATACGGATCATGGCAAACCCCTACCTCACGGAAGAAAACCTGACCTTCACCGTAGAGTGTGACGACCCGTACTGGGCAAGGCTACAATCCATCCGGTGCAAATGGTACATCGCCTTCGGCAGATACAGTGACACCCAAGACAGCTGGAAGTACAAGATGAAGGCTTCGCACACGCGTGAGGCGGTGGCCATCGCGCTGAACATGGCGTATATGTTCTCGTCGGAACGGTTCAAGACCGCCCTGTACGAGTTCGGCCCGCTGCACAGCAACAATGACAAGGCGGAAATAGACAAGACCGCCCTGCTGGCCAACGTGCTCAACCACCGCGGACTGACCTTCGGCTATACCACCGGCGTGATGGGACTGGGCGGAGGAACCACCTTCGGCATGCATGAAGTGTGTTATCTGGAACACTATGCCGATGACAAAAGCATCACCGAAACCATCTTCCACGAGTTTGCCCACTGTGTGGGCTACGGCCATGCGGGAAACATGACCTACGAACAGACGGGTCCGGGATGGATCACCCTGTGCAACAACGTATATGTGGCGCTGTCGCTGGACAAGGAGCTGCCCGTCTATTCCCGCCGCTTCCTGCACACCCGCTGGAGCAGGAACCGTTATTTTGATGATATATACGTGGCTTCGAAACACATTATCGAAGACCCGGAACTCGATGCGCTGGACGGTGGCCTGTCTCCCCTGCGCGGAGAGACCGACCGGGGAGGAAACGACGGGGAGCCGGTGGCGTTCAAGCTGGATTATACCGACTTGCCCGGCGCTACGGGAACCACCTTCCGCCCCAAGGATGTATATGTGTACGGAGATACCCTGTATGCCGTGAACGATGCGGACAACCAGTACAGCGTAGAGGTGTTCGGCCTTGCCGGCGGCGGCAAGAAGCACTTGGGAAGCATCAAGGAATGGAAGCACGGAGAAGCTACCGGGAAATTCGGCGGCCGCCCGAACGGTGTCACCCGTGCCCACGACAAGATTTATGTCACCCACGAAGGAAGCCGTACCGAGATTTTTGATGCGAAGAGCCATCAGTTCCTTACCTGCATAGGCAATGGAAGCTGGGGAACGGGGCCCACGCAGACCGTACATGCCTTCGATGTGCTGCTCTACAAAGGGCTGGTCATGATACACGACAAACGCTACGTCAACTTTGTAGAAGAGCAGGCTATACAGTCCGGAGTGACTCCGCGGATTTATGTACGTTCCGAACATCTGGGCGAGACAAACGGCACTTACGGCATGGCGGTGGACGAACAGACCGGCCTGCTCTACTCCACCCATCCCGCCAAACGCATAGACCTGTTCGCCCCTGACGGGATACGGGAAGGAGTTTCACCCAAACGCACCGGGCAACTGGCTTATAAAAATGTACCCTACGACTTGGATTTCTACGAAGGAAGGCTGTTTGTAAGTTCCAACGGCACAGAAAAGTTCTGTGAGGTCAATCCCCGGACGGGAGAGATCATGAAGGACCATACCACCATCGGCGACATCACCCTGCAAGCACCTGAGAAGTTCTGCATCCGCCGCCACACGCTGTTCATCACCGACCGCGTGAAAAACGGGACATGCGTTTACGCCATCCCCATGAGTGAGCTGAAATAAATGTATACCTATATAATATAGTAAGAACAACATGAAAATATACGCTTATATCCTGATTGTGCTGTCCGGAGTCCTGACGGCACAATGCAGCAAAGTCACCCTGGATGAAATCTGCGGCTACCCCTCCGCTCCCGGCGGAGGAAACGGGGAAGGAGAAGGAAACGGGGATTATAACAGTTACTGGTATTACTCGTATGAGGCGGCGCAGCTGATTGATGCGGAAACCCTGGGCATGGAAACGGCCGAGGATTTCACCCCTTATACCGTTGCCCATCTGGGGGATACCCTTTTCATCGCAAACATCGGAAAGGCAGGCAGCAGCCTGTTGCTGTTCAGTATAAAGAAAGGTGAACGGCTGGGAACCTTGCAGAGCTGGCAGCACGACGGCGGGGAGAAGAGTTTCGGAAGTCAGATAGAAGCCATCGTGCCGTCGGGCAACCGGCTGTATGTGGCCGAACGCCAGTCGCGCATCCATGTATTCCGGTTGCCGGAACTGTCCTACCTCACCTGCATAGGCAACGGGCAATGGAGCGGCCCCGTATTCCAGGCACAGGCCATGACGGTAAAGGACGGGCTGATTTTCGCACGCGACAAGAACGGAATGGTCAGCATTTACAAAGAGGAGGATGCCACCCCGGAAAATTACCAGAAGGTGAACCGCTACCGCCGGGCATCCGGCAACGGCAGTCCGGGCAACAACGGCTTTGCCAGCCATTCCATGCAGCCCGATGCGGAAGGGCATCTGCTGCTCACGGATTATGAAGGGAAGAAAATACGGGTGCTCGATCCGGCACTGGTCAACGATGATATGGCAAACGACGCTTCCATCGATCTGGACGACCTTTCCCTGTCGCCCGGCTTCAAGCCCAAGACACTGGCGTTGTGCGGCGACCGCTGGTATGCTACCGGCGACAATGACGCCATCAACATATACGAACGCCAGTCCGACGAATGGAGCAAGAAAATAAAAACTGTAAAAGGATATGCTTTTTCCCAGCCTGCCCGCATCTATGCGCAAAACGACTCCGTGCTATGGGTTTCGGACACGCACAGTTCCAAACGGACACTGGTGAAAATGCTGGTGCATAAGGGAGAAATACGGGAATAGAGGTTCTATTCCGTTCTTTATTCAGAATGTAAATGACACGAATGGCGCAAATTGGGTTTATATCTCTGATTGGCGTCATTCGTGTCATTTACATTCACATATATCAACATTGCCAATCTTTCAATGCAACTGTCAACACGAACCGGTCGTTCACTTGCAATATCGATTACGTAATCGGGGAAGCTATTCTTTTTATTTGGCTGCACACCCATCACAATCCCCTTTCACGGCTCCCCTATCGCCCCCACAATCAGCTGTACTTGAGCCGGCATATAGGTACGGCAACTCAAACCACTGCCCATCTTCTCCAGCTCCTCCCTGAGGTGAGGATAATAGTCAATCCAATACTGCAACTTACGGTAAGCCACCTGCGGATTCAAATCCGGGAAATAACACAGGGCCAGTTCGGTGCGGCCGTACGTGCGTATCTCAAAATTCTCCATACATTCCATACTTTTTATTTACTTCCATAAAAGTACGAAAAACGGACGAGAAGAAAGAATGTTTTTCCAACAATAATCAACTAGAATCAACTGTTATCAACCACAATCCACCGGAATCAACTTTCCGGAATCCGCACATCGTATCTTTGTAATGTCGGGACGATGAAGGCGAAAGATCTATAATCTTACAGCCGTAAGATATAGGATCTTACACGTGAAAGATAGGGTTCTTTCAGCAGTCGGCGACCAGTGGCTGACGGTTAATGGAAAGTGACTGACGTCTGACTTGCTTCATTCCCCGGCAACAGTGTTTCTTAATTCTCAATTATCAACTTTTAATTTTAACAGACTATGGTAAATTACAGTATCGTTATGCGTAGCAATCCGATGGACGTGGATGCCGCCAAGAAGGCCTACGCCAGTGCACAGTATGCTGAAGTGATGGACATCAACCGCTTTGCCGAGCACATTGCCAGCCACGGCTGTGTGTACAAGCGTGCGGACATCGTGGCTATCCTCACCATGGCAGTGGACTGCATGAGGGAACAGCTTCTGGGAGGACAGAAGATACAGTTGGGCGACTTGGGGGATTTCTCCATCAGCATCAACAGTATAGGAGCGGAAAGCGCTGCCGACTACAATCCTGCCATCCACGTCAGAAAGCTGAATGTGAACTGGAGTGCCGGAACACGTTTCCAGAACTTGCAGGAGGAAGCCGTGTTCAACCTGGTGGCCACGCGCAAAGCGGCCCGACTGGTGGTGAAGGCGCTGAAAGCCGGAAAGACCAGTGTGGATCTTACCGGAGAGGCGAAGGAGCCGGAAAACGGAGGACAGGCCTGACGGAACTCCTGTATGACGGAAGCAAGGCACAACGCTAAAGGCACGACGCTAAAAGGCTGAATGTGCCCCTGTGACAAGCCGTTTTCATTGGGGTACATTCAGCCCTTGGCTTCCATTACAATTCACTTATTATCAACCTCTAAAACAAAATTCCAATGAGTTCAAGAACAAAGAAAAACACCTGGACACTGATTCTGAAAGTAATTATCACCGTAGCCACCGCCGTTGCCGGCGCACTCGGCCTGAACGCCTGTATCTGATGATCATGAGAACCATCACCCTGATTATTATCCACTGCTCCGCCACCCCTGAGGGGCGGAGGCTGGATTTTGAGACTTGCCGCCGGGACCACATCCGCCACCGGGGCTTCACGGACATAGGATATCATTTCTATATCACCCGTGACGGAGAGATTCACCGCGGACGACCTCTGGAAAAGGTGGGAGCGCATTGCAAGAACCATAACCGGCATTCTATCGGCATCTGCTATGAGGGAGGACTCTCGGCGGACTGCACATCTGCCGATACGCGTACTCTGATGCAGAAGGGAAGTATGCTGGCACTGCTGCGCGAGCTGCGCCTCCTGTTCCCCAAAGCGTTGATAGTGGGGCATCATGACTTGAATCCCGTGAAGCCGTGCCCTTGTTTTGATGCTGTGAAGGAATACCGCTTTTAAGGGAAGCTTTCTCCAAAGATAACGTATCCAAGGATGATTTCTCCAAAGATAGCGTCCCTTTCCTCCGCTTTGATTTCCTGACCCTTCATTCAACTAATCTTTTCATTTAACAATAATAAAAATGAACTATCTGATAAACCAACTCATGACCGTGGACAAAGCCTTCTACCGTCATTATCTGGAAATGCTGCTCACCCTGAACCGCATCCAAGCCCTCACCCCCTGGCAGATGTCCATGCTGCTGTGGAGAGCCAAGATTTTCCATATACAGGTGCTCTACCCCGAACTGCTGCGCATCAGCCTGTGCACGGAGCAGGAAAAGGACGAGATACGCTTTATGAAGGGATGGAAACTGAAAGAGCTGGAGAAAATAATGCCCGCATGGCAGCGACGGCAGTGCGAGGAGATAAAACGGGAACGGTGGAGAGGATTTTAATGGCTAGCGGTTAATGAGGAATGACCAGTGATCACTGAGGAATGACCAGTAATCAGTAAAGCCTGCCGGCAACATGATCTACTTGTAAGCAACTTTTAAAGGGGGTATGTCAAAATAAAATAACTACTCCGAGAAGTTACAGACTGTAACTACAAGCCCTAAAAGGCGAGTGTCAAAACTCAGTTTTTGAAAACATGAACTTACAATCTGAAATTTGAGCATCCTAAAAGACTAAAGAAAGGGTCGTATCATTACTCCATACAGAGCTTGATACGATCCTTTCACGTGTTATAATTACTATCTGTAACTTTTCGGGACTGTCCTTTTTGTTTTGACATCTCCCTTCTCCTATCCCCAAGTTATTCAGGAACAGCAACATTCAACTACTTCATTCCCCCTCATTAAACCCCAGGCCCTGCTGTTCGGGCTTCAGCTTCTCTGTCAGGAAATTGGTATGCTCCCACTTCGGTTCGGGCGGATTATGATCCAAGGTCCTCTCCTCGGTAGGCGTGTAGCGTCCGTTGTAAGTGCTGAAGGCGAAAAAAGCATCTCCCGGTCCGCCCAGATGGTCGAAACGTACCTTGGCCACACGCACCAGCACCTGCCCCAGTTCATCGTTACGGTCTACCACCATTCCATAATCCGTCTTGTTGAAAAAGGCCGCCGAGCCGTTGATATCATACAGCGTGGGCACAGGCCAGCGTTTGCTTCCCGGTTCGCGGCGCAACTTGGTGGGGTGCGCCACCAAAATGAGCAACACCTTGTGCTTCACGGCAAAATTGGAGAACTCGTCGAAGATGCGACTGATGTACTGCGTTTCCGTCTCCCAGTCGGGAATCTGATGCTCGAAGCGGTTGAAGGGGTCCACCACCAGCACCTTCACTCCTTTCCGGCTCACCAGTTGGGCGGCAATGCGGAGCACACTCTCTACCGAGAAGTCCTCTTTCGGCATAATGGAGAAGACACTCTGTGCCAGGTAACGGATGGCCTGTCCGGCTTCCGGCAACGGCATCCCCTTGTGTTCGAAACGCTTGCCCACCACGCGGCGTATCAGCTTGCGGTAGTGATAGGCCAGCGGGGTATTCTCCGGGCTGAAATAGCCCACCTTCCAATCGTGGCGCAGGAGCAGGCGCATGGCAATTTCGTCCACAAACTCGCTTTTTCCGCTACCGGGAACGCCTGTGACCGTGAGCACAAAACCACGCTCGAACTTGATCAGCCGGTCCAGATTCTCCAGTCCCGTATCGGCTCCCTCCGGCATTCCGTTGTAATAAATATCCATCAGCGTATCCCATTCGTCCATGGGGCAGAAGACTCCTTCCAACGGGATTTCCGCCGCCTGCTCCACCTGCTGGCGGAGCCTCGGAAGATCGTACTTCAACAGATACTCGTTGGCATCCTTGCAGCCTTCCCCCCAGGCCACCACCTTGCAGCGGTCCACGCCCAGGCGGCGCACCAGTTCGTCGCGTAACTCCACTCCGCGCTTGTCGGTATCCATGGCCAGGATGATTTCCGCCTTGTCATCGAAGTGCGACTCCACGAAGCGGTCCAGCCACTGAAGGTTCGCGCCTCCGGCTCCGTTGGGTACGGACACCACCTCTTCCAGTCCTGCGGCTATCAGGCTGAGGGCATCTATCTCGCCTTCGGTGATGTAGCACTTTTCCTTCCCTTTTATGGCGTCTATGTTCCAAGGAATCAGTTCGGCTCCTTTCACCATCTTGAAATGCTTTGCGGCATCCCGGAATTTCATGTTTTTCATTACTCCGTCCTCCAGGTAAGGGAAGCAGATGCAAGCTTCTTCCTTGCCGGTCTGCGGCAGGAATTCCAAGCGTTCCTCTATCTTCATCCTTGTCAGGACGTCCATCGGAATACCTCGTCTGCCGACCATGTATTCCATCATTTCTCCATTCATAATTTGTTTGTTTTTATTGATTACCGGGCATACGTAATGTACAGGCGGTTGCAGGGGGATGTGAGGCTTGCGTTGCGACGTGTTATGGTGCTGCGGTGCTGTATCGTGGTGCTGCGACGTGTTACGGTGCTGCGATGCTGCATCGTGGTGCTGCGACGTGTTGCGGTACTGCGGTGCTGTATCGTGGTGCTGCGACGTGTTGCGGTGCTGCGGTGCATCCTTCTGCTGTTTCTGCCGTTCCCGGTCTTGTTGTTTCTGTTCTCTTTTCCACATCTCGTCCTCGTTCCACGCTATGGCGAAATCACAATGAAAGCATTTCGCCCATCCCCCTTCACGGGTGATATGCACACTGAACGAAGGATCTTTGGGATTGCTTCGCGTTGCGGAACATTCGGGACAAGGCATACGGAAATGGTCCTTTCTGCGCGGCAGGCTTTTCAGCCACCGCACATAATCTGCATGTTCTTCGCGCGTCATATCCAGCTCTGTTTCAGGTTATCCCAGGTGGCACGTCCGTTGGGGCGCGGGGGTGCATCGGCAGGAAGAGGAACTCCGCAATACGAACGTTCGCCGGTCAGCGGATTGTACGTTTCGTAGGGCGAGAGCGAAGTCGATTCATTCTGCATCCGGCTTCTTTCTTTCAGCTTTTCTTCCAGAAAAAGACGGGTGGGCTTTCCCGGACGGATATAATTAGCAAAATAGGCTTGCGCTTCGGATACGGAAGTAATGCGTTCCGTACTTCCTTGAACCACAACATGTTTTTTAAACATGGAACGAATAAAGGGAAGATTGTTCAGAAAGTCTCCTTTCAACCCCGACATCATTCCCACAATTTCCACCCAACTTTGAACTTTGAAAGCTTCATTGATATAACACTCCCATCGCAACATCTCTCCGCTCTTTTTTCCGGAACAAAATTTCATGTCGTCGTCGATGCTGCCGTTTGTTTCTATGATGTCTACATCATCTTTCTTTTTCTTCTCTCCTCTATTCTTTTCTTCTCTTATAAAGCTTTGCTTAAAGCTTGCTTGCAAATTCTTTCCATAGCACTCATTATCAACACTTTGAATCACATTTTTGACTGAATTTTCATTTGTATTTTTTGCAGTCGTATTTTTCATACTTTCCGCACTACTTTTCACGTTGCTTTCCGTGCTGTTTTCCTTGTAGATTTCCTTATTATAATCCGAATGGATTGGCTTGCTGCTCTCCATGCAGACAGTCTTGTTACTATCTACATTCCTGCTTTCCATATAAATTCTCTCCTTGCTATCCATACTGGGTGCACCACTGCTTTTCAGGTAGACTTCCTTGTTATTATCCATGCAAGATGTATCATCGCTTTTCAGGTAGGCTTCCCCGTTATTATCCATGCAGGACGCATCATTACTTTTCGTGTAGATTTCCTCGTTACGATCCATGCAGGACGTATTACCGCTTTTCAGGTAGGCTTCCCCGTTATTATCCACGCAGGGTGCATCATTACTTTTCATGTAGACTTCCCCGTTATTATCCATGCAAGGTGTATCATCGCTTTTCGTATAGATTTCCTCGTTACGATCCATGCAGGGCGTATCATCGCTTTTCATGTAGATTTCCTTGTTATTATTCACGCAGGGTACATCACCACTTTTCAGGTAGGCTTCCCCGTTATTATCCACGCAGGGCGCATCATTACTTTTCGTGTAGATTTCCCCGTTATTATCCATGCAAGACGTATCACCGTTTTTCCCTTCGTTGATTCTGCCCCTTCCTATTGTAGACGTAGTTGCTTTTGCAGATGCTTTCACCGTACTTTTCTTACTGCTTCTCCCTCCCTTACTGCCGGCAGCGGCACGTTGCTCGGAAAGTTTGCTCTGATATCCCATCACCTCGTCCAGATACAGACATCGGAAATACCCGTCCTCTGTAATGAGAAACAAATCGAAGTCCTTAATAAGATGTTGCAGATTTTCCACGGTAGCTCCCCACTGATCGGCCAGCAAATCCAGTTCGTTAAAATCATGTTTGTATTCCTGCTGTTTTCGCAGAAACAATATCGTTTCAAGATACAACCCCAGCCCCATGCATTTCATGTCGGCATTCAGCTTCATCATTTTGTAATCCGACATCAAGCTGCAATTCAGCCGGATAAACTGCTCTGTATAATCCATTTCTTTTGTGTGTTAGTATAAATATAACGCAAAGGAACGCAAAATATAAATAGGGCGTTGCTCACAAAAACAAGCAATTGTTAATAAACATTTCCTATCTTTGCCGAGACATTTTGTAAGTAGCTATGTTTATGCTGTTTACAAATCATTATTTAATAATTTAATTTTTAGTAACATGAAAAAAATTTGAGATCATCAGCACTTGCATCGGTAATGCCGTGCGAAGAAGCGATTTAAACCCCAACAACTTGGAAGACAAAGGTGCGATAGGCCGGTCCACCGCCACCAAAATTCGAGACGGAAAGATTGTGACTCCAAATTCTTACTTCAAACTGATGAAATGGATGGAAAAGGAGAAACCGGAGGTTTACAAAGAAGCCATGGAGCACATCCTGAAAGAACTGGGCAAGCTCAAAATGGAAGAGTAACCTCCCGGCTTCCCGGAGACGGGAATTTTTCCCGGTAAACGTGGGGAAACGGGAAACCGCCATAGAGCGCCTCTGTATGGAGACTGCCTCTATGGCGGTTTTTGCACCCGGAATAGCTGTTTTATTATCTTTGCAACAGTTGGATATAAGAAAGGTAAACCCTCAAATTAGGGCTTACGTAAATCATCTGCATATTCCTCAGCTGACATATTTCCGCCCCAATCGCCTTCGTAACAAGCAAAAGGATCTTCTGTTTCAATATTCTATTCCTTTGTATACGTATTTCTGATGGAATTTGTCAGTTTTGCAATCAAATCCAGTTTTTCATCTACACTGAGTGAAGACAATACACTCATATACATATCTGTTACCGGAATTAAATTAGCGCATATTTAATTCTGCCAACAAGTTATTTTAATACCGAAATGTTTGAAAGTTCTCCCCCTTATCGGTAACTTTGCCGCATCACCTTTTCCGTAAAGTCCGGCATCCAATTTTACCGCTTCCAGTAAAGCGGAAAGGCTAATGGAATATAAGCTATGGGAAATTGGAGTGAACAACAGGAAGTGAGGAAAGAGGTTAAAGAGAAAGATAAGGTAAGGCGTGAAAAACTTGCCAGTCTTTTCTTTGATCTTTGTAAAGTCACTTATACTGTGCTGGTCGTAGGATTGCCGGTTACATTATTCCAGAATGAATTATATACAAACTATTTGATGATTGCACTTGTTGTTGTAGGAGTACTAGTGGCTTTTGAATTTGCAAAGATTGGAAATAATATTTTAAAGAGATAATAATTATGGTTGCATTGATAGGACTAATAATAATAGCGATACCGGTAACGGCTTTTTGGATTTACACCGAAACACCGTCAGGGAAGAAGTGGATAAAGAATCTGTAATCTATGACACAGTTAGATGGTGTGACTTTTACAATTGTTGCTAAAAGTGGCAGGAGCATTCCTTATATGGCTTTATGCCAAGTCGGGCAAGAAATGGCTGGAAAATCCATATTTATCAAGTATTTACCGTACGTGTAAAGGTACGTGATTTACGTAAATGGTACTGTCCAAAATTTTGTGTAAATGGAAACAGGATTCAGTTGTAAGTTTGTTCTTATATCTGGATTCTGTTTTCAAATATAAGCATAAACTGGTTCATAATCAATCCCCAGTTTGAAATAGGCATTGTCCATTTCTTTTCAATCTCCATAAGTGAAAGATACACGTTTTTTTTACGGCATCGTCCGACGGGAATGAAAGCTTTGATTTGGTGTACTTTCTGATTTTTCCGTTCAGATTCTCAATAAGATTTGTGGTATAGATTATTTTCCTGATTTCCAATGGGAACTGGAAGAAAACAGTCAGATCATCCCAGTTGTTTCTCCATGAAAGTATGGCGTATGGATACTTTCCTCCCCATTTCTTTTCCAGATTGTCAAGTTCTGCGGCAGCAACTTCCTTATTAGGTGCATTGTAGATATTCTTCATATCCGCCGTAAACTCTTTCTTATCCTTATAAACGACATATTTACAGGAGTTCCTGATCTGATGTACCACACAGATCTGAGTGGATGACTGGGGGAATACGGTACGGATGGTATCTGTAAATCCATTCAGATTGTCAGTACAGGTAATCAGTATATCCTGCACTCCACGAGCCTTCAAGTCGGTCAGGACACCCATCCAGAAAGAGGAACTTTCCGATTTGCCGACCCACATGCCAAGGACTTCCTTCAGGCCGTTCTGTTTCAGACCGACACAAAGATAGACGGTCTTGTTTATAATCTTGCCGTTATCCCGTACCTTGAAGACGATACCATCCATCCAGACTATCAGATAGACCGGATCCAGAGGACGGTTCTGCCATTCCTGCGCAGCCTGGCTTACCTTGTTTGTAATAATGGAAATAGCTGATGTAGAAAGCTCTATTTCATAAATCTCACGCATCTCCTCCTCTATATCGGAAACACTCATTCCTTTGGCATACAGGGAGATAACAAGCTTCTCTATAGAAAGTCCCCGGCTTTCATGCTTGGGGACTGCTATCGGTTCAAACTGCCCGTTGCGGTCACGCGGAATGGAGATGACAGACTCTCCATGTCCGGTCTGAATTTTCTTCGGATAACTGCCATTCCGGGAGTTGCCGGTGTTGTTCCCTGCCACGGAATTCTTCTCATACCCCAAATGGGCATCCATCTCACCTTCAAGCATCTTTTCCAATACCTGCGCATGCAACTGATTCAGAAACCTGCTCACATCCGCTTCTGTCTTGAACTGGCTAAGGAACTCCTTGCTTAATACCTCATCAGGCACTACTTGATTCTTTTCTTTCATAATCTTTTTCATTTGGTAAATGTATAAAATAAAAAATACGGAACTCGATTTTGAATCCCGTATTTTCCATTTACACAAAATATTTTATAGTGCCACGTAAATCATCTGCATATTCCTCAGCCGACATATTTCCGCCCCAATCGCCTTCGTAACAAGCAAAAGGATCTTCTGTTTCAATATCCTGTTCCTTTGTATACGTATTTCTGATGGAATTTGGCAGTTTTGCAATTAAATCTAGCTTTTCATCTACACTCAGTGAAGACAATACACTCATATACATATCTGTTATACTTATATTTCTAACTATAAATCCTCCTTTTTTACCTAAAAAATTATTTTTCCTGTGACAGATAAATACAGAATTGTTGAATATTTACAATATTCACTTTAGGAAAATCTATATCTTTCAGCACATCATAATGATGGTCGTTGGTAACAATGTAGTGCGCATTGGCCGAAATGGCACAATCCACAAACTTATTGTCATCAGGATCGACTGTAATCAGATTAAAGTGATAGAATGGAGTTATCAATTCAACAAACGGACTGTTCAATATGGTTTTCACCACATATTCCGCCGTTTCATTGTCGGTAAGTCTTTGCAGAATTTCTATATATTCCTCCAATATTTCATTGGATACACAGAGCTTGTTCTTTCCGTCCACAAAGGATTGCCACAAGACATGGTAACGACTCCTTTGAGGAATGCTTTGAATAAGACAATTCGTACCAAGAACCAGCTAGCCATTGACGTTATTTTAATGAATGGATATCCATTTCAGCTATTTCATCCAGCTTTTTCTGGTCAAGAATTCCCTTATCCCAAAGTTCATCCAACTTTGTATTCATCCGTTTGGAATAATATTGAAAGAGCACCTCTTTCAATTCTTCCAGACCTTCCTGAGATTTATCGTAAGAAAACATTTCCAACAAATGCCTCTGTATGGGGTTGAATACTGTAGTTTCCATAATTATATCGGTTATAAATTCTATGCGAATATAGAATTTATAATGATAATATCCAAAATGTTTCTCATTAATTAACGCCTATGAAATATGACTCGATAAATCTTGCAACAATATCTCCCTTACATCCGATGTTCAAAATGTTGTAGAGTAAAATCTATTCCGGAGATCCTAATCGGATAATCTTTTTTATCATTTCAGATGGATTTTGAAGTAAATGCCACCAGAGAAGTATTTCCCGTTGTTCAGTTCGGCAATCAGGTTGATGTGGTCTTTCCAAAGCTGGTAGTGCGCCCCGATGTTCACTGTGCGGGCGTCATATTCGGCCATCAGATCCAGCCCGTTCAAAGCTTTCACCGCCAGGTTGTCTTCCGGCAATAGATTGAATTTGAAATTCACCCCCGCGGCAGGCCTTCTGTAATGAGGGAACCAGCAGGCACGGTAATCCACGTATGCAGCGTGAACACCCAGCGTCCCTACCCCAGTGAAACAGAAATGCTTGGTTGCCGCCAGATAATATCGTGTAAAATGATTGTTCTGCATACCGTCCTCATCGAACTTGATGGCCCCACCACCGTATGCTTCATGCGAGGTGGGATCGTCCAAACCAAGGACTATCTGCGGAGTCCAGGGCTTCCACCAGCCTTCTTTCCACAACCGCAGGCGAGCATTGAAGGCACGATCCTGATTGGTGTACTTTCCCCAAGACTGTTCCGGAAAATAAGTGGAACCATGCTCTGCATAATTGATGGTACAGGTATATCCCACTTCAAGCCAAGGAAAGATGGTTATGTTCAGATAATAATTGAATGTGTATTTTATCTCATTACTACTGATATACTGCAACGGAACAAGATGTAACACATTCCCTCCCGCCATAAATGTCTTGTCTTTTTGCATCTCGGCAGTGGGGGCATGAAGAAGTCCCGTTGTACCGTATAGTGCCTGTGAAGAGACATATAGAATACTGTCTATAAGAAAAAGGATGATTAAAAGAAGCCTTTTCTGCACGTTCTTCCTTCTTCTAATCATAATCTATTCCTATAATAAGCCCATAGAAACTGTAAATACACAATTTGGCGCTTATAACGACTAGGATGAGTTATGAAACGATAGAACCATTCCATCCCCATATTTTGTATCCATTTAGGAGCTCGGCTTACTTTACCCGTAAATACATCAAAACTTCCACCTAAGTTCAAATAAGTTGCCGCATGAACCTTATACAGTTCATCCATCAATAATTCCTGCATCGGAAAGCCCATAGCTACAAAAACGAAATCAGGTTTCTTGCTTTTCATGTCATCCAACAAGGCATTTTTTTCCGAGGCTTGTCTGATAAAACCATTACGATATCCCACAATCTGAATATCCGGATATTGCTCCTTCAATTTCTTTACTGTCGCACATATTGTACCTTCCGTACTTCCTATCAAATAAAAAGTTTTCGATGAATGATATCTCTTTATCAGTTCAAGCCACAATTCACAACCGGGAATCCGCTTTAATTCTTTTCCACCCTTGCGACACATCGCTTTTATAGCTCCATAACCATCCGCATATCCTATATTGGAATTAATTATATCAGCCACTTCCCCTTCTGCTTTCATTATAATTTCTGCATTCAGAGACAATAACAGTTTCTTGTCATTGGCTGTATAATCCATCAGTTCCTGCATATCCCGAAACGGAAATACATTGACATTACCCACTTTTATCGCTCTCATTTCATTTATCCTTTAAGAAATCTACAATACGTTCACAGGCTTTACCATCGCCGTAAGGATTAACCGCCTTGCTCATTTGGCTGTAATAAACATTATTAGATAACAATGATGAAACTTCGGTTACTATTCTGTCATAATCAGTACCCACCAGTTTCACAGTTCCTGCCTCCAATGCTTCCGGACGCTCCGTTGTATTACGCATCACTAAAACAGGCTTTCCAAGACCCGGAGCTTCTTCCTGAATACCACCACTATCAGTAAGAACAATTGTGGACTTTTCCATCAAATAGACGAATGAAAGATACTCCAATGGTTCTATAAAGAACATATTTCCCAACCCTGTCAGATTCTTGCCAAAAACCTCATGAATCGGTTTACGGACATTGGGATTCAGATGCATGGGATAAACAAAGTCCACATCCGGGTATTTTATCGTTAATGCTTTTATTGCCTGACACATTGAAATAAAACCATCACCAAAATTCTCGCGCCGATGTCCTGTTATAAGAACCAACTTTTTGCCATTGACTAGACGCCCTACATCATAACCGCTTCTTTTTAAAACATCTTCCAAAGAGGCATCCAGTTCTCCATCATTCTTTATTTTATCCACTACTATATGAAGTGCATCAATCACGGTATTACCTGTAATTGCTATTTTGTCTTCTGAAACACCTTCATCCAATAAATTCTGTTTACTCAATGAAGTCGGAGAGAAATTATAGCTGGCAATACGTCCGGTAATCAAACGATTCATTTCTTCCGGCCATGGACTGTAAATATTATGTGTACGCAGACCTGCCTCCACATGCCCTACTGGAATCTGTTGATAGAAAGCAGCTAAAGCTGCGGCTGTAGAAGTTGTTGTATCTCCATGCACCAAAACCACATCAGGTTGAACTATTTTAAGAATGTCACGCATACCTATCAAAACACGAGCCGTCACATCATATAAGTCTTGTCCTTGCTTCATTATATTCAAATCATAATTCGGCTGAATTTCAAATATTTGAAGAACCTGATCCAACATTTCACGATGTTGTCCTGTTACACATACAATGGTTTCAAATTCATTAGCATGTAACTGAAACTCCTTGACTAAGGGTGCCATTTTTATAGCTTCCGGACGTGTGCCGAAAACTAACATTACTTTTTTCATAAAAAAACAGTTTTATTTAAATGAGAGATTTATAATAGCTCTTTAAAATTTCTATATTTTTATCAAGAGAAAATGATTTAGTTATTAGTTGATAGGATTTTTGACTAAACTCTTCTCTCAAAGAACTATTCTCTATAATTTTTTTCAGAACTTCGGCTAAAGCATCAATATCACCAGGTTTTACCAAAAAACCGTTGTCATTATTATGTAATACTTCTGGAATAGAAGCTATGCTTGTACTAATATTAGGAATTCCATAAGCCATTGTTTCAAGAATGGTCATGGGTAATCCTTCATTATAAGAAGGTAGGACATTAACCATTGCATTGGCCATAAAAAGTTTTTTCTGTTCCCCCACAATCCAGCCTAAATGTGCGATGCGATGGCTAATACCCAATTCTTTTATCATTTGCTTTACTTTCTCCATTTCTCCATCTCCGCATAAATATAACTTTATAGTTTTATCTATTTGAGGATCTAGTAGCTTTATAGCTTGTAGCAAATTATATACCCCTTTACGTTCACAGAGCACCCCAAGAAAAAGAATGTTCCTCGCATCCTTATTATATGGATTATAAGAATAGGTACCAACTGCATTGTATAAAACTTTTACTTTAGCTTTGGAAGCTTTATTTCTCAATAACTGGGCAAATTCTTCACCCAATACTATGTTTAAATCAGTCAATTCAAGGATATGTCTAACATATTTCTTTCTTCTTTCAGAAAGGCTTGTATAAAACAGTTCAAACTCTGCTGCATGATGATGCATCACTGTTTTAATACCTAAAATATTAAATGTTTGAACTAAGAATGCTTTTCTGAAAAAACTACCACGTTCTGCCGTATGTAAATGCACTATATCAACCTTACCTATTAAAGCCAAACATAATATCTTAATATATGCCCACATAAAATATAATACCAAAACATATTTATTTGCATTAATATGAGTAGGAATATATCTTATATCCACATCTTCCCAGTCTTTATAATTAAGATAGTTTTTGACTACTGACACCATCCCTCCCTTCACAGACAGAACAGAGCCACACATTAAAACATTTATCATTTTTCCTCCATTTTATATATTCTCTTCTTAATTAACTTAGCAGGATTTCCACCAATTATAGAATACTCGTCAAAATCTTTAGTCAGAACAGAACCTGTTGCTATAATGGAACCTTTTTTTATATGTCTACCTGGAGTCATGATCACCCTTCTTCCAATCCAACAATCATCCTCTATTATTGTAATTCCATTTTCAGAAGCACCTTGAAAACACATAGGAGTAGCAGTTTTGTCAAATCGATGATTATTCTTTGCTATAAACACTTCAGGAGCCATCATAACATACTTACCTATTTTAATATTATTAGGTAAAAAACAATTTGCACCGATACCACTATAATCGCCAATTTCAACATCAAATCCATTCCCCAAATATGCGCACCTATCTATTGTGGAAATTTTGCCACACTTTTTGAAAATCCCTTTCACGCACAATATTCTAATTAAATTAAACAGTCTTCCTATTAGAGGTAAATAGGAACTGGGAAGATATTGGGCAAAACCATAATAGACAAACAACAGTATATATTTTTCACCAACCCTAAAAGCATTTTAACCATCATACAATATCCCCTTCATTATTTCCATAGAACTAATTATTGAATATTTTTTGCAATATAAATTCCGTGATGCAACATTAAATCTACAAACTCCTTCATTTGAGATTCGGTTTATACCCTTCACAAAATCATCTTCGGTATGACATATCAAGCCAATAGAGTCATCAATGGCAAAACCACAAAAAGACTCATTAGTACCTATAATGTATTTACCCCACATTAATGCCTCAGTTGTCTTGGTCTTCATTCCACTTCCCTCAAAGATTGGAGCAATCACAACATCACAATTACGATAATATTCACCTAAATCGTCAACAAATCCATGTATTTCCAATTTTTCATTGTTCTTGAATGACAACTTATCCATATTCGCACCCACCACAATTAATTTTGCATTCACTTGAGGAAGTATTCTTTCTATAAACCATGACAATCCATTTACATTGGCATAAAAATAACTGCCAACGAAAAGTAATTGAGGACATTTTACCTTTACAAGTAAAGTCTGTGCCACATATCCATTCACATTTTCCATTTTGTCTTCCATAGATGATGGTAAAATTGTAACCTTCGACCTATTATTGACTCTTTTAACATAAGCAGCATCCCTTTCTGTTAATGTCACAATATCATCGGAATACATAATAGCATTCGTTTCCGACCGTATCAATGGTCCATTATAAACAGGATATAAAAGACGCTTCACAAAAGAGCGCTTACAAAAAAATTTTTCTACATTATGAAAAAATGTCACTATATGCCCCTTATAATTTTTTTGTTTTAATTCTTTAGCTATAGTACCATAACATGAACCATCAATCCATACCAAATCCATATTCTCGGCTTTTCGTAAAATAGAATTGACATTTTCACCATTCATCCCTACTACATAAGCGAAAGCACATCGTTCTATAACAGACTTTAAGGATTCCTGTCTCCTCTGAACTTTAAATATTTCTACATTTGTTTTGCCCAACAATTGATATAGCAATTGTTTATTGCGATTAGCAATAACACATCCTCCACCATTATCATTAATGGTTCCTGTTATAAATAATGCTTTCATCTTGTATGTTGATATTTTTAAATAGTAAACCTAATAAGATATAATGTAATGCAAAAGCAGAAGGATTACTTAAAGAATCTCCGAATAAAGATAAAGCCAACCCCGTAATCATCAATACTGTAATGACTAAGAAGTAAGGATTCTCAGTTCTTTTCCTAAAGAAAGCTATCATCATCTTCCAATAAAATATCAGATAAATAACTGACCCACCAAATCCAAGATACGCCAACATTGTACCATAAGCAATATCTGGACTTCTCAATTGTTGAACCATATTCGATTCATAAAAGATAATATTTACAACAAAATCATACATTTTCTTCGATAGTTCCGAACTGTCTGATATCAATCCCAATCCAAAGAACTGTTCTCCAAAAGGACGATTTACCAAATAGATCCATCTTTCGAGCACCCAACTTATACGATATGTGAATGTTCCTTCTTTTTCTGATGTATAGTCAACCATTTCTATATTTCCACTTACTACCGACTGAATATCCCCCATTGTGTTTGAATCTCCAGAAAAACGATCTATAACTATTGATAAAAATGGCAATGTGAAAAATGAAATAATTAAAATATACCTGACTATTTTAGTAGTTTTTCCTAAGAAGTACAGAGTTAGAACAACTGATATCAACGTTATCAACATCAAAGAACGTCCTAGAGTCCCTAAAAGGCATACAACAAGCATTACCATCACATATTTGGTGTATTTCCCATAATAACGTGGACAAATAATACAAATCAGCAGGAAAAATTCTGTAAACTTGGGATAATTAAAAAAACGATAAAGACCTGTAGAGGAATCAAACATTAAATCATAAGTAGGAAGAATAGGGATTTGAAATATTATCTGTATCAAATCCACTATTCCTATGACTATAGTCATTATTGCAAATATACGAATAAGTTTTTTCGCATTAACCGTACTTATATTAATTAATATCGGCAAACTCAATATCAACAAATAGAGTCTGCCTCCTTGAATTATGTAGAATAAAGGAATATCATAATGAAAATAAGAAAAGACTGCACTGCACATTAAAAAAGCAAGAAATATACCAAACCAACAAGTCGTGGCATTGAAAGGCAGGTGATATCTACCTTTCAATACCATTAATATTGATATCAAAACAGTGTAGACTAATGCCAAATCTCCATTTTTTGTACCTCCCAATAAAGGATCAATCAAAATACCATATCCGTCTAGAAGAAAACCTACATACAGGAAATAGGACATTAACCTACCTTTCTTTGAAAAATATAGTAACAAAGACAATACCAATAATGCTACTCCCAACATCGTATATTTATAATTTCAGGCTAAATCTACAATCTTACCAAACACCGTCATTCCACCAGTATTCTTATCATACATATCATATCTCAACTTCCAACTCAATTTATGGATAGTATCCATAGACAAAATGGTATTCCACAATGTATCATTATATGCATCATTCAATTTACTTGCCATTTCCAATATATTTTCATTATAATATGGGCATTTATCCATCATCTCTCTGCAGGTCCCACTTTGGGAATAAATTAGATTCAAAAAATAATCCAATAATAGATAGTCTACAAAGCGATTTTCCTTCTCCAAATATTCAAAAAAGAGGTTGCGTTCATTCACAAAAATCTGATTAGACATGCCTCCCATCAAATAACTAGCCCATCGATAACGAGATATATAAGTAGCGTCATCGTGCTTTCTCTGTTTGCTAGTATAATACGGAATGTTATTTAAGTCTGGAAGGTTAGCTGTTGTATAACAAGTTGAATCTATCCAAAGTCCCCCATATTTTGTCAATAAAGCATATCGAAGTACATCTGAAAAATTTGTTATCGATATCTTACCCTTATTTAGTTTTTCAATAACATACGAAGGTAAATCGACATAGTCTCTATAATTTTTCTCGGAAAGAACAACTATTCGCTGACTGTTATTCACATTTTTTTTCAACTGCTTCAAACATAATTTGGGAACTAAAGGCATCATCTGCTCTCCTTGCCACCAACAAACCCAAATAGGATAAAAACCCAAACCTCCCTTCTCTATTTCAGAGGCTTTATCAATATATCCATGGTATTTCCGACTCATATATCTTGCTATCGAGTTCTGTGTCATTATTTTACCACATCTAATACCGAATAGACATAATAATTGACCAATAACAGGAACTATGCCATCTATTCCCATCACATTGAAATATCCTCCTGCCGTTTTCATCTTTTTCATTATCTCGGCAGTCTTTATAATTTTCTTCATCTTGCTTTGAATGCGGAGCCATAATTTTGCAACCATATTCGTTGCGACAGTCCTGTCATAACCCATCCTTACCGCCACAGGCAGCAATTCTTCGAGTACTTGCAAACGTTCCTTTTTGCCTAATCCGTATGAATTAAAAGTCGCCCCGTCATGATTGAATATAGATATGTCCACATCAATAGAACGATAACTTTTTCCACCCAACACGATTGTCTTTAACCAAAATTTCCAGTCGCTCACTAGCCGCAAGTCCTCATCGTACGGACATTCCAACAACAACGACCTCTTTATAAATGAAGACTGGTGACTGATACTTGTCTTATAAAAATGGCTTAATGTGGCTTCAGTCGGTGGCACAACATAACCTATAACCTTTCCACTCTTTGTCGATATTTCCCTACCTGTAACAACATCGAAATCATCATCAAGAAATAAAGAAGCTGCTTTCATAGCCAAAGGAGTAGCAAACATATCGCCGGCATTCATAAATATACAATATTCTCCACAAGCCATTCTCACGGCTTTGTTCATGGCATTATATATACCACAGTCGGGTTCACTCATCCATTTCGTTATATTATCGGTATTGCGTTTTATTACATCAACGGTTCCATCGTTGCTATTCCCATCAACGATAATGTATTCATAGTCGTCATACCGTTGCCTTGCAACGGACTGTATCGTGCGTTCTATTACATCGACAGCGTTATATGATACAGTTATTACTGAAATCTTCATTACTTATTATTTTCGTATTCTTCTATAATTCCTCGGAAACGCCTACTCCATGCACTCCAACTGAGGTTGTCCGCATATAACTGTAAAGCATTTCCACTTAGCTTCGTTAATTTGCCATCGAAAAGTGTTTCCTTTATCTTCACCGAGAAATCATTTGCCGATGCTCCAAGTCTTAATCTGTAGCCATTGTATCCGTCGATTACATAATTGCCGATACCACCTGTATCATAAGTGAACACTGGCAAACCATAAGCGGCTGCCTCTGAGAATACAATAGCAGAACATTCCGCCGATGTGGGCAACAACAGTAGGTGAGATCTTTTTATAGCATCGACATAACGCTGATACTGCTCTGGCATGTTCTTGTTCATAAACCCAAAATATTCAACCCAAGGCAAATTCCTATAATTGGCAGGAATGTCATCGAGCTTAATACCTACCAACAACAGTTTTGCGTTTATGCCAGTATTTATGAGTTTCTTCACCGTGTCAATGGCAATGGCTGCGCCTTTGCGCTCCCAGTTTACACCGGAAAACAACACATTCAGCACATCTCCTTTCTCATATTTGTCTGATTTCACAATGTCCTCATCATCCAAATTCGCACCAAATTCAAGAACTTTGCATTTCGCAGATGATTGGTTATAGTGACTGGTTGCGCTATCTACAGCCCATTGTGATGATGCTATAACGATGCTGCTGTTGTTCAAGCCAATCTTTTCATTAGCATCAGCCTGACGCCTCAAACTTTTTGATGGCATGTCGAAATAGTAATCGCACATCAAGTCAAACGTTGCATCTGCATAATAGATGACAGGTTTCGACAAGTTTAGATGCTTCGTCAGTTGCGCATCACCAAGAAAGAAATAATAGTCGATGATTGTTTCATCTGGAAATTTTATCCCCTCCGCACGGAGTCTGACCGCCACATTGTCCATATTCCGCGACACAAGGCGACCGTAACGAAAAGCACTTATTTTCACGTATAAGTTATGCAAGAAACTCAATCGTACGGGTATCCAAAACACATTGAACCCTGCGTTCTCTATTGCTTCACGTACTTTATAAATTGTTCCGCTCCATGCTTTACGGTCATGAAACGGATCGGCCGCTGTCACATAGCCTATTGTTTTCATAATTAAATTATTTTTTATAATTTATTCTTTGTATGTTTTTTTTCAAAAAAAACTCATCCTTTATTTTTTTTATGCCTGAGTCTTTATGAAAGAACCTATATAGCATCTTAAAATGAGACATAAAATCACCACAATAACCACAGAAAAAAAATACAAAGAAAATTACTTATCCTACCTTCAAAGAATGGGAATAACGGTTCGCTATTGTGGTATATAAATAATTTCTGAATCAAATAAATTTCCAAACTGAATTATCCTATCCATGATAATGATTTCAATAAAAATTTAGGAAGTATCAGTATAAACATATTGGTTATACCAAATAAAAGCACAACGCTCAAAAGACTTTTTAGCAGAGCACATGACATGATATTTTCGATGGGGCATTGGCTATTTGCCCAATACATAACTAATACCGTAACCAGCGAACATACGCATATGATTTTTGCATATTTTACTTGACGTATGACCTCATACGTATTTGCAATTATTCCTATGCCGATAAAAAATATAGGTATATATTGAGCATCATTTCACCACACCCAAATGCTCCCTTCATATTCACTGCCTTCTTCATTCATCTCTTTTATAAATAGGTCCGTTCTCAACTTCACGCTACAAATCAATGCAAATGGTGTCCAAGCAACGAAGTTCCACTTGAGATTTCTTTAAATTTACCTTTCTTTTGAAGAAAATCTTAATTTAAAGGAAAATAGAAAAACACGAAAAAAGCCTAACTTTACATCACATTTAGGGTTATCCGAATATAGTAAATAAGTTCACTTTCCATTACCATAATTACGAAAGTAGATTACGGCGACTTACAGGAACTTTGGATGACCACCATGAAACTCGTAGCGAAGCCCTCTCGGGCGGATTCCTATCTGTTTTGCCGGCCCCCCCCCTACAAGGGTGTAAGGGAGTACATCTTTCGTCACAACAGCGCCTGCTGCAATCACAGCCCCCTCTCCAACCGTTACGTCATGGAGAATGATAGTATGCGGCCCAATCCACGCACGGTCGCAAATTTTCACAGGTCCGTAGTGTTCAGGATTACAAGCAAAATCCGGGTCACGATAATCGTGTTGAAGTGTCCAAATGCGCACATTGCTTGAGAAATTCACATTGTTGCCTATTTCAAGCCCAGCCCTTCCGTCAAGAATCGCATTCTCACCAATAATAGTTCCCTTGCCTATCTTGATTCCCGACGGATTACGAATTTCAATATTGTAATACATAGTTACTTCACCGGCTATGTCCATCAAATAAACGTACTTATAGAAAAACATTCTTATGCGGTGTGAATGTATATTACCTATCCAATAGAGAAACAGGCGATCAAACATATACGAAAATTTGTTGGCAATACGAAACACAATATCCCCCTGTTGTAGGTTTCCTGTCTGGCGTTTCCTTATCACATACTGTGTCCACCTTATCATTGGCGCAGACAATATTAATAGAATAATACGATGAAAATATAAGGCCAAGACAACAGCCAAACAAACTAATAATTGCCAAACAGTGACAAAATGTGACATATTGATTAATAATTAGAATTTTATTTTAAGACTTTACAATTCCAAGTGTTATCAGCATCAAGATATCCTCAATGTAATAATCTACCAAGAATATTCAAAACAACGAATCAAAACTGATGATTTTACAAAATTTAATTTACAGCAGAATAAGAAAATCTCCTTTCTTGATAATAGAAAATCATCTTCTGCCAATGTCTTAGGTGGATTTTGAACACTCCAATCTATATACCGAAGACTATCGTTGCATAGTTTATCTCTCAAACAGAAATTCATAAGAACCATTTGAAAGAATATTTCTTCTCCACATATAACTTCTCAATCTCTGATATAAGTCCTTTGCTATTTCGCTTGTCAATACTTCATTTACTGCTTTAAATATCTCGATATAACTATTGCCAGACCTTCCCAATATCTCATCAAACCTGTTTGGAGAAACAAAAAAAAAATCAGATCCTGTAACTAAATGATAATAATCATATTTCTTATCATTTAACATCGTTTGCTTCAATAAATAAAGACTTCCAAATGTTCTCTTCCCCCCAGTAAATTTTTTCATCTTATATACATTTTTCCCTATGTATTTGAGAAACGTCAATATTTGATTTCATATCAATATGAATATAAATTCCTCAATCACTAGGAATATGCTCAACAAACTTATTTATCATTAATAAATCATTACGAACTGTCATAATCACGCAATGATTCATATACAGAATATTTGAATTTATATTACAAAATTGCCATTCAAAAACATCAATTAAAGAAACTCCTAAAAGCACTCATATACTTTAAATTGAAAAATTCATCTACTATAGGATTTCTCAAAATCAATTTCTGTATAAAAACAAATGATACAATTACTATAACGATCCCCACTGTCATATTTACAAGATAATTCAAATCAAGAATTCTATAAATGCCCCAAAGTATCGGAGTTAGCACGACTCCATAAGATACATTCTTAAACAGTATAGATACAGGAAAAAGAATCTGAGTTCTTCTACGAATAAAATATAAAGCCGAAAGCATAACCATCACCTCTGACATAACCCATGATATGGAAGCACCTATGCTTAAATACTGAGGAGTCAAAAGGAAGTTTAAAGCAAGCCCTGTAATAGCCCCCCACACCGTATTTACCAATATCAATTTATCCAATTTTAAAGGTGTCATAATCTGTATTATTAATATTTGATTTATACCTACTATCAAAATCAATGGCATAATAAGACGCATAGGCCATACAGCCCCCTCATACCCATCACCCGCTATTAATTTTATAACATCAGGTGCATATATGACAGAAAAGACAACGAGAGGAACAGTCAACGAAATAATTAAATTAAAACTTTTATCTATCAAAACTTGAAATGCAGCAATATCTTTCTTGCCGATCAAACTACTTAAACGAGGTAACATAACTCCTGCAAAAGCAGAAAACAGAGATAATAATATTACATACAACTTAGCTGCTGTTGTAAAATATCCCACCTCTTTATCACTACTAATAAAACCGAGATAAGTAGTACAAAAAGAATTATATAACCAAGCTAAAATAGAATAGATGCCTAAATAAGTTATTGGTCGAACCATTTTTTTTATCACATCTAAATCAAAAGAAAAATGTATATAGTTAAAAGAATAAGCTACATTAACAGATGCATTTACTATAACTGAAATCGATAATAGCCAGTAATATATATCATAATCATTTTCATTCTTCACAAACAAAAAAACAGAAATAACATACAATATTCTAATAATCAGAGTTCTTACAGTTATAAATCGAAACTCTTCAATACCTTTATAGAACCAATCAATCATCAAATAAGTACCGAATAACTTAAAACTTCCTATAAATAGAAGTTCTTTATATCCTGCAAACTTTTCGATTGAATGAATAGAAATAAATAGAAAACAAAGGGCTAATAATGTAGTAAAACTATTTATTATAAAAAGCCCTGTAAACACTTTGCTTAAAGCTACCTTGTCTTCTTTATTTTTTGCAATCTCCCTAATGCCAACCGTTGCTATTCCTAACATTGAAATCAATACAAAACATTGAATAATATTATCTATGAAATTACATTTCCCAATATTTGTAACACCTAAGACTCTAGATACGTATGGATATGTTATCAAAGGGAAAACATAGCCTGCCATAGTCAAGAAACCACTGTAAGCAAAATTTCTTTTTATACTCATAGATTAAAGTAAACAACTAATGAGCGTAACCACTGAATAACAGCGGTAAGCACTCAATTTATGGTATTCGTTTGAAAGGATACATAAGTGTGCCCTAAACAGAACTTCGTTAATTAACTAGTTTTAAATTTAACATATATTTGTAGACCCGTATACCGGACAGATGGAGCAACAGACCTTGCACAAGCACTCAATTTAGGGCATCCCCCTTTGAAAGGGCAATTTTCAGTGCCCCAATCCGAGTTTTGTTAATTTATTAGTTTTGAATTCAACATTGGCTTGTAGCCGAAGTGATTTTGTCAGGAATCATATTAGCATCATCCCTACATCCGTTAAAGATATTTTTGAAAAAAGTTCCGATGAAGTTCCAGATAGAGCCACCATGAAGCTTTACCGTACCAATCACACTATAATATATGGCAGCCGTTTCAACTCTAACTTCACTACCATAATGAAAGAAATTATTTCGTTGAGTAATAAGCTTTCAAATAGTTTGCTCGGCAAGATTGTTATCTATCGATAGTTCTCCATCATCCCAAAAAGCAAATATTTTTTCCAGAATCAGAACCTTTGTTAAATCAGAAAGATGTTCAACCGGATCTCCAACCACACCCATCGTTTTATGCTCATCAAGACAATCGGATAAATCACGTTCTTTCTTAGAAGGCTCTTTTACTTCTTGAGATTGATTATTAACTGAGTCCGTACAAAAAGCATCATCGATACCATCATAATCATCTTTCTCTTTTTTTCAATCAGAATCCACTTTCTCAAGCCCACCATCAGTCATTTTCGGCTTTAACTTCCACCGTCTATCCCCGAAGAGCTGCAAGTTAGCATATTCTAATTTCTTCTGCATCGATTTTAACTGACACTCCAGAAACTTGCATAATTTGCTTTTTTCAACAGTTCTTTTCGCAAACCTGCTTTAAATTAGACATCTTTCTCTCAAGCTTTGTCTTTAAGCTATAAAATCTTCTAGGACAAGCTTCATAACCTCTCCTGTCAACCTAAGATCCTTGTTCTGCTCAGTAATATTCAATGCCTCAACCACCGATCATAATCATCCAACCGGTTGATCAGCTGCTGCTTACTCTTTTTCGGCTTTTCCTCTTTCTTCCACGGATCAACCGCCTCGTGCGCCAAATGATAATAGATACTGCTATCCGTACAACCATAAAGTGTAACCACAGCAAGTGCACGCGACTGCTCCGCCTTGACGAGAGGAAGCATAGTCTGCATAACGCCAACCAGCTTTGCCGCCTCTTCTTCCATACCCAATATAGTATAAGCCGGCAGCAAAATGGCATAAAGCTTGCAACGCATCACATCCGTATCCATCTGGAGATTGCCATATTCTTTCAACGCCCTGGCAGCCAGAGAACGATCTTCCTCATTCACCCCCTCCGCACTGTGATAACGCTGAAGAGCACTGTGCAAACCATTCAACATACAGTCATTGTCCAGACGGGTATATACATGCTTGTCCTCATCATTCAGGGCAATTACCTCGTACTCACCCGGCATCACACGCAGCAGCGGAACCCACATCCAGTTCTCCACACATACCATCACATCCTTTCGCCCGGCTCCCGGCTGAATGACAACAGTCGCCTCCACCCCCTTAAACCGTCCCTCAGTAATGCGTATCCGGTCGCCCTTGCGCAAACCATCCGGCTGGGGTATATAAACAGGAAGTGTATTGGAATAAGAACGGGCCACCCACTGCAAATTCTCCATTGCGGCATCGGAAAGGTAGGGAAAATACTCCCGCTTCCGTTCCCTCACCCGAGGCAGGAAACTGAGTACAGGAAAACGTTGCATCAGTTGGAAAACATCACGCTCGGAGGCACGGACAAATACATAGTTGAAGAGTAAGGGACGCTGGGTATTGACGAATTTGCCGTCTATACGCCTCACTTCCTGATAGGAAGGAGCAAAAAAGCCGAATGAGGGCTCGCCTGCCTGTATGCGGCGGTCCTGTTCCCGTTGCAAACCGCGCACTCCTCCCCGATGACAGTCGGGAAGCGACAACACATACCAACGCACGGCATTGTTATTCCGCAAAGCCTCCAACGCTTCGGGAGATGCCACAGAACGCTTCGGTTTATCAAACTGATGGGATAGCTTTTTCATGAGGTTTATCGTCAGAAATCCACGCTGACCGATACTGGAAGACCATATCAACGCAGTGTTTATAACTGGCTGATAAATAGCTTTTTACACAGATTTCATTTTGTATTTCTGAAATCTTTTATTTGTTGTTTCTTTCGTCCGAAGACGTCTTTTCTGTCTGCTTTTTATAGACATGTTTATACCCTCAAAAAAGGTTCTTTACCCTTTATATAAAAGGAATTTAGAAACTTTTTGAGGGCACAAAGATACACTATAATTGTGTATTACACAATAAAAGCGCTTAAAAAATAGGAAAACTTACTTTTGATTAAGAAAATAAGAGATGGGTATATTTCGTAATCACAATAAAAGATTCAAGTTTTACAAATATTTATTCAATAGGACTGTAATAACCTTATCCAATTCTATAAGGTCATTCTTTATAGTAGTAAATACTATCTGCTCGTCTACATTACTATATTCATGCGAAATAAGATTGCGCATATCATAAATAGCCAACCAAGGAATTTCCTTATATTCAGAAAGCGGTGATGGTTGTAAAAACAACAACTTTCCTACCTGTTCACCTATTACTTGAAGGCGCATAACACATGCATTGAACACCATCACTTTATCCATGGAGGCTAAAAAATCATCAGCACAATTTATTTCTTTACTCCATTGCTGTATATAGTAAATGGATTCTTTTATCTGGGTTAACCTGTCGCAAATGGTTAGTCGTCCTCCTTTATACATAAATGGCTTCTTTTTCAATATTCTGTTTCAAAAATGGAGGCAGTGAGGAACGGAAACGCACTAAATCAATTTCACAATGAAACATTTCCGTCAAAACAGTCTTCAAAGTGTACATAGTGGATAAAGTAGGATTATCAATATCTACAACAATATCCAAATCACTATCTTCCCTGTTCTCTTGACGTGCAACCGAACCGAAGATACCAATTGATTTAATTCCAAACTCATGCCCAAAACATTGTTTGAAACTAACTAACTTTGCCTTACATTCATCTAAGCATAACATACTTTTCACCAACTTTAGGTACTGGAACAAAGATAAACTTTTTATTTGAACGATACAAGTTCTTACCTCGGTTTCTTCATTTCACACTCCATCGGAGAGCTCTCCTTGCATCAGAACGTCATCATCACCATAAACCGAACGCCCCATTTATACGAAGACTATCATTACTGCACGCAAAAGCCTTTTCTTGCCTAATATCACGACAAGTCTTTTCTTAAAGTCTTTAATAATAGAATATCTTTTTTTATTTCGGATATTTCGTCATACTCTTCAAAAGCCAAAACGGGTTTAAGAATGTTTTGCTCAAAATCGACAGCCGTATCCTCGCATAATTTTGAACCCATAGACACCAAAGAATTATACAAACAATGTCCTCGGACATACAGATAGGCATTCTCTTTTTTCATTCCTAGAGTGGCATAATAAGCAGATTCCTTATTGAAATCAAACCCACAATTGTCTATTATGTCTTTTGTTTTTTCTAAAAGTTGAAAGGACAAACGCTCTAAAAATTGCTTGCCATTACTTTGCTCATCCTCTTTTCTATATTGCAGTGATATGCATTGTCTGAATCTGTCCCGATTAAAAGATGTAAGTCCATTTCTTTCTTGATAGAGCATCAATAAAAAAGGTTCATACACGATAGCAGAATATTGTTCCAAAAATAAGGTGAAGTCAAATCCGTTTTGTTTATGATCAGTAAAAGAACGCTGTAGTTTGGCGGCAAAAGCACAATGATTCTCCCATGAATAGGTATAGGTCTGCAAAATTCCATCGACAGCCGATATATCCTCTCCAGCCAGACGGCGCAAGTCACTGTCAATACAAATAAAAAACTTCTGAGAAAGAAATCCTTTATATTTTAAACATTGAGCACACCCTGCCGTACGGTTTCCCTTCTCATTCATCGTAGCAGGCTTGAATTTATAACGTCCGGGACGATATTTAAGCAAAAGTTGTTCCCAAAACCATATATCGTCTTTATCCTCTACATGAACAACCGAATCCACCTTGTATAATAAGGTAGATGCCGCCAATCGTTTGGCCACATCCTTAAAAAACACATGCTTGTCCACCGCCATCACCGGTCCTCCAAATCTTCTATGAAGATAATTTTATCCTCCCAGCCATTGACGAAAATATTGGGAGAATGAGTGGTCAAAATCAACTGGCATTGAGGGTTCAACAGACGTAATTTTTCTATCAGTTTGTCCTGCCAGCCAATATGCAGGGAGATTTCCGGTTCATCCATCAGTAGAACATTAGGCTTCTCTTCTTGCAGAAAAACCGTAGTCAGAATTAATAAGATTTGTTTTTCACCGGAAGACAATTGTTCCAATTGTATTTTATCCTCCGTTATGACTTGCATTCCTTCTAATCTTTTAATCAAGAACACAAGACTATTACTTTGGGGATCAATGGAAATTTCCTTGTTCGTCTCTCCTAAAAAAGAATTCACGACCTGAAAGTATGTTTCAATCCGTTTCCTTATCTTATCTGCCTCCTGCGGAAAATTCAGCATTTTCATACGATAATCAAAGAAAGAAGTGCCCTCTCCGTTCTGGTTGATAATGTTTTTCAAATCTTGAAGCAAGATACTTTCGGTCTTTTTTTTCGCGTTGGCGGGAATGTCGAAAGAACGGATATAGGTAACCGGACTGGATATTGCATTTCCGCTCAACGATTCGGCTATTTCCTTTTTAGTCTTTTGACCGGTATAATAATCGTGTATCAAATTCAGCAAGGTCGTTTTACCACTGCCATTGATGCCGACAAGGATATTCACATCATTGTTCAAGTCTGCCCAGTGAAGATTTATTCTTCCCCACATCCTGACCACTTGAAACCGTTGAATATATTTATATGCAATTTCCATAAAAATGTTTTTTTATACACAAAGCTACTATTTTTTCAGCTAACAGGCAATTAATTATTTAGGAAACATTCACCGATTCCCCGAAAAGAGCATCTCTCCTTGCATCAGAACGTCATCATCACCATAAACCGCACGCCCCATTTGTTCGCATCGGGATGATCCAGATAATTCAGACGGCGGACATAGTCTATGTGCAATATCTTGAAAATATTGTGAATACCCACAGAGCATTCCATGTACGGGGTCTTCGGGTCCATCACAAAGCTGGTAGGACGTCCGTCACGGGTCGGGAACAGGAAGAGCTCGCTGTCACCCGGATGCTTCATCGGATTGTTCTTGTCGGTTAAATGACCATACAGCATCTTGAAGCCGATAGCCTCACGCCACTTCAGTTTTTTCAGCAAAGGAATACGGTTGAAAATCTTACCGTTCAAATCCCACGATACATCCAGAGAGGCGTAACGGTCGTTCAGGAACTCCATATTATTAATCAAGTTGAAAGTCTCGCGCTGCAGGATATAGGACAAGTTGGCCGCCGGCATGATCAGCAGCGGGAACGGAACTTTGTTCCACTGCGCACCGCCTTTCACGAACATATCGATCTTACCCCATGACGAGAACCAGAAACGCTTGTACAGCCCGATCTCTGTCAAGTTATAGTTATACTCTCCGCCCAGCACGCCCTTGAAACCGGCCGTGTGCGACAGCGTAAATACCGGAGCGTCAAAAGAAACCGGAATACGGCGTTGCTTGGTATTGACAAATGTCTCACCCGGAGCGTAACGGAAGGCCAGGGAGGCTTCCATGGTCTGAATCTCAGGAACCAACGTTTTCTGGTCATCATTGGTTATATAGGCCAGGCCGCCGGTAGGCTCGTCTGTGCTGTGTTTCACTTCCACCGTGGTCTTCAGGCCAAACTGTGTCTCGTTCTCATACTTCAAGGCGATATTCCGCACGTAGGACATCTGGTCTACCGTAGAAGTCTTGAAAGATACGAACACGTTGTCTTTATCTGTCTTCAGGAACTTATCCGTGGGAGACATCACATCATACTGATAGCTGAACGTGATGGAGTTCTTCGGGAACTCGCGCGGCAGGTATTCCTTCTTGTTGAAAGAGTATTCCACCTCACCCATATACTTGGAACGATGATCCTTGAATCCGTAAGCGTAATATCCCTTGAAGAACAGATGCGGATTCAGGTTGGCCGTGGTCTGCGCGCTCATACGCAGACGCAATCCGTCGATATAGTTATTGGAGATCATGGTGTTTACCGGACCGATATCTACCTTGCTGGGATGCTCCTTGGTCCCGGTTTCCACAAAGTTCTCGATAAACGCCTTCAATACAAAAATCACATATTTGAATCCCGGCATCTGCTCCAGACGCTTTACCAGCATATCCATAGAACTCTCGGTCTGCGTAAGCGGAACCGGCCGGTATTGATTCCAGAAATCGTCTCCGCGCATCATGGCGTCCGCCTCTTTGATCTCGGCCCCCTTACGCTTGAAAAGTTGCTGCGGAAGCTCATCGAAGGCATAATCAGAGTAACGGGTAGTCCTTCGTATCTGGAATCCTTGCATGATCTTCATCAAGGTCATCTCCACAATCATGTCATCGGTTTTCAACACCCACTCCCCATTGGGCAATTGCTCGAACTCCTGAATAATATCCATATTGTCTACAAAGTTCACCCCCGATTTCTTGGGCAGGTTCATTGTACATTTCTTCACCGTATAAGACGAGTCGGCCAATACGTAAAGATGCCCCGTAAAACCGAAGTCCTGCGAGTTATTGGGAACGAAGGTGAGATGGAAACACTTGTCCTTGTCCACGAATGTGGTGTCCATAATGTAAAACTTATAAAAAGAGATGGCATCACTGGACGAAATAGGGCTGATGAAAGGATACTGCAACAGACGGATATCATTGTCGTAAATATTCACATCCGTAAATACATCCTTCAGCACCGTGCTCAGCATATCTCCCGTTGCAAACAGCTCGTTCACCCCCGTAGAGCTCATTCCTTTGATAATGGTCTTCTCACTCTTGGGATGTTTACGGTAAATTTTCTGCGAAGCGGTCTCGTCCACCGAAATAGGAAGGATGAATTTATTGGTTTCCTCACAAAGTTCGATCTGGTCTTTCAGGAAAGGCATCTTTTTATACATGCCTTTTTCCAGCATCTCGGGAGTCACATCATTCAGTGACATCGTGATCTTCTGATACTTATTGTACTGATAGTAATCGTTCTCGCTCAGCTTATTATTCTTTTTATGAGCGATCACCTTCTTCATCAGTTCCACTGCCGGATTATTCTTACGGGAGTATTTCTCTCGTTTGGGCTTCACCACCACTTCGTCCAGCATGATATCATCCGGTCTCATCCTCACATTCAGGTTCTTGGTGACGCCGGGAATTATATTCACCACTTTTGTTACATATCCCACCGCCGAAAAGGTGAGTTTATTCCAGCCTTTACGGGTTTCGACCTTATAATTTCCATCATTATCGGTAATACTTCCTACGCCTTTTCCTTCATAAAAGACTGACAAGTAGGGTATGGGTTCATTCGTCAATGAGTCTGTTACAACGCCTTGTATATTTTGGGCTGACACCGAAATGCAGCATCCTAATAACAAAAATAGTAGAAACGACTTGATATATTTTGTCTTCATTCTTTTCACCGCTATTTTTATGAGGGAACAAAGTTAAGCATTAACTTAAAAGAAAGTTGCTAATATAAGCTAATAAATACAGAAATCTTACATATTGACCAATAAATAGGTGAAATTTAACACCGGAAGAACCATTATGCAGCAAATAAAAAAGGGGTCTTTTCACAAAGCCCCCTTTTTAAGTTTTCAATAGGTATTAGTTTTTTTTTAAGGTAAAAAGATTGTTTTCAGGATAACGATGCAAATATCGAGCCTTTTTTTAAACCAGCCAAATAAAAAACTATGCCATACAACATGTTTTTAGATTTTTCTGTCTTTTTTGGCAGATTATTATTCAAAATGATCTTTATCGGCCTCATTATATATACAAAGGTAGCAAAAATATAGACTAAAACAGCATTTTAATGAGTTTTTTCTTTTCCCAAGAAATGTCCATCTACCTTATCGCGATGTTTCAGCACCTTTGCATCGATGAAGAAAACAATTTCTTCGGCGATATTGGTTATATGGTCTCCGGCACGTTCCAGCTTACGGATAACGGTGCCGAGTTCCAGGCAAGTCAGGAAATTATCGGGGTGTGTTTCCAGATATTTTGTAAGGACGGCAGGAGCAGCCGCATTGATTTCGTCCAGCAAATTATCTTTACTGAATACATTGAGGGCTAACTCCAGATTTTCTTCATTCAACGCGTTCTTGGTCATTTCGAGCATACCGAGCACTTGTCTCAGCATCTCTTCTATACGCAGGCTGTGGAGCAGTTCACTATCCAGCACGGTTTCCTCGCTTCTCACCACAAAACGGGCTATGCCTTCGGCAAAATCTCCCAAACGCTCCAAATCACTGTTTATCTTGAACATGGCCAGCACAAAACGCAGGTCAATGGCTACCGGATTGTATAGAGCGATAGTGTCCTCTACATCACTGTCTATTTTCAACTCGAACGCATTCACCCTTTTCTCACGGACAATGACTTGCTGTGCCTGGTCACGGTTAAAGGTCAGCACAGCCTCTCCTGCCCTGTCCAGCTGATTGTAAACCAATGTCCACATCTCGTTCACTTCCTTCTTCAGTGATACAAGTTCTGATTCTATAAATTTCACCATATTCTTAATTCTTGTTTTGTTTATCATTATTTCTTTCACCGCAGATTGCGCAGATTCACACTGATTTTAATTTTCCGGACAGAAGAATAAAAAGACAAATCCGCACCATTAGATCTGAAAAGCAAGCAAGCCCGCATCGGGTTGTGGCACATCAGTTCCAGTTTTATCTTATCTCCCATCTGTGCAACGCTGTGATGAATGCTTTACCCGAAACGCCCTGTAATATAATTCTGGGTCGCTTCCTTACCCGGATTCGTAAATATTTTCTTCGTATCATCATATTCCACCATATTGCCCATATAGAAGAAGGCTGTCTTGTCACTGACACGCGCGGCCTGCTGCATGTTGTGGGTGACAATAACGATGGTATATTCTTTCTTCAGCTCATGAATCAACTCTTCTACCTTGGCTGTAGAGATAGGGTCCAGTGCCGAAGCCGGTTCATCCATAAGCAGAACCGAAGGAGATACGGCCATGGCACGGGCTATGCACAACCGCTGCTGCTGACCACCGGACAGGGCAAACGCAGACTCTTTCAACTTATTCTTCACCTCATCCCACAATGCGGCTCCTTTCAAGGTTTCCTCCACCCTGTGGCGGATAAACTCATTATCTTTCACCCCATTTACCCGAAGCCCGTAGGCCACATTCTCGAAAATGCTTTTCGGAAACGGGTTGGGACGCTGAAAGACCATCCCTACGCTCTTGCGCAACTCGTCCACCTGCACGGACTTGTCGTATATATTTCTCCCGTCAATCAAAATCTCCCCCTCCAGACGAGAGCCGGGAATGAGGTCGTTCATGCGGTTGAACAGACGGAGGAAGGTGGACTTGCCACAACCGGACGGGCCTATGAAAGCCACCACCGATTTCTCTTCAATCGTCATGCTTATATCTTTCAGTGCCTGAAAATCACCATAGAAAAAATTTACATGTTTTGCATCTATCTTATTCATATTCTTAATGTTTTAATAATTTGCTGATTTGTCTATGTGCTAATGTACCAATGTCCGTGCGGTACACAGCGCAACCCATCGGCACACCGACAAATTATTAATTCGTTTTTACTTTGTTGGAAAAATACCGGCGGAGTGCATTTGCCAACAGGTTTATAATTAAAATAATAAGGATCAGTACCAACGCCGTACCGTATGCCAAAGGAAGCTGTGACTCCATATCCGTTCCGCTGGTAGAAATCACATAAAGGTGATAAGGCAATGCCATGCATTGGTCCAGAATGCTATGCGGCAGTTGCGGCAGGAAGTAAGCGGCACACGTAAACAAGATGGGCGCCGTTTCACCCGATACACGTCCCAAAGCCAGAATCAGTCCGGTAATGATGTTGGGCATCCCCATAGGCAGAATCACATGCCAGATGGTTTGCAGCTTGGTCGCGCCCAAAGCCAGACTCCCTTCACGGAAGCTGTCGGGAATCGCCTTCAAGGCTTCTTCGGTGGTGCGTATCACCAAAGGTACACAAAGCAATCCCAACGTCAAAGAACCGGCCAGGATGCTGTCGCCGAACCCCATGTATTTCACAAACAGTGCCATACCAAACAAACCGAACACAATGGACGGAATACCGCTCAGGTTATTGGTCATCATCCGGATAAAGCGGACCAGCTTGCCTTTCGGCGCATACTCGTTCATATAAATGCCACTCATCACTCCCACCGGAAAAGCGAACAGCGCACTGCCCGCCATCAGATAAAAAGTACCTACAATGGCCGGCCATATACCGCCACCCGTCATGCCGTCACTGGGCGCCGTGGTCAGAAACTCCCAGCTGATTACTCCTATACCTTTATATATAATAAAACCGAGAATGGCAAACAGAATGAGGACAATACTATAACTTAACAGTTTGAAAATGCCGAATGCCAGCCATTGCGAACGTCTTTTACGCGCCCCTTGCCCGACAGGGAAAACATCTTGCTTCATATCTTAAATACTTAATTAATCATTTGTCAATCTATCCATATACCCATTGGCTACGCTGTGTGCCGCATGATCATTAGCACACCGGCAAATCAGTACATTATTTATTTGTTCTTGATGAAATATATTCTACACTAAAGTTGATAAGCATCGTGATGAAAAACAACACTACTCCCAACAGGAACAGGGCTTCATAGTGCGCGCCGCCCGCAGGTGCCTCTCCCAGTTCTGCTGCAATAGTCGCCGGAATGGTACGGAGCGGTTCCAGAATAGTGGTGGGTATCACGGCCGCATTTCCTGTAACCATCAGCACCGCCATCGTCTCGCCTATGGCACGTCCGATGCCCAGGACAACGCCCGAAGTGATTCCCGAAACAGAGAAAGGTATCACCACCTTATATATAGTCTGCCAACGGGTAGCGCCCAATGCCAGACTGGCTTCGCGCATGGCACGGGGGCAATTCCGCATCGCATCCTCGCTTACGGTAATGATAGTGGGGAGTGCCATGATAGCCAAAACAATACTTCCGGCCAATCCGGTCTCGCCCACAGGCAGATTAAAGACTTTCTGAATAAGCGGTACGATGACTATCAACCCAAAGAAACCGTAGACCACGGACGGAATACCACTGAGCAGCTCAATAACCGGCTTCAGAAAACTACGGGTCCGATGGTCGGCCACCTCGGACATATACACCGCCACCGACAAGCCGAAAGGCAAAGCGAACAGGATGGCAAAGAAACTCACCCAAAGCGTACCCGTAATCAAAGGAAGAAATCCGAACTGAGGGGCGGGAGTAGCCGTAGGGAACCATTCCTTTCCGGCAAAAACCTCGTCAAAAGAAATAGACTCGTCTTTCAGCAGGTGGCCCGGAAAATCCTTCTCTATAAATTTGGAGGGAACAAAAGCGATGATGCCTGGATTACCGGCAACGATCTCGCCGATGCACCGGGGGGCTTTCTCGTATTCGGCTCCCAGCTCTTCCTCCGAGAAATAGGAGGTGATATCCTCCAACCGGAAAACTTTAACCTCCGCGTCCGGTCCTCCCAGCTCTTTCCAGTTGGTAATCTCTTCGTCAAAAACGTCTTTTATTTGTGCCGCACTCAGTTCCTGCACCGGATTGGCTTTATTCACCGCCAGCACATATCCCTCTTCTATGACTTTTTTATTAAAAAGTCCCAAAGCTTCCGCAAACAAGAATACGACAATCAGCAAAATAGTAATGCTCGTTACAAAACCGCTGCAAGTCAATATTCCTTCTACAATCTTTTCCCAAACTCGTTTCATACAGTTTTAGTCTTCTATTTTAATAACCGATGCAAAAAAAGCCTCTTTATATTAAGGTGATATGAAAGAAGCTTGAAGTATTTGCTACAATTATATTACAAATTTGTTACAAGCAAAGACAATCCTGATCTTATTGCCATTTTCCCGCAAGGACGGATTCAATCCACCCTTGCCGGCGAATATTGCCCGTAACAGAATCGTAACACACCAGTAAAACAAATGACACAAGAAAACGTTTCTTTTGCACACGAATTAATATAAGAACTTATGAATCAATTAAAAGCTCTATTTCTTTTTATTCTATTGGCTTGTAGTCTGAATATTACCGCACAACGCATAAAAGGCAGTGACACGGTGTTGCCTGTGTCACAGGAAACAGCCGAGATTTTCATGAAAGATGATCCCGACCGGCGGGTAACCGTCACCGGCGGGGGAACCGGAGTGGGGATTTCCGCCCTGATGGACAACACGACAGATATCGCTATGGCTTCCCGTCCCATCAAATTCAGCGAAAAGATGAAACTGAAAGCCGCCAAACAGGAAGTGGAGGAGGTAATCATAGCGTATGATGCCCTGGCCGTCATTGTAAACCCGTCCAACCCTGTCAGCCAACTGACACGCCAGCAACTGGAAGCCATATTCCGCGGCAAGATAACCAATTGGAAGCAACTGGGAGGACCCGATATGAAAATCATTGTCTATTCCCGCGAAACCTCTTCGGGAACTTACGAATTTTTCAAAGAAAGCGCCCTGAAGAACAAGAACTACATGAGCAGCAGCTTGTCCATGCCCGCCACCGGAGCCGTGATCCAGTCTGTAAGCCAGACCAAAGGCGCTATCGGCTATGTGGGACTGGCCTACTTGTCCCCCCGGGTGAAAGCCATCGCCGTTTCCTACGACGACGGCAAGCACTATGTACTGCCCAGCCTTGAAAACGGAAAGAAGAAACTTTACCCCGTAGTACGCCCTCTTTACTACTATTACAACGTAGCCAATAAGGAAAAAGTAACCCCGTTCATCGACTATATCCTGTCGCCCCAGGGGCAAAATATTATAAAAAACGGTGGATATATTCCTGTGAAATAAAGGATATCCCAAAAAGAATGCGTACTTTTGCAGCAAAAGTGTAAAATTGATATCACAATGACTGAAATGAACGCTACAGAAGCTACAGAGAAGAAAAGTCTGAACTTCATTGAACAGGCAGTTGAGAACGACCTGAGAGAAGGTAAAAACGGAGGGAAAGTACAAACCCGCTTTCCGCCCGAGCCGAACGGCTACCTGCACATCGGTCATGCCAAAGCCATCTGTCTGGATTTCGGGATAGCTGCACGCTATGGTGGCGTATGTAACCTGCGTTTTGACGACACCAACCCGACCAAAGAAGATATGGAATACGTGGAAGCCATCAAGGAGGACATCCAATGGCTCGGATTCCAGTGGGGAAACGAATATTATGCATCCGACTACTTCCAGCAATTATGGGATTTCGCCGTCAATCTGATAAAGGAAGGAAAGGCTTATATAGACGAACAGAACTCAGAACAAATCGCGGCACAAAAAGGCACTCCCACCCAACCCGGAACCGAGAGCCCTTACCGCAACCGTCCCATCGAGGAAAGCCTGGAACTGTTCAACAAAATGAACAGCGGTGAAATAGAAGAAGGCAAAATGGTGCTCCGTGCCAAAATAGACATGGCAAGCCCCAACATGCACTTCCGCGACCCTATTATTTATCGTGTGGTAAAGACTCCGCACCACCGTACAGGCGAAACCTGGAAAGCATACCCCATGTATGACTTCGCACACGGACAGAGCGACTATTTTGAAGGAGTAACCCATTCGCTGTGTACCCTGGAGTTCGTACCCCACCGTCCGTTGTACGACCTGTTCGTGGACTGGGTAAAAGAGGGTAAAGATCTGGACGACAACCGTCCTCATCAGTATGAGTTCAACAAACTGAACCTGAACTACACCTTGATGAGCAAGCGTAACCTGCTGATTCTGGTAAAAGAACATCTGGTAAACGGTTGGGACGACCCCCGTATGCCGACTCTCTGCGGTTTCCGCCGTCGCGGCTACTCGCCTGAGTCCATCCGCAAATTTGTAGACAAGATAGGTTATACCACTTACGATGCCCTGAATGACTTCGCCCTGCTGGAAAGCGCTGTCCGCGAAGACTTGAACAGCCGTGCCACCCGTGTATCGGCAGTCATCAATCCGGTGAAACTGATCATTACCAACTATCCCGAAGGACAGGTGGAGGAAATGGAAGCTGTCAACAACCCGGAAGATCCGTCGGCAGGCACACACACCATCGAATTCAGCCGCGAACTGTGGATAGAACGCGACGACTTCATGGAAGATGCCCCGAAGAAATATTTCCGTATGACTCCGGGACAGGAAGTGCGTCTGAAAAGCGGATACATCGTGAAATGCACAGGCTGCAAGAAAGACGACAACGGCAACGTGGTGGAGGTATACTGCGAATACGATCCCGACAGCAAAACAGGTATGCCGGGCAGCAACCGCAAAATCAAAGGTACCATCCACTGGGTAAGCTGCGCACACTGTCTGCCTGCCGAAGTACGCCTGTACGACCGCCTGTGGAAAGTGGAGAACCCGCGTGATGAGATGGCCGCCATCCGCGAAGCAAAGAACTGCGACGCACTGGAAGCCATGAAAGAAATGATCAACCCCGACTCGTTGAATATATTAACCAACTGCTATGTAGAGAAATATCTGGCCGATGCCAAGCCGCTGGATTACTTGCAGTTCCAGCGCATCGGTTATTTCAATGTAGACAAAGACTCTACACCGGAACATCTGGTGTTCAACCGCACCGTATCTTTAAAAGATACCTGGAGCAAAATTAATAAATAAAAACAAGCTTATGAACTACGACATGTCTTCTTACTTTGAAGACCCGGAATTTAAAGAAGCATTGGCAAAATACGAGGGTATGGTGGAGAACCATACCCCCGCTTATTTTGAAGCTGATGAATTGATCGATATCGCCGAATACTACACTTTAAAAGGAAGACATAAAGATGCAGACAAGGCCATAGACCTCACTCTCCAATTACATCCCGAAAACACAGACGCCCTGGTTTTCCGGATACGCTCCCTGATGCTGCAAAACAAAAAGGAAGAAGCCAAAGTGGTAGCGCAACTCATCGCCAACAGCACCGACCGTGAATGCAGGTTCCTGCAAGCTGACATGCTGATGGAGGAGGACCGCATAGAAGAGGCCGAGGAGATATTCAAACAACTGGTCATGGACGAGGAGTACGAAGTGGATACGCTGCTGGATATCATCCAGGACTATACCAACGCCAATCAGGAAGAATATGCCGGACAATGGGTAGACTGCCTGTTTGCTCATTCCGACATGCAAACCCTGCCCAAAACCAACCAACGCCTCCGCGATGTGCTGTGCGATTATTACAGCACGTTCAACAAGCCCGACTTGGCCATCCCCTACCTGAACATGACCCTGAACGAGTATCCCTATTCCATCGAGCATTGGAACGAACTGGGGAAATGCCATCTGCAACAATGCCAATACGAAGAGGCGAACGAAGCCTTGGATTTCGCATTAGCCATTGATGATGAAAATACAGATTCATTGACTTTGAAAGCATTTGGTTACCACCAGGCAGGCAATTTAAAGGAATCCTGCGACTACTATCTCCGTCTGGCCAATGTGAGCAAGAACAAGACGAAAGCCTATCTGGCACTGGCACAAATCTATCTGGAGATGCGGGATCATGCTTCGGCCATCAGCTATATAGAAAAGCTGATAAACCGGAAATCGGGCCTGACCGACTACGAATTGGCCGAGTTATATTCTGACACGGCGCTCTGTCATGCCTATCTGGGGCATACCGAAAACGGATACAAATATATCAACCAAGCATTGGAGCTGAACGAACATGATGCCGAAATACGTATCGCAGCCGGACGCTTCTTTACAATAGAAGCTCAAAAAAGCGATATCAGCGAAGAGGAACAAGAAAACAACCTCCGCAATGCGGAACATCAATTCACACGTGCATTGGAGTTTACTCCGAAGGAGGAACGGTTTGATGTGCTGTTCAAAATCGGCTCTCTATATTTTGACGAACATAATTTTGAATATGCCAACCAGTACTTCGAACTAATAAACAAAGAATTTCCGGAGGATGCCGATGCCACTTACTTTTTTCTGGCTTACGGTTATTACCACCAGCAGGAATCCGCTTCGTTCATGCACTATCTGGCTAAAATCAGAAAAGAAATTCCGGATATGTACGCCACCATGGGAACCGGCGATACCATACTGATGACCGACACCTACTTCAATGAAGCGCTGCGTGCCATTAAAGAAGATGTCAGCACAGGCAAGATTAACTTAAACAAATATTTATAATAATTTTATGGAATCAGTTGCATTTATCCAGTGGTGTCTGGACCACTTGAATTATTGGACAATAACGTTATTAATGGCCATCGAAAGCTCTTTTATCCCTTTCCCCTCGGAAGTGGTAGTGCCGCCCGCCGCCTATAAGGCTGCCGGAGGAAACAGTGACCTGAATGTATTTCTGGTAGTTATATTTGCGACCATCGGAGCCAATATAGGAGCCATCATCAATTATTATATAGCCTATTTCGTAGGCCGTCCGCTGGTTTATAAATTTGCGAACAGCCGCTTCGGACACATGTGCCTGATTGATGAAGCCAAGGTTCAGAACGCGGAACACTACTTTGACAAGCATGGGGCACTCTCCACCTTTATCGGACGTCTTATTCCTGCCGTCCGCCAGCTTATCTCCATTCCTGCCGGTCTGGCCAAGATGAAATTATCCACTTTCCTGCTGTACACAACGCTGGGAGCAGGTATCTGGAATGCCATCCTGGCAGCCATCGGTTACTATCTGCAATCAGTGGTTCCCGAAGAGCAGTTATTGAGTACCGTCACCGAATACAGCCACGAGTTAGGATATTGCTTTATAGCTATCGGCGTTTTAATAGTAGGTTTCCTGATTTATAAAGGAAGAAAATAAAAAAGAATGAACTTTTTTCCATTTAAATTTGTTATCATTACAGTATCGAACTAAAATATAATAAAATTATGGCAAAAACAGCATTTAAAGGCACACCGGTAACACTAGCCGGAGAATTTGTGAAAGCAGGAACTTCAGCTCCGGAATTTACATTGGTAAAAGGAGATTTGAGCAATTATACATTAAAAGACGGGAAGGGCAAATATCTGATTCTGAACATTTTCCCCAGTATGGATACCGGCGTGTGCGCTACTTCCGTACGCAAGTTCAACCAGCTGGCTGCAAACCAGCCCAATACGGTGGTATTGGCAATCTCTAAAGACCTGCCATTCGCCCAGGGACGCTTCTGCACTACTGAAGGCATCACCAACGTTATTCCTTTGTCTGATTATCGCTATACTTCCGATTTCGCTGAAAAATATGGTGTATTGATGACTGATGGTCCTTTGGCTGGATTATTGGCACGCTCGGTTGTAGTGATTGACCCGGAAGGAAAAGTGGTTTATACCGAACTTGTTCCCGAAATAACCCAGGAACCGAATTATGAGGCCGCACTGAAAGCGGTAAAATAAAAAATGCTTCCCGAAAGAATAAAGAAAACGGCAGAAGATTTTTACAATCTATCCACATAGTTTTTAGGGCAGTTTCCGGCATAGCTTCTTGAAAGTTATGCCGGAAATTTTTATATGTCATGCTTGAAAGATCTATAATCTTGCATGTGAAAGATTTATAATCTTATGCCCGCAATATCTATAATCTTACATCTTCATCCTTTAGACAAGTACCATTGGTACATTCTGTGTACCCCTTCTTCTATATCAATCTTATGCTGCCAGCCCAGCCGGTGCAATTTGCTTACATCCGTCAGCTTACGCATAGTGCCGTCCGGTTTCGTAGCGTCAAAAGTCAGTTTGCCCTGATAGCCCACCTCCTTGACAATCTTGTCCGCCAGTTGGGCAATGGTGATTTCTTTCCCCGTACCGATATTGATATGACAGTTGCGGATATCCTTGGAGCCGGCAGCATAGGTATCCTTAAAATCCACATGCTCCATGATATAGACACTGGCATCAGCCATCTCCTCACTCCATAAGAACTCACGCAACGGCTTGCCTGTTCCCCACAAAGTTACTTCCTGCCCGGTTATACCATACTTTTTCAGAATGGAGAGAATCTCCTCATCCGTATGCGAACCGTCTATCCCCTCTACGGGACGAAGATTCATATCTTTACGCACCGCGTCCCAGTCCCCTTCATTCAGGCATTTTCCCAAATGAATCTTACGAATCATGGCAGGCAGCACATGGCTGTTCTCCAAATGGAAATTATCATTGGGACCGTAAAGGTTCGTAGGCATCACGGCTATGTAATTGGTTCCATATTGCAAGTTAAAGCTTTCGCACATCTTCAACCCGGCAATCTTCGCAATAGCATACGGTTCGTTGGTATATTCCAAGGGAGAAGTCAGTAACACATCTTCCTTCATGGGTTGTACGGCATCACGAGGATAAATGCAAGTGCTTCCCAAAAACAAGAGTTTCTTTACATCATGGCGGAAACTCTCCCCTATCACATTCTGCTGAATCTGCAAGTTCTGATAAATAAAATCGGCACGGTAAAGACTGTTCGCCATGATGCCGCCCACATGTGCCGCTGCCAGAATGACATACTGGGGCTGCTCTTCATCAAAAAACTTCTTCACAGCCTGCCCGTCCAGCAAATCCAGTTCTTTGTGAGAACGGCCTACCAGATTGGTATATCCCTTTTGCTGCAAATTATTCCATATAGCAGACCCCACCAGTCCGTGGTGGCCTGCTACATATATCTTGGCTGTTTTTTCCATTATTCTGCTATTTGAGCCTTTAAATACAGTTTCTTCACGAACTTCATATCATGCTTCACCATGATTTTCACCAGTTCGGGGAAAGAAGTCTTACGGGGATTCCAGCCCAGCAACGTTTTGGCTTTAGTGGGATCACCCAACAACTGCTCCACTTCGGCGGGACGGAAATACTTAGGATCGACGGCAACCAGTTCCTTGCCCGTCGCCACATCGATACCTCTTTCATCCACCCCTTTGCCTTCCCAGCGCAATTCAATGCCCACTTCCTTGAAGGCCAGGGTACAGAACTCGCGCACCGTATGGTATTCGCCGGTCGCAATGACAAAATCTTCGGGAGTATCGTGCTGAAGAATCATCCACATACACTCCACATAATCTTTGGCATAGCCCCAGTCGCGCAAAGAATCCAGATTTCCCAGATACAATTTGTCCTGATATCCCTGGGCTATACGTGCGGCAGCCAAAGTAATCTTGCGTGTTACGAAATTTTCACCACGGCGTTCACTCTCATGGTTGAACAGGATGCCGTTCACGGCAAACATACCGTAACTTTCACGATAGTTCTTGGTAATCCAGAAACCATACTGCTTGGCCACCCCATACGGAGAACGGGGATAGAAGGGAGTCGTTTCCTTCTGAGGCACTTCCTGTACCAGTCCGAACAATTCGGAAGTCGATGCCTGATAAATCTTGGTCTTCTTTTCCAGGCCCAGAATACGGACCGCTTCCAACATACGCAGCGTGCCTACCGCATCCGCTTCCGCAGTGTACTCGGGTACATCGAAACTCACTTTCACATGGCTCTGAGCAGCCAGATTATAGATTTCATCGGGCTGTACAGCCTGAATGATACGTATCAGCGAACTACTGTCGGTCATATCCCCCCAATGCAGATTCACCAGACGGGTCTTTTGCATATCACGAACCCACTCGTCCAGATAAAGATGTTCGATACGACCGGTATTGAATGAAGAAGAACGGCGCAGAATACCGTGAACCTCATATCCCTTTTCAATCAAAAACTCTGCCAGGAATGAACCGTCCTGACCTGTAATACCTGAAATTAAAGCTACTTTTTTCATTTCGTTTATTGTAAATGGCCTTATGCAAGCCCTCTTGGTTATTTCATATCACATAGCTATCTACTGCTATCTGCCTTTCGGCATGGCAAAGGGCGGAATGACCCAACAGAACAGCAGATGACAGACAGCATACACTCCATGTATGCAGAAATAAAATATATACAAGAAAGAATATTTACTCCGCCGAAAATTCTTTGATGCGCTGTTCCTCGCTCAACCGGCAGATCAGCAATGTGTTATTCTTCTCAGCAACGATATATCCGTCCAGTCCCTGTACCACCACCCTCTTTTCCTGTGTAGTGTGAATCACACAGTTACGGGTTTCATACAACTTTATATTCTCACCTATCTGCGTATTATTATGGGCATCTTTCGGCAAATTCTCGTGCAATGATCCCCAAGTACCCAGATCACTCCACCCAAAGCTGGCAGGAAGGACAAAAATCTCATCCGCCTTCTCCATAATGGCATAATCCACCGAAATGTTCTCGCACAAAGGGAAATTCCGGTCAATCATTTCCTGCTCCTTGTCCGTATAATAATAAGGAAGCAAACGCTCGAACACCTTCGAAATGGCAGGCTGATATACGCGCAGGGCGTTCACCACCGTATTTACATTCCACACAAAAATACCGGCATTCCAGAAGAAATTATTTTTTTGAATATAGCGCCGGGCTGTTTCCAGATCGGGTTTCTCTTTAAAAGAATACACCCGGAATACCTCCTTATTGGCGGTAGAAGGTACACTGAGATCAGCTTCAATGTAACCGTAGCCCGTCTCAGGACGGGTAGGTTTCATGCCCAGGGTAAGGATAGCGTCCGAATCGGCCGTAAAATTCATCGCCGAATTAATCACCCGCTGAAACTCCGCGATATTCATCACAATGTGGTCGCTGGGGGTCACCACCATATTGGCCTTAGGATTACGTGCCTTTATTTTCCAACTGACGTATGCTATACAAGGAGCCGTATTGCGACGGCAAGGCTCACGCAGGATATGATCATCAGCAATATCGGGCAACTGCTCCTTTACAGTATCCGCATACTTCTCTGATGTCACCACCCAAATATTTTCCGGAGGACAGATCCCCTGAAAACGGTCAGCCGTAAGTTGGATCAATGTACGGCCGCAACCCAGTACATCAATAAATTGCTTAGGATAATCAGGAGTACTCATCGGCCAGAAACGGCTTCCAACACCTCCGGCCATTATAACGAGGTGATTATTCTTGATGTTCATATGATTCATTTTTTACGTTGTATGACCGCAAAGATAAGTATTATTTTTTAAAAAAAGTATTGCGTTTTAATTTATATGTCCTATATTTGCATACGACTAACATTTTTTTTGTCATGAAACAACCGACAACTGAAAACTCTGATATAATTAAACTAGTAGCGATATTAGGTGATTTTGCCTTGTTGAACCTTTCTATGATACTTGTGTTTTTTATTCTGAAAGGAATAGATTCACAGGCCATAGCCCATATTTCATTGAAAACCTACCTGCTGACTTCCAACCTGTGCTATATTCCCTGCATATCCATCTTTGGGGTCATACTGCACAACCGCATAGTGCGTCCGGAACAGATTGTAGGCCGCCTGTTAGGAACAATCAGCTTGCATGTAGTCATCTTCCTCACGGTGCTGGCCATTATTAAGGTAGATAACTTCTCACGCATCTATCTGCTTGCTTTCTATCTGTCTTTCATACCTTTAGCTATAGGATGGCGACTGACATTGCGGTTCTTTGTGAAAATGTTCCGCCGCAGTGGCAGGAACCTGCACACCACTGTACTGATAGGCGACGGGGACAATATGGTGGAGCTGTACCATACGTTGAACGATTTGACTTACGGATACAGGGTTTTAGGCATTTTCTATGATGAGAAGGACTCTAATTACCCCGAAGGAATTCCCTTTAAAGGTCCTGTAAACCAATTATTTGAATGGTTATCCCATAATACCGTGCACGAACTGTACTGTGGTCTGCCATCCAGCAGAAAGGATGATATTCTGGCCATCATGAACTATTGCGAGAACAATCTGATCCGCTTCTATAGCGTACCTCATGTACGTAATTACATAAAGCGTCAGCTGCAACTGGAATTATTGGGTGAAGTTCCTGTATTGTCCATCCGTACCGAGCCGTTGCAGAACCCGGTAAACAGACTGGCAAAACGGTTATTTGATTTGACATTTTCCTCTCTGTTTTTACTTACAATTTTTCCATTTATGTACCTGATTGTAGGTCTTATTATTAAAATTACCTCACCTGGTCCCATATTCTTCAAACAGGAGAGAAACGGGGAAAACGGGAAAATCTTTAAATGCTATAAGTTCCGTTCCATGAAAGTGAACGCATTGTCCGATTCATTGCAGGCTACCAAGAATGATCCCCGCAAGACCAAGTTCGGCAACTTCCTGCGTAAAAGCAATCTGGACGAACTGCCGCAATTCATTAATGTATTCAAAGGAGAGATGTCCATTGTAGGTCCCAGACCCCATATGCTGAAACATACAGAGGAATATTCCCAACTGATTAACAAATACATGATGCGCCACCTTGTCAAACCCGGAATTACCGGATGGGCGCAAGTCACCGGCTACCGGGGAGAAACCAAAGAACTTTCCCAAATGGAAGGCAGGGTAAGAAGAGACCTGTGGTATATTGAGAACTGGACTTTCCTGCTCGACATCCGCATCATGATAAAAACAGTAACCAACATGTTCCGGGGCGAGAAAAACGCCTATTAATCCAAATCGTAGGGACATATAAAAAATAAAAAGATATGAAAGGTATTGTACTAGCCGGAGGTTCGGGCACGCGCCTCTATCCTATTACCAAAGGAGTATCCAAACAGTTGCTCCCTGTCTTCGACAAACCCATGATTTATTATCCTATATCGGTACTTATGCTGGCCGGCATACGGGAAATACTCATTATCTCCACCCCATACGACTTACCGAGCTTCAAAAGACTGTTAGGAGACGGAAGCGATTTCGGAGTACGCTTTGAATATGCGGAACAGCCTTCGCCCGACGGACTGGCTCAGGCTTTCATCATCGGCGAGAAATTCATCGGAAATGATTCCGTCTGCCTTGTACTGGGTGATAACATATTCCACGGCAACGGCCTGTCCGCCATGTTGAGAGAATCCGTACGTGCTGCCGAAGAGGACAAGAAAGCAACGGTATTCGGTTATTGGGTCAGTGACCCCGAAAGATATGGCGTAGCGGAATTCGACAAGGAAGGCAACTGCCTCTCTATTGAAGAAAAACCTGCCCAACCTAAGTCCAACTATGCCGTGGTGGGACTCTATTTCTATCCCAACAAGGTGGTGGAAGTAGCCAAGAATATCAAGCCTTCGGCACGGGGAGAACTGGAAATCACCACCGTAAACCAGCAATTTCTTCAGGACAAGGAATTGAAAGTACAGACATTGGGCAGAGGTTTCGCATGGCTGGATACCGGTACTCACGACTCGCTGGCCGAGGCAAGTACCTACATCGAAGTCATTGAAAAGCGCCAGGGGCTGAAAGTGGCGTGCCTTGAGGGCATAGCTTTGAGAAAAGGCTGGATTACTCCGGAAAAGATGCAGGAACTGGCCCAGCCGATGCTTAAAAACCAATACGGACAATATTTACTGAAAGTTATAAAAGAACTGGGATTAGAATAATGGAAGTTATAAAAACAGCAATAGACGGGGTTTTCATTTTGGAACCCCGTATTTTTAATGATGCAAGAGGGTATTTCTTTGAAAGCTTCTCAGGACGTGAATTTGAAGAAAAAGTATGCAGGACTACATTTGTACAGGATAATGAGAGTTTCTCTACTTACGGTGTATTACGCGGCCTGCATTTCCAGAAACCTCCTTTCACACAAAGCAAGCTGGTGCGTGTGATCAAGGGAGCGGTACTGGATGTGGCTGTAGATATCCGGAAAGGTTCTCCTACTTTCGGAAAGCATGTGGCTGTAGAATTGACCGGAGAGAATCACCGGCAGTTTTTTATCCCCCGCGGATTCGCACACGGCTTTGCGGTACTAAGTGACGAGGTGTTGTTCCAATACAAGTGTGACCATTATTATGCTCCGCAAAGCGAAGGAGGAATCGCATGGGACGACCCCGATCTAGGCATAGACTGGCGACTTCCGGCCGACAAGGTTATTTTGTCCGACAAGGACAAGAAACATCCAAGATTGAAAGACTATCAAACGGATTTCGACTTTAATCAAAGTTTATATTAAAGGCTGTTTTGATTCTGCGTTTGTCCGGTTTTTGCCAGTGAAATTAAAGAAACCGAAAACTGCACACCGGACTATCGTAACGTTCAGGACAACATTTCCGAAGATTGACCTATAAAAACAGGGTGCACCTCCTACGAAAGAGATGCACCCTGTTTTTATAGGTCAATATCTTTATATCACTTCTTCTCCATCCCCTCCTGAGGAGCATTAAGTCCTGCCTTCAGATTTTCAAAGAATTCACGTCCGAACAAGATCCATGCGGAAGCGCCCGCCACTGCCAGGAAAATAAATCCGACAAGAATCACCTTCTTGCTGGTTCCCGAAGGCAGCAACGGCACACTGGCAGGTTCCACAACGGCAAATACAGGTTTGGCCTCCTGTACTTTGGCCCGTGCCACCTGCAATTGGGTAGCCACCTGGCTATACACCTGATATGCCAGATTCATATCATTCTGCAACCGTTCTCTCTCCGTCAAAGCACTTTGAAGGACAACCCCCTTATTGGCATCCATGTAATTGGCATAATTCTGCTGGGCTACATAATACTCCTGCTGGCGTTCCTTATACAATTGTTCCAGATAAGCACAATCCTGCTGGGCTTTGGAGACCCTGTACGCTGTGATATACTCCTGAAGCTTCACCACTACCGTGTCTGTAATGGCGGCCGTAACCATCGGGTCCTGCAAAGTCACCGTCACTGTGGTGATGCCGGTTTTCTTATCCACATCAGCAGTAATCGCCTTACGCATGGCTTCCACTTTCTTCGCCTGATCTTCTGTCAGGTGGAAAGGATCCAGCCTGTTCCCTTCTTCCTCTTCCTTATCGGAGAAGAGAGATTTCACCCCGCCTATAGCCGCCCCGGGCAATCCCATAACAACACCCCACCACGGAGCTTTCTGCTCATCGAGATAAGCTACAAAAGTAGTATCCACCTCACCGTCCAACGTGGTGACATGTGCATTAAACAGTTCCAGAATGAAAGGAGTAGACGCTACTATATCCGGGAAAAGAGATACGTTCAACGCATCCGCCTCACTGCCCAGACTCATGCCTCCGATCCCCAGCATGGCAGCCATTCCCGACAGGCTCCCCCCTCCGCTTTTACCGGATTCGGGAGACAATGTCACTTCCACCGTATATTGCTTGGGAATACTCAGAGCGATAATCACCCCTACAATAGCACCTATTCCGGCAACCTTCAGCAGCATCTTTCGGGCAGCCCACAACTTACGGACATACTCCATCAAATCAATTTCCAACTCCTCGTCTTCCCGTGGTCTTTCCGTATTATTCGTATAATTCTTATCTTCCGCCATACTGTTTCTATTTTAAGATATTAGCAATAGATGCAATCATAGTAGCCAACGACGCACTGGTGGTTGCTATGGACAAGGTGTTCTGCAAAGACCAGTTGCTCTTTTCCTTCACCGGAACAATCACCTCACAGCCCGGCTGGATCAGCTCACGGCTACCTTTCTTCGCTCTCTTCACCTGACCGTTCATATATACAATATACACCTTGCTCTTCTTCGCACGGAAACCGTAACCTCCGGCCTGCTCTATATAATATTTCAACGTCTTGCCATCTTCAAATGAAACGGTATTGGGATACATCACAGCCCCGCTGATACGTACCGTGTTGTTGTATTCGGGAATTTCAATCACATCCCCCTCACGCAATACGATATCCGCACTGGAGCCGGGTTTAAGCATCGCTTTTTCCAAATCGATACCCACATAATAGATATCTCCCAAATCCAGCCGGTTGACATCAATGGAGTCCTTTCCAGTCTTGGCCATGTCCAGAACCGTTTCCATACGTTTGCGTTCATCGGCATTGATACGACGGCTTAAACGGGCCCCTTTGATATAAGCAAACGGAGTCACTCCACCTGCCTTCTTGATCAAATCGGAAAGACGTTCGCTCTTCTCTGTCAGCGCATAATCACCTTCATACAAAACCTCACCGGTCACCTGCACATTCACCTGTTCCTGATAAGCAGGGCTCTTACGCACATATACCTGATCGTATGGCTGCAACACAAAACCCGGTTCTCCGTCTATCACAAAACCGTCTTTCAGAGAAAACGAGTACATTTGTCCTATGGTGGAAACCGCTTCCGTACCTTTGCTATCCTTGATACGGCGGGAAACATCCACACGGACGGTAGAAGCCGATTCCATCAATCCGCCAGCCTGGATTATAATATCCTCCAAAGTCGTATTGTCGGCAAAAGCGAACTCACCCGGACGGGCAACCTCACCATACACCATGATGCTTCCCACATCCTCCAAGTCATGAATACTGGGAATATAAAGCACATCATTACGCTGCAAAGGTACATCGGGTGCAGTACCGTCCATGATGCCTTTTATATCTACTTGAATAACCTCTTTCTTCAGATTCTCGCGCTCGCGATGCAACACCGCACGTCCTGTAAAGGCATCACCCATAAGGCCTTCAGCCTTTTCCACCAGTTGGCGGACTGTATTCAAGGTTCCTCCGAACTGATAAATGCCCGGACGATAGACAGCCCCCTTGATTTCAAGCTTGTTCTCAAAACGGTCCAGAATAGCTTCAGCAGTCAGCGCATCACCATCTTTTACCTGGAATACGGAATAATCAATATCATCAATCGTATAAATCTGATACTCCTTTCCGTTTTGACGAATCATGCGGAGAGAACGGGTATAGGCATCCCCCGAAAATCCACCGGCATACTTCAACAACGTGGCAACACTTTCGTTGTTTTTCATCTCGTATTTCATGGGGCGTTTCACATTACCCTCTATGCTAACCAACGCCTCGTATGGAGGAACGATGATCACATCGCCTTCCTGCAAGCGGATATCATCATTGATTTTACCTTTCATAATAAAATCGTACACATCTACGGTAGCGATTTTCTGTCCTCCGCGCACTACTTGTATATTGCGCAAGCTACCGATATCGCTCACGCCACCGGCACGGTACAGTGCATGAAACACGGTAGAGAAAGAAGACAATGCATAAGTTCCCGGTTGGAACACTTCCCCCATCACGTTCACCTGGATCGTCCGGCTGTTTCCCAAAGTAACCTTGATTTGTGAGGACGGGTTCTGTTCATTATCAAGCCCTGCATAAATCTTATTCAGTTCTTTACGCAAATATTGGTTGGCTTCGGCAATAGTCATGCCGTTCAGATAAATCAATCCCAAATCGGGGATCGTGATAGATCCATCCGGAGATACATTATCGCGGATGGTGGCCTGGTTTGTACCCCAGATATCAATGATTACCTCATCACCCGGCCCCAGACGGTAATTAGGAGGAGTAGCCAGATTCACACTCGGCTCGAATGTAAGGTTTCTGGTTTCAAAAATGTCCCGTCCGTACACCTTATCCTTCTGCATTTCTTCCATATCGCCCATGCCCATCCCCTCGTAATAGCGATTGGCAGAAACACTGTCCGACGAGTTCTTCCCTACCACTCTGTCCGCAGCCGGACGTTGGTCGAAAGTAAAATTCTCTGTTACATAGATATCTTCCTGCGTCTTTGTCTTTTCACGCAAACGGTTCCGATTTTGCATCGTTGCATTTGCGTCTTTATCAGCAGACCCATTTTGCTGTTCATAAAGTTTCTTTACACGCTTAGCCTGTTCTTGTGTCACTCCTCTACGGGCTAACTCTGTAGCAATCTGACGTTGGTCTTTTCCTTGTTGCATGCCCGTCTTCACATATTCCAACACCTGTTGGTCACTCATAGATTGCTGTGCAAGCACAGAACCCGAGAGGGCAAAAACTAAGACCAGTACGGATAATAGTTTTTTTATCATATAAATTCAATAAACTTAGTAATTTAGCAGCCGCAAAGGTAGATATTATTTTCGATATAGGCGAGTATTATTTCATAAATATCCCTCTAACAAATATAAAAACGGCTGCCACCTGACGGTGTACAGCCGTTTATTCTTTAATAATCCGTTAGCAGAATTCATTCAGACTTCATTGCACAGCCCTCCTTCTTAAAAAAGGTCTGCAAGGGTAAAACTTGTGCAATACCATTCCGGCCGGATCAGCAATACATATTTACGATGGCTTCGTACAATTCCTGTTTACCGCTTACTTGCTTGGGCTCACCATTCTGCTTAGCATAAGCCACTACGTCTTCCAGTGTCAGCTTGCCTTCTTCAAATTCTTTGCCTTTGCCACTGTCGAATGAAGCATAACGGTCTGACAACATCTTGCAGTAAGGAGATTCATTAAGCAAAGCAGCAGCACTTTCCAATGCACGCGCCATAGCGTCCATACCTGCAATATGGGCGATAAAGATATCTTCCAGATCAGTAGAGTTACGACGTGTCTTGGCATCAAAGTTGGTACCGCCATTACCCAAACCGCCGTTGCGGATAATCTGCATCATGGCCTGGGTCAGTTCGTAATTGTCGATAGGGAACTGGTCTGTATCCCATCCGTTCTGATAATCGCCACGGTTAGCGTCAATAGATCCCAACATTCCGTTATCTACCGCAACAGCCAGTTCATGTTCAAATGTATGACCAGCCAACGTAGCATGATTCACTTCAATGTTCACCTTGAAATCCTTGTCCAGTCCGTGAGTTTTCAAGAACCCTACCACAGTTTCGGTATCCACATCATATTGATGCTTAGTCGGCTCCATCGGTTTGGGTTCAATCAGGAAAGTACCTGTAAACCCTTTGCTCCGGGCATAATCGCGGGCAATGGTCAACATCTGAGCCAGATGTTCTTTCTCACGCTTCTGATCTGTATTCAATAAAGACATATACCCTTCACGTCCACCCCAGAACACGTAATTGGAGCCACCCAGTTCGATGGTAGCGTCAATAGCGTTCTTTATCTGGACAGCAGCGCGGGCAACCACATCAAATTCGGGGTTTGTAGCAGCCCCGTTCATATAGCGTGCATGACCAAAAACATTTGCCGTACCCCATAACAATTTGATTCCGGTTTCAGCCTGTTTCTGTTTGGCATAAGCAACTATCTCTTTCAGATTCGCTTCATATTCCTCGATTGTATCGGCTTCCTCACACAAGTCCACATCATGGAAACAATAATATTCGATTCCCATTTTCTGCATGAATTCAAAGCCGGCATCCATCTTATTCTTGGCAGCCTGCACCTTATCGGCATCACCGTTCCAAGGGAATTTCTTTGTTCCGCCGCCAAACTGGTCACCGCCCTCGGCACACAACGTATGCCACCATGCCATAGCAAACTTCAACCAGTCTTTCATCTTCTTGCCGTTAATTACCTTTTCAGCATCATAATAACGGAACGCCATCGGGTTCTTACTTTCCTTACCTTCAAATTTAATCTTTCCTATACCGGGAAAATACTCTTTTGTAGCCATAATTCTTTACTTATTTTAATAACTTGTTCTAATTTATCTACTATTTTTTTTCAACACGCAGGCGGATAGCCATTTCTTTATCCGAAGGTCCTTAAAAGGCAGCCATCGCTCTCTCCAGATTGGATTTCCAGCGGGCATACGCATCATCGTAAGCAGTGCGCTGTGCCACATCAGGCTCTATCACCTCCAGTTTTTCCAATGTGGCAAATGCCTCGTTGTTATCTTTATAAACACCCGCGCCTATGCCGGCCCCCTTGGCGGCGCCCACCGATCCATCCGTGTCATACAGTTCGATTACAGCCCCTGTCACTCCCGCCAACGTTTCGCGGAAGATAGGACTGAGAAACATATTGGCATGTCCGGCATGAATCTTCTGTACAGGGATACCCATCTGCTCCATGATATCAATGCCGTATTTAAACGAGAACACGATCCCTTCCTGTGCGGCACGAACAATATGCTGCTTTCCATGCAGGTTAAAATTAACTCCACATATAGAGCATCCTGTCTCTTTATTTTCCAGCATACGCTCCGCCCCGTTGCCAAAAGGAAGAATACTTACTCCGGCACTGCCGACAGGAGCCTGTGCCGCCAGCCTGTTCATATCACTGTAAGAAATACCTTCGGGAGCCACATTACGTTTCACCCACGAATTCAATATACCGGTACCATTGATGCACAACAACACTCCCAGACGGGTCTGCTCGGCAGTATGATTTACATGGGCAAAAGTATTCACCCGGGATTTCGGATCATAATTCACCTCACCGTTCACGCCATATACCACTCCCGATGTTCCTGCCGTAGAAGCAATCTCTCCCGGATTGAACACATTGAGCGACAAAGCATTATTAGGCTGGTCTCCGGCGCGATAGGTTACAGGAATTCCCTCTCTCAGGCCCAATTCTTTGGCAGCCCATGCATTTACACGTCCCTGCTCGCCAAAAGTCGGTTTGATATCAGCTATCAGCGAACGGTCGAATCCATAATAATCCATCAGGAAGCCCGCGACATCATTTGCCTGAAAATCCCAGAACATCCCTTCGGACAAACCGGACACCGTGGTACAAATATCCCCCGTCAGTTTCATAGCGATATAATCGCCTGGCAGCATTATTTTATAAATACGTTCGTACACAGCAGGCTCATTCTCTTTAATCCATGCCAGTTTGGAAGCGGTAAAATTCCCCGGAGAGTTCAGCAGATGAGAAAGACATTGCGTTTCCCCCAATGCCTCAAACGCTTTCTGCCCGTATGGAACCGCCCGTGAGTCACACCATATAATAGCCGGACGTAATACATTTTGCCCTTTATCCACACAAACCAGTCCGTGCATCTGATAAGAGATACCGATAGCGGCAATTCCATCCGGACCGATCCCACTCCCGGCCATGACAGCCTGAGTTGACAATTTCAGATTTTCCCACCAATTTTGCGGATCCTGCTCAGCCCATCCGGGGCGGGCAGCCATAATAGCAGCCTCTGTTTTAGGGAAGAATGCAGAAGAAACACACTTTCCGGTCTCTGCATTTACCAAACTCGCCTTTACCGACGAACTGCCAATATCATAACCTAATAGGTACATTTAATTGAAAATTAAGAATTTTAAAATAATAGTCTCTGTCCCGATGCTTATCAGCATTATCCTTCCAAGGAAAGGCCGGTGAAGAATCCCAAAACATATACCGATTCCCCGAAACGACCAGGCGGAGTATTCTCACAGCAATCACAACAAGGCTAAAGTTATCTGTCTGTTATCACTTCGTTCCCGACTTATTATATATTGAACGGTCGAACTTATAGAAGCGTGCCGCCCTGTGGCATACACCTACCTGTTTTTCTTCCAAAGGTACTACATATGGCATCAACGCTATCTTCTTATGGAAGTTCCTTACGTCAAACACCTTATCATAAATCAACTGATAGACAGTCCGCAACTGGGCCGCCGTAAACTTCCGGGGAAGCAAGTCGAACATTGCGGAAGGAACATATTCCACATAATGGCGTATATGCACCAATGCATCCTGCAAAATCTGGAAATGGTCGAACGCCAGGCTTTTCACCTCCGTCACAGGTGTCCAGCAAGCATCGTATTTATCAGACAGCTGTTCGAACCGTCTGTCAATCTTCACCAGTGTCAGGTAAGCGATAGTCACAATGCGGTCTATTTTCTTCTCGTCCAAACGATGAAAACGTTCCAGCCACAGCACATCCTTAGGGTTACGGGTACGGTCTTTCGATCCATACGCCTTAAACTGGGTAAGCTTCACATTCTTCAGGCCCGTCAACTCATTCAACACCCGCTTGGCCGCCTCATCCAGATCCTCATCGTCATAGATAAGGCTGCCCGGCAACTTCATGTTATTATATCCGTCCTCGGACTGTTTCCCCACCTGCCTTACCAACAGGACACGGAACTGCTCTCCATCAAACCCAATCAGCACACAGTCCACAGATACATGTAAATTAATCGTCTGGTTTATTTCCGACATAGTAATATGGCTTTTATCATTTCCGGCAGCAAAGATAAATACTATTTTTCGAATTACACAAAACAATATATTTATTTTTATTATGTTCCAAAACACTATTTTTCAATATAATAAATATCATCCATCATACAATATCACATCTTAATCTTATCATATACACTACAATATATAATGTACAGGAGTTGTCCCGTCTTCTTTTTTCCCTTTTTCCAAAGGGCTTTTATTCCATTCAATCCCCTATTTCAGACACTTGGTTAAGGAAAAGCAATCTTTACGCCAAAAAATTAATAGAATAAAGTTGTTTATTCACAATAATTTTCTTTACTTTTGCCCATTAAAATCTAAAGATTACTCTATGAGAAAGAAAATTTTGGTCTTGGACGACAAAATAGCAATTGCAAAAGTCCTTTCAATCTATCTGGCCAGTGATTATGATTGTATTTGGTTACCGAATGGCATCGAAGGGGTAAAATGGCTTCAGGAAGGTAACATACCAGATTTGATTATATCAGATATCCGTATGCCCGAAATGCGTGGAGACGAGTTTCTGGAATGGATAAAATCCAATCAGTTATTCAAACACATTCCGGTGGTTATGCTAAGCAGCGAAGACAGTACCACAGAACGCATCCGCCTGTTACAAGAAGGCGCGGAAGACTATATTGTCAAACCTTTCAATCCCATGGAGTTAAAAGTAAGAATTAAGAAAATCATTGAGTAAATCAGCATGACCTTTCTGCTTTATATAGGAAAGAACAAGGATTTTTTGCGCAAATTCAGCAAGCTCGAAAATGTCCAGATGATTTATGCCCAAAACTACCAGGATGCCATTACAATTTGTATCAGACTGAAAGTACGTGAGAACATCATTGTCCTTCACGAACAAGGGGAGATGAACGGAGATATTGAACAGATCGGTGCTTTCAGGAAAAAGTTCTATTAGGCATATGTCGTACTCATTACGGACAGGCTGACTCCCGAAGCCAGCAAAGTCTATCTGAACAGCGGAATAAACGATACCGTCAGTTTGAACATCACCACCGCCCGGTTAAGGCAGAAAATAGACATCATCAATAAACGGCAGGAACTGCTATATGCACATAACCGGAAGAAAAAAGACGTGAGGCATTTTATCCTTCCCCAATGGAAGCGCTGCTTCGATATTCTTTTCTCCGGTGCAGCGTTAATCTTCCTGTCCCCAGTCTTTCTGCTGATTGCCATAGCCATACGTATGGAAAGCAAAGGACCTGTTATTTACAAATCCAAACGGGTAGGAACGAATTATACCATTTTTAATTTCCTGAAATTCCGTTCCATGTATACGGACGCCGATAAAAAGCTGAAAGACCTTGCCGGTCAGAACCAGTACCAGCCGGAAGGCACTCCGGAGATTGCCAAAGATTTCTCGATGGAAGAATTAGGAGGACTGATGTTTGGAGATGACGGTGTTATAGATAATGGCGGAATGCTGGTTTCCGATGACTTCATCATTCCGGAAGAAGAGTTTATTTCCAGACAAAACGCACTGGATGAAAGTCCTTTCATAAAAATAGAAAAAGACCCGCGGGTTACCAAGGTAGGACGCGTTTTACGAAAATACAGCCTGGATGAGTTACCTCAACTGGTCAACATCTTGAAAGGCGACATGTCTGTGGTGGGGAACCGTCCTCTTCCACTCTATGAAGCCGAACGCCTGACAAACGATGAAAGTATCGAACGCTTCATGGCGCCTGCCGGGCTGACCGGCTTGTGGCAGGTGGAAAAACGGGGGGATGCCGGAAAATTATCCGCTAAAGAACGCAAAGAATTAGATTTGAAATACGGTAGAGAATTCTCCTTTTTCCTGGATATGAAAATCCTGTTCAAGACTTTGACAGCTTTTGTCCAAAAAGGAGATGTTTAAATAATTTGTTTTAGGAATAAAAAGGGGATTTATTATATGGGTAAAGTATGTCTTTTTGTCATCTGTATGTATTGTTCTATCCACCATTTAAGCGCACAACAGGAAGAGCAGCAAACACAACCGGTACAACAACCTCTTGTGACACAGGATGATATATTGGGGAATATGAATGTGGATTATGCAAAGATAAAGCTGCCTCCGTTAAGTGTCCTTTATGAGAATGCACGCAGCACTCCAAGCTTACAGATTTTAGAGAAGGAGAAACAGTTACAGAAAAAGTTACTATCGAAAGAGAAAAGGAACTGGCTGGGGTTTATCCATGCCGGCGGAAGTGCTTCTTACGGTATAGCAGACAATGTGGCCAGCAATACGGATGTCAACACCCCACTTATTTACAGGTATGTAGGTACAGAACAGACTTCGTGGAATGTGGGAGGCGGCATCAGTATTCCTTTTGAAAAGCTGTTCGACCTCCGGGGAGGAATCAAGCGCCAGCGAATCCAGGTGGATATTGCCGAGTTAAGAAAACAGGAAGCATACGAAACCCTTAAAATACAAATAGCTCATTTATATGTCCAGATTTTATCCAATATAGAAACATTGCAAAGATCAGCTGAAAATATAGCTTTATATAAAGGTGCATCGGCTGTTGCAGAACAGGAATATAGAAACAGACGTACCTCTATTCATGATGTGGCCAAGACTAAAGAACAGGAATTTGCCGCTAATCAAGACTTTGCCTTACTACGCTCTACTATTAACGACCAGCTGCTGACCCTTGAAATAATCTCCCACACCCCCATCCTGACCATACAAGGAGAAAAGGACGTTCAAGAAACAACGATACAGGAACAGGAAGAAAACAAGAAGCAAAGTAAGAAAAAAGACAAAAAGGAATAAGAAGCATGGAATTATTTAAATACATAGTCAAGTTTATCTACCGCATCCGTTGGTGGATGGTTATATTTCCATGTATAGCCGGTATCATAGCATGGTTTCTTACCAGAAATCTGGAAAAAACGTATGATGTGAAAACCACCATCTTTACAGGAATCATCTCCGGATACAACGTAGATGCCACCGATACCCGGAACGCCACCGTGCACATGAGTAATTTAATGAATATCATTACAACGGAACGCACACTGAAAATAGTATCTCTGAAACTGCTTGCCCGCTGTCTGGTTTATGGAGATGCCGAAAGAAATACCAGTTATATTTCAGCCATACATTACCAGCAGCTGGTTTCCGGTATTCCACGAGAGTTACAGGCATTGATAGACAAGCAAAACGAAGAGAAGACCTATCATAATCTGGTAGCTTTTGAACGCCCGTCCGTCAATAATTTCATCTACCAACTACTCAATTATACCCACCCTTATTTCAGCGTACCTCTACTCTCACAACATATAAAAGTAGCCAGGTTGGGAAACAGTGATATGATCGAGATTGCTTATAGTGCCAACGATCCGGGAATAGCTTATAACACACTTGAGATTCTGAATGAAGAGTTTGTCAAACAATACCATGAACTACGCTATGGAGAAACAAACAATGTGATCAAGTTCTTTCAAGAAGAACTGGCCAGACTGGGCAAAATGCTGACTGCCGCCGAGGATTCTTTAATCGAGTACAATATAGAAAACCGCATCATCAACTACGGAGAACAAACCAAACAGGTGGCAAGCATGGACGCTACTTACCGGATGATGGACAATGATTTGCTTGTCAATTATTCCACCAGTAAGGCGTTGATCGATTTCTATGAATATAAATTAGGTGATGTGGCCAAATTGATCCGTACCAACAATGAGTTTATGGACAAACTCCATCAAATGTCCCAATTGAACACCCAGATCTCAACCATGGAAATCACTCCGGACGAAAAGAACCGGAAAAAGCTGGAAGAACAAAAAAACATGTTAAGTAACGCCGAACAAAACATCAACGATCTCGCCCTGAAACTAAGTGCTGAAGCCGCAAGTACAAACAATGTATCTTATGAGACACTCATCAGCCAATGGCTTGACCAAGTAGTTCTTGCCGAAAAGACTAAAGCCCAAATGGAAGCACGAGATATAATGAGAGAGAATTTAAATGAAGATTTCCTTTATTTCTCCCCCATCGGCGCTACCCTGGGCCGGAAAGAAAGGCATATCGGCTTTGTGGAAAGCAACTATATGTCTACCATGGGAGCCTTGAATGCAGCCATCTTGCGACAAAAGGACCTGGAAATGACCTCGGCTTCATTAAAAATCATGAATCCGCCCCTGTTTCCACTGACCTCCTCCCCCACCAATGCACGCATGATTATACTTGCATCCATACTGGGGACTTTACTTTTCATCATTGGCTATTTTCTGATTATAGAAATACTGGACCGTACCCTCAGAGACAAAATACGTGCAGAACGAATCACCGGAGGAACAGTTATCGGCGCATATCCTAGAGAAAGCAAGTTAAGATACAGACGTTATAATAAAGCCATAAACAAGATGGCCGTCAGGCAACTCAGCACCGCTTTACTGCCTCATCTAAATACACAGGAACAGCGGGTCATCAATCTGTTAAGTACAGAAGAGAAAGACGGAAAGACCCATGTCGCCCGCCTGATAGAGGAATATTGGAGCAGCATCGGCCTAAACGTCCGCCGCATTACATACGATGAAGATTTTCTAAGCGAAGACAGCCAATATGTACAGGCAAACAATTTGAAAGAACTATGTCCCGATCTGGAGAAGGATGAAATACTTCTAATCGAGCACCCGGTCCTGAAAAGCAATCCTCTGCCTCCGGCTTTGTTAAATGAAGCATCCATCAATCTGCTGGTTGTCCGTGCCAACCGTACTTGGAAAAATACGGATCAGGCACTGTATGAGCATTTGTTACAAGTTAAACAAAAAGAAGTACCCCTCCTTTTCTATCTGACACAAGCAGACAGAAATACAGTGGAAGACTTTACAGGACAATTACCTCCTTACACGAACTTTAAGAATATGGAATACAGGCTGTTCCAACTCGGACTGACCGCCATTGAATACAAAGGAAAATAGATAATGATAGCAAAAGAAATAAATATAACCCATACAGGTCAAATTCTGGCCAGCTTCATTATCGGACTGTGCTTATGCCTATGGACAGCCCTCAACATGAAGCCCTCCATAGGAGTTGCAATAGGGTTCATACCTTTTGCCACGCTTTTTATCTTCATATGCATAAACAGACCCGTCATTCTGCTGGCCATCACCTTTATGCTGAATTACCTGATAATGGGAATTAACAGATATCATTCCATCCCTATTGCCATTACCAATATCTTTGATTTGCTCTACGGCATCATGTTGGCCCTTATTCTTCTGAAACAGTTGCAAAGCAATCATCATTTCAGGAAAATACTAAACGTCTATACCTGCATCACATTGGTCTGGCTGCTATATTGTATCATCAACATAGGTAATGGTATAACCGGTGAATTTTACATGGAAGCATGGCTTCGTATTTTAAGACCCTGGGCCTTATACCCTATTCTGACCTGTATTATTCTATCCATACACTGCAATCGCTACACTTTTATCCATTATTTTTTAATACTATGGGGTATCATGACCCTACTGGCTGCCGCAAAAGGATATTGGCAAAAGAACAAAGGTTTTGACAGTACCGAGCTAAGCTGGTTGTGGGCCTACGGAGCACGTACCCATTTTATCCATTCCGGCATCCGCTATTTCTCATTTTTCACTGACGCGGGTCTTTTCGGTGCCAGTATGGGATTATCCTGCACTGTTTTCACGCTTACTTTTTTCTATACAAAGAACCTATTTCTCAGACTCTTCTATTTAATAGTGGGTATGGCAGGATTTTATGGTCTGTTAATATCGGGAACCCGATCGGCCATAGCTGTACCCATTGCAGGGCTGGGGCTCTTTCTGTTCCTGTCTAAAAGTTGGAAAATAGGCATCATCTCCTTTATCCTGCTTGCCGGAGGGATAGGAATGCTGAAATATACCAAGATCGGAGAGAACAATAAGTTGATCCGTCGTATGCGTACTGTCTTTGACACAGAGGATCAATCGATGATGGCTCGTTTCGAGAACCAGAAAGCACTGAATGCCTACATGGATGAAATGCCCTTCGGCATAGGCATGGGAGCCATAGACGGGGTAGTTCCTCCCCATAACAAATATTATTTCGTTTCCATCTGTCCTTCAGACTCCAGTCTGGTAGATGTATGGAAACAGATGGGAATAGTGGGACTGTGTGTGTTTTTGGGTATGCATGCCATTCTATTTCTATCGGGCTCCTACATCCTTTTATTCAAAATCCGAAATCCGGAAATCCGGGGACCGCTGACAGGTATGTTATGCGGTTGTGCAGGCATACTGGTAGCTTCTTACGCCAATATGGTTTATTTCCAGTTTCCTAACGGAATCTTGATTTATTCTTGTTTCACCTTTGTTTTTTTAGGACCTTATTTAGATAAACAATACTCAGAAATACATGGACTACCGACAGCCTGACCTATCCGTCATCACCGTGAACTATAACGGTTTTCACGACACCTGCGAATTCATTGACTCGTGGGCAGCCACTGTATTCTCTGTCAGTTATGAAATGATAGTCATTGACAATGGTTCCACTGCCAATGAAGCCGCCTTGCTACAAAAAACATATCCTTTTATCCAAGCCGTACGCAGTGAGCGGAACTTAGGATTCGCCGGAGGTAACAATCTGGGTATAAACCTTGCAAAAGGAAAATACCTGTTCTTGCTGAACAATGATGTTTGTATGGTCAAAGATGCCATACCCTTGTTGATAAAACGCCTTCTGTCCTCCGACAAGATAGCAGGTGTCTCCCCGTTAATCCGTGATTATGCAGAACCGCACGCCATACAATTTGCAGGATACACCCAACTTTCGCCCATTACCTTAAGAAACAGAGCCATAGGCAAAGGGAAAATAAATAAAGACCACTACCCCGCCCAAAAAACGCCTTATCTGCATGGTGCCGCCATGTTACTGAAAAAAACAATAATAGACAAGCTTAGCCTGATGCCCGAAGAATATTTTCTATATTATGAGGAACTGGACTGGTGCACCTATATCAATAGGGAAGGCTACGAACTATGGTACGATCCCGCTTGCGAAATATGGCACAAGGACAGCAGCTCCACCGGAAAAGAAAGTCCGTTGAAATACTATTACCTGAGCAGAAACAGATTATTATATGCCTACCGCAATCTCTTTGACTGGAAACTTCCGGTTTCCATCTTATACCAGACAATGATTGTATGTCCCAAAAACATACTGACCGCCTTGGGAAAAGGAAAGAAAGCCATAGCCAAAGCACATTGGGAGGGAACAAAAGCATTTTTCAAACTTAGAAACAAAGACAAACAGCCATGATATTTCTAGCATACATAGAACTACTACTTTTCGCGATATGTGCCTTTACTGTTTTTTACCTGCTGGTGTACGCCATAGCGGCAACAGGCAACCGCACCGACAAATATTCCGAATCAAGAGTAAAACACCGTTTCGCCATTCTGATACCGGCCTATCAGGACGATGACTACATACCCTATACCGTCAAATCATTTCTGCAACAAGAATATCCTATAGACTGCTATGACATTATCGTCATTTCAGACCACCTGAAGCCGGAAACAAACAGACAACTGGCACAATATCCCATCACCCTGTTGCAAGCCAGATTCAAGAAAAGTTCAAAAATGAAATCTGTCAAAGCTGCAATGTCACAATTACAAGAAGGACAATACGATATCGTTTTAATCATGAATGCGGACAATGTAGTGGACACCAACTTTCTTGAAGTTGTCAACAATACGTATGCCAGCGGCTCCAATGCCATCCAAACCCATCGCATCTATCAGGAAAGACCCAGCAATGTCAGCATATTGAATGCCATCACCGACGAGATAAACAATTCCATTCTTCGTGCGGGGCATGTCAATTTGGGACTTTCAGCTTCGCTGAACGGCTCCGGAACCGCAATAGACTTCACTTGGTTCAAAGAAAACATCCGTCATTTAAAAGACGATGACGATGAAAAAGTCATCGAATCCTTGCTGCTCCGCGAACGGATATATGTGGAATATTTAAATAATACCCATGTATATGCCTTGAAGAATAGTGGAAAGAAAAAATTCTATACCCAACATAGCACTTGGATTAAAACCCAATATTATTCCCTGTTCACCAATATCGGTAATCTGCCCGGCGCCATTTTAAGTGGAAAATTTGATTATGCCGACCGTATTCTGCAATGGTTCATTTTCCCTCGCACCATCCTGCTAGGTATCCTCCTCCTGTTCAGTTTCCTGTCCGTATACTTCCACTGGAGCGCCTGCCTAAAATGGTGGGGATTATTACTCACTTTCTTATTGACTATGGCAATAGCCACTCCAAACTACTTGGTGGACAGCAAATTCAACAAAGCCATGAAAGCTATCCCCTTTCTGGCGGCAGGCATGATATTCAATATGCTTTTAAGAAAGAAAAAATAAAAGCCCCATGCTATCGGAAATTATACATATCATGGAATATACGCTATATATCTACCTTTCCGTCAGTGTGGGGTATATAGTCCTGTTTTCTGCCGCCTCTCATTTCTTCAAACAAAAGAAATATCCCGCGACTACTGTCCGGCAACGTTTTATCATCCTTGTTCCCGCCTATAAAGAGGATGCGGTCATTCACGCCTGCGTCACTTCCGTTCTGCGCCAAACTTATCCGGCAGAGCTTTACGACCTGATAGTCATATCCGACCACATGCGTCCCGAAACCAATGCCTCACTGCGCAAAGAACGCATCGGCTTGATAGAACTGCATGAAAAGGAAAGTTCCAAGGCAAAAGCCCTGCGCATTGCAGCAGAGACCATCACAGACCAGCCATACGATTATGTCCTCATACTGGATGCCGATAATCTGATCTCACCCTGTTATCTTCAAGAACTGAATAAGGCAGTTTCACAGGGTATAAAAGCCATACAGACACACCGCAAAGCCAAAAATATGAATACAGACATAGCCCTATTGGATGCCGCCATCGAAGAGATGAACAATTCCATCTTCCGCAAGGGACACATCCGGCTGGGATTTTCATCTGCCCTTACCGGCTCCGGAATGGCTTTCGATTTCCGATGGTTTGTCCGGAACATCATCCATACCCATAGTACGGGCGAAGACAAAGAACTGGAAGAACTCCTGCTCCGTCAAGGCATTCACATTGAATATATAGACACCCTAGAAACATTGGACGAAAAAGTCCGGCAACCGGATGCCTTGCGTAACCAGCGCCGCCGCTGGATAGCCACCCAGCTTTTCCTTGCATTAAAAATGGGACGTAACCTCCCCACAGCCTTACTGAACGGAAACGGAGATTATCTGCTGAAAACCCTCCAAGCCTTTATCGCCCCCCGCAGCATTCTGTTGGCGCTCATCGGATTCTTTTCATGTGTTCTCTGCATTTTCTCTCCGGCTTCTTCCATAAAGTGGTGGATTTTGCTTATCTTGCTGAACGGTGCGTTATACCTGGCCATTCCGTCCAATATGAGATATAAATACATGAGCAGAATCCTCAGGCAGACACCTTATTTTGTAATCATTATGCTTCTCAACTTGTTTCACTTGAAAGGAATGGCACAGAAGTTCAACCATACACAGCATGGATAGAATTATGAATATAAAAGAGTACTTACAGCAACACCCGCAATGGAAAAAACGGATACACGGTTTCATCATGCATCCGGTAAAGACACGCCCCTATTGGTGGATACGCGTATGGCAGCCTTTCTACATAAAAAAAGGCCGGGGCTCAGTCATTTATTCCAGTGTACGGAAAGACCTTCCACCGTTCCACCTGTTCCAGATGGGAAAATATTCGGTAGTGGAAGATTTCTCCTGCTTGAACAATGCCGTAGGCGACATCGTAATCGGCGATTATTGCCGGATAGGACTCGGCAATACGGTCATCGGTCCCATCCGGATAGACAACGGGGTCAATATTTCACAAAACGTAGTCCTGATAGGATTAGATCACAATTACCAGGATATCACTCAAGGCATCATCGAACAAGGTATCACCACTTCTCCTATCCACATCGGAGAACATACCATCATAGGAGCCAACGTGATTGTACTGCCCGGAATCACCATCGGCAAACATTGTTTTATCGGTGCCGGGTGTGTGGTTACCCAAAACATACCCGACTATTGTGTCACGGTAGGAAATCCCGCACGCATTATCAAACGCTATAACCCTCAATCACAAACATGGGAAAAAATATAAAAATATTAGTATGTGCCCATAAGGACAGCCGGCTACCACAGCATGAGTACTTCTGTCCCATACAGGTGGGGGCCTCCCTAACCAGTGCCCGATTCTTCCCTGTACTAGATAACACAGGAGATAATATATCCGACAGGAATCCTCACTTTTGTGAACTAACCGCCCATTATTGGGCTTGGAAAAATCTAAAGTGTGACATTATAGGGCTCAATCATTACAGGCGCTTCTTTGATTTTCATCGCCCGTTTCCGGCTTTTTCACCAGACAGGAGTTTCATCAACATAGATTCATTTCTAAAAGAAACTTACCGATTTCCTGATTTAGAAACCTTATTAAATGATTATGACATCATCCTCTCTCCCAAGCGTCATTATCCCTATAACGTCGCTACACAATACGCCATATTCCATCTAGTCAATGACCTCAATTTGCTGAAAGAAGTCATTCAACACCTCACACCCGAATATGCTGAAGCTTTTCATACATTCATGTATCACTGCAATGCCTATTCCGGATATAATATGTTCATCACCGGACGGAAACATTTTGACGAATACTCCCAGTGGCTATTCAGCGTATTGTTTGAATTAGAAAAACGGGTAAAACTGTCCGCCTATCCGGATCAGGCACGTCTGTTCGGCTATTTATCAGAAAGATTGATCAATGTCTATTGCATAAGGCACCGGTTAAAGATAAAGTATGTTCCCGTCATCATGCCCTTGGAAGAAACGTTTCAGAATCCGAGCAACCTGCTTTATACGCTTCGCCGACTAAAGAATGATCTTATTTATAAACTCACAGAATTATAAGTTATGCCGTTGGTTTCTGTCATCATCCCTATATACAATACAGAAAAATTCCTGCCTTTGTGTATCAACAGCGTCTTAAACCAGACACTGACAGACATTGAAGTACTGCTGGTTAATGACGGAAGTACGGACGGAAGCGGGAAAATATGTGACGAATACGCCTGCAAGGACCAACGAATACAGGTAATACACACTCTGAACCAAGGAGTCAGCCATGCACGAAACCAAGGACTGGAAACCGCAAAAGGAGAATATATAGCTTTCATGGATAGCGACGACTGGATAGAAACGGATATGATAGCCACTCTTTATCAACTTATCCGGACAAACGAAGCCGGTCTGGCTACTTGCGGATATATCATTGAAAATGAAGATGGTCGTCCGATTTACCACATCAACGAAGTGAAATCCGGCAAATTAACCCAGTGGGAAGCCATTCACTCCCTGTTTAACGACAGGCATTACAAATACAAAGGAAACTTATGGGATAAATTATATCATAAAGAAATCATTGACAAACATCACCTAAAATTCAATGAACATATTTATTATAATGAAGACAGGCTCTTTATTTTTCAATACCTGAGCCACTGCCAATCAGCCGCATACACCACTTCCCCCTATTATCACTATGTCACAAGAAAATCAAGCGCCATGAACCTGTCGCAAAAAAACTACACCCCCAAACTGTGCACTTTCATGGATGCATTCGACCTGATGACTTCACTTTCGGCCACATTCCCCACCTATATTCTACGTGCTTTGTCGGCCGATTACATAAAAAGTTCGTTCTTGTTCTATACCCAACACTCACGGGAAATCCCCTTCAATGAATTATGGGACAGAATGCTAAGAATCAGAAAAAACAATTATATACATCTTCCACTTTCTCTAAAAATAAAGTATGCGCTATATGGCATCAGACTTATCCTGCGGGCATGGCTCAAGTGAAAAGACCAATTTACTGCTTACTTAACACGCACCCGTTTTATCTTTCCATGCACCCACAACAAGGCACAGACCAATTTGTATGCCATCTGATGAAGGCCCGCAGTTTTATTCAGTTCGGGAATCAGTTCCAATAAAGGAGATTCCACCTTTTCCAGTCTTATATAATCCTTCATCATTCTATCCGGAAACAACTCCTTATACACCCGCTTTCTTTCCATATCTCTTGTTCCGGCATCCGTTTCACTGACCCCTCCGGGTACAAACCTACAAACGATGGAACGAATATTGCGGAACGTCGCATTGTTGAATATCAAGGTCTGAATATAAAATTTCCAATCGGATACAATCTTATAACTCTCGTCATACCTGTTTTCATCAAAAAGTTCTTTACGGAAGAATGAAGCCTGATGCAATACAGTTCCCCGAATCAAATCCATCAGCGTTATATCCTCCTTATGAAATCCCCACACCTCTGTGCCATGCACTATTTTTCCAACAACAATATCGCTGTCCAATGAAGGTGCCACCTCCTGCAACACACCATTGTTATAAAATTCATCACCGGAATTCATAAAGTTCAAATACTCTCCATGCGCCTGTAAAACTCCTTTATTCATGGCATGATAAATACCCTTGTCCGGCTCCGATACCCAATAGTCCACTTTACCGGCATACTCTTTTATCACTTCAATACTTCCATCCGTAGACCCTCCGTCAATAATAATATACTCAAAATCCCTAAAAGACTGGCCGACCACACTTTCTATGGTTTTCCTCAACCCTTCTTTATTATTATAATTAATGGTTATAATCGAAAATTTTCTTTGTGACATAATTTTCCGCTTTTTACAATCTAAAGTTTCCATTCGTCATCCAGACTGAGCGATTTTTCGAATCCGACATACAGAGGCACAATCCGGCTGACATTCGAAGTATAAGTACCGATAAAAAATGAAGAATGGATCAGAATATCCATATCCAACAGCATATTCAACGTATCTATATATCTACTTTTTTTATCCTTTGTATTAAACAAAGACTCGTCAAATCCTGTTTGTGTCACAGCTGTGTTCCAGTAAACATTAAATCCTTCGGCAACCAGTACGGATTTCAACTTATCCGTCACAGAACCATCATCCGTAGCTATAAACACATTACGGCTGATATGCTTCTTCCCTTTAACAGCATCAATATAAAGAGACAAACCAAGTTCCTTCATCTCACGGGAAACTATCTTATCTCCCCGCCTTATATGTACCGCTATGTAATCTACCGGCAAATTCATCTCGCTTTTCCTTTTTTCTATATAGCCGGTTGTCTTTTCATTAAATTTTAATATTTTCCGCAAGGCAGAGCCATAATCATTTCTGATATCTTCCAGTTTCTCCAGAAAATCCTCCGATCTCATTTTTAGAAAGACCTCATTCCCTAGTTCCGTTTCCGGATGAAATAACAGATATATCCTATTCATCATATAGAAAATATAATACCGGAAAAAAGCGGACGGATTATAATAGATATTTCCCCACCAAGGTTTCCCCTTTTTATAAACAATATATTGCGAACACATCACCCCGTTACAGTCTGGCAAGACCGATTCGAAATAATCACTCCAGCCTTTCTCTACCCTTGCATTCCAGTTCCTTGTATTGACAGTCAGCTCTTCCTGATTATAGTCCGCATAGACCAATGCCAAAGCAAGGTTAGACAACTCTGAGAACAACCCTCTTCCAGTCAAACTATATACGATTCTTTTTTTCTCCATCTCCATAATAGAACATAATGATCAAACTTTTATATCCTCCAATCCGATAAAGCCGTTGGACGTTTGTGTCAGTGCATGCCCGAATCCACTTTGAAACCCCTCACATTCCAGCAAACAGCAACGAACTGCTTTCAAATAATATTCCACCATAGGATGATGTATAAACAAATCTGCCTGCAGGACACCTTTACTCAGCACAGGCGGAAGCTCTATACGCCTCTCGATGCAAAAATCCCCTTTAGGTAAATGACTGATACTCCCGTAATAATGTCCCGGAGCATAAGTAGCATAAGGCACTTCCGTCCTGCTCTTCAAAACCAGCATTACATCATACATCATATCCTCTTCAGAATATCCCTGTATTTTCACAGTCAGAAAATTCTGACCTCCATGAATAGTGGAAGAGGCACATTCCGTTCCGTTTATCTCAATGCAATCTATATGAAGCGTATTTTTCGTCCAACCCACATAATCTATAATTTTACTTTTCCGGACCGTCCCTTTCTCTTTCAAGTAATAATCGATGGCAGAATGAACCGTCCCTTGATAAACCGCGGTACCATTTTCCAAGCATATTCCTTTTGTACACAAACTTCTTACCGCTGCCATGTTATGACTGACAAACAAGACTGTCCGTCCCTCTCCTTTCGACACATCCTGCATCTTGCCAATAGCCTTCTTTTGGAATTCCGCATCTCCCACTGCCAACACCTCGTCCACCACCAGAATTTCCGGCTCCAGATGGGCGGCGATAGCAAATCCCAACCGCACGGTCATACCCGAAGAATAACGTTTCACTGGAGTATCGATATATTTCTCCACACCGGCGAAAGCCACAATCTCATCCAACTTGCGGGTAATCTCCGCCTTGGTCATCCCCATGATGGAACCATTCATATAAATATTCTCCCGTCCTGTCATTTCGGGATGAAAGCCTGTACCCACTTCCAGCAAAGAGGCAATACGCCCCCGTGCACGGATACAACCGGCAGTAGGAGAAGTCACCCGCGAAAGGATTTTCAACAAAGTGGACTTTCCCGCACCGTTCTTACCTATAATACCCAGCACTTCACCTTCCTCCACATGGAAATTAATATCTTTCAACGCCCATACAAAATCTCCCGTCGCTTTCTTGGAACGGTCATTCTCTTCCCCGATTCTGAGATACGGGTCCTCCTTTCCACGGATCCGCGCCCACCAACGATTCAAATCACGGCTCAGCGTGCCGGTTCCGATGCTTCCCAATGCATATTGCTTGCTGATATTCTGAAACTCTATCGCTATTTTTCCCATTCTGTCCCTTCTTTTAAATCACATCCATGAAACTACGTTGCACTCTATTAAAAGTCACCATCCCCCAAAGCATTATCACCACTGTAAACACCAACGTGTAGCCTAAGTGGAACCAACTGAAAGTCCCCACCCCCAAGAATCCGAATTTAAATGTTTCGATAAGGGAAGTCAGCGGGTTCGCCACAATGATCCACATATACTGCTCATGACTCTGCCTCATCACGGACAAAGGGTAAATAACCGGAGTGGCATACATCCACAACTGTACCCCGAAAGTAATCAAGAAACGCAAGTCACGGTACTTGGTCGTCAAGGAGGATATCAATAATCCGAACCCCAAACCAAGTCCTGCCAACATGAGCAGCAGCAAGGGAGCCAACCAAGCATATCCGTTGACCATCAACGAATATCCGTTGCACAAATAGTAAATATAAATTAAAACGAACAATCCGAACTGAATGCCCATCTTTATCATGCAAGATATAACGATGGACAAGGGTACCACCAGACGAGGGAAATATACTTTTCCAAATACATTCTGATTGGCGTTGAACGTATCCGAACAGCGGCTTAAACACTCCGAGAAATAATTCCAGCAAAGTAAGCCCGCCATATAAAACAGCGGTTGGGGAAGTCCGTCGGTAGGAATACCGGCAATACCGCCAAAAACAAACATGAACATGACGGTAGTAAGCAGTGGCTGGATAACAAACCATAACGGTCCTAAAACAGTCTGTTTATAAAAAGTGACGATATCCCGTCTGATATACATTACCAGCAAATCCCTATACAGCCATACCTCTTCCAGATCCAACCGGAACAAACCGGACCGAGGCTTGATCACAATATCCCATTTTTCCTGTTCATCTTGTACCATACACTACTTTTTTTAGTAAATTATTCCAACTGTCACATACCTTCTCTATATGAAATGTATCAGCATACTCCACCGCCTTATTTCCCATCCATTCCCAATCCGTCCGATCAGCCATATACGACATACAACCGGCCAGCTGAGCTATATTCCCTGTTTCAAAAAGAACGGCCATATCTTTGTCTTTCAACAACTCGCGCGTTATCGGTAAATCAGATGCAATAACAGGTAACCCGTGCGCCATAGCCTCTATCATCACCAGGCCGAATCCCTCCCAACGGGAACTCAGCACATACATACTGGAATGTGCATAATACTCCTGCACCTCTTTCGTGAAAGGATGCAGCGCGATGCTCTTTTCCAATTCATATTCATTGATCAATGAACGGTAAAGCGCTTCCTCAGGACCCTCCCCCACAATTTCCAGTGTCCAGTCCGGATGAGTTTTCACAAAAACAGAAAAAGCTTTTATTAAAATATCAAATCCTTTATGTCCGAATGAAAAACGACCGACCGCCAAAATCCTTCTATATTCCTTCTTTCCCCGACCTTTAGGCAGTACAGTCAGAGGATTGTATATCACCTCGCAGCACAGGTTCATTTTCCGAAAGAAACAACCGGCATCTGCATGACTTAAAACCACCCTCTCGTCCAATTTCCCCATCTGGACTTGAAAAAAGCAATCCAATCCCGGCAAATAGGGAGTTTCTTTCTCAAAGAATGCTTCATAAGAATTATGCAGCCACCCAACAGTCTTTGTCCGGATCCGACTCTTTACTGCAGAGAGGTGCAGAGCCATAAAAGCATGTACCCCGATGACTACATCACATTGCCGGGCATTTATTTTCCTTGCCAATGTCCGTTTATAAGAAGAAGGGAAAAAACTGGCAGCATACCATTCTGAAGTCAGCCGGGTATGAGGCAACCCATGTTTATATAAAAAACTATAGCCTTTACATAACAAACGCTCGATGAAAGAGGAGGCGGAATAAGAGAAAGAATCAAACCGCACGGTACTTTCGGCATATCCGTACATCGACAAGTCCGTACAAGTATCCGTGGTCAGTATCGTGACTTCATGTTTTCCGGACAAAGCCTTGGCTATTTCAGCCAACACACGCTGTACTCCGCCGAAACTGAAGACAGTATCACAATAAAATAATATTCTCATGGAATTTAGATTACACTCTTTCTTCGCAAAGATACAATAAAGAAATGAAAATAAATGCGGAATGAAGAAAGAATATCATATAATACAAAGCAGGTATCTGCGGCACGTACATACGTATAGAGCGGCACGTACATATGTGAAATCCTGCTCCCCCAAAAACAACAGGTCAAATAAAAAAAAGACCTTGTTCTTTTTTAAAAAGATGGCGAGCTTTTTTAAAAACCTCCTGATCTTTTTACTGCCATCGGAAATTTGCCATATTCCATAGAGGTATCCCCCCTTCAGACACACTTTTTGCAAAGAAAAAGCCTGAGAACATCCTACTTCATATTAAATCGGAACAACTTATAAAAAAGGATATATTACTGATAACAAATAGATTATATGAAATTCTGCTCCAAAAAACAGTGAGGGCATGAGAGCATAAGTGAGAGCTACAATTTTTACCATCACTATACAAATAGTTCATAAACAACCAGTTGTGCACACAATGAGGGCATGAGGGCATTATCACCCCGAATTTCCAGTGAAAGATTCTCATACTCATCGAGATATTATCAAGATAATGCATGATGCTGAATATAAATCAATATCTTTGCAAAAAGAAGAAGAATGACAAAGAACACAAGTTACCATTACAGCATCATTATTCCGCACAAGAATACCCCCCGTCTTCTGGAACGCTGTCTGTGCTCAATTCCCACTTGGGATGAAATTCAAATCATTATCATTGATGACAACAGCAATTCCGAATCTGTCGATTTTTCTCATTTTCCGGGAAACGGCAGAAAAAATACGGAAGTCCTGTTCACTAAGGAGGGAAAAGGGGCAGGATACGCACGGAACATAGGGCTCTCCCACGCCCGTGGCAAATGGATTATCTTTGCAGATGCAGACGATTTCTTTACAGCCGATTGTTTTACTATCTTAAACGAATACATGGACAGCCCCCATGAAGTCATCTATTTCAATGTACGTTTTGTCATGTCCGACAATCCGTCCCAAGAAAGCCGACGCGGAACTTACTATACCAACTTCTTCAATGATGTAAACCCGGAAAACAAACTGCGATACCAATCTCAAGTTCCTTGGGGCAAAATGATAAGGCGCAGCTTCCTGTCAACATTCCACATTCAATTCGATGAAACAAGAATAGCCAACGATGTGTATTTTTCATGCCTTGTCGGTATATATGCCCCCAAAGCAACCACAGACAGAAGAATCATTTATTATTGTACCGAATCCGGCCAGTCCCTTGCTATGTCCAAACAAGACCGCGAGAGTTTAATCATACGGTTTAACGCAAGCATGAAATGCAACAGACTGTTGCGACAAGAAAAAATCCACTATTACCTGTCACCACTTCCGTGGTGTATCCCTTCGGCAAAAACAAAAGAATGGCTCCCCGCCAAATACTTTTTTGAATACCTGTTTTTCTTCCGCCTGCAAGCATTCAAAGAATTATATTATGCTTTTTCCGCTATCCTGTCACATATGAATGAGCCGGCCACAAAAGAAACCGACAACCAATGTAACAAGAAGACTACCAACCTAAGGGAATAATATTCATTACACAAGAAGATTCAACGGTACAACCTTCCCCATATCTTATAATACAATTTGATCAGATTAGCGTATTTATACAATATGTGATGTCTGTAAATCCCCCAATTCAAAAGCAGAGAAAAAGGATAGAACAAATTCAATTCGTACAAAACCTCCATAGGCCGGAACTCTCTGCAATGCTTCCTTATCAGATTTCTTTTAAACTTATCTATCGCATCATTACTTTCCCTTGTAACCCCTATTACAGCAGCATTATACACCACCGGCATCAACTTGTTCAAAATGAAACAGATATTTTCAGCATACAATTCCTGTTCCATGTGCTCATTAAAAACAGTCAAGATAAAAATAAAATCCTTTGCCGGCTTGTCAAAGTCCGTTTTCGCCTTATTCATGGTTGAGAAAGGATTTGAACGCCTGTAGAAATAAGTAAAAGAATTGACGGAAGCAAACGTTTCCACCTTTTTATACAGAAAATAGCACCACAAAAAGTCCTCAAACAAAATGCCCGTCCTGAAATAAATGGCATTCTCTGTCAGCACCTCCTTTCTGATCAATCTGTTGACCGGAGTGGATGTTATTTTCGAATCCAGAAACAGCTTGTTGATACGTATCCGTCCTTCCGTATATCTTTGCAAATCACTGTTTTTGTTTTCCATCCCTTCTGAATAAGAATCCCCCTGCACCAAGTCAATCCCCGGATATCTTTTCGTTTCCTCCCATAATTTCTCCAGACAATTCTCATAAAGCATATCATCCGAATCTATAAAAAAAAGATAACCACCCCGGGATAGTTCTATTCCCTTGTTCCTTGCCGCAGAGACTCCTTCATTCCTCTCATTTCTCACGATCCTAAAACTGATGTTCCCTTTATATCCGGCCAGCTTTTCCTCTATCAGGCGCATACTGTTATCCGGAGAGCAATCATCAATGATGATACACTCAAAACAATCAAAAGTTTGGTTGATTATGGAATCAAGACATTCTGATACGTATTTTTCCACCTTGTAAACCGGCATCACCACCGTTATCTCTTTCATCATTATCTGCTAATCATTATAAAATGCAATATTCGCAAAAACAAATGATACTCACAACATTCCAAAGACTTTAATTACTAAATAGCCCCATCTTCATCCATTGAAACCCACTTTTTACTCCGAATACAGCCGACATTCCATAAAAAAACGGATATGGACAGGAATTTCAACAACTTCTTATTGGATATATAAAAAGAATACACTATTTTTACGGAAAAACAAACCAGGGGAATGAAAATAGTATATGTATACGACTCCATAGCCCGTATAGGAGGCATGGAACGGATTTTAACGGATAAGATGAATTACTTGGCCGAAATTTATGGGCACGAGGTCTATCTTATCACTTCTTCCCAAGGCAATCATCCTTTTTCTTTCCCGTTATCCCACAAAGTGGAACATATCGATCTGGATACAAAGTTTCATTTGCAATACCAGCATCCGCTTCTGGAACAATTGAGAGTGGGATGGACTTTGAACCATAAATTCGAACAAAAATTTAAAAAAGAGATTAGGCTCATCAATCCCGATATCATATCAGGAAATACCAGTTTCAAAGCGGATTTGATCTGTAAATTAGACTGCAAGGCAAAGAAAATCATAGAATCGCATTGCGCCAAAATATACACCCGGATACCTGCAAACCGCAAAAAGAGTTTTTTTAAAGATATAAAAGACAGATACGTCAGCTACCAATGTTTCCGTGATGTAAAACGATACAGCGATGCTATAGTCACACTGACACAAGGAGATGCCGCCATGTGGGGACAACATCCGAATATACATATCATTCCGAACACCACCTCTATTGATATACAAACAATCAGCTCCTGTGAGGCTCCCCGTGTAATAGCGGCAGGCAGACTGACCTGGCAAAAAGGATTCGACAGACTGGTTGACGCATGGAATATCGTGCAGAAACGCCACCCCGACTGGATACTGGATATATTTGGTGAAGGATTTTACAAGGATAGCTTAACCCGGCAGATTAAAGACAGAAAGCTGGAACACTCCATCACAATTCATCCTTTTACACAAAACATAACGCAAGAATACCTGAACAGTTCCATTCTGGCCCTAAGCTCCAATTACGAAGGTTTTGGACTGGTCTTGATCGAAGCCATGAGTCTGGGTGTTCCTTGTGTTTCTTTCGACTGTCCTTTCGGTCCATCGGAAATCATCAGAAACCAGGAAGACGGACTCCTCGTCAAAAACGGAGATATACAAGGATTTGCCAACGCTCTTTGCCACTTGATAGAACATGAAGCAGAAAGAAAAGCTTTTGGCAAAAGAGCTAAACAAAATATAACACGCTACTCACTCCGAAACATCATGCCGCAATGGGAAATGTTGTTTCATAAACTGACTGAAAAATGACCATCGTTTATCTATACACAGCACTATGCACCGTGGGAGGCGCAGACCGGAGCATCATCCAAAAAGCGAACTATCTGGCTGACGAAATGCATCAGGATGTATTTATTATCACAGATTCACAAAAAGAACGCCCGCCCGTTTTCCCGATATCTCCCAGAATCAGGCACATTGACATAGGAATTGATTTTGACAGACAATATCATCACAACCTGTTAGTAAGAGGATATTATTATTTTACCCTGATGCACCTGTACAGAAAGAAGCTGGAGTATTGGCTGAAAACCTTGAAACCGGATATTGTCATCAGCACATTGGGCCGAGAATTGGATTTTCTGACACAACTGGATGATGGAAGCGTAAAAATAGGAGAATCCCATATAGCCAAACCATACACTCGTAACCTGCATCTGATGGAACAACGGGGATTCCCATACAAGCAAATCGCACGGCATTGGAGAAAGAAACAGGAGGAGGCTGTAAAAAAACTGGATGCGCTGGTTGTTCTGACACAACATGATGCGGATAATTGGAAAGAAGTGAAGAAGGCTTGTGTCATACCGAACTTCTTACCTTTCTCACCCGAAAAAGGGAGTTCTTGCCTGGAGAAAAGAATCATCAGCATAGGAAGATACAGCGAACAGAAGGGGTATGACCGCCTGATTGAAGCCTGGATCAAAGTCAATCGGAAGCATCCCGACTGGCATATCCGCATTTACGGAGAAGGACAGGATAGGAACAGCCTGCAAGAGCTTATTGAAAAGCATCATATAGAAAACAGTTTTTCACTATGCCCTCCGACAAAAAGCATTCAAGAAAAATATCTGGAAAGTTCCATATACGTCATGAGTTCACGATTTGAAGGATTACCGATGGCACTTCTGGAAGCGATGGCATGTGGTGTTCCCTGCATTTCATTCGACTGCCCGTACGGACCTGCCGAGATTATCACTCCGGAAGAAGACGGAATACTGGTGAAGAACGGAAACACGGACGAACTGGCTGACGCGATATGCCGGCTGATAGAGGATACGGACAAACGCATACGGATGGGAAAGCAGGCCCAAAAGAATATCCAACGTTATTCACGCGAAGAAGTGATGAAACTGTGGGATGAACTATTCAACACCTTAACAACTGCCCGACCATGAATATCATCTACCTCCTTTTCCACGGACTATCCCCTTACAGCGGCATCAGTAAAAAGATCTTGCATCAGGTTAAAGGCTTTGAAGCATGTGGACACCGGGTAAGTTTATGCACATACAGCATAGCGGACAACGGCCACCGGGTAAGGATGATAAACAATGAAATAATAGAAGACTACGGAACAGGCAAACCGGCTGCGGCGAAAAGAAGAGTTTCCTACCAATGCATATACCGCTATGCTATAACACATCAAGTGGAATTAATCTATGTACGCTCTTTCCATAATGCAAATCCGTTCACCATCCGGCTGTTCAGCAAACTGAGGAAAGCCGGAATTAAAATAGCGATGGAAATACCTACCTATCCTTACGACAGCGAATACGCCGGTTTCCCACTGGTCACACGCCTGGGGATACAAGTGGATAAAGTATTCCGAAAGACATTGGCAAAACACGTGAACGCCATCGTCACTTTCTCAGACTATCACTGTATATTCGGCCAACGTACCATTCAGATATCCAATGGAGTTGACTTTGATTCCATTCCGCTGAAAAAGACGGTTTCTAAAAATACCTCCGTCATTCATCTACTAGGAGTGGCCGAAGTACATTATTGGCACGGTTACGACCGCCTGATAGAGGGTTTGGGTAAATATTACCAAAACCCGGCAAACACAACCGTATTTTTCCACATCGCAGGAGGTATATGGAAATCCGAAATGCATGATTCACAACACGCTCCCGGATTTTATGAACTTATCAACAAATATCATATAGAAAAATATGTCATCTTCCACGGACAAAAAATGAACGAGGAACTAGACGAATTATTCAACGAAGCAGACTTTGCCATCGGCAGTCTGGCACGCCACCGCAGCGGCATCGACAAAATCAAAACATTAAAAAACAGAGAATATGCAGCACGGGGAATACCTTTTGCATATTCAGAAACAGATGGAGACTTTGACAAGATGCCTTATATACTGAAAGTTCCGGCCGACGAAAGTCCCATAGATATCCACCGGCTTATCCGGTTCTATATGGAACTGGATCTGTCTCCTCGTAAAATAAGGGATTCCATTAAAAACCTGTCATGGAAAGAACAGATGATGAAAGTAATAAACAACCTGTAATACTCCCGCCTATGATCCGAATCGCCTATTGTACCCCCTCTCTCCATATCCCCGGAGGAGTGGAAAGGGTACTGACCACCAAAGCCAATTATCTGGCAGAGAATGGTAATTATGACATATATATTTTGCTGACTGACGGAAAAGGCAAGCCTCCCTGCTATACTTTATCGCCTAAAGTAAAAATCATCCAACTGGATATAGATTTTGAAGAATTATGGGAACTCCCTCTTTGGAAAAAAGTGCCGGTTTATCTGAAAAAACAAAGAATATACTGACGCAAGCTCTCTGCCGCCTTGTCTCACCTCAAACCGGACATCACAGTTTCTTTGTTACGACGGGAAATAAACTTTATCACTTCCCTCAAAGATGGAAGCAAAAAGATAGGGGAGCTACATGTAAACCGGAAAAACTATCGTAACTTTGAAAAGAACGAAAGCAACTTCATCAAGGAACTTTTTGCCAAATTATGGATGAAAAGTCTGGTGAGGCATTTAAAAAAGCTGGACAAGTTCGTTGTACTGAGTGAGGAAGACAGAGCCAACTGGCCCGAACTGCAAAATGTAAAAGTTATCAGCAACCCTCTACCCTTTCAATCCGGAACATTCAGCGACTTGAACAATAAACGGATAACCGCAGCCGGAAGATATACTTATCAAAAAGGATTCGATTTGTTACTGGAAGCATGGAGCAAAATCTGTAACCGGCATCCGGACTGGGAATTACATATATATGGCAAAGGAAACAAGACTACATATCAAGTACTGGCCGGAAAATGGAAATTAAAGAACCTTTTTCTTGAAAATGCAACCCCGGATATGCTCTGTAAATACCATGAAAGTTCTATCTTTGTATCAAGTTCCAGATTTGAGGGATTCGGAATGGTCATAGCGGAAGCAATGGCGTGCGGAGTACCTGCCGTGTCATTCGCCTGTCCGTGCGGACCTAAAGACATCATCCGGGACGGGGAAGACGGACTATTGGTCGAAAATGGAAAAACAGAAGAACTGGCCGAAAAAATAAATTATCTGATTGAGAACGAACAAATAAGAAAAGAAATGGGGAAAAAAGCCCGCATCAATGTACAACGTTTTGCTGAAGATGTAATAATGCAACAATGGATTCAGCTATTCAACAACTTATTAAACGGAACAAAACAATGAAAACAGATTCCCCCTACGACAGAGGAGACATCCATATAAATAAAAACGACAAAGTGCTGGAGATAGGTCCGGGCCATAATCCGACATATCGCTCCAACGTGATAGCCGAAAAATTTATTGACACCAATTACCACCGCTGCGGTGACGTGAAAATATACCCGCATCAGACCTTTGTACATGCCGATGGAGAAAAACTGCCCTTCAAAGACAAGGAGTTTGACTACGTAATATGCAATCAGGTATTGGAACACGTGGAACATCCCGAAGCTTTTGTCAAGGAATTATGCAGGGTAGCCCGACGGGGATACATAGAAACTCCCAGTCTGCTGGGCGAATACTTGTTTCCCAAAAAATCACATAAATGGGTTATATTGGATATAGACAACAAACTGGTCTTCTATGAAAAGAACAAGATGCCGGGAAACTATGAAAACGACTATGGAGAATTATTCCTGAATTATCTGCCTTTCCAATCCCTCCCCTACAAACTGCTGTGGCTGACGGAAGGAGATATAACCTTGAACCGTTATGAGTGGAAAGATGAAGTGGAGATACTAGTCAATCCCGAAGATGAATACTACTCCTCTTTCTTCCTCAACAAATGGAACTGGGAAATGGTGGAGAAACTATATCCCCGCCGTTCCGCCCTGACGGAAATGAAGAAGATGATTCAAGCCCTGTTCTATATCCTCAAAAACAAATTCAAATCACGATTCAGTAATCACCGGAATCCGGTCACACTGTCCGAATATATAAAAACGCATGAAGTGGTACGCTGACTATTTATCCATCTATGACAAGCCTTTCACCCAAGCCCCACAAGCGGTTATCAACCAAGTGAAAGACAAGGTCCGGCAGCTTGCAACTCATGCTCCGCTGGTTTCGGTGGTCGCCATCGCCCATAATGAAGAAAAGAGGATATTGAGCTGCCTGTGGTCTTTATGTGAAAACCAACATAACTATCCTGTAGAAATACTAGTCATCAATAATCATTCTACCGACCACACCGAAGAGGTACTAAAAGAATTAGGAGTCACCTACTTCAATGAATACCGGAAAGGTCCCGGTTTTGCCCGGCAATGCGGACTGAACCATGCCCGGGGGAAGTATCATCTCTGCATAGACGCCGACACACTTTATCCGCCCCAGTACATCAGTACCATGATAAAGGTCTTACAGGACAAAGAAGTGGCAGGTGCATACGCCCTGTGGAGTTTTCTTCCTAATGAACATCATTTAGGACTTTTCTTCTATGAGACACTACGTGATCTCTATTTGAAAATACAAAATCTGAACAGACCGGAGCTCAATGTACGTGGAATGGCTTTTGCCTTCCACACGGAAACAGCCCGGAAAGAAGGATTCCGGACAGACATACTCCGCGGAGAAGACGGCTCCCTGGCACTGGCATTGAAAAAATACGGAAAATTAAGATTCGTCACCGCCCGCAAAGCCCGTGTCCTTACCGGCTATGGCACTATTTCGGCCGACGGATCCCTGTTCAGCAGTTTCAAAAAACGAGCCATAAAAGGTTTAAGAAGCTTCACGGCTCTTTTCTATAGCAAAAACAATTACGAGGACGAAGATTCTAACTTGATAAAGTAACGACAGATGAAAATAGCAATAGAAGCCCAGCGCATCTTCAGAAAAGAGAAACATGGCATGGACTATGTAGCTCTGGAAACCATCCGGGAACTGCAAAAGATAGACCAACAGAACGAATACTTCATACTGGTCAGCCCGGGAGATGATGTTTGTTTGCAAGAATCCGCCAACATGCATATCGTGACCGTTAATTGGCCATCCTATCCGCTTTGGGAACAGATAGGACTACCGTTGGCTTTAAAAAAAATCAAACCCGACCTGCTGCACTGCACAAGCAACACTGCCCCTGTGCATGGAAACATTCCACTGGTGCTTACACTGCACGACATTATCTTTCTAGAAAAAAAACAAGGCAAGAACCAGTCCATGTACCAAAGACTGGGACGTTTCTACCGAAAAATCATTGTTCCCCAAATCCTTACCAAATGCAAAAGAATCATTACCGTTTCTCATTTTGAATGCAACCGCATCAGTCATTTCCTGCACATTGACAAACAACTGCTTGTCGCCGTATACAACGGCTATTCACAACATTTCATACCCATACGGAACGCACAGGCCATCACTGCCCGATACATAAAGAACCATCCTTACCTGTTCTTTTTAGGAAATACCGATCCCAAGAAGAATACGGCAAGGGTATTGCAGGCATACGGCATTTATTTAAAAAAATCCAGTCAGCCCCTCCCCTTGCTTATCGCCGACCTGAAAGAAGAGATCATAGACGAATATCTGAACCGGGAAGGATTACAAGAAATAAAAAAAATGCTGTATCATCCCGGATACATTCCAAACACAGAACTACCCGCTGTTTATAGTGGAGCATCCGTCTTTATATACACGTCTTTACGCGAAAGTTTCGGCATCCCCATTCTGGAGGCGATGGCCTGTGGAACTCCCGTCATCACCTCAACCACTTCCGCCATGCCCGAAATCGCAGGACCGGAGGGTATTCTGGTCAATCCGTTCGAACCGGAGGAAATTGCTTCCGCCCTCCTTCATTTAGAAGAAAATGCAGAATTCTATCAGTCACAAACTGCATATGGACTAGAAAGAGTCCGTCGGTTCTCATGGGAGAACACAGCCAGAGAAATATTGAATATATATAAAGAAATACTAGCATGAACACTCTTGAAATCCTCTTCTTCGTTCTCCTGTTCATTGTATTCTACACCTATGTGGGATACGGAATCCTGTTGTGGATATTGGTAAAAATAAAACAAAGTTTTATTTCCTTCTACGATACGGACGAACCGGAGCAAGAAACCTGCCGGAACGGCAACAACACCGACCTACCCGAAATCACCCTGTTCATCACCGCCTATAATGAGGAACAGGTAGTGGACGGAAAGATGAAAAACTGCCAAGAACTGGATTATCCCAAAGAGAAACTGCATATCGTATGGGTAACGGACGGCAGCAATGACCGAACCAATGAAAAATTAAAAGCATATCCCGATGTCACCCTATTGTTCGTCCCCGAAAGAAAAGGAAAAACAGCCGCTATGAACCGGGGCATGGGATTTGTCACCACACCTTTGGTCATATTCACAGACGCCAATACATTTATTAATCCGCAGGCCGTTCGCGAGATAGTAAAATGTTTTAACCATCCGCAGGTGGGATGTGTGGCAGGAGAAAAACGGGTGGACATGTACAGTACCGAAGGAGCGGTTTCCGGAGGAGAAGGATTGTACTGGAAATATGAATCATGGCTGAAAAAAATGGATTATCAGCTCTATTCCGCCATAGGTGCTGCCGGAGAATTATTCGCCATCCGCACCCCGTTATATGAGGAAATGCCTGAAGATACCCTACTGGATGATTTTATGTTGTCCCTGCGTATCGCCATGAAGCAGTATACGATAGCATATTGTGATACGGCATATGCCTTGGAAAGCGGATCGGCCGATATGAAAGAAGAGGAAAAAAGAAAAGTACGTATCGCGGCAGGAGGATTGCAGTCTGTCTACCGTTTGAAAGAACTGCTGAATCCGCTACGTTATGGAATCCTCAGTTTTCAATATGTTTCCCATCGCGTGCTGAGATGGTCGGTAACCCCGGTCGCCTTGTTTCTGCTCTTTCCCTTGAATATCCTGCTGGTTGTCTGTAGTGAAAGCCTCCCGGTTTATTTTCTTTTTCTTCTGCTGCAATCCGCATTCTACCTCGGGGGAGTTTATGGCAGCCTCTTGTCTGCCAAGTCCGTAAAGAACAAATTCCTTTATATTCCCTACTATTTCCTGTTCATGAACATCAATGTGATAAAAGGTTTCTTCTATTTGAAGAGACATGCCGGCGGAACATGGGAAAAGTCCCGCAGGGCATAATATTTACTCACCAAAATACTTTTTTATCATCTCACGCAAAGCGGGAGCCATGATCGGCTTGGCCATATAATCGTCACATCCGGCTTCAAAAGCCTTGTCACGGTCACTGTCGTATGCATTGGCGGTAAGAGCTATGATGGGAAGTGTCCCTCCCTTCAGACGAATTCTTCTGGTAGCTTCCAAACCGTCCATAACAGGCATCTTTATATCCATCAAAATCATATCGGGCCGGCAACTCTCAAATTTCTCAATAGCCTCCTGCCCATCATGGGCACGGTGAACTTCATACTCCTTTCTTAAAATTATAGATAATAAGAGATAATTACTTTCCGTATCTTCAGCTACCAAAATCTTTTTCATTTCTTCTTTTCATTGATTACCTTGCAAAATTACGATATAAAATGATATAAACAATATTTTTTTTGTATATTTGCTGTCAGTAACAAATATCACGCATCTAAATTCGCTAAGAGAAACAGTATATTGAGAATCATACTATTAATATGAAAATTCCGAGTAATATATTGCACGATAAGCAGTATGCAGACAAAATTCTGGAAATTACGGCTGATACTATGTTTTTCGTATATAAAGACGGCACCTGTTTAGACTTCAAGGCTAATACGACGGACTTCTTTATAAAAGAACAAGATATTATAGGGAGAAATATATTCTCTTATTTCCCCGTAGAAACGGCACGGGAGATGTATGCGGAATTCATCAAAGTACGGGCAGGAGACAAACCTTCCGCACGGAATTACAAATTAATATTGGAAGATGACGTGAAATACTACAAATGTATTATCAGCAAGTATGATGAGGAGCATTTTCTTTTTCAATACAGGGATATCACAGGCCGGAGTGTCGTCAGGCTGAAACTGGAAAAAAAGCAAAAAGATTTGTGCGAAGTAGAAAAAGCCGCAAGAATAGGATTATGGGCATACGATTCGTCCACACGGCTCTTCACTTACTCGGGATACACCCGGATATTCTGTAACGATGAGGAACAGAAACAGATTTCCATAGATGAATACATGAACTATATGCACCTTGATGACAAGGACCGTTTCAGTCAATGGCTGGAAGAAAACCTGAAGGAGAAAGATGCTTCCAATACCGTAAACTATAGACTCCTTATTGACGGAAAGACCGTCAATATGAGAATAAAAACATACCACAAAGAGGTATATATGCAAAGGACCGTATTGGAAGGATATATACAGAACACATCCGAAATTGTTTGGAAAGCAGAACGCTCCAACCAGCTGAAATCTGCCTTCCTTGCCAATATGAGCCATGAAATCCGTACGCCGTTGAATGCCATTCTGGGATTCTCACGCATTATAGCCGAAACGGAAAACGCCGAGGAAAGATTGCAGTATTACGATATTGTAGAAAAAAACAACATGCGCTTGCAGGAACTTATCAACGAGATTTTGGACCTGTCGAAGATTGAATCGGGCATGATGGAGTTCAACTATGCGCCTGTATCCCTTTATATTTTATGTGAGGATGTAAAAAACACGTATAGTTTCCGGTGTCAACCCGGAGTGGAGCTTGTTTTCGAAGAGTCCGATCCGTCACTGGTTATCTCGACAGACAGGAACCGCTTGTTTCAGGTTTTCTCCAATCTGATAGGTAATGCTACGAAATTCACCGCCAAAGGTTCTATCAGCTTCGGGTATAAATTGAAGGAAAAAGAGATTGTTTTTCATGTAGCCGATACCGGAAGCGGTATTTCCGATGACAAGATAGACAAGATATTCGATCGTTTCATCATGGCCAACAACCAAGTGCAAGGCACAGGACTGGGGCTTTCCATCAGCAAAATCATTGTAGAAAAGTTAGGAGGAAAAATAGCTGTACAATCCAAAATGGGAACCGGGACCACATTCACTTTTACATTGCCTTACATTTCGGCAAACGGAGATATGAAATGGGAGGAAAAACTTACACCGGCTTCCATTAAAGACAACAATAGAACTTCCCATCAGGAGATGACCATCCTAGTGGCGGAAGACTATCAAAGCAATTATGACTTGATAGAGGCTATGCTCGGAAAAATGTACAAACTGGTGCATGCTCATGACGGAATGGAGGCTATCATATTCTATGAACAATACAAACCCGACTTAATTTTGATGGATATAAAAATGCCTAACATCAATGGTCTGGACGCCACCAAAGCCATCCGGGAAATGTCTGCCAGCGTACCTGTCATCGCTGTAAGCGCATACGCATATGAAAAAGACAAAATAGCTGCCATAGAAAGCGGATGCAATGAGTTTTTAACCAAACCGGTATCTGCCGACTTATTGAAAATGACTATAAACAAGTATCTAAAACAAAAGTAATTTATGGGAAGATTAGCCGTATACAAATTTGCCTATTTTTTATCTATCCTGTTCACAATCTTCATTCTGGGACTTTCCATCTTCGCTTACTTCTCAGGTAAAATAAATCCGGTGGAGAATATGTTCGCCGCATACGTTGCCTTAAGCAAACCTATACTGGTGGTTGTCAATACGATATTATTTATTTACTGGCTCATCAGACTACGGTATTGGTTATGGATTCCATTGACGGGTCTGATAGTAAATTACGAATACATCACTTCCATGTACCAAATTTATAACCCTACCAAATATGCTAACGAGAACAGATTGAAAGTAGTGACTTACAATGTCCACTCATTTGGAAATGAAATTACGGGATTCTCCGCCAAGGAGTTTGCCGAGATGATGAACAAGGAGGAAACGGATGTACTTTGTTTTCAGGAATATAGAGGCAATGGCGACTTTACGGAACAAGACTTACAGAATACGTATGCTAAAATATTCCCTTACTCGTTTATCCCCGAAGGATTGAGTCAGGCCATTTACAGCCGCTACCCCATCAGACAGTCACAAACAATAGAATTTCCGAATACCAACAACGGAGCCATCTGGGCCGACCTGGATGTAAAAGGTATGACGATACGCATCATCAACGTGCACATGCAGACTACCAGCTTTGACAGAATGCGTTCCAAAGCAGCACAGGCTCGGGGAGAACAAGATGAGGAACAGGAAAGAGGCATTTATCTGGGCTATTCTGACAACTTCCAGGAAAATACTGTCAGACGTGCCGGACAGGCTGAACAAATCAGTTCGCTGATCAATGCCACGGAATATCCCTTGATTGTATGCGGTGACTTCAATGACCCTCCGGGAACTTTTACTTATGAAACTCTGAAAAACGGTTTGAAAGACGGATTTCAAACCGCTGGAGAAGGGTACGGAGCCACTTATCGGGGGTTTCACCATTTACTACGGATAGACTACTTGTTCCATTCCACCTTATTGGAAGGTATAAAGTATAAGGTGATTCCTTATGATATGACTGACCATAACCCGGTATATCTGGAGGTGGGGCTTTGATAAATCACTTCTTCAAAGCTACCGAAAAGAAGAAAGTGGAACCTTTTCCCTCTTCAGACTCAAACCATAAACGCCCACCATTCTTAACAGCAAAATCCTGACATAATAACAAGCCTAATCCGGAACCTTCCTCATTATTCGTTCCGTATTTGCTGAAATGAGTTTCCGTGTTCAACAGTTTCTTTTGGTCTTCCTCACTCATGCCTTTTCCGGTGTCTTTTACACTGACTATGACTTTATCACCCTCTATTTCGGCATTAACCAGAATTTCGGAATCATTATAACTGAACTTAATTGCATTGCTGAGAAGATTACGCAAGATGGTTTTCATCATATCCATATCGGCATGTACCTCAATCTTTCCATGCACCGGGAAGTTCACCTTTATATTCTTCATACCGGCTACCAGATTGAAAATTTCGATAACCGAAGCAATATTCCCCACAATATCAAAGTCCTGATAAACTACATTCAGCTTGCCTATCTGGCTTTTAGTCCATTTCAATAAATTATCCAGCAAAGAGAAAACATCCTCCGTACTTTGATTGGCCATGCTCAGCATATCAAACATTTCCTTACCGATCTGTTCGGACGGAAGACTGAGTATCAACATATTGAGCACCATTTTAATGGATCCCATGGGTGAACGCAGGTCATGTGCGATAACAGAATATAACTTGTCGCGCCCCATAATAATCTTACGCAATTCTTCCGTTTGCTTCATGATGATCCGTTTGGCGGCAATCAGGGATATCTGATGGGTAACACGGATCACAAGCTCTTCCTTATTAAAAGGTTTGGATATAAAATCATTCGCACCTACCTTGAAACCCTTCACTATATCGGCAGTGGTATTCAAGGCTGTCAGAAATATAATAGGAATATGTTGTGTTTCCGGATCGGCTTTCAATCGTTCGGCAACTTCAAAACCATTCATCTCGGGCATCATGACATCCAACAAAATCAAATCGGGACGGGCATTGACCGCCTGGGATAATGCCTCCTTTCCATTACCGGCAGTTATCACCTTAAACTTCTCGTTTGTTAACAACACTTTTAACAACAAGACATTAGAAACCACATCATCCACAACCAAAACAGTGTACTCAGAATGACTTATTACAACATTTACATCCGGTGTCATAGGTATATATTATTTAGCCAGAACACTTTTAAAATAATCAATCACTTTCATCAGCCCCTCTTCCAGATGAATGTGAGGCTCCCAATCCAGCTTTTCTTTTGCCAGAGTAATATCCGGCCTGCGCTGACGAGGGTCATCATGAGGTAAAGGTTCGAAAATAATGTTAGAATGAGAACAGGTCAGTTCCAATATCTTCTGAGCCAGTTCGAATATGGAAAATTCGCAAGGGTTACCGATATTCACCGGTCCTGTGAAGTGATCTTCCGTAGCCATCATACGTATCATCCCTTCCACCAGATCATCTATGTACTGAAAACTACGTGTCTGTTTTCCGTCTCCATAAATGGTTATATCTTTATCTAGCAATGCCTGTACCACAAAATTGGAAATTACACGTCCGTCATCGGTCAGCATATTAGGACCATACGTATTGAATATGCGGATTATTTTTACCAAAACGCCATGTTGACGGTAATAATCCATGCACAAAGTCTCGGCACAACGTTTTCCTTCATCATAACAAGACCGGTAGCCTATGGGATTCACATTTCCCCAATCTCCCTCCCTTTGGGGATGCGACAACGGATCACCATACACCTCACTGGTAGAAGCCTGAAGTATTTTTGCTTTGTTACGCTTCGCCAGTCCCAACATATTAAACGTGCCGAAGACAGCCGTCTTCGCCGTTTTGATAGCATCATGCTGATAATGTATAGGAGAAGCGGGACATGCCAGATTGTATATCTCGTCCACATCCGTCCAAAACGGATTAATTATATCGTGTTCTATCAGTTCAAAGCGCGGATGCCCGATCAGGTAACTTATATTCTCTTTACTCCCCGTGAAAAAGTTGTCTAAACATATAACAATATTACCTTCCTCTATCAGACGAGTGCATAGATGTGACCCTATAAATCCTGCGCCTCCCGTTACTAGGATTCTTTTCATTCCCCTTATTTTTACTTTATTTTATGTTTAGCAAAAATAATTGATTCCCTTCACTTGTGCAAACATTTAAAACAAGATTATTCGTTATCTTTGCAAATACTTTGTCAAAATGAGATTTATATGAAGAAATATCCTTGTGTATTAAGTATAGCAGGATCCGATTGCAGCGGAGGAGCCGGCATACAGGCTGACCTGAAGACCATCTCCGCCTTGGGTGGTTATGCTGCGACAGCCATTACTGCAATCACCGTACAGAACACTTTGGGAGTACGTGCCATACATCCCGTACCACCGGTATATGTACGTGGGCAGATAGAAGCCGTAATGGAAGATATCCGTCCGGATGCTGTTAAAATAGGTATGATTAATGATGTGGAAATAGTCGAGGCCATAGCCTCCTGCCTTCGTACATACCGACCCCGTTTCGTTGTGTTCGATCCGGTCATGGTATCGACTAGCGGACACCGGCTGATAGAAGAGGACGCCATCAGTGCACTGACCCGGGAACTGATGCCTCTGGCCAGTCTGATTACGCCCAATCTGAGTGAGGCGGAAGTATTGACGGAACACTGCATAAGCAATGTGGACACAATGAAAGCTGCCGCATCGGAATTATTAAAATTCGGTTGCGGATCCGTTTTACTGAAAGGAGGACATTTGGAGGGCGACAAGATGTGCGATGTATTACAAACAGCTGGAGAAGACAAGCCTCATCTCTTTATCTCAGATAAGATAGAAAGCAAAAACACACACGGAACAGGATGTACTCTTTCTTCCGCCATTGCTACTTTTCTGGCACTGGGATATGATATGCCGCAGGCCGTAGAACATGCAAAAGCATATGTCACCAAAGGAATCCACGCCGGGAAAGACGTGCATATAGGCGAAGGACACGGCCCGCTGAATCACTTTTACGCACCTGTTCCGATGAAAACAATGAAATAATTTGTCAATGTGCTAATTACCATGCGGTACATAATGCAGCATATTAGCAAATTGCCTCATTATTATTCCGTAGTTCCGAAAGAAATAATTAACTTTGCAACGTTTTTAAACCAAAATAGGAAAAATATGAAAGCATTTGTATTCCCCGGACAGGGAGCACAGTTTGTAGGTATGGGTAAAGACCTGTACGAAAACTCGGCTTTAGCCAAAGAACTTTTTGAAAAAGCAAACGACATTTTAGGATACCGTATCACAGACATCATGTTTGAAGGTACTGACGAAGACTTGCGCCAGACTAAAGTAACTCAGCCTGCCGTTTTTCTGCACTCGGTAATTTCCGCTCTTTGCATGGGTGATGATTTCAAACCTGAAATGACTGCCGGACACTCGCTGGGCGAATTTTCCGCATTGGTTGCAGCCGGAGCATTGTCTTTCGAAGATGGTCTGAAACTGGTTTATGCACGTGCTATGGCTATGCAGAAAGCTTGTGAGGCACAACCCTCTACGATGGCTGCCATCATTGCATTGCCTGACGAAAAAGTAGAGGAAATCTGTGAAGCGATTTCTAAAGAAGGAGAAGTGGTAGTGGCTGCCAATTATAACTGCCCGGGACAAATTGTCATCTCAGGTTCTATCGAAGGAATCAACAAGGCTTGCGAGCAAATGAAAGCTGCCGGTGCTAAACGTGCCCTGCCGCTGAAAGTGGGAGGCGCCTTCCACTCTCCGCTGATGAACCCCGCCAAAGTGGAACTGGAAGCTGCTATCAACGCTACTGAAATTCATACTCCGAAATGCCCTGTATATCAGAACGTGGACGCTTTGCCTCACACAGATCCCGCTGAAATCAAGGCAAACCTGGTAGCTCAGCTCACCGCTTCCGTACGCTGGACCCAGACAGTGAAGAATATGGTTGCCGATGGTGCCGATGACTTTACCGAATGCGGACCGGGTGCTGTACTGCAAGGACTGATCAAGAAAATTGATGGATCGGTCAACGCACACGGTATTGCTTGATAAACAAAATTCAGTTATTATAAATTTTATACGGATTACCGGAATATGCTGAGTAATCCGTATTTTTTTTATGGCATTTCACAAAAATATTCGTAAGTTTGTCGATATCTAAACGAGATCAGACTATGAATGAATTTAAATATAACATTGGTTATGCCCTGAGCGGAGGATTTATAAAAGGATTTGCCCATTTGGGGATTATGCAGGCTTTGCATGAACATGGCATCAGGCCGGAAATACTTTCCGGAGTAAGTGCAGGTGCTCTTGCCGCTGTCTTCTATGCCGACGGCAAAGAGCCTTATCATATTGTTGAACTTTTTGAGCACCATTCATTCAAAGAACTGACCACTTTTTCTATCAACAAACAAGGTCTGCTGAAACTGGATAGTTTTATCGATTTCTTAAACAGCAACTTGGAGTCGAAAACGATAGAAGAACTAAAAATTCCCACTATTATTACCGCCACCGATTTGGATCACGGACGCATCGTTTCTTTTAAAAAAGGGAAAATAGCCGAAAGACTGGCTGCTTCCTGCTGTATGCCTATCTTGTTTGCCCCCATACGCATCAACAATACATATTATGTAGATGGAGGAATCTTGATGAACCTGCCGGTCAGCCCCATTCGCAAAGAATGCGAGAAAGTGATAGCACTCAATGTAGATCCGCTGGTAGCAGATGAATATAGCAAGAATGTGGTAAGCATCGCACTCAGAGCCTATCATTTTATTTTCCAAGCCAATACACTGCCTCAAAAAGGGATTGCAGATTTGCTGATCGAATCATACGGACTGGAAGAATACAGCAACAGAGAACTGGAAAGAGCCGAAGAGATATTCGAAAAAGGATACAATACGGCAACGGAACTCCTGGACAGACTACTCCTGGAGAATGGAACAATTTGGAGATAAACAAAAAAAAATAAAATGGATACACAAGAAAAAATTATTATCTATCAGGTATTCACCCGTTTATTCGGGAACAACAGCCTGCGTTGTAAGCCTAATGGTTCTTTGGAGGAAAACGGTTGCGGAAAAATGGCCGATTTCACGACAAAGGCTTTAAACGAGATCAAAACACTGGGTGCTACACATATTTGGTATACAGGTATCATTGAACATGCTACCCAAACCAATTATACCCGCTATGGCATCAAACCCGATCATCCCGCAGTAGTAAAAGGAAAGGCCGGATCACCGTATGCCATCAAGGATTATTATGATGTAGACCCTGATTTGGCAACCAGTATCCCGGACCGTATGAAAGAGTTCGAGAATCTGGTAACACGAAGCCACAAAGCCGGATTGAAGGTCATCATTGATTTTGTCCCCAACCATGTAGCCCGCCAATATGGTTCAGACGCCAAGCCTGAAGGAGTAACCGATTTGGGTGAGAAAGATGATGTGACAAAAGCTTTCAGCCCCAACAATAATTTCTATTATATTCCCGATACAAAGCTGGAAGGCAATATTGACCTGCACCGTGGCGCAGCGGAACCTTACATAGAGTTTCCGGCAAAAGCAACCGGTAATGACCGTTTTGACGCATGGCCCAACTCCAATGACTGGTATGAAACTGTGAAACTGAATTATGGTATAGACTACTTGAACGGTCATAGCCGCCACTTCGAACCGATTCCGGACACATGGGTGAAGATGCGTGACATCCTACTGTTCTGGTCTGCCAAAGGCATTGACGGATTCCGCTGTGATATGGCAGAAATGGTTCCTGTAGAATTCTGGGGATGGGTGATTCCGCAAATCAAAGCTGAACATCCGAAACTGATCTTTATCGCCGAGGTCTATAATCCGGGAGAATACAGAAATTATCTGTTCAATGGCAAATTCGACTATTTATATGACAAAGTAGGTCTGTATGATACACTACGTGCCATTACCTGCGGATGGGAATCGGCAACTGCTATTCCACAACGCTGGCAAAGCTTGGGAGGTATTGAAAAACGAATGCTCAATTTCCTGGAAAATCATGACGAGCAGCGCATAGCTTCCGATTATTTTGCCGGAAACGGCTCAAAAGCCATCCCCGCAATGATTGTATCGGCTTGCATGAATACCAATCCGGTCATGATTTACTTCGGGCAGGAATTGGGAGAACATGGCATGGATACGGAAGGTTTCAGCGGGCGTGACGGAAGAACTACCATCTTTGATTACTGGAGTGTGGACAGCATACGCCGCTGGCGCAATGGAGGCAAGTTTGACAATAAATTCCTGAATGAGGATGAAAAGCAATTGAAACAATTCTATACCCGTCTGCTGAATATATGCAACAGTGAAAAAGCCATACGGGAAGGTGTGTTCTTTGACTTAACCTATGCCAATCTGGCCGGATGGGTATTTAACGAACATAAACAATACGCCTTTTTACGAAAACAGGATGATGAACTGATATTAATTATGGTTAACTTTGACTCCATACCGGCACGTTCAGCCGTCAATATTCCGCAACATGCGTTTGATTATTTAGGCATCCATCGTTATGGAGAATATGAGGCAACCGAATTGCTGACCGGAAACACAGAGAAGCTGACTCTTATGCCGGACAAAACAACTCCCGTATTACTAGATGGAATGAATGGAAAAATTCTGAAATTCAAGCTATAGTTTCCCACCACAGATTACTCAGATTAACACAGATACAGATTGAAATAAGCAATAAATCGTATTTCAATCTGTGTAATCTGTGGTAAAAAACATTTTAACTCTAGGAAAATACAAATTCCTTCATTGTCCTATCTCTTCAACAGACCGATTTTCAAGTTCAGCTTAAAATAATAGACTCCGTTCTCACGTTCCAGATATCCGTATTTATCTTTTTCAGTAGAACTTTTCTCAAACCGGGAATTAACAAACAGGAAATCGGCAAATACCTGACGGTCAGCCTTCTGATAACAAAGTACCTCTCCATTACCATTTACAAACAGAAAACCGGATATGGCAGAATCTATCCCATTAAATATCTTGGCAGGACGCATTCCTAAAGCCAAAGCCATAAGAAACTGCTTCATCTTATATTCATAATAACTATGCTTATGGATCAATTCATCCTTTATTTTCAACGGATTGATTTGTTTGATTGCTTCTGTCAGGTCACTAACTTTGGATATACCATCCAAATGCATGACACGCAACATCTCGCCCAACATACGGGGAAAATGAAGATCTATCATGCAAAGATTACTACGGAATACCTTATCGGCCACATCATTATATTTTAAGATTCCTCCCAAGCGTTCTATCATCAACATACGTCCTGCCACATCATCTTCTTCACCAAAAGCATTAATTTTGTTTACGGTAGGAGTAGCGAATTTAACACCTGTCTGCTCAAACTTCAAATTGGCGGTACGCCCTCCATCCAACAACGGGAACATAGTTCCCAAACGGGAACGAACGCAAAAACCTACCAACGGAGCCTCTATACTGTAAAAAGCAACATAGAAATCAGTACGGTCATCCGTCTTTGCTTCCAAGTCATAAATGGCGACTTCATCTAAAAATTCTTCTACACCGTCGGGAGACATCACATCATTCTCTCGGCTCTCTTTGACAGCAGCAAAAACCAACTCTGCCACAGCCGCAAAATCCTCACGAGGTATCTGCTTATCTATCTTTTCCCCACAAATACGTACGGTCGCCTCATCCTCCAGAATATAACGGCGTGTCCCGTCATGTTCCTCACGCTGTACCATCGCCACAGGAAGCTTTTGCACTTCATTCCTTTTCACATCAGGCGTACCTGCATACACATATCCGTCCGCTAACAAGCGGAAAAAGGCGTAAAGCTCGCCCCACTCTCTCTTTGTCGCTTCAAATGCCATATATTTTCTCTTTTTACTATCGTCTGCTATTTTTTAACGGCTGCAAAGATACGCAAAAGAAGTCTTAAAAAACAGGTTTTCGAGAAACGCAAATATTAAACAATGTTATATAGCATACTTTTTAAGTCTGATTATTTGCTATTTTCCAAAAAGTCCGTACCTTTGCAATGTGTTTTTCATAGTATTAGATTTAAGGTTAACAAAGGTTGGAGCAAGGCGTTGCTCCTTTTTTATTTTATCCCCCTTACTTTTACGATAAAACAAGTATTTCTTTTAATCCAGAAACCTCGACCTATCTTCAATCGTTCTCAACAGAATCCCTCCGACAGGATAATCAGGTAGAAATTTATGAAGGGAATGCGGATGTGATTTACGTTCCAATCGAACCGATGAATTAGCATTTATCAACAAATGTATCACAAATCACTGCATTTCCATAAACCTGTTCCTTATCCGGTTTGTTCTAAATGGCAAAGACAATCTTTATAAATGATAGAATCATGAAATTAAAAAAAGGAAGTATTGCATTACTAACATTGGCAGGTATGTTCTATATGAGCGTACAAAAAGCGGATGCATGCACGCGTGCCGTCTATATCGGACCGGACCATATGGTAGTAACCGGACGTACAATGGACTGGAAAGAAGATATTATGAGTAATATCTATGTTTTCCCCAGAGGAATACAACGTGCAGGATATAATAAAGAAAATGCCGTGAAATGGACTTCAAAATACGGCAGCGTCATTGCAACAGGATATGATATAGGTACGTGTGACGGAATGAATGAAAAAGGATTGGTTGCCAGTCTGTTATTTTTGCCAGAATCCGTCTTTGACCGTCCGGGAGATACACGTCCTGTCATGGGAATCAGCATATATAATCCGCAAAACGAAATGTTTCGACTTTTGGGAACGAAACGTTCTTTTTCCCAAAACGAAACGTTCTTTTTTTCGCACCCCTAAACACCCCCTACCCTGCCCTTTTCCGCTTAATTTCTCACTTCTAATTATTACTAAGAAATTTGGTAATCTCGCCAAAAATCGCTACATTTGTATAGTATAAATTGGTGTGTTGTGCACTCTCTCACACATACTAAAGCACTATCAAATTTCATTTTCTTAAAACATTTTCGACCGGCTTACGCCGGTATTTATAATAACACGAACGGTGTTCGGAAACCATCCGAACACCGTTCTTTCGTTTTAGTCGCTTCGCTCCACGCTTTGGCGCTTTGCGCTTACAACACTTCGCGAATCGCTTTATACGCTTCCACGCTTTCCGCCCGAACGAGTTTGCCGCGGAAGGCCAGACGAGAACCGATGCTCGTGTACGTATACGAGGAATCGTAGTGCGCATTCGACATCGAAACACCGCCATTCGGGTACGCGCTGTAGTAGCCACGATAGACCACACGGCTGGCTCCGGTGGATATGTAGTACATATCGCAATAATGCGTCGAGGAAGAACCCGAAACGGAGCCCACCGGAATCACATCCATGTACTTGCCATGTGCAACGGCCGTTATCCATACACCCGAACTTGTGCCTCCTTTCACCATGCGGGTCGTGCCGTCAGGCATCCAAATGCGCCACTTGCCGGCGTTGCCGCTGTCATTAGGAAGGTCCACGCCGTCCATCATGTCATACTTATGACCGTAGATATCCTCGTAGCCAAGGCAGCAGATATTGTTCACCTGCATGACTGTAGCTCCGCCGTAGTCATCCTCGCCCCGGTACCAGGCGTACTGGTGGACCATGTTGTCCACAAGCGAATTCGTCACGTTCGGGTTGATGGCATGTGCCTCTTCATAACCGATCGTATCGGTCATGCCGCGTGAAGCGGTCCCCCCGGTGATACGGTTGTTAGTATGCTGGCCCGCGCCGCATTGTTCCTGGCTATCACGACGGCCATAGGCGGCGTAGAAGAGGTTGGCGATACGGGAGTGCATCAGCGCGTCAATCTGCTGCATGCCGCGCTGGACAGAGTAATAATGGAAGTCGGCCCAGCTCATGCTCGCGGTAGTGCTGCCGCCGGTGATACAGGCACGCAGCTTGCTGCCGACGACGCTGCTGCCGACAACCGCACAAAGATGCTCATCGTTGGCAACCCAGTCGGGTTCCATGTCCTCGATCCGGTCGGAGTTGGAAAGGACTACCTTGTCGAACTCCGCGGTGTTCAGTATGGAGAAATGCAGCGCAGTGGCACCGGCAGGGACGTCGGCGATCAGGTACATGCCCGCCTCGAACTTGTTGGAGAGGGTCGGAACTACGATGGAACTGACAACGGCACCGGTATTGTCAGTGAATACGCTGCCCACGAGGTTAGTACCGGGAACGCTCGGGAAACGCACGCGCTTGTGGCCGCTGACGTTCACCTTGCAGACGGAATACGTGGTGTCGGTGCTGTAGCTGTTCGCAAGCGTGTCCTTGCCGCTCATGATCTTACGGCCGTTCAGGTAGCCGCCCGCCCCTTTGATGTCATCCAGCGTGAGGACATCGGCATCCGGGACGGAGGGCATGTCATCTTTGGCTTTGCTGCTGTAGCAGGAGTAATGCTTGCCGTTCAGGTGATCGTTGACGCCCTTGCTCCAGAAAAAAGGCTCGAACATCATCCAGTCGCCCTCGCTGCCGTCAAGTTTGGCCGTGCTGCCGTCGGCGTAATAGTTGGAATTCCCGTCGTCCAGCGGGTAATAGGTCATCTCACCGTCCGGGTTGTTCACCGTCGTATCGACATTCGCGATAGTCACGTTGCGGGTCGTGGGCTTCCTCGTCATTTTCGCAAGTACACGGTGACGCTGTTTCAGAATGGCGGCGATATGCCCGCTCATCCTGTAAGGCGTACCGTACTTGTAACCTGTCCTGTTGTCCGGGTTGCTGATATTGGCATCGTCGGCCACATCGTCGTCGGACTCGATCATCGTGTATTCGGGCTGGAGGATGTTCAGCTCGGGAAAATGGGCTTTCAGGGCCGTATATTTTTCGTCCTCGATATAGTTGGTAAGATATACCGTACCCACCAGAGCGCAGGTGTCAGTGGCGTTGCCTTCAGCGTCCACGCCGCCCATCTTCACGAAACGGTTCAGCCATGTGCCGTCGTCCTCACGGTCGATACCGGTCACACGGATACGTTCCACGCCGGAACAGCGGTTCAGAAGGGTTTCCCAGTTCAGGCCGGGACAGCCGTCCACAATCAGCGTCTTCACCTTGCCATAGCTCTCCAGTGTGAGGCCGCCCGTGGTCAGTTTGCCTAAGTATTCCAGTTTCAATACGGTCAGCGTGCCGGGGAGCCAGGCTTTCGTCAGGGGGGCACCCTTGGCGAAGGGGATACTCTGCACCTGCGTGCCACGTGCGTCCAGTTCCTCCAGTTTCGTCTGGTTCGTCAGGTCAAGTTCCGTACTGGTGCTGCTGCCTGTCTTTGCCTGCGCCTGATTGCGGAGGTTGATTTTACGCAACTGGCGGCAACTGCCGATGACGAGCCACCAGCCGGTACTACCCGTACCGGAACTCTGCATATTCAGTTCACGCAGCATCTTGCATTTGCCGAGGTCGAAGCCGTTCTTTAAGTGGTCGGCCGCCCCGGTCATGTCCAACACCTGTATGCGACTGGCACCGTAGATGCGCAGCGGGTCGTTCAAGGTGTAGGTACCGGTAATGTTGAGGATGGCAATGTCACCGCCCTGCACGATGCCGGTGTTGCCGATGTTCGGGCTGTTGTTCGTACCATACCCGAAAGCATACACCTCGTTGGCCGTTATCCTCACCATGTCTGCCGGGTCGTTTGACGTGCGTGCCATATAAAGGTCGATGTTGTCACTCGTGAAATTGCTCGTGCCGTATTTGGCATCAAGCAGGGCGAAACGGTTCTTCACGAAGTAGCTGCGGTGCGCGGCGTTGCTGCCCTGAAGGGCGTAGATGAACGGCCATTTCTTGCCGTAAACCTCCTCCATGTTCGGGCGGATATACTTCAAATAACCGCTCTTGTTGTACGCGCGGTCGCTCCAGTTGCCCGCCTGTTCGACGTCAAGCATGGAAAGCACGCGCTCGACCGTCATTTTCGCGCGGTAAGCGCCGGCGCAGGTTTTCAGTTCGTCCTGAAGGTTGGCCAGCACAAGGTTCCAAAGCCAGCTCTCGCGACCCTCGAAGGCGTATTTCCCGGCTTCCGCGTCCCACGTGTCACGGTCGAGCGTGTAGTCGTAGGCAAGGAAACAGTCGTTTCTCTTACCGAGCTGCGTGTCGCCGTCGTAGTAGGTGGTGTACCAGACCAGGCCGTCCCAGGTACGCAGGAGGATGTTCTTCGCACGCTGGTCCACGCTCGCGAAATAGTCCGTGTGGACATAATAGGTCAGCAGGTGGTCCACGTCAAAATACTGCCCGACCTCCGTCTTGAACTTTTCACTCACGAAGGTGGTCAGGTCATCCGCGGTGGCGTTTGCCGGGACACATGAACGGACCCAGCCGAAAAGACGTTTCAGCGCGGACTGCTGGGCTGAGTCCAGGCCGGCCCATTTCACGTCGTCCGGGTAGTTCGTTTCAAGGCCCGCGTCGAAACCGGCGGCAAGGTCCGCATCGCTGGAGCTCTGGAAAAGGCAGACCTTCTCACCGTTGTTCAGCGTCTCCAGCGTCATCGGGCAGGCAGGGGTATAACCGTCGAGCCCCTCCATGCCGAACAGACGGCCGCTCCTGCTCTTCTCGTTGTTGAAGTTGTACTGCCCGTAGTAGGTGCTCTCGCCGTCGGCAGTCTCGGCACTGAACACGTCGATGGGGAAACCGTCAATGCTCTGGCGGATTGTGACCGCATTCAGGTCGCCGCCCGCCTGTTCCAGTTGGTAACGTTGCGGAGGGGTCAGCAGGCCCAATTCCAGCATCACGCCGTTGTACAGCTTCGCCACACCGGTATTCAGGGACATGGACGAGTCGGAATAGTCGGACTTCATGCAGAACAGATCCATCGGGATGCTCCCGGGGCGCATCATGTACCTGTTGCCGCCAAGGGGGTCCGGGACGCCGTTGACCTCGAAACTGAGGTTCGCGCCGCCCTTGGTGTGGTAGATGCGGATGTTCTTGCTCGGGTATTTCGTGGAACTGGTACCCTGGATGCGGATGTAGCAGTCACGGAGGACAAAATCGTACTCCTTGCCGAAAGGGGACCAGAAATAGACGTCGGCGATGAAGTCGGTCTTCTTGTTGTTCGTCTCGTTCACCTCGTCAAGGCCGCCCTTGCGAACGATACGCATCACGCCCTTACCCTTGGCGCGCAGCTTGTCGATGTCAACGTCGCCGCTGCCGCCCAGGATGTCGTTCTCCTCGTAAAGGCGCATCACGTCGTCGCTGCTGTCGGCGTCCACCATGCGGTTGTCCAGGATCTCGTCGTCACTCAGGGCGCGGTTGTAGATGCGGATGTTCTTCAGCTCCACGTCAGCGGAAGAGCTGTCAATGGTGATGCCCGCCGGATTGTCCTGGCGGAAGTAGTAGCTGTTGTCGTAGATGTCAGCGCCGGCACGGTTGCCGTTCACGTAAAGTTCCATCAGGCGGCCGTCGCCACGACGGCCGATGACAAAGGCGACTTTCAGCCACTTCTCGGGGGCGAACTTCGTGCCGATCTTGATTTCACGGCTCGCGTCCTCGCCGTCCTCGTTCGTATAGTGCAGGATGGTGCCGGTCTTGATGCTCGCCTCTTCGCTTGTGACACTAAGGCCTTTGCCGTTGTCCATGCAGCTGATCACCTCGGCCTGGCGGTCCGTCACCCCCGATACGCGGAACTCCATCTCGATGGTCGCGCCGGTGGCGCCGGCGTCATCCTTGAAAAGGCGGTAGCCGATAACGGCCTTCGCGCCACCGGTCAGTTTAAGGCTCTCACCCGTCCAGCCGTTAGAGCTCCAGTCGAAGCCCTCGAAGGTGGTCTCCACACCGTTGTACTCCCACTGTGCCGGGTCACTCTCCCCGTTGCTGCGTCCGGAGGGGCTCAGCTTCACCTGGAGGCCGTAGGTCGTCTCGCTGATATCGATGCCGCTATCAGCCACGTCAATGTGGAAGGTGTAGGCGGTAGCCCCGACCTTCAACTGCATCTTCTGGCGGCCTTCTTCAGTGAAGCGGTTCCGGTAGGTCTGGGCCGTACGGGGGACGCTCACTCTTTGGAGGAGCGCGTCGTTCCGGTAAATGTCCACACTCGCCGGGGTGGTACCCGGGTCGTAGGCGGCAAACTTGAACTCGCAGTTCTCGTACCGCCCCACCTCGATAACCGGGGAGAGATGGTCGGCGCCCGTGAAGATACGGCCGTCCCGGTGGGTGACCATCAGACCCACGTAGGGGACGCTGCTGCCGCTCTTCAGGATATCGATATAAATGCTCTCGCTTTTGAGCGTCAAGCCGTCACCGGCATCCATCTCGGCAACCATCTGGACGGTATGCCGCCCCACCGCCAGGGAGGACATGGAGAGGGGGAAACTGCTGTTCGTGGTACCGCTGCGGGTGACTGTGTGGGCGTTCTGCTGTTTGCCGTCAACGTACAGCGTCACCACTTTCGTTCCCGTACCGCTTACGGCGTAGGGGATGTTCACGGTCTCCTGCGCGCCATAGCCGCCGGAACCCAGACAGGAGGCGATATTGTAGCTGCTGGAAAGGGACAGGGTCACGCTCCGCACGCTCACATAGGCCTGTCTCTTCTGCGCCTTCCCGGTCACCGGGTCGGTGGTCTCGGCTATCACGTAGATATCGCTCGTGCCGGCAAGGAGGTATTTCGTAAGGTCGAGCGTGTACGTGCCCTTGCTCACGTCCCGGGAAGTCTCCGAATAGGTGGTGGTGGCACCACGTTTCACCTGGACGGTAATTTTCGCTTTCTGACCGGTACTCTCGCCCTTCTCGTCACCGCTGCCGTACTGGTGGTCATAGGTATAGGTCAGGAGGACAAGGTCGCCCTCCTTGACGGTGGGCTTGTCCACGCCAGCGCCCAGGATGATCTTCGTGGTGCCGCCCTCGCCGCCTCCACCGCCACCGCCGGCGGGGATGTCGAAACCGGTCACCTCGACACCGCTTTTGTTCTTCAGGCTCACGTGGACGGTGGTCTCGTCATCGCTCAGTTCGGCGGAGCTGTCGAAGATGGTGTTCGCTTCCACCTCGCCCAGTTTCGCCGCCACGGCGCGGTTCTCGACAGGGTTCGTGCTTTCGGCGTTCAGGCTCTCGTCAACCTCCACCTTATCGATGGTCAGGCTCACATTGCCCTCCGCGTCAGGGGTCTGCTTCTCGCCGTTCACCGTCAGGCTCTTCATCGTGCCGGCACCGCCGAAGTCCTCCCAGCTCGCGGGCTGTTCCCATGCCGTCAGGCTCGTGCCGGCGAATTGTTTCGTCTCCCACTTGCCCTGGGAAACCTCATAGGTGATGCAACGGCCCTTATACCGGTATTTCTCATTCACGGCAGCGACGGCCGTCTCAAGGGTATAGTAGCCGCTCTCCAGGGGAACCTCCTCCGTCACGTTGTACGTATTGCCGCCGCTGCCCATGCCGCCGGGAATATCGGTGGAGGTGATTTCCTGGCCGTTACGGCCCAGGAGGGTCAGCTTCACCGTGTCGTTCTTCTCGTCAGGGACGGCCGTCATACCACCCACCAGACTGCCGTCCACCGCAGCGGCGGCATCCTCTGCCTTCTTTGCGGCGGCAGTGGCCGTACCGGCAGCGGCGTCCGCGGTTTCAGCGGACTTGTTTGCAGTACCGGCGGCATCCGTAGCGGTCCGGGCAGCATTGGTGGCGGTGGTCGCGGCATTGGTGGCTTTCGTGGCGGCAGCGTTGGCTGTGGCAGCAGCGTCCTCCGCGGGTTTTCGCAGCAACGCAACAGGTGCAAGCACGACATCCTGACCCCGCATCGCAGGAAGACTCTTGATGTTGTCCAGCGAGGTGACCTCGACCAGTTCATCGACACTCTGGCTCTCCGCCTTGATGGAGTTCAGGATGTCTTTCTTTAGTTCGTTCTTTTCCGATTCTGTCAGTGCCATAAATTATTCCTCCCTTACTTCTTCTTTATTTGTATCAAGCATGTCAATAATAGCGTCACCTACCGAAGGGACACAAAGGTTCACGGCGGCAAAGCGCACCAGTTTCTCGTCCTCGGAGTCCAGCTCCATATCACCCTCGCTATTGAATATCTTAAGGGCGAGGTTCTTGGCGCGGACACCGTTTACACGGGTGTACAGCACATCGGCAAATGACTCACGGGCGTCACCCGTTACCGTTTCCTTACGGGATATGCCGGTATAGACCGGCAACTGTTTGAAATTGATTCTTACCATAATTTTTATGTTTTACGATCCAATACTTGCGCGTAATAGTTACCGCCGTCATAAATCAGCAACAGTTCCAGGACATCACCGGCGGCCATCTCTATCTCGTTGCCATAATGCCCGCCGTTGTTGTTACGGAAATACAGCGAGGACTGCCCGTTCTGGAAAGTGACCAGAAAACTCTGGCTGTTCTCATAACGGGCAACCAGACGCACGAACACGGCAAACACACCGGTGGAGTTCATCACCTGCTTCATGATGGAAAGCGTGGGAAGATAGACATACCGTTTCACGGTGTTGTATATCAGCTGTGTGGTGCCGAAAGAAAAGTCCAGCACGGTCACCGAGTTGGCGTCGTTAAAGTGGCCGGAAGAAAGAAGGCCGCCCTGGCAGACGATGGCGCCTTCCGTATAAAGGGCAACGTCACGGTTTATCACGTTGTCACTGATGATCTTTACAGCGGGAAGATAATAATCACCCGAAGAGGGGTTCATCTGACGGTAGAAATACCCGGCACAATTGCAGAGTGATGAAGAACCCGCAAGAGTGGGATCGGCTCCGTTACCGATGGCCACCTTGACATTGGCGATATCACCAGGCGAAAAATAGCCTTCCTCGGACTGTAACCGGATAAGCCCCGGACGGATAGCGGCCAGTTCCTGCTTGTAACTAAGGTCAGTCCATTTGGACAGGTCACCGTAATAAAGCCCCTGGCTGTCAATGGAGAAATAACCGATCTTGCCGGTGTTGGCCTGTATCTCACCGAAAAACTTGCCGTTCCGGCTCTCGATACTACCGTCTGCCAGGATCTTGAAATTCTGGTTGGCTGTCACAAGCCCCTCCAGCTTGATATGGTCACCCGTCAGCTTCACGACGCTGATACGGTTGCCGTCAGCGTCCGTCTCATCCACGCTCACACCGATAAGAGCCAGTTTACCGTCAGCATCCTGCGCATAAATACCCGCACCTTCCGGTTTCACGACAAGACCGGTTTCTTGCAGGAAATTCTCGTCCCGATCAAAAACGGCGGCCGATATCTTCACAAGACGTTCCGACTGCTCGAAAAGGGTTTTATAACGGTGCGCCAGCGATTCAACGCGGTCAGTGGAAAGAATAAGCATGTACAGGTAGATGTCACCGGTAAAACTCAATTTAAAATCACCGGTACCGTTCCAGAGTCCGCTACAGGTGTACTGCACGTAACCATCAGTTGCAGACAGTTCCTCTTCCACCTCCATCGAGTTGAAGTTGGCGAAACCCGTCTTGTCAACATTCTCAAACGTCACGCGCAACGTGCCGGCCTTGGCACAACGGTAAAAGAAGGTCAGGAACACCGGGACGGCTTCCTTCTCCCCGTTGTCGTTCTCAGGCATGGAGGGGATACTTTTCAGGTTCTCACGTTTCTGGAGGATGTACTTGTTACGGATGCGGACAACCGTACGGCCGTCATCCTCGGTCACGCTCGCGCTGTCACCCTTCTTTGTCAGGACGTTACCGTTCGCCCAGATCCACCGGTTGCCCACAAGGAAGAACACCGTCTCGTTTTCCGTGTTCCATTTCTCCAGACCGGCATCGAACGACGGATTGTTCAGGTAGCCTTTCTCCGTGGCGAAGTCGTTCCGCAGGGCGGTCACCGCACTGGTGATACGTCCCTCGACAATCTCAAACTTTGTCTTGATATCCTCGCCCGTCACTAAAAGGAACGTACCGCGCAGGTAGGCGTTGTCACTATAAAGACCGTTGCCGTGCGGCTGGTTGTCGGCGGGGAACCAGTCATCGCTGATACCGTCCAGATTACCCAGGCGCGCGCGAAGGCAGCCGGTGAAGTTTTTAGCCTTCACACCGTCCATCACGTCCATGCGGGGCTGCCCGTCCTCAGTGGCGGATATCAGAATCAGGTTCTGGCGCAAAGGGGTTTCCGTATTACCCATCAGCACACATTCGTCACCAGGGGTAGGAAGAGAAGTTCCGAACTCATCCACACCCACGAGGATGGAATCGCCCTCCACGCCGGCAACCTCCACCCAGTAGCCTTTCAGGTTCCCGCCGGTAAACGTGGCGCTGCGCATGAGGTCATGCGCCCGGAAGGTATTCGCCTGCTCAAAGGTGATTTTATAAAATCCGTCCTCCAGGATGGCGGTCTTTATCTTGCCATTGGCCGCGGACACACAGAGCTGGCCGCCCACGCTGCGAACCTTCTCGATAAGCAGTTCCAGCACCACCATGACCTGGCGCACCGTCAGCTTGTCGATGGTAAGGTGTGATAGTGCGTCCTCCATCCACAGACGCCAGCCTTCACCTAAAAGCCCGTCCACGAACTGGGGGCTGCGCAGAAACTCACGCACGACAAGCGTCAGCAGTTCGGCGTTGCCCTTGCCGTCAATGCCGCCGTTCTCCTCCTGGCCGATACCGATACCTTCCTCAAAGGTGATTTTCTTTTTCGCACGGTCAGCCTTCTTCTTGCTCAGGTGCTCGGCCTGGCTACGGCGGGCAGAAAAAAGGTTGTTGTCGGTGGGAAGCGTGTTATCCCAGCTCCTTATGATGTCGGGAAGGTTCGAACCGGCCGTTTTGGTATAATTCCTCACCTCCTCGATACTGCCCTTCAGGCTTTCCATCACGCCAGTGGAAAGCGCGTCACCGATTTCGAGGTCCACCTGCGAGGGAAGTGCCACCTTACGCGTGATTTTCGTGATACGGCTGGAACGGAAACCCGTTTCCGGGAAATATTCCGCGCTCTCCAGACGGACACGGCGGCCGGGATAAAGGTCTATCTTGTTACGCTCGACATACACGTGGTCCGTCGGCCCCTTGTACACGGAAACGTCGATGGCATTCTCCAAGTTGTATTTGTTCACCGCCGTCAGGTATTCCTCCTCGGCAAGCGCGTAGTATTCGTCAGGCATGCGGATATTCCAGAGGATATACCTGTCACCGGCTTTCGGTATGAGATTCCCCCCGGGAAGCTGCATGTCGTCGTCATACGGCCAGATAGTGATGATCTCAAACTCGCGCGTGTCGCTGTCGAAGTTCACCTCGAAATAGTAGGTGCCGTCCTCTTCCTCGCCAAGGCCGGCAAGTTCGCCACCTTCCTGGAAGGAGACGCGTTTCACCTTGCCGGCAAGTTCGTAGGTGTTGGGATCGAAGTTCAGCGTGTCATCACGGAAATACCAGATCACGAACGGGTGGCCGTCCTCATCCGTCACCTGCGCGCTGCGCACCGAAGTCACGGTACCCACGCGCCGGGGATAGATATTTGCGAAGGCGTCCTTCTCGTAATGATGGTGGATGCCGTACTTTTCCGTGTTCACATCCACGTATTTAGCACCGTCTGGAAGTTGCAGCCGGCTATGGCCGTATTTCTCCGGGTCAATGTTCCGGGAACTGCCGACCGGAAACAGACGGGTGTAGAACTTCGCGCCGTCGGCCTTGTCGCGGGAGAGTCCCGTCAGGCCTTTCCCGTATGCCAGGGAGACCTCCTCACCATGTTCGCAACGGCAGAGGTTCACAGTCTGGCCTTCCACCCACCACTCGGCGCCCGGTACTTTGCCGGCGAGTTCTTTTAGCGCGTCGGGGCAGTACTTCCCCTCGTAGTCGATGACCACGTTCTCGGTGCCTTCCACGCGGCCCACCTTCCAGTCGGTGACACCGCCCATGCCGTCATTGATAGATTTCACGATCAGGGCCATGTGCTCCCGCGGCGGGGCGGTCAGCGTGAACACCGGTTCCGGGTCGCCGTCCACCACGTTCAGGACGAGGAAACGTCTCATCAGGCTCTCGATACCGTAGAACTTCACGTCGTATTTCCACTCCTGCGTGTTGCGTTCGTCCGGCAGGTACCGTTCCTGGAGCCAGTAGCGCTCGCCATCGAAATCCACGTAGTCGTTCACCTCCAGCGCCACATACTCGTACAGGGTGAAGGAGAGCATCAGCACGTTGTCCGACTGGATCGCCTTCACCTGTGTCGAGCTGTCGTCCGGGGAAAGGACCGCCTTCGCCTGCCTGTTACTGTCATATACCGTTAAAAGCATGTTCGAATGGTGTTTGAACGTTGGTTAAATGATTGGTTCGGGTTCACGGAATTTCACCTTGAAGCGGCCGGCCTGCACCCCTTCCCGCCAGAGGTAGGTCAGCGGGGTGAAACCGGGACACTCCAGGTAATGCACGCGCAGCGTCAGTTCCAGCTGCGGAAGATACAGCGATAGCCACCCCTTGTCCCCGGTTTTCAGGAAGGAGATGAAGGACATGTATTTCTTCAGCCACTCCCCTTTGCTCGGGGCGTAAAGGGCAAAGGTCAGCGTAATGTCGCGCGCCTCGTTGGCCACTGTCAGGCAGTCGGAATATTTCTCACCGTTCTCCTCGCGTATGTCCACGGCAGTGTGCGCTTTCGTCTTGCTCGCGGCAAGGATGGCCTTCAGGTTGTCACGCCCGCCGCGCTTCTCTTCGGTCAGGAATACACCGTACTCCGTCCAGATATCGGTGCCGTTCACAAGGAACAGGCCGCCCATGATTGGTTCCATGCTCATGATGATTTCATTCTTAGTCCGTCACGTATGATTCGTTTTATATCTTCCTTTATCTCACTGAGGAAACCGGCGCTTTTACCGGTATTCTCCGCGATCTTTGCCAGATGTCCCTCGGCGCTGGCCATACGGCCCGCCACGTCCTCGGTCTTCTCGTCAATGCTCACCCAGTGGTTCAGCCCCGAGGTGAACATGCCCTCCAGCTTCGTGCCCTGGTCCTGTGACATGGCCGAGAAGCCGCCGGCGCGGCCGGTCTGCGTCGTGGACTTCCCCTCCTCCGTAATGCCGGCAGTGTCAAACATCTCTTCCTTCTTGGCGCGGGCACGCTCGAAAATATCACTGTAACGTCCGCGTAGGGTATCGGCTTCATCCTTTGACAGGATGCCGTCGCTCATGAACTCCGCAAACGTCTCCTGCCATTTCTTCAACTCGTCCGAATAGGTGCCGTTCACGATGGACTTCAGGATGGCGTTCTCCATGAACTCGTCCACGCTCGCGATCACGTCTTTGGAGTCCGTCTCGAAATCCTTCAGCAGGTCCTTCATGCCGCCGCGGATACCGTCGAAAGAGGTGTCCGTGATGGCTTCCTGCCATTGCTGCTGGAGTTCCAGCAGCGTGTTCGCGTCAGAAACGTACTCGTCAAGCCACTGGCTCTGGTCGTACTTGCCCGAATGGAGCTTCTCCCAGATGTCGGGAAGTTCCTGGAGCCGCGCCAACTCCTCAGGGGAAAGCCTCCAAAGGGAATCGGTATCCCGCACTGACTTGCCCAGGTAGGCGGAAACCGTGTCCCAGTCACCGCTGCCCATGGCCTTGCCGATATAGTAATTGTTCGAGTGGTGCGAACCGTGATACCCCATCTTCGCCTCCAGCATCTGGCGGTCGTTCTCGATTTTCTGCTTCTGTTTGTCATAGGCGCTCCGGTAGTACTCGGTGGAACGTGCGCCGCCGGAGCTGGCCATCTCATCGGTCAGCTTCTCGATGGCGGTGGTCAGGTACTTGTTCGATTCGGTCAGGCGGTCCACCAGCGCGTTCACCTCCTTGGCGTTGCCGTGCGAGGAGAACAGGCCGAAGGTCACCGTGTCCAGGATATCCCTCACCCCGTAGAACAGGGAGCTGCCGATCTGCGTGAACAGTTCACCGGAAAGGATATTCTTCAGGATGCCGTTCACGGCACCGAGCACTGAATCAAGAATACCGCTTACCAGGGTACCGATTCCATCCTTCAGCACGTCAAGGATGGAAAGCACCGCCGCGATAATCTGTCCGATGATGCCGCCGTTTGAAAACGTCTCGGCAAGGGTACTGCCCACGCTGCCCATCACACCGCCCATGTTCTTCGTCGCTTCACCTAATTTGCCCAATCCTTGGGCCACGCCCGCAAGTGAACCGGATTTTAGACTCTGGAGACCCTCGGCAAGGCCGGTAAGAGATGAAACGGCGTTCGTGCTGGACGTGCGCAGGTCCTGTGCTGCCTTGTCGTTAGCCTCCGTTAGGGCGACCACGCTCGCCGAGGCGGCGTCGAAAGCCTCCCCGGCGGTGGCAACCAGTTCCTCCGCCTCTTTCACGGCGGCGGGGTCGCCGCTTTCAGTGGCTTTCTTCAGTCTCTCCTGGGCTGTCACCAGTTCATCGGCGGCGGCCTTCTCCCTCTCCTTGGCCTCCGTCAGGTCACGCAGCGTCGTCTGGTAGGCGGCAAGGTCACGGGAGACATCCCTGAACATGTTCCGGTTGATACCGCCCGCGCTCCGGTCCTCCAGCTTCGCGATCAGTTCGCTGATCACCTGTTTGTCCTCGGCGGATGCGTTTTTATACTCATCGGAGGCGGCATATTTCCTCAACTTTTCCAGCGTGGGACGCAGCTGCTCTTCAAGCAGCCCGCCGAAGTTGCCGAAAAGCCCGTCCCAGTCGATATCCGCCTTCAGGCTGGCAATCTCGGCAGCGGCAGTCTCTTCCTTCTGCTGGCGACCGAGGCGTAATACTTCACCATAGTTGCCCGCTTCCTGCGCCTTGCGGATTTTCTCCGCGTATTCCTGGGCGATGGCCAGCTTCTTCTGCTGGTATGTCCCGTATTCCTTCAGGTAGTCGAGCATCGACTGGCGGGCGGCGTCATTTTCCTCCCGGGTCACCTTTGCCAGGTCGCCGTCACGTGCCGCCGCGGCCTTCTCCCGCGCCTCTTTCAGGATGGATTCCTGCTCATCGGTCAGTTTGCCCTTCTGCGCGTCCTTCCACTTCTTCTCCTGGGCGGCAAGCTCGGCGATCTCCTTGTCGTAGTTCAGACGGATCTGGCGGCGGCGTTTCTCGCCGCTCTCCTTCAGAAGGTCGATTTCTGCCTGGCGGTTCTTCATCTGGAGCTTCAGAAGTTCCGAGGCACGCTGCTCTTCCGACTGTTGCTCCTTTTTGGCGGCATTCGGGTCGGGTTTTGCATGGTCACCCAGGTCGAACTCCTTACCGATATCCAGATATTCCTCCTGGAGCTTCCGGGCTTCAGCCAGGTAGCCGTCGCGGACTTCCTCGGCCTCACGTACCGCCTTTTCCTTCGCCTTCTCGTTATACTCCGATATCATGGACTGCGCGTCCACCCGTCCGTACGAATCGCTCTGGGCCATGTAAAGCCCCATGCGCGCGAACCAGCCCATGGAGCCGTCCACGTCTTCCGGCTTGCTGGCCTTGATCTCGTTCACCTTCTCGTCCGCCTCGGCGGCCTTGTTCACCAGGCTCTGCACCTTGGCCTGGAGGAAAAGCATCTGGATATATTTCTCACCCTTTTTCTGAAGGATGTCATACCACTGGGCGACCGTGTCGTAATAACCGAAACTCTCGCCGTACTTGCGGTTCAGTTCCTCCACCTTCGACTTTTCCTCGTCCTTCGTGCCTGTGAACTTTTTCAGGCTTGCCAGCGTACTCTCGATCTCGAAACGGGTCTTGATCATCTGTGCACGACCGTCGGACTCGATTTTTACCATTTCCCGGGCTTTCTCCGCCGCTTTCTCCTGCGCGGTGGAATATCGGTCCCAGGCGACGACAAGTCCCGTGATAACGGCCGAAAGCCCCAGCGTAAGCGTGGCCATCAGGGCCTGCGCGGCACCGGTGGAAATACCCAGGGCGACAGCCAGCCGGGCATTGGCGGCCGTCAGCAGGTTCTTCATCTTCACGACCGTCACCAGGCGGAAGGCGGAATCCTTGTTCAGGGTATTGAACACTTGCTGAAGCCCCATCGTGATGGCCATCACGCTCTGGACGCGGGTCTGTATCCTTGCCAGGTTCTCGTTCTCCGAGGCGAAAAGCGACAGCGCGCCGGTAGCGGTGGTGAACAACCCGGCAAGGCCGCTCACGCCGGACATGAAGCCCTGGAGGTTCGCGTCATCGTTCGAGAGGATTTTCGTCTGGGTGTTCAGGTCGGCGAGCGTGTCGGAAAGGAGCGCGGCCTGCTGCGCCATTTTCCGGTACTCCTCAGTGTCCTGTTTCCCTTCCAGGCGCATGCGGGCCATGCTGTCCTGGAGCTCACGCAGCTGCATGGAAAGACGCTTGCTGCCCGCACGTGTCTTCTCCTGTTCAGCCTGGAGCCCGGCAAGGGCGCCCTTTTCCTCCTCAAGCGCCTTCTTCGCGGCGTTCAGTTCATCCAGGGCGGCCACCTTCGCCTTGCCGGGAGCGGCACCCTGGTAGGCTTTCTCCAGCGACTTGATGTCGCTTTCAATCTGCCCGACGACTTCCTTCTGTTCCCGGATCTTGTCGGTCAGGCTCTTGCTACCGGCCGCGGCGCGTTCCTCCTCCAGGGAGATACGTTCGTATTCCTTACGGAGGTTCCGGACGCTTTTCTCCGCCTCGCGGTGTTCCTTTTCAAGCCCCTCAAGGGCCGCACGCTCTTCTTCCAGGACCTTGCGGCAGGCTGTCACGTCGGCGGCAAGTTCCGCCTGTGCCGGACCGGGCTTCATGTTCTGGAGCTGCGTTTCCATCCGTTGCAGGTCGGAATTCACCCGGTCGATGACCTTCCTCTGTTCCAAGATACGGGCATTGATGGCAGCGGCGGCCTTCTCCGACTTCTCGGCAAGGATATCAACCGCCAGGTCGGCCTTGTCAAGGCCCCCGGTCAGGTTGTCCTTCATCAGAAATTCGATTTCTACGGGCTTCATCGTTTACAGTTCTAAATTGCTTTGAAAAAAATTCACTATGTCACCGGCTTCACGGGCGGCGGATTCCGGATCGACTCCATCTCGGAAGGTATTTTCAGAATCATCGGCTTTCACCCGGCGGCGGACATAACGCGGGGCGTCAGACAGCATCAGGATGAGCGTCTGGTAGTTCACCTTCTCCAGGATGTACTCCACCGTCCAGCCCGTGGCGCTCGCAATGTTCCAGATAAAACCGAAGGGGCTATGGGAACCTTCAAACTCGGTCCTTAACTCCCCTTCCTTCTTTGGCTCATTCTCAACTTCATCGGGTTCGCCCGATCGATCGAGCTGATAATACTCGTAAAAGACTCGCTGCCCATCAGGCTGATGAACTTCTCCAGGGCGCCCATCAAAAAACGGTGCTCCACAGCCTCACGCAGGAACCACGCCACGGGGCGGACAAGAAGACGCCGGCTCACCGGGCCGCGGCAAAGGGTATGGGCAACCATCCGGGAAACCTTGACGCCGTTCTGTGCCAGGAACTCCAGACGCTCACGCCCGGAAAAGGCGGAAACCTCCTCGGGGGAAACGCCCATCGAGAGGTAGAGCCTCACGATGCATATCTGGCCGGCAAGACGCGGGCGCCGCATGGTCACCCTCCACCGGACGGGGCGTTTCATGAAAGGCAGGCGCCATTCCTTCAGCGGAAGGGAGACACCCAAGTCAAGCAATGCCTCGGACGCCTCCCTCTGCACCTTTCTCGCTTCACGCTCGTCCATGCGTTAGCCCTCCACTGCCGCGGTGTCATTGATTTCGTAAGGGGAAGAGCCGTCCTCGGGCTTGTTCACCTTCAGCTGGCATTCCAGCTTGGAAACTTCCGTCAGCGTCAGCTTCCCGCCGAGGTTCGCAAGGATAGTGCCGTTCGGGATGGACATCGTCTGCCCGGATACGAACTTGATGGTCCAGGGACCGGAAAGGTTTACCAGTTCGGTCGGGGCCTTCCACCCGGTCGGGGCATCCTCCGGCCCTACAAGCGTGCCGCCCAAAACGGCCTTGATGTTCTTATAGTCCAGCTGGATAAGGTTGAACGTAGGCGATACCTGGCCGTTCTTCTGCAAGAGCGTCAGCACGGGAGCGTCGGGAACCTGTTCGGCTTCAATATCGACACTCTCGGGCTTCGTGCCGCCCCAGTCCCAGCTGCCCTTCTCGATCCAGCCGATAGTCATGGCGCCGAACGTTACGACGGCGATGCCATAAATGAAATTCTTATTATTTTTCATACAGTCGTCTCTTTTTTAAAAAGGTTGATAATATGCCGGATGCCACACCGGCGATAAAGGCAATGAGGGCGATTTTAACGGGATTAAAACGATGTTTGAACTCCGTTTCGGAAACTTCCGAAACACTCACGGTATCGCCCCGGATACGTGTCAGTTCCTCCTCATACCAGAGGACCAAACGCTGGAGACTGTCACAGGTGGAGGTCACTACCAACGTGTCGCCCCTGGACGTCACATTCACGCCCGCCTGCCCGTTTTTACCATGATAAGAGGCACCGGCAGGAAGCGCCAGCAGGTCAGGAACCGGAATTTTCAATGTCAGCGCCGATGCCGGGAGGCTCGCCATCACCAGCCCCCGACGCCCGGACCTTGCGCTGTCCGCGCCTGACGCGGTTTTCACCGTCGTCAAGCTCCGGGTCTGTTTTCGGGAGCTCGCGCAGCTCATAAAGGACAGGGCAGTCAGCACGGTGAAGGCAATCATTGGCACCGTCAATAGCCTTGCGCAAACGCGCCATCTCTCTTCGTGTCGCACTAAGTTCTTTTTTTAAGGGTTCTACAATATTCTCGATCAGGATACGCGTGGCGTGCTCCGTGTTGTCTATCCGCACGGTCTCTGCGTCGGCTTTCGCCTTTTCCGCTTCCGCCTTCGCCTTCCTGACCGTGGGGCCCAACGTTACAAGGGCCGTCAGAGCGGCCAGAAGGCCGCCGCCAAATATCCAGTTCAAGAGTACGCTCGTGTCCATGATCACTTTTTATGATTGTCTGATACCTATTGAAACAAGCCATTTCTGCACGTCAAAACTGGGGCAGGCTTTCGCCGCCAGTTCGTTATGACCCACGATACGCACGTCAGGGAAACGGCGGTGGAAGTCTTTCACGTACTTCTCAAGCGCACGCTTCTGGCACGCCGTACGCGTGTCCTTCGGGGTCTTGCCGTCTTTGGCTACACCGCCGGCATACACGATATGACGGCTGACGGAATTATAGCCGGCCACGCCGTTGGTGACTTCCCAGGGGTCCACGTTCGCGTCCTCGTTGTTGTCCACCAGGCGCTCCACGCCGCCATTCAGGTGGAACAGGTCGGTATAACCCACCTGTTTCCAGCCGCGCCCGCCCTTCGATACCGGGTTCGTGTGCCAGGTACGAATCTCCGTGCCGCTCACTTCACGGCCCTCAGGCGTGGCCGTACAGTGAATTACAAGATACTTCAGCTTTCCCATTATCCTATGGGGTCTGTATATTCCGCCAATCCACGGGTTACGACATCCTCGGCACGGGTTGCCTCAAACTCAAGCTCCTGTCCGGCTTCATATCGGATTGATTTGTCAAACTTGTCACGGAACGGTTGCACCACCTTGATTCTCACTTTTACTTCTTCTTTGTCTTTCGATTCCATATCAATGAATTTTATAGGATTATTTTTTTACAATCAACCTTCCGGCAATTCCGATGCTGAATATCCGCTCATCATCACCGCTCCGGCATCCTCTTTCTTGGGCATGCAGATGAAATAGTGGCGGAAGTTGATCTTGTTACGCTGGTATTCCGGATCGGTCTCGGCGGCACTGTAATACATCTTCGTCGAGCCGGTGGCCTTGAACACACGCTGGGTGTAGAACGCGAAGGAGCACTGGAACTCGCCGGCGGCGGCAGTGGCACCAAGATCTTTCTTCTTTCCGGCAGTGGTGTACAACGGGTTGTTCGCGAACTCGTAGATGTCAAATCCGTACTGGCGTCCCACCGTACCGTCCGTGCGGTTGATGTTGTACTGCTCACGGAAGTTCTGCGATTCGCCCAGCAGGTCATTCACATGGTCGGAACACAGTACCAGACGACGCCCGGCGGCGGGAACGCCCAGTTTGTCCAGGGAGCGTTTAAGCTCGATGAGATCGGCCATGCGCATCTTCAGGCGCCCGGTCTGTTCGTCCCTTTCCCCGGTGGTCTTCAGAACAGGCGTCTTGGCGGTATTCTCCTTGGCACACATGGCATGGGCGGACTTGGCGAACTTGGCGTCGTTGATGGCGTTGCCGTGGCTCTCCTTCACACGCGACATCTTGTCGTAACTGATTGCGTACAGTTCATCGTCAGTAATGGGAGTCACCTTCGTCTGGAACTTGTCGAGGCTGATGGTCAGGTCGGCGTCGTCCAGTGCCTGGAGGTCGATCGGGTACGTGGTGTTGTTCACCAGCACGTCCGGGTCCACACCCACATCCACCAGGTGGATCACGTCGTTATTCACCAGCGAGGAACTGTCAGGAATACCGTCCAGCCACGTCGCCTCCAGACCGCGGCGCAGGTACTTCACCAATTCGCCCGTCCAGATTTCCTTGTACACACCGGCGCGCAGGATTCCCGGTTCCACCGGAAGCGCACCCACCACGGCAGCCACGGCATTCATGCCCAACGCCGACAAGGCGGTAGGAATGCCGCAGACCGCACCAAAAACAGCCCCGGTCACACCGTTGAACAACAGGGCCATACAAAACATAAGTACTTTCTTACTCATTTTCTTTTCTGTTTAAAAAAGGTTTGACTTCAAATCTCACACTCCATGCCGTACTCGGCCTTGTAAAGTTTCCGGTACTCGGCAGGCTGTTTCTCACGCATTTCCTCCAACTTGTCAACCGGAACATCGGAAAGCTTGTTGTAGCTAACAGGCTGCGTGCCCGTAGGAACACCGCCCTGGTGACCGATGACCGAACTGAGCCGCACCTGCGGGGACATGGCGGCGAAAGTATTCTCCAGTTCCTCCGCACCGATTTTCTTGCCAAGATCGATAAACTGCTGTTTCTTGTCCTCGCCAATACGTTTCTCACTCACCGCCTTCTCAACCGCCGACGTGACACGTGCCAGTTGAAGGGCGGAATTCTCCAAACGCAGGCGGTCCGCTTCCTCTTTCGATGCTTTCAACTCCGCCAGGCGGGAATTGATTGTCGCTTCATCAGCCGTCTCCGGCAGGCCCAGCGACAGGGCCAGAATTTTCTGATCCATAAAATTTTGATTTTTGGGTTTGTTATCCAATAGCGGCAAGGGGCACTCGCCGTCCCTGCCGAGCTCTATCCTTACACCGTCCCTCGTCAGCACGATGGCGTCATCGTTAGCACCGATATCCACGATAGACACCTCGGTGAGCTTGCTGCGGGTAATGGTCGGACGGGTCTGTCCCTGTACAAGATGCTCCGCGCTGTCACTCACCTCAAGGATGTCTATCCCCGCGCTCACCATCCGGATGCTGCCGAACTCCCACTGTTTCTTGCGGCGCCGGCTCAGTTCTGACGCTTCATCAAACACCGGCTCACCGGTAATCTCGTCACCGTCCACTTTCACATCCTTCATATAACCGATTACATTACCACGCTCGTGCATGTCCAACAGCACCGGGTTACGGCAATACTGCCCGATGTCCATCCCTTCAGTCAGCACACGAAAACCGTAGCTGTTCAGGACACTGTTTGAAATTCGTACTCGTTTGTTCATTTCTCTTTTCTGCTTTTTTCAAGTTTCACGCCGCAATATTACAAGTGAAAGAAGCCGCCTTCCAAAAAAGTATGAAACGGTTGCACACTTCTATGAAAGCATTTCAGCGTTTTTTGGAAACCCCGCACGCACGGACGCAACTTTGCCCGTGATTCATGAACTTTTACACACATTTTTATGAAGAAAGAAGAGATCGAAAAAAAGAAATCGCTGGCAAGGGCACTGTACCTTTCCGGCATGGAACAGAAGGAGATCGCCGACAAGGTCGGGGTCTCGGCAGTCACCGTGTCCAAATGGTGTACTGAAGGGAAATGGAAGGAAGCAAGGGCGGCGAAAAGCATCACGCGCCCCGAGCTGGTGAACAAGCTGCTGCTGACCATAGACAAGCTCATAGAACAGGTAAACGCATCCGAGGACGCCACGATGATCGCCGGACTCGGTGACAAGCTGGCAAAACTCTCGGCGGTCATCGAGAAACTCGACAAGAAGGCGAACGTGGTGGATGCCATCGAAGTGTTCATGGCATTTTCCAAATGGCTTGAATACCGCTCGCAGACGGACCCGGAACTGACACCGGAACTGATCAAGGCTATCAACCGCTACCAGGACAAGTACATCGTGGAAAGCATGGGGGCAAACCTGGGGGGACAGTAGCATGGCAACCCAGGCGGAAATAAAACAAAGATATGCGGAGTGGCAGGAGCACTGCAAGCGCATCCAGTCACTCACGAACCTTTCCAGCTTCTCGCACGAGACAGCCGTGCAGAAAGAAAAACGCATCAGAAGGCTGCAAAACGACTACGCGGCTTTCTGCGAGTACTATTTCCCGCACTTCCTACAGCTCCGTGACAAGGTGACCGGGGAGGTCATCCGGACCATACACAACGCGCCGTTCCACAATGCGGCGGCGATGAAGGTCAAGGGCACACCCAACCTGAAGGCCGTGTTCAAATGGCCGCGCGGACATGCCAAGTCCACCCATTTCGACATATTCATCCCGCTATGGCTCATGTTCCAGCCCAAACGACTCATCAACTTCATGGTGGTGGTCGGCAAATCGGAGGACAGCGCCATCCGGCTGCTCGGGGACATACAGGCCGAACTGGAATACAACCAGCGCATCATCGCGGACTTCGGGGAACAGAAGAGCATCGGGGAATGGTCGGAAGGAGAATTCACATCACGCCAAGGTGTCAAATTCCTCGCCTGCGGACGGGGACAGTCACCCCGCGGGCTCAGAGAGCGGGAAGCACGTCCGGACTACATTGTCATCGATGACCTGGACGACGACGAACTCTGCCGGAATGAAGCGCGGGTGAAGATACTGACCGACTGGGTGAAGGAGGCACTGTTCGGGGCCCTTGACGTAGGGCGCGGACGCTTCATCATGGTGGGAAACCTCATTTCAAAGAAATCGGTACTGGCAAATATCGCCGCATCCAAGGGCGTGCATGTGTCCGAAATCAAGGCGGTGGACAAAAACGGGGAACCCGTATGGAAAGAGAAGTGGACGAAGGAGGAAGCACAGCAGTACAGGGATTTCGTCGGCTACCGGGCATGGGAGAAGGAAATGATGCACAACCCCATCACTGACGGGACCATCTTCAGGGCGGAATGGATACGCTTCAAGAAGGTGCTGCCGCTATGGAAATACGACATGCTCGTGTGCTACACCGACCCCTCGTTCAAATCCACGACGGCCAACGACTACAAGGCATCGCGCCTCTGGGGGAAAATCGGGACGGAGCTCCACCTGATAGACTGCTATGTCCGCCAGGACAGCGTCACGGGAATGGTACGCTGGCTGTACAACCTGTACGAGGACCTGCCCGAAGGCGTGGCGGCCAGCTTCTTCATGGAGGCGAACTTCCTCCAGGATACCATTCTGGACGAGTTCACCGAAGAAGGCAACCGCAGGGGGTACCAATTGCCGATCAGCGGGGACTACCGCAAGAAACCGGACAAGATACAGCGCATAGAGGCCGTCTCGCCGCTATGGGAGCGCGGGTTCATATTCTACAACGAGGCGCTCAGGGAAAGCCCTGACATGCAGGTGGGCATCGAGCAGACACTGGCACTCGAACGGGGAAGCCGGATACATGACGACGCGCCGGACGCTGACGAGGGGGCCATCTGGATACTACAGAGGAACACAAGGGAACAGAATTACAAACCGAGGCTCGGCAGACGCCGGGGAGCCTCAAAAAACAGCTGGTGACAATGAAAGGACTCATAAAAAGAATGTGGTTCGCATGGAGATACAGGCGGGCCGTGAAGAAGGCGGTCAGGATGGCAGACATGACCGGACTGAAGTATTACGTGATATATATCAACAAAGGGCTCAAGGTGGTACCCAAAAAGACCGTCAAGGAACTCGTGGCAAGGCACCGCTTCAAGAAGGGCGTGACGGTGGCGGACATAGAGAAACGGGCGCTCTTCGTAACCAGATAAAGGAAGGAGAAGGGCATGTTTATCACTGAAGAGGATTACCGGGTGGTTGTCGGGGAAAACGCGCTGAAAGTCATCTCGCGGACCAGCACGGAAAACCGGACAAACGCCGAGCATGAGGCACAGGAGGAGATAGCCTCGTACCTGCGACCAAAGTACGACTGCAAGGCGGTGTTCGCCGCCGAGGGGGAAAAACGCAACAGGCTCATCGTCATGTTCACCTGCGACATTGCGCTATACCACATGGCGGCGTCACTGCCGCAGAATATGGGAATAGAGATACGCAAGGAACGCTACGAGAGGGCCGTCAAATGGCTGGAGGGCGTGCAGGCCGGAAAGATAGTACCGGACCTGCCCGTCCTCACGGACGAGAACGGGGAGATTGCAAACGGATCATTCATCTACGGCTGCCAGAAAAAGCAGCGGTACAACTGGTAAGGATATGAAACTGTTCAGAGATATCAGGGAGAGGTTCGCGGGAGGAAAAAAAGACATCCTGCGCACAAAGTACGGGGACTTCAACCTCGCAAGGGAAAGCGACCGCAAAAAGGTCAGAAAACTGGTGGTCGAGCTCCAGCGGACCACCGATGCGCTCACACGCAAGGACATACAGGACTGGAGGAACGCATGGCAGCTGGCGATCAACGTGGACAGCCCCAACAGGGCGGCACTCTACGACATATACCGCGACGTGGAGGTGGACCTGCACCTTTCCGGATGTATCGAGCAGCGCAAGGGGTTCGTCATGGCACGGACCTACAAGATCACGGACCAGGGAGGGAACGAGAAAGAGGAGGCGCTGCACTATTTCAACCAGGAATGGTTCCTCCAGCTCATGGGGTACGCACTGGACTCCATATACTGGGGACACTCGCTCATCGAGCTCGGGGAGGTCACCACTGACGGGGACGGCTGCCCGTGCTTCGATGGGGTGACGCTCATTCCCAGAAAGCATGTCATCCCCGAATACAGACGGGTCATCACAGACCTCGGGCAGGACTGGACGACAGGAATAGAATACCGGAAACCGCCGTTTACCGAGTGGCTCATAGAGGCGGGAAGCCCCGACAGCCTCGGGCTGTTCCTCAAGGCCGCCACGCAGACCATACCGAAGAAGAACGCGCTCGCCTTCTGGGACACCTTCGCCGAAATATTCGGGATGCCCATGCGCATCGCAAAAACAACGACCAGGGACGAGAAGGAACTGGCCAAGATGGAGAAGATGATGGACAGTATGGGTGCCAGCCTGTGGGGCGTGTTCCAGCAGGGAACGGACATCGAGGTGGTCGAGAGCACAAGGGGTGACGCCTTCAATGTCTATGACAAACGCGTGGACCGGGCAAACTCCGAGCTCTCCAAGCTTGTTATCGGGCAGACCATGACCATCGAGGACGGATCCAGCCTCTCGCAATCGGAAACGCACCTGGAAGTATTCGAGAACCTCGTGGAGAGGGATTGCAGGATGCTAAAAGACATCGTGAACAACCAGCTCATACCGCGCATGGCAAAGCACGGGTTTCCGGTGAAGGGGATGCGCTTCGAATGGGACGACTCGGTGGACTATACCCCCGAACAGCAAAAAGCGTACGAGGAGATGGTGCTGGCCAACTATGAGGTGGACGGGAAATACTTCGAAGGGAAATACGGGATGCCGGTAGGGGAAAGAAGGCAGCAGGAGGCTCCCGTACTACCCGGGAAGGAACCGGAAGATGACGGGAAGGGCACAAAGGACGGGAAGAAGAAAGCCGGAAACATGCGCGCGTCCCGTTTTTTCGACTGAGCCCCTCCGACTACGAGGGGCTCCATGAAAGATACGCCCGCTTGACGGGAAACATGACGGCACAGCTGGAAGCCGGAAGGGAGGAACGCATCCGGGAGATACGGCGGGAGCTCTCCTCGCTGTTCGACGGGATGATGCAGACACTCTACAAGCTGGAGGGTTCCCAGTTACGTATCGAGGTGCTTGAAACGCCGAGAATGAGGGAGTTCACGGAAGCACACGCCGCAGCACTCGACTCGTCGTTCCAGAAGGTGGAGATGACGGACACGATGCGGCGCAGGCTCCAACGGTCCGACTACGTGTTCTCCGGGATGAAGACCTTCCATGAACTGAATGAGGCCTTCCCCTCGCTGTTGGACGAGAACGGCGAAAGAAAGCCGTTCGAACGCTTCCTGAACGATGTCCGGAAGATAGACGAGACGTACAACTCGAACTACCTGCGGGCGGAATACAACTTCGTGCAGGCATCGGCCGAAATGGCGGCCAAATGGGAGAGGTTTATCGGGGACGGGGACCGTTACCACCTGCAATACCGGACAGCCGGCGACGACAAAGTACGCCCCGAGCACGCGGAACTCCACGGCATAACACTGCCACCCGGCGACCCGTTTTGGGAGGAGTATTTCCCGCCAAACGGGTGGAACTGCCGCTGTGACGTGGTGCAGGTGCGAAAGTCCAAATACCCGGCAACACCGGCGGACGAGGCAAGAAGACGGGCCGAGAGCGTGTTCGGGGACGGGAAAGGCGAGATGTTCCGGTTCAACCCCGGGAAGCAGGAGAAGGCGGTGCCCGACTACAACCCCTACACCATACGGCAGTGCGGCAGCTGCGACCTGGCCAAAAAGGCGGAGCTGGCAAAAAAGATACCGGAGAACGAGCTGTGCGCCGCGTGCAGGATTGTCAGGGAGATGGCCAGGGCTGACGCCAGGACCACACGACACAAGGCGAAGGCTCTGCAAGGGACCACGGTCACGAACCCGGACTTCCCACACAAAATACAGGTCACACGCAAATCCATCAATGAATGGACCAACCAGCCGTTCAAATTCTTCGAGGCGAAGAACCGGATGCTGCTCGATATCGCCTCCGTATTGGGGAAGGCCAAATACCTGGGCACGGCAGACAACCACAAGGGGATTCCCAGAGTGGTGCAGTCACATATCTTCGAAACGGAAGTCCATGGAGAGAAAGCATTGGTAATCGTCAGGGAGTACGACTGGGGGGAATTCGTGCTGCACAGCATATCGGACAGCAGGGAACTGTACAGCCACATAAAAAAGAAATAGCGGAGGAGGCAATCTTCCGGAACTACAATCCGGCACTGGACCTCCAACGCTATTCTGATGACAAAGATAGGAAAACTTTTTAAATCAAGAAAATATGGAACTAAAAATCAATCAAATTCATTGTTGCAACTGCCTGGACGGCATCAAGTCCATTGGCTATATGGGGGGGGTAAAAAATATAAACACAATTATTTGTGACCCACCTTACTTCCTCGGAATGACACATGACGGACAATCAGCCCAAGCGGCAGACCTTGCCATCTGTGTACCATTCTACCGGGAACTGTTCAGGGAATTCAGAAGGGTACTGGCACCGGACGGATGCATATATTGGTTCTGTGACTGGAGAAGCTACGCGTTTTACTTTGGACTGTTCGAGGATATCAAGCCGAGAAACCTGCTTGTATGGGATAAAGGGTCAGGATGTGGAAACTTTTACACCAACGAGCACGAGTTGATTATCTTCAGCACGCTGAACACCAGATTCCAGGCAAAAGGTGCACGGAATATCATCCGGGGAATACCGGCTTTCAACAGCGGGGCAAAAAAAACAAACGGGGAGAAAGTGCATCCCACGCAGAAACCTGTGGAATTGATAGAAAAGCTGATACTTGACAGCACGAAACCGGGAGACACGGTACTCGACTGCTTTATGGGAAGCGGCACCACGGCAGTGGCAGCCTTAAAAAATGGAAGGAATTTCTACGGGTTCGAGCTTCAACAGAAATACGTGGATATTGCCAACAAACGCATAAAAGAGCTATAAAAAAAACGGCCGGGAGCAATGCCTCCGGCCGTTCTCATAACAATATCAATCCTGCAACCGTCTGAATGCCACACACTGATAAACCTCGATACTCTCCATGATATCCTCATGGTTGTGGTTTGTCTGGCTCTCCACCAGGTCAAAACAGGTAAACGTCTCACCCTCCATGCACGTGAGTGCTTCATGAATCTTGTCCAGCAGGTCGAACACCTGTAGTGCTTCCTCACGGAAGGGGCTGGCGTCTGACGCCGAGCCTGACCAGTCCGTGACAACGTGCAGTTTCACCACAGGCTCGGCACGGTACTCGACACCGCTGACAATGGCGTTCCACCGGATCGGGCAGAACTCCACGAAAACAGCCGGCCGCTCCCAGCCGTCTTCCTGTTCGATAAACTCCACATTATGGTTCCAGAGGTCGATGTGTCTGATCGCCCCGCCGTCCACCTCCTTCAGACGCTCACGGAGCATGTTGTAAAGTTCTTTTCTCATTTTCTGTTTATTTCAAAATCAATACTGAAGTATTCCGTTATATTCTCCTCGATAATCTCACGCACAGCCTGTTCCACCTCGGGGGACGTACCCAAAAAACGGCGGCGGGGAATCCTAATGGTCTTGCCCACCTTCATAAGTGCCAGCACTTTCCAGAACTCCGCCTCGGATGACAGCTGGGTGGTACGTTTGTCCTTGCGGGGGCTCCCGTCCTTTTTGCGTCCGAAAGCCCCGGTGGCGGCATAATACTTCGCCCAGAAAAAACGCTTCATCTTCGCCGTCACCACAATCTCGCCACCGTCGTTATGAATGGCCGCGTAAGGAAGCGTGGTATAAAAGGTGATACTGTTCTCCGTTGTCCGGCTCTGGATGCTTCGCCGGAGCTCACCGCTATCCACCAGGATATGCCCGCCGGGACGGGTGGGACTCCGGCGGCGTGCCCACGCCTCGGAGAAGAAGGCCTGCCGCTCGAAGTTCCGGTTGAACTCGTCACCCAGTTCCACGCGCAGGTCGTCCAGGATATGGCCGATGATAACCTTCACATCCTTGTTCATGGATTATCCGCTATAAGTCTGTATATACACCTTCTTTACAGCTCTCGATACGTGTCTGGCATCCATTTACCACTTCTTTCAGAATTCGGGCGCATTCCTCATTGGAATACCCCTGTAACAACTCATCAATGTGCTGCATTATATCAATTACTTCCATATTATACGATATTTATTATTTCTTTCTTAAATTGGAGGTGATGCAATCCGCCAGCATATAGACAAAGAAGGCTATAAAAATAGCAGCGTCCGCATGTTCTTCCAATACTTCAAAAAACTCTTTCATATTCATTCCTCACCAAAATTGAAAAACAGTTGCGTGTCTTCCGGCAAGTCGTTCTTGGGATCGGCCGAAGCGTTCAGGATGTTATAAAAAGTACGTTCGCTAATACCATACACAGGATATATGTACCGCCGCCAAATTTCCCGGTTAGGTACACCGGTCTTGACATACTGGTCATATATCCTGTTGATATCAGCCACACGCTTCTGGTAACTCACTCCGTGCCGCTTTCCCATAACCTGCTAATCCTCCACGGGCTTTTCCTTTGGTTTGTATGGGCGGATATCCAGCGCCATTTCCGCACTGACTGTCACACGCCCGCTACCTTCACACTGGGGGCAGGTCTCCGTTTTACGGAAAAGCCGCCCGGTCTCAATTCTGCCCGTGCCATGGCAACGCCGGCACAAGGCTACTTTCGGTTCTTTCTTTATCTGTTGTTTCATTTTTTATTGTTATTTGTAAAAGATGAATTTTTCCTCGCAATAAATACAATGATTTTCTTTACAATACTTCTCAACTGCTTTTCGCGTTTTAAAATCTTTCACTTTTCCGTCTTTTGATAGAATATGTTCCACTTTAAAATTATCGTCTATTTTCAAGGGAACAAATCTTGTCTGAGTGTTAAACCGTTTCATCCCTGTTCTTTTATGATTCCGTCATTCCCAAAGGAATCGGGGTCCAAACCCCGTTCTTATCCTTCCGCTCGGCACGGATAAACTGCTTGCTCACCTCCGGCTGGTAGGCTTCCTCAATAATGCGTACCCCTTCAAGGAACTGTTCATCTCCGCTTTCCTCGGCAATTTTGCGCAGCTGCACGATACGGCTCGCCTTCAGCGTGCCCTTGGCGTCACGGGAAAGCAGCTTCAGCACCATCGACACCAGTGCCTTCGTCTTCTCGTCACGGGCCAGGCCGGTGATGTATTCCTTCACGATGGCAATGCCGTCCTCCACCGTATCACGGTAGCCATCGGTCACGTAGAAGCCCAATGTGATACGTTGGTCTCCCTTTGAGTTGGTGAAAGTATGCGTGCGCTGGTCATCTTTAATACGGTCTCCGAACAGGTCGGACTTCATGGCCAGAATATTACGGAAGTTGTCCAGCACACGCTGTTTGCTCTCTTTGATTTGCCCGCTGATGGCAATCAGTACCGGGATGGATTTTTCGATCTCCTCATCCACCATTTGCTTGTAAGCCTCACGGTCGGCTTTCTGTTTCTCCTGTCTGGCCTTGCGGGCCTTCTCTTTCCTGAAAGCCTCGAATTCGGCTTTCTCCTCGTCCGTCATAATGACGGCCTGTCTTGTTTCGTCACTCATTGTTCTTGTTTTTTAAAAGGTTGATATTTAACATTTGGGGGCATTCGGGTCTATAAACACATAGGCGATGCCGCCCGGTTCTCTCACGTCTTTCTTCTGCCGAAGCCCGCCCCTGCGCTCAATCGTCCGGAGCTTCACTGAAAGCGTCTCCAGCTCCTCCAGCCCGATACGGGCAAAAGGCTTGCCGGCTATCCGGGGATGCTGGCAGAAATTGTTGATACGTGCCCAGTCGGTGGTATCGACACCCAGACGCTGCATCAGGCGGAGGCACACGCTGCGCCTCCGTTTCAGCTCGTCCTTCCGCCCGGTCAGCTTCTCCATCCCCTCGCAACAGGCGTTGTACTCCTCGCGGCTCATCTCACGGAGGCTGTCCGTGCGGTTCCACGTGTACTCCCGTACGATCTGACGTTTGAGATCCTCACGGTCACCCATGCAGGGCAGATGGTTGAAGGAAGCGTAAAACCTGCGGAAGTTCATTATACTCTGTTTATTGTCCTTACTCATGACTATTTACATGGTTGTTTCAATTCATATTCAAATCTCCACCGAACGGGACGGCGTTGATGTCAGCCTTCCTCGTGTAGGCCTGCATGAGCGCCACGGACAGCAGCATATAAGCCCTCTTATTTGCTTTGACAATCCCCGAAATGGAGCCGAGAATATGATCACCCTCACCGATGATGATCGAACCGGCTATCTGTTCAAGACCGTCAGGATGATCCTCACTGGCCGCGACGCTCATAAAGGCGCTAAGGCCGTTCTCTTTACAAAACTCGTCCACATACCGGCAGAGTTCCTTTACTGCCTCTTTCTGTTTTTCTGTAATCATTTCAGTAAAATTTTAAACGTTAATAATTATATGTTGAAATCGCAAAATCTCTTTTTTGATACTGGCTGTACATTGTTTCCTCCCAATCCGTTTCTTCCTCCTCTGGAAGGTCATCCTCATCAAATTCCACCTCCTTACGGCCGTACTGCTGATGGGGTCCACTCGACGGTTATCACGGCGTCGAGGCTGCCGCTGCCCTTACAAACGGGACAGTCACGTTTCACGCGCTCACCCATTTCATCCTCACCCCAGAACCATCGGTTGCCCTTGCAACAACTGCACACGTGACCGTCAGAGTGATACGTCTCACGCGCTTGAACTCCTTCCGGTTTCGGATTGATGTAAACCGGAGCCATGATTTCGATAATTTCCTTGAACTTGCTCATTCCTATGATGTTTATAAATTATTACTTGTCCTTAAAACGCCTTCCTCCCAGACCACGAAATAACTGCCGGGATTTTCCGTCGCACGTCCCTGGCAAAAGGCCTTGTAAGCCACGACACGAATCTTCACGCCTGCCAGATAACGGAGCCGGACAGCGGCCTTGCCCATAGGTTGCCCTTTATGCTCCTGGGAAATGAAGATGAAGCTCTTCCGGGGGAAACGTTTGACCAGCGTGCTGACCTGGTCATAGGTCCACCCGGCCACCTGGAAGCTGTCCACGATGATGAAATGCGGACTTTTCGGACGTGCAAGGCGTTCTGTCAGCTCCTCCAGCGTGTCATCAATCGCAACGCGGAAACGCCCGCGCATATCGTCCATGTGAAAACGGATCAGGCGTTGCTGGAACGACTGGTTCAATCCCTCCTCATAAGAAAGATAAAGTACGCTGTCGTAACCGCACAACTCGTAGGCAAGTTGCATCACGAAAGAACTCTTGCCACTGGCCGACTGCCCGCTGATAAACCACAGTTCATTAATGTCCGGACAACCGAACGGACCGCTCCACCGGGAGCCCCACGGAAGGGGTTCATACTTACGGGCGATAATCTCCCCAGGGCTGTACGCACGACGGGGAGCCGGCTCCTTTCTTTCCTTCTCCGCTGGGCTCTTCATCTTCAGGCACGTTTCATCAGTTCAAAAATGGTATAGACGCGACGGAGACTGCCACCGCTCTTCCTCACGATCTGGGCGATATCCGTCCCTTCCGGGGCGTTCACCTTGGCAACCACACGGGCCTGTTCGTTCAGGAACCGTTCGCGCTCTTTTCCGTCATCAGGCGTGACCTTGCTGTACTTGTCGCCGTAACGGCTCAGCATCTCGGTGTAGCCTACCTTCTTGCACTCGATGGAGCGGTTTATTTTCTCTTTCAGACCGTCGGCCCCCATCATGTACCAGGCACAACAGTGTTCGGTGGCGTTCCACAACGCCTTCAGTTCCAGAAATGCCTCATACTGGAGGTCGCCAGCCTCGTCCAGGATAATCAGCGGGGTTTCGATGGAACGCAGGTAGTACACCAGGTCGTCATAAACATCGACATAACGGCCGTTGCTGCTCACGCCGTACTCCTTGGCTATCTTGCGGATCAGACGCTGCTTGCTTTTCACCTGGGCGCAATCGATATAGACGGCGTTGCGGTGTCCCTTCACGTAATAAAGGGCCGTGAAGGTCTTCCCGATATTGGCCATATCGCACAAGATACCGCTCAGGCCGCCTTCCTGGCAGAACTCCAGCTGGGCGGTGATGTACTCGAACGTAGCGGTGCGGGCGGCCTTCCATTCCATACCGCCGCGGAGGCTGACGCCCAGTTTACGGGCGATCGTGATCCAGCTGGCATCACTCAGCACCTTTTCAGTCTGGCCGTTCTTCACGGCACTGTAAACTGAAGTTGTTATACCCAGGGAGGCGGCGTGTTTGGCGTCACTTGGGTAGTTAGCCCGCTGGGACGAGATGGCCTCCGATATACGTTTTTTATTTTCCGTTGTAATCATGTTCTAATCTTAATTTAATATCGTTATAATGCTGTTACATGAAATCATCCAGGGCCTTGCGGCTGTAATCCTCCGGCGGAAGGAAAGTCTCCTGTAAAGCGGGGCTTTCCATGTCCATGGAGGGCAATTCCACGGCCTCTACGGTCTTTTCTATCTCCGGACGGGGTCTTGATACCCCCACGCCGGAAATGGCGTTATTTTTGACGTATGCGTTAAAGCCGGAGATTTTTTTCTGCTGTTCCACGAATACCGTCCTGTCCGCGTCGGTCTGCTCACAGTCCGCGGTGTTGAACGTGCCGACATTCTGCAACTTGTCCACCAGCATGCCGTTCTGGTAGATATACACGTCGGTGATGTTGCCGTCATCATCGGTCAGGTAGTAGGCGTCCACCTTCCAGTTGTTCGGCGCCAGACGTTCCAGCACCCCGGTGCCGCTCAGCCACCAGTCCGTATATCCGACCCGGCAGTAAGAGTTGCGGCGAACGCTTGTCTCCACATGATCACCGATAAAGCGGGCCAGGACGGCCTTGTTTATGGGTTCAAGGTTCGGGTTCATGTTCGCCTCAAGAACCTGCCAGCGTGTCATGCCGGGGTATTTCTTCTGGTTGGGGTGAAGCGAGTTGTTGAACTCCATCACGTCGCGCATGTCATCGGCGACCAGCTCGTCCCAGCTGTAATACTGTTTGTCCTCATAGGTGTCGTTCTGTTCGTCAAAGACCTTCCTGCTCTCCGTACGGTAGTGGCGATCCTTCGCGTAGAAACGCCCGATACCGAGGTGGTTCCGGTGTTCCACGGCTTTCTTCTTGGCACCGTTCATCTGCTCGGCGTATTTCTCCTGGGAGTTCTGGGGGGCACAGAAACGGACGAACGGGAACATCACACCGGCCTTCAGGAAGCTGTCCTTCCACTGGCTCATCAGGTGGTTCTCAACCTCCACCTGCGCCGGACAACCCCAGCCCTTACGGTCGATCAGACGGAACATGGAGCGGAACATGTCCACAACCAGGTCCACGTTCTTGTTGCGGTTGTACGCGAAACCGACCACGCACTGGCTGGCAACGTCATAGGCGTAATAGGCTTTCGGGCGTGCCTTGGTGTCTTTGAGCTTGCGGGGAAGATCACGGTCGTCGAACGAAATTTTGCTGAAGGAGAATTCCGGGGCATGGCGGTGGACGTGCGGCATCTGCTCGTGCATGAACGTGGTCCAGCTTGACAGTTTGTGCTCAATCAGCACCCGATTTTTCGGCTTGTTCAGGTAGTTGTTGATCGTCGTCTCGCTCAAAACGCGGGGTTCGCCGT